>Ga0074197_1000031_pt1 | contig 303693 bp, 260 predicted proteins | sample EPASupsiteSAE305_FD_64526 | JGI IMG/M metagenome (GOLD analysis project Ga0074197, IMG submission 64526) | Bioremediated contaminated groundwater microbial communities from EPA Superfund site, New Mexico - SAE3-05 reassembly with SPADES | ecosystem: Environmental > Aquatic > Deep subsurface >... | reverse complement strand
GAACCAGGACGCGTGAGAGCCTCGAGCAGCGGGATGACGTAACGGATTTTAAGGAGAAAAACAGCCACAAACCTGTGGGAGGGAGCTTTTTTTCTTGATTTTAAGACCTTTAATGAGCGACAGCCCCTTGTCGGGGTAGTCTGCTAAACTATTATAAAGAGAGTGTGACCTTATGGCCAAGCGCATATCCAAATCCCAGTTCATGATGGGCCTGCAATGCCCCAAGAAACTGTGGCTTTACAATTTCCGCAAGAACCTGCTGCCCCCGGTAGACCCGGCCACGCAGCGGCTGTTCGACGAAGGCCACGCCGTCGACGAGGTGTCGCGGGGTTATTTCAAGGGCGGCCGGCTGGTGGCCTTCGACTACCGCCAGCTGTCTCACGCCCTCAAGCATACCAGCTGGCTGATGAACGAGGACGGGGCCAAGCTCGTTTATGAAGGCGCCTTCGCGGCGGCCGGCGTACTGATACGCTGCGATATGCTCAAGAAGAACCCCGACGGCAGCTGGGACCTGATAGAGGTGAAAAGCTCCACCGACGTCAAAGAGGAGCATATCCCGGACGTCGCGGTGCAACGCTACGTGCTGGAGGCCGCCGGCGTGAAGATCAGGAAAACCTGGCTGATGCACCTGAACCGGGATTATGTGCGAAACGGGCCGGTGGAACCGAAGAAATTCCTGACCCGCGAGGACATCAGCGACCGGGTGGCGGAGTTCCTGCCCTCGGTAGCCGGCAGCCTGGAGAGATTCGCGGAGATACTCGAAAGCCCCTGCCCCGAGCCCGGCATAGGCCGCCACTGCGCCGAGCCCTACGATTGCGACTTCTGCGGCCATTGCTGGAAGACCGTGCCGGACTATTCCATCTACGATATCCCCCGCCTGAGCTGGGAGAAGAAGAACACGCTCAAGGCCATGGGCATAGTGAACGTGCGCGACGTGCCCGACACCTTCGACCTCAATGCCGCGCAGCGGCTGTACGTGCAGGTCGAGCGGACCGGCCGCCCCGCCGTGGACCGGGACGCGCTGCGGGATTTCCTCGCCGAGATCAAATACCCGCTCTACCACATAGACTTCGAGACCCTCATGCCGGGCATACCGCTGTTCGACGGCACGCGGCCCTACCAGCAGGTGCCTTTCCAGGTGTCCTTGCACGTGCAGGACAAACCCGGCGCCGCCCCCCGCCACCTGGAGTACCTGGCCGACCCTAACCGGGACCCGCGGCCCGGCCTGACGGCCTTCCTGCTGGCCAATATCGGCCCCGAGGGCTCGCTGCTGGCCTATAACGCCGCTTTCGAGGTAGGCCGCCTCAAAGAGCTGGCCGCCGCCTATCCCGGTTCTTCAGCGGCGCTGCTGGGTCTGGCCGAACGCGCGGTAGACCTGATGCGGCCCTTCAAGGGCCAGGCTTATGTGCTGCCCGAGTTCCACGGCCGCTACTCCATAAAGGTGCTGCTGCCGGCCATAGTCCCCGACATGACCTACGAGGGCCTGGCCATCGGCAACGGCGGCGACGCCCAGCTGGCCTATATGGACATGGTGACAGGCAAAATGGACCGCGCCCGCCGGGAGCAGGCCATGAAAGACCTGCTGGTGTATTGCGGCCAGGATACCCTGGCCATGGTGAAGATACTGGAAAAACTTTACGCCCTGGCGGCCCAATAAGTTAAAATTCACGGATGGAAATTATTAACGCCTTCCTCGAAAAGGCCAGCGCCGCCGTGTGGGGCGCCCCCCTCATCATCCTGCTCTTCGGCACCCATATCTACCTGACCTTCAGGCTGGGCCTGATACAACGCTACCTGCCCAGGGCCATAAAACTTTCCTTCACCCGCGACCACGAGGGCGAGGGCGAGATCTCCCATTTCGGCGCGCTCACCACGGCGCTGGCCGCCACCATAGGCACCGGCAACATCGTGGGCGTGGCCACGGCCGTGGCCGCCGGCGGGCCGGGGGCCGTGCTGTGGATGTGGCTCACCGGCGTGTTCGGCATAGCCACCAAGTACGCCGAGGCGCTGCTCGCGGTGAAGTACCGCGTCACCCTGCCCGGCGGCGAAATAGCCGGCGGCCCCATGTACGTGCTCGAGCGCGCCCTCAACGCCCGCTGGCTGGGCGTCATCTTCGCCTTCTTCACGGCGGTAGCTGCCTTCGGCATAGGCAATATGGTGCAGGCCAATTCCATCTCGCACATGCTGCACGAGAGCTTCGGCCTGTCTACGTGGGTCAGCGGCGCCGTCATGACCGCCCTCACCGCGGTGGTCATCCTGGGCGGCATAAAGTCCATAGCCCGCGTCTGCGAGCGGCTGGTGCCTTTCATGGCCGTCTTCTATGTGCTGGGCTGCGCCGTCATCCTGATCCTCAACTTCGACCGGCTGCCCGGCACCATCGGCCTCATTCTCTCTTCCGCCTTCTCCGGCCAGGCAGCCGTGGGCGGCTTCCTCGGCGCCGGCATGAAAGAGGCCATGCGCTACGGCATAGCCCGCGGCCTGTTCTCCAACGAGTCGGGACTGGGCTCGGCGCCCATAGTGGCCGCCGCCGCGCGCACCCGCAACCCGGTGCGGCAGGCGCTGGTGAGCTCTACCGGTACTTTCTGGGATACCGTCGTGGTTTGTCTTATGACCGGCCTGGTAGTAGTGAGCGCCGGCGACTGGCAGAGCGGCCTCAAAGGCGCGGCCCTCACCAGGAGCGCCTTCTCCCATATCCCCTACATCGGCCCTACGGTGCTGAGCCTGGGCCTGCTCACCTTCGTGTTCTCTACGATATTGGGCTGGGAATATTACGGCGAGAAAGCCGCCGAGTATCTGCTCGGCGTCAGGGCCGTGCGGCCCTACAGGTACTTGTGGATAGCGGCGGTAATGGCCGGCTCGGTGGCCGCGCTGCCGGCGGTGTGGAATTTCGCCGACATCTTCAACGGCCTGATGGCCGTGCCTAATCTGGTGTCGCTGCTGCTGCTGGCCCCCGTGGTGGCGGCCGAGACCAAAAAATATATCGACGAGCCTTAAGCCGCCGGGCCTACCTTGTAGAGCACCAGCGGTTTGGACTTGCCCTTCATCAGCACGGGCTCGCCTTCCATAAAATCTATACCGGGGAAAAGTTTCCTGTCGAGGCCGCTCATCACGGCCTCGCTGAGAAGTATTTCCGTGGCGGCCGTCTTGGTATGGCTCTCTATGCGCGAGGCCACGTTCACCGTGTCGCCGAGCACGGTGTACTCCAGGCGCGTCTCGGTGCCCACGTTGCCGGCCACCAGAGCGCCGCTGTGCACGCCCACGCCGAAGGCCACCTCGGGGTAGCGGCCCAGCGCGTTGAATTCCCTGAGCGCCGCCCGCATGCCCAGCGCGGCCCGGACGGCCGCGGCCTTGTGGTCCTCAACGCCGAACACCGGCGAGAAGATGGCCATCACCGCGTCGCCGATGAACTTGTTGATCACGCCCCTGTTGCCGGCGATGGGCACGGTGATATAGGCGAAGTATTCGTTCAGGAAGCGGATGAGGTCCTTGGGCGGCAGGTTCTCGCTTAAGGGCGTAAAGCCGCGGATGTCGGAGAACAGCACGGTGGCCTGTATCTCCTCGCCGGCCAGGTTCACCTTGCCGCTCTTCATGATCTTCTCGGCGATCTCCAGCGAAACGTACCGGCCGAAGGTGTCCTTGATATGGTCGCGCTCCACCAGGCCGTCGAGCATCATGTTGAAATGCCCCTTCAGCTGGCCCAACTCGTCGTTGTAGAGCACCGATGTCTTGCAGTCGAAGTCCCCCGCCGCCACCGCCTTCATGCGCTTGACCAGCGCGTTCATCGGTGTCTGCACGTTGACGCGGTAAAGGATCAGCGAAACCGCCTGGAAGGCCAGGACCATGAGCGCGAGCAGGGCCACCAGGGCGATAGGCGCCAGCACGCGCAGGTTCTCATAGGTGAACAGCCAGTCGATGCTGGCGTTGCGGGTCTCGAAGAGCCTGACGAAGATATCGGCGTTGAAGAAAGACGGCACATAGAGCGCCAGCAGCAGCGGCACCGTGGCCAGCGAGAACAGCATCAGCGCGTGCCTCATCGTCAGGCTTATGGCCAGGCCGTGTTTGAGCCCGTGGGGATTATTCTGTTTAAAGAAGGGCCCGGCGATGCGCCTGCGTATATAGAGCCCGGTCAGCTCCAGGTTGAGATAGCTGACAAAAGCCGCGAAGATCAGGCTCGACGCCGCCAGCGACAGTTTGATCCTGAGCGGCGCCGGCCCGTAAAGCTCGGAGAAGGAAGCCACCTTTACGAAATAAAGTTGAGCGGCCATGACCCAGCCCAGGACGAAGATCACTATCGGCAGGTTTATGATGCGCTTTTCTATGCGGGCCGGGTCTTGCGGCTTTTTGGAGAAGTAATGCCGGTACAGCGGCCAGAGCCAGACTATCAGCAGCAGGAAGTACAGGTCCAGGTTGCCGTCGTCGTTTACGTTCTCTTCCAGTTTCTCCAATTCACCGTTCTTATACCGATAGGCATCGCGCTTATGGTAGTTTATCGGCCGGAAGATCTCCTTCTGTACGGCATCAGTAATGCTGTAGCCCTCGCCCTTCGCGTGTTTCGAGATGGCGAGGTTCACTTCCGTCTTTACTCGTTCCAGGTCCATCAGCGAAAAAGTCTGGAAGTAATACGAGGTGGCGTTGCCGAACAGGACCATCAGCGAGAACATTACGTACAGCCCCAGATGCAGCCGGTGGAAACCGCGCCGGAACGAGGAGAATATTTCCATAAAGGGTACTAGTCCAGGGCGGCGACGGCCATGAGGGCGGCGGTGTTGTCGCGCAGCCAGCGGCGGTGGGTCTTGTAGTCGGGGCAGGCGGCGGCCACGTGCGCCCAGAACTTCCTGGAATGGTTCATCTCGCGCAGGTGGCAGAGCTCGTGCACTACCACGTAGTCCAGCGCCTCCGGCGGGGCGGCGGCCAGCCGCCAGTTGAAATTCAGGTTCCCGCGCCGGGAGCAGCTGCCCCACAGGGAGCGCTGGCCTTTGATGGCGATGCGGTTGTATTTTACGTCCAGCAGGGCGGCCCAGTGGGCGACGCGGGCGTTGATGATCTCCCTGGCCCGCTCGCGGTCCGCGGCCGAGGGCCGGGGCAGGCGGGCGCGGCGCGCTAAAGGGCGGTAAACCGGGCGCCGCGGGAACACGTCGGGCAGGTCGCGCGAGAGGTCCCTGAGGAAATCCCGCACGTCCCGCATCAGGCCGCTTACGCTCACGCGGCCCCCGGCAAGGCAGAGGCTGTCATATTCTAATTATACAAAACCGCTCCCCCCGCGGCCGCCCTAACCCAGAGCTTTCTTTACGGCGGCCAGCAGCGCGGCCGTGCCGTCCGCCTTGCTGACAAAGGCGTCGCAGGCGCAGCCGCAACCGCCCTCTTCGGGTTCGGCGCCGCTGAGCAGTATGAACGGTATGCCGCTGAGTTCCGGGTCGCTCTTGAGGTGGCAGCAGACGGTCATGCCGCTCTCGCCGCCCATCTTCAGGTCGGCGATCACGCAGTCGGGGCGGGCGCGCCCGGCGGCGGCTATGGCCTCGGCGCAGCACAGGGCCTTAAGCACCTTGTAGCCCTCGGCCGCCAGCAGTTTCTCCAGCAGCGAGATCCAGTCCTCGTCATTGTCCACTATGAGTATCGTTTTCGCGGGAAGTGTCATGATGTAGCCTTACCATAGTAGTATAGTTGATGGCTATACTATAACTAACGACGGATGGCCTGTCAACGCCCGGAGAAAAAATCCGGGAGCCCCGGTCTTTGTCCTGCCGCGCCCCGGCTCACAGCCAGGGGTACAGGCGGCCGGCCAGGCGATCGGTCAGGGTAGGCTTGTAATGCGTTATGCGCGCGCTTTGCGGTATATCCGCCCCGAACAGAGCGGTCCCGATGTATTCAGCCAGGCGGGCGTCCAGCGCCGCCACGTTGAGCTCGTGGTTGTTCTTGAGGCTGCGGCTGTCGAGGTTGGAGGAGCCGAAGCTGCTCCAGACGCCGTCTATGGTCACCACCTTCTGGTGCGCCATGCGGCCCTGGTACTCGTAGATCTCGGCGCCGGCGGCCAGCAGCTGCGGGTAGAAAGAGCGCGAGCTCTTCATGGCGATGGCCTTGTTATTGAGCGCCGGGAAAACCAATCGCACCTTCACGCCGCGGGCGGCCGCCGCGCTGAGCGCGTCGACAATATCAGGGTCGGCAAAATAGGGCGCCGCGGCGCTTATGCTTTTCTGCGCGGTGTGGAAAGCCCGCAGGTACATGGCCTTTATATTGCGGTCCTCGTTGCCGGCGTGGTACACAACGCGGGCCTCTATGCCGTCGGGTATCTCTTTGAGCGCGGGATAGAATTCGGCCCTGTCGCGCAGGCCGCCGCCGGACTCGGCCCACTGTTCCAGGAAAGAATCCTGCAGGCGCGCCACGGCGGGGCCGGTGATGCGGCTCTGCTGGTCGTGCCAGTCCACCTGGTAATGGCCGCCTATGTTCATGCCGCCGGCAAAGCCCAGCTCGCCGTCTATCACCATCACCTTGCGGTGGTCGCGGCTGCCCGTCCAGCGGGCGGAATCGTTGGTGAGGGCCTCGGCGCCGCTCTCGCGCAGGAAGGCCAGCAGCTTCTGTATCTCCGCGCCCTTTTTAACGCCGGAGCCGTAAAAGTCCACCAGCAGGCGCACCTGCACGCCCTCTTTGGCCTTGGCCGCCAGTTTGCGCGCCAGGCCCCAGCCTATCTCGTCGGCCTGCAGCTGGTACACTTCTATATGGATGGACTTGCGCGCGCCGTCTATGGCCGCCTCGGCGGCGGGCAGCACGGCCCCGTCTATCAGGAAATCGATTTTATTCAGGCCCGAACTGCGCGAGCCGGTGACCGCGTCTATGTAGGCCCCCAGCCCGGCCCAGTCGCCGGGCACGGTGGCGGCCAAATGGCGGTCGGCCAGTTTTTCTATGGCGGAAGGATAAGACACCGCGCCGTGCAGCTTGATACGCCGCACATGGTAGTACAGCGCGTCGAAAGAGGCGGCGTCGGGGGCGCTTTCGAAAAGGCGGTAGAGGGCGTTCTCGGTGTCCCGCTGGCGCCAGTCGGTTTCTCCGCCGTTCATCACCGGGCGGGAATCTTTGACCAGCGTGCGCAGCATGGCCAGGCGCTGCTCGGGCGTGGCCGCGGCCATCTCGGCGGCGCCGAGCCGGGCGATGTCGGAGGAGGAATCCGTGTCCACCGCCGGCGGCGGCAGTCTTGCCGGAGCCCCGGCCTGCGGCACAACGATTTCGGCAGGGGCCTGCGCGGCCAGGGCTTGCAGGGCGTCCTGCGCGGCGGCGCGCTGCTGCATTAAAGGAAGAAATACAAAAAGGGATAAGGCCGGAGAGAGCGTATTTCGCATACCCTATTATCTCTTTAAGCCGGGCCGTCCCAATAGAGGCCAAAGGCCCAATACCGGGGCGGTATTGGGCCTAGAGGCGGGGCAGGTCTCGTTTAAGGCGTCAGCTGTCCTGCAGGCGGCGCAGCTCGCGGTCGGCGTCGCGCAGGCGCAGCGCCTCCACGGTGGCCAGCCGCTGGTAGAAGGCCGCGCCCACCACGGGGTTGCGCGAGGCGATCTCGTCGAAGGCTGTCCGGCTGATGACGTAGAGGTCGGTGTCGGTCAGAGCGAGGGCGTCGGCGGTGCGCGGCGTGCGGTTGAGAAAGGCCACCTCGCCGAAGAAGTCCCCCGGCCCGAACACGGCCAGGTGATGCGGGCGGTGCGTCTCCTTGAGCGGCAGCACCACGCGCACCTTGCCGCGGCGTATCAGGAACAGCTCCTCGCCGTGGCCCTTGCGCAGGAATACCGTCTCGCCGGCCGCCACGCGCTTTTCCTTGAACACCACGCGCAGGTCGGCCAGCGACAGTTCGTCCATCTCCCGCAGGAAATCTATTTCGCCCAGGTCCAGCAGCTCGCCGTAGTAGAGCCGCTTCATCCCGGTCTCTTCCAGTATACTGTCCTCGGCCCATTCCAGCGCGTCGTGCAGCGTCTCGAACACGCGGCCGCCGCCCTCGTGGCGGGTCAGCCCCAGCTGTTTGAAGTAGCCGCGCAGGTCCTGGCCGGTGGGCAGGCTGGCCGGCAGGTGAGAGAACGCCAGCGCCCCCCCGCGTTCGCGCATGATCTCGCCCACCTGCTCGAGCATGTGCACCGCGGTGAAGTCCACCGACGTCACGCGCCGCATGTCTATGATCAGCCGCCGCGCCGCGCGCAGGTCGGCCTCGATCTCGCTGAACAGCTGGTCCGTGGTGCCGAAGAACAGGCTGCCCTGCAGTTCCACTATCAGCGTCTGCGCCCCGGCGGCGTTCAGCGCGGCGCGCTCGCGCGGCAGGCGCTGCTGCTTGGAGGACACCTCCAGCCCGGTGGCCTTGCGGCGGATGACGTTGCTGTTCATCTGCTCGCGGATGAACAGCAGCATCGAGAAAGCTATGCCCACGCCGGCGGCCACGATCAGGTCCGACACCAGCGCGGTGCCGGCCACGGCTATCACCACGGCGAAGTCCAGGATGGTGGAGCGCTTGAGCGCCAGCCGCACGCTGGAGCGGTCTATCATGCGCGCGCCCACCACTACGAGGATGCCGGCCAGGGCGGCCAGCGGTATGCGGCCTATGGTGCCGCCCAGGAGCAGCGCCGCCGCCAGGGCGAAGGCGCCTTCCAGCAGGCCGGCCGCGCGCGTCTGGCCGCCGCTGGCCAGGCTGACCATGGTGGCGCCCAGCGTGCCGGCGCCGGGCATGCCGCCCAGCAGGGCCGACGCGACGTTGGCCGCGCCCTGCCCGGTGAGTTCCTTGTTGGAGTTATGCCGCGACCGCACCACCGAGTCCGTGACCACGCAGGTCTTGAGCGTGTCTATGGACAGCAGCACCGACAGGGTGAGCGTGGGGCCGATCAGGAATTTCAGCTGTTCCATCGAGGGCAAATGCAGGCCGCCGAAGTTGGCCGCTATGCCGGCGAAGACGGCGTCCGGGCTGGCCGAGATGGCGCCGATGACGAAAGGGTTGCCGTCCATGGCCAGCAGGGCCGGGCGCAGCAGGCCGGCGGCCAAATGGGCCAGTATGCCGGCGGCCAGGCCGATGATAGCGGCCGGCACGCGCCGGGTGAAGCGCGGCGCCAGCAGCATCGCGGCGGCGGTAACGGCCGTCACGCCGAGCGCCGGCCATTGCCACACGCTCGGCGTGAGCAGGCCGGGCAGCGGGTCGGCCGCCTTGACCAGCCCGAGCGCCGGGGCTATCTGTTTGAGGATGATGAGCAGGCCCACGCCGCTCATGTACCCGGTGACCACGGGGTAAGGGATATATTTTATCAGCCGGCCGCCGCCCACGGCGCCGTACAGCGCCTGCAGCAGGCCCGAGAACAGGCCGACGAGCATCAGCGAGGTGATCACGCTCCCGGGGCTGCCTCCCCCCGCTATCAGACTGGCGCAGAGCGCCGCCATGACGGCCGCCGCGGGCGCGCAGGGCGCCGAGATCAGCCGGGGCGCGCCGCCCAGGGCGGGCGCCACCAAGCCGATAGCTATGGTGCCCAGCACGCCGGCCAGGGCCCCGGCGCCGGCGAAGGCCGGCCCCAGCGGGGCGTACATGGCCACGCCGAAGGCTATGGCCGAGGGCAGCGCCACCAGCATGGCCGCCAGGCCGGCGCCGGCGTCGGCCCAGTACTTAACGGGCGGCGCGGCGGTCTCGGTGTTGTCGGTCATAGGCGGCGGGCTCTCAGGCTTGCTTTTCTGTCTTCCAGCCGGCTATCTTGCGCAGGAAGAAACCGGAGCCGTACAGGGCGGCGCCGGTGAGCAGCAGGCAGACTATGCGCACCACCGTCGGGGCCGAAGCGGCGTCGTAGAGCAGCGCCTTGCCGGCCGCGAAGGCCAGCACGAACACGGCCGAGCGCGCCAGCGTCTCGTCCTTGCGCGAGAAGGCGTAGGCGATGACGGCCACGGCGTAGATCAGCCAGGAGATGGAGACCTCGAGCGAGCCGGCGTCCTTGGTGAGCCGGTACAGCCCCAGCACCGCCAGCAGGTGAGCCGCGCCCAGCAGCGGGCCGTAGCCGTCGGTGCCGGCCAGGTCGTCGCCGCGGAAGGCGATCAGTATCCACAGGCTGACCACCGAGAACAGCGACACGGCCAGCCAGCTGCCGTCGGTGCCGGCCAGCAGATGGGACACCATGGAGAAGAACTCTATGGCCAGCACGGCCATCAGCCCCAGCGCCGGTATGCGCCAGGCCCCGCCCGCGCCGCCGCGCAGCTTCACGTCGGGGATGCAGAAGAAGGCCGTGATGGCCACGAACATCCACGGCCGCACGCCCGCCGGCAGCAGTTCCAGGTAGAAGGAGTGGAAGCAGACCACGGTGATGAAGGACAGTATCATGCCCTCGCTGCCCATTTTTCCCTCGGGGAAGCGGGCCTTGGCCGCCAGGTACAGGCCCAGCAGCAGGCCGGCGAAGCCCAGCGACAGCCACGGCGCCAGGCCGGGCAGCAGGCGGTCTATGAAGTAGTACTCCATGGCGTAGAAGAAGAGCAGCGCCGGCAGCATGCTGGCGGATTCCCGCTCGGTGAGCGGGGTCTTGTTCTGCACGGTATAGAAGTACACGCCGGCCGAGAGGATGATGAAGTTGAGCCCCAGCATGGTGGCGGCCAGTCTGTCGTCCTTGAGTTCTATGCCGGCCAGCGCCGTCATCAGCATGGCCAGGTAGGCCGACACCACGGTAAGCGTGCGCGACTTCACCCAGATGGAGATCACCGCGAAGCCGATGGAGCAGAGCAGGTAATAATAGACGGCGAACACGCTGCCAGCGCCCAGATTCAGTATGGCCGGCGCGAAGTAGGAGCCCACCGCGGCGGTGACCGGGTATACGTCCTCCCTTATGCGCGTATAGATCCAGACGCAGAGGCCCGAGACCATGGCCGACAGCGAGATGGCGCTCTCGAAGGGCAGCAGGTTATAGAGCCGGTGCGCCGCGAAGACGGCGGCGTACAGCACTATGATACCGGCGGCGGGCAGGTAGCTGGCGTACTCGCGGTCGGCGCCCATCAGGGCGAAGCCGGCCACCACGAGGCCCAGACCGAACAGCAGCGCCAGGCCTATCTGGCGCGGCGGCGTCAGCCAGCCGGAGTCCAGCGACAACTTTATGATAAAGCCGGCCGCCAGTACAAAGCAGATCACGCCTACTATGCCGAGCAAGTTGCCGCCGGCGCGGGTGCCGGGGGCGGCGGCCGCGGGCCGCGGCGCGCCGGCGAAAGAGACTGGCAGGGCCGCGGATATTGCCGCGGGCTGCGGCGGAGGAGGCGGAGGCGCCGCGGGGGCCGGGGCGGGCGCGGTTTCGGGCTTGGCCAGCCCCAGCGTTTTTTCCAGGCGCGCCAGGCGTTCTTCTATGAACTTAAGGCGCGACTCGGACTTTATCCTCTCTTCGAAACTCTGGTTTTCCATGTGCCCTCCAGCCGGAATGTCTTATTATCGTAGTTTGCCCGCCGTAAGTCAACCGCTCCGCTCCGGCGCGCGCGTTGACTGGCAAATACATTTGTTCTATATTGAGATTGGGCAGATTTCGGCGTTCTCACGGGGGGCTTATGAGCGTTTCAAAAATCGACATCCCTTTACTCAGGTCTTTGCTGACCCTGGCTTCGGTGATAGAAGCCCGCGACCCTTATACCGGCGGCCATATCTGGCGCGTCAGCCGTTATGCCCGCACGCTGGCCGAGGCCCTGGGCCTCGACAAGCTGGAGGTGTTCCGCGCCGAGCTGGGCGGCCTGGTGCATGACCTGGGCAAGATCGGCATCCCCGACGCCGTGCTGGGCAAGCCCGGGCGCCTGGATCCCGCCGAGTACGCCGTCATCCGCCGCCATTCCGAACTGGGCCGCGAATTGATCTTCAACCACCCGCTGGCGCCGCTGGTGATGGACGCCATCCATTACCACCACGAGCGCGCCGACGGCCGCGGCTATCCGGCCGGCCTGGAGGCGGCCCGTGTGCCCATGGCGGCCAAGGTGATCAGCGTGGCCGACGCCTTCGACGCCATGACCAGCGTGCGCCCCTATCACGCCGGCCGGCCGCTGGCCGAGGCCCTAAAGGTCATAGACGAGGAGAAGGGCAGGCAGTTCGACGCCGCCCTGGCCGATACTTTCGTGGAACTGGGCAAAAAAGGAAAGCTGGCGCATATACTCGGCCATTGCGGCGAGGCGCGGCTGATGCTGGCCTGCCCCAAATGCGGCCCGGTCATAGCCCCCCCCGCCGCCGCGGCCGACGGCTCTTCGGTCATCTGCCCCTCCTGCGACGGGCAGTTCCTGCTGCACGCCGACGGCGACACCTTCGGTCTGGAGCCCGAGGGCGAGCCCGGCCAGCCGCACCTGGCCCGGCCCGACCTGGAAGCCGTGGAGGAATTCCTCAACGGCCGGTCGTAAATGCGGCCCGCCACTTGTGCCGCCGGGCGCAAGAAGTTAAAATTAGGGTATGATCACTTTACCCAGGTTGCGCTGTCCCCAATGCGGCAAGGGCATGGGCCCGGTTTCCGCCAAGACCATACCGCCGGCCAACAAGTACGAAGAGTGCCTGCGCAAATGCCCGCGCTGCCTGATCGGCGCCACCAACGCCAAGAATCCGGCCAAAGTGAGGTTCATGTACTCGGACCAGCCCCCGGCCCAACCCGCGCAACCCTCCCCTCAGCCTGAAAATCCCGCTCCCGAAGATCCTGCACCCGAGCAGCCCAAGCCCGAAGAGCCCGCTAAATAAAAAAGGCGCCCTCGGCGCCTTGTTGCCAGCTGTCCGCCCCGCTATTCATGCTCCTGCTCCAGGAGTATATCTATTACGGGGATGTCGGCGCTGGAGAGGTCGTATTTGGAGAGGTCTTCGGGTTTTACCCACTCTATGGCGGAGTGGTCGGTCAGCCGGAACTCGCCGGAGAGATGGCGGGCCCGGTAGACCAGGAGCTCTATCGGCAAATGTTTGTACTCGAACTTGCTCGAGCAGACGAAGGCGCCGATCTCGGTGTCCACGCCGAACTCTTCCGTCAGCTCGCGCCGCAGGCAGGCCTCGGGCGTCTCGCCGGGCTCCAGCTTGCCGCCGGGGAATTCCCATTTGCCCGCCAGGGCCCCGCCCTTGCGGCGGGCCAGGAGTATCTTGCCGCCCTTCTCAATGACGGCGGCGGTGACCTGCCTCATACCTGGGCGGGACGCAGCTTGTCGAGGGCGGCTTCTTTCAGGCGGGCGAATTCGCGGGCCTGGTCCAGCGTCACCTGCACGAAGTGTATGGCCTGGTTGGGCGCGTACTGGCCCAGCAGGTCCACGTCGGCGGAGATCACGTTGAAGATGCGCGGGTAGCCGCCGGTGGTCTGGCGGTGGCGCAGCAGGATGATGGGCCCGTCCTTGGTGAGCTGTATGGTGCCGTCGGCCACGGCGCCGGAGATCATGTTGCCCAGGCCGTTGGCCAGGTCCACCTCGCCGGCCAGGCGTATGCCCATCTTGTCCATCTTGTAGGTGGTGCGCCACTGGGTCAGGAAGAACAGGCCGGGCTGCTGCAGCAGACCGTACTCCGGGCCTGGGATCACGCGTATGCGCCCCTGCGGGTCGGCCCAGCTGTTGACGGCGGCGAAAGGCACCGCCTCGGCGGCCGGCAAGGGCCCGCCGCCGGCGCGGCCCCTGAAGCAGAAATAAGTGTGCAGGCCGTAGCGCTTGCCCGCGAAGGTCAGCCGGTCGCCGGCCTCCACCTCGTACACCCGGCTGTGCTCCACCTCTTCGGGCTCGGCGGCCCCGCGGTGCAGGAAAGCCTCCAGCTGCGCGCCGGTCAGCACAAAGCGGCCGGGCGTGAGCATCTCTATCTCGGGGGGCCCCAGTATCTCCAGCGCCGGGCTGTTGTCGGGGTTGCCCAGCATTAAGTTGCCGCGCCGCAGCGAGAAGCAGTCCATGGCCCCGCCCGGCGAGACGCCTATGTCCTGCTTGCCGTAACGGGGCAGGCCGGCGGTGCCGCAGAAGCCGGGTTTCACCAGGCGTATATTGCCCCTGGTACCGGCGGCGGCGGCGGCCTTGTCGGCCTGCTCGAGCGCCGCGCGTAATCTGGGCGCCAGCTCGAGGGCTATGGGCGAATCGGAATGTATGCAGAGGGTATCGGCCTTGATCTCTTTCCAGACCGGCTTGGCGGGGTTGCCGCTCACGTTCACCCTGCCGCGCAACACTATCTCGTCGGCCTGGGCCAGGGCTTCGGCTAAATCGGTTATCACGCCGCCGGTGGCGCGGTCGGCCAGGCGGAAGCGGCCGGTGGCCTCGTCCCAGTCGTAGCGGCGGTCTATGAAGGCCTCGCGCAGCACGGTGATGCCCAGGCGCCGCGTGGCGGCGGCCAGCTCCGAGTCGGCGGGCGCCAGCAGCGTGCCGATATTATTGCGCATCAGCCAGCCGGCCAGCTGCTCGGCCAGGCGGGCGTCGCGGCAGGCGTCGTTATAGAGCGCGCCGTGGAACTTCACGTGTTTTACGCCGGGCAGCAGGGCCAGCTGCGCGTCCAGCGCGGCCAGCAGCTCCGCCTCGGGCAGGTCCATGGTGTTGCGTCCGAAATTGGGTTTGTCCGGGTAGGACAGGTGGGCCGACACGCCCACGCCGCGCTCCGTAGCCAGCGCGCGGAAGGCCGCCACGCTGTCCTTGTCGCCGGCGTGGCCGTCGCAGGCCAGGTTGGCGATCTGTATGTAATCCATCAACTTGCGGTCTCCCGCGTGCAGCGGGCCTTTCTCGCCTATGTCGCAGTTTATGAGTTTCATGCTTCGGCCCTCTTGAAAACCACCGTATCGCCGGGCTCTATGGGGTAGAGCAGGTCGGGCGAGGTCATGCCGAGTATGTTCCAGCCGCCGGGCGAGGTCTCGGGGTAAATGCCGGTCTGCTCGCCGCCTATGGCCACGGAGCCCGCCGGCACGGCCGTGCGCGGCGAGTCCAGCCGCGGCGTCACCAGGCTGCGGTCCAGGCCGAGCAGGTAAGGGAAATGCGGGCGGAAGCCTATCATGGCTACCAGGTACTCGGGGGCCGTGTGGCGCCGCACCACTTCTTCGGGCGTGATCTTGGCGTGGTCGGCCACGCGCTGCAGGTCGGCACCGTTGTAGGTGACGGGCAGCACATGGCTCACCGAGCGTTCTTTAAGCCTGGCCTCGTCGGAAGGGATGGCGGCCATGCCGGCGTCCACCAGGCGGCGCACGGCCTCCCAGTCGCACAGCGGGTCGGCGTGTACGGCCAGCGCCGTGTAGGAAGGCACCAGGTCGTGCACGCCCAGCCGCGCCAGCTCGGGGTTCTTCCTGAGCTGCCGGTACACGTAGAGCACCTGCAGCGAGGTGAGCCGGTTGATGGTCTCGCCCAGCGCCCAGCACAGGCAGGCGTCGCCGAGGAAATAAGTAGCGCGGGGCTTCAGGCCCGAGGCGGAAGGTAATTGCATATTAGACGGGGATCTTGATGATCCCCTGCTCCTTTAGTTCCCAGAAACATTTGGCCGTGGCCGCTATATCGGCGGCCGCGTTGTGGGCCTCCGAGAAATCGGCGTTGAACAATTTGCGGTGCAGCTCGGTGAGCTTGGGCCATTTATAGCCGCGCGGCCCGGGGATGGCGCAGTACTCGGTGGTGCTGTGCATGGTGCAGATCTTGTGCTTGGCGGCGGGGATGTCGGGCAGGCCGTTGCGCAGGAATTCGGCGCCTATGATCTTCTCGTCGAAGCTGATATTATGCGCCACCAGGTAGCGGGCCGGGTCCAGCAGCGCTTTGAAATCGCGCAGCACCGACCCCAGGTCGCGGCCTTCGGCCAGCGCGCGCTCGGTGGTAATGCCGTGTATGCGCGAGGATTCCACCGGGATGGTGAAGCCCTGCGGTTTTACGATAGTGTCGACGGCGGCTATCAGCCCCCCCTCGCCGTCATAGGCCATATAGGCCAGCTGCACCAGCCGCGGCCAGTTGTCCAGCGCGGTCACCGGCGCGTTCCAGCTGCGGGGCAAACCGGTGGTCTCGGTGTCGAAGAACAGGTACACCGGGTGCGCCTGGCTTTGGGAGAATAATTCTAATTGTATGTCCGGCATAGTCCGGTGAGAATTTTATCAAATAAGTACCGGCCGCGGTTGGCCGGCAGGAAATCGTATAATTTACATATGCGTAAGGCCCTCAGCTGGTTTTTGCTCGCGGCGGCCCTGGGCGCGGCCTGGTACCAGTGGCATACCCACGCGGCCGTGTACCGGGCGACGGCGCAGATCATGCGGGCCAGGCTGTTCCCTTGTTCCTCCCCCATCACTTATTCGCTGGGGGCCATAGACCCCGCCTACGCTATAACCCGGGCGGAACTAGCAGACGCTCTGCGCGAGGCCGAGACCGCCTGGGAACTGCCCGAGCGCAAGAACCTTTTCGAACTGAAGGACAGCAGCGGCGCCGTCACCATACTGATGGTCTACGACGAGCGACAGGCGGCGCTGGACAAATTGAAGGCGCTGGGCATCTCCACGCAAGAGACCCTGGGCACCTATAAAGAGCTCAAGGCCCGCTACGAAGCCCTGGCCGCCCGGGTGAACGAACAGGAGGCCAGGCTGAAAGGCATACTTCGCCGCTACAAGGAGCGGGAAGCCGCCTACAACGCCGAGGTGGGCCGCCTGAACCGGCGGGGCAGCGCCTCACCGGCCGAAGCGCGGAACATTAACAGGGCGAGGCAAGCCCTGGCCACGCAGTTCGGCGGCGTCCGGATGATAGAGACCGCCCTGAACCGCAACGTGGACACCCTTAACGCGCTGGGCACTACGCTCAACCAGCTGATAGTGCAGCTCGATATCAAAGCTGACCAGTACAACCGCGTGGGTTCGGCCCTGGGGCGTTACGAGGAAGGCTTGTACAGGGTGGCAGGCGGCATGCAGACCATAGAGATCTACAAGTACACAGATCGCGCGCAGCTGGTGAATTTGCTCGCCCACGAGCTGGGCCACGCCCTGGGCCTGGACCATGTGAAAGACCCGCAAAGCCTGATGTTCCCGCTGAACACCGGCCGGGGCCTTAAGCTGAACGCCGAAGATATAGCGGAACTGAACAGGGTATGCGGTTAGCGAAAAGTTATAAGATATACCGACACGGGAGGCAATATGGCTGATTTTTACTTCACCGAAGGCGATATCGTTAAGAATTCACTCACTGGTGAGCTGCTGAAGATAGTCACCTGCGGGCCGCGCTGCGTTAAAGCCCTGAAGGTGGGCGGCGTGCTGGTGGAATTCCACCGGGATTATTTGGCCCCGGCCACCCCGGCCGAGCGCGACGGCGCCAAAGACAAGTTCGTGCGCGCCACCCCGCCCGAAACCCCCTCCAAGTAGCGTTTAACTTCCACTTAAATCGGGGCCCCTATTTTATCTTGGGGTCCAGTTTGAGGGCCTTGGCCGTATTGGCCTTGGCCAGGGCGTACTTGCCCATGTCCTGGTAGATGGCGGCGCGGCTGAAGTAGGCCGTGGCGCAATGCGGGTCGGCCGCTATGGCCGCCGCGTAGTCCGCCAGGGCGGACTTGTAGTCCTCCAGCTCCGTGCACACCTGCGCCCGGTTGCAATAGATCTCGGCGGTGGGCGGTTCCAGCTCCAGGGCCTCGGTGAAGTCGGCCCTGGCTTCTTTCATGTTGCCCAGGTCGTAATTGGCCAGGCCGCGCCCGAAGTGGTACAGCCCCACCTCCGGGTCCAGGTTTATAGCCTTGGTGAAATCGTTGAGCGCGAGCTTGGCCCTGCCTATCTGCAGATAGGCGTCGCCGCGGTTGAACAGGTACAGCGGCGTATCGGGCGAGAGCCGCAGGGCGGCGGTGAAATAGACTGGGGCCTCGGTCTCCCGGCCCTTGGTGGAGGCGAAGATCAGGCCGAAGTTATTATAGACGCCGCTTTCGCTCGGGCTCAGCCGCAGTGCCATCTCGAAGTCGGGGTAGGCTTTCTCCAGGTTCCCCTCTTCCAGGTAGATCAGGCCGCGGTCGTTATAGGCGTAGCCGCTCTTGGGTTCCAGCTCTATGATCCTGGTGAACTGCGCTATGGCCTTTTCGGGCTGGCCAAGGTCCTGGTACACCTCGCCCAGACTGCCGAGTATCTCCGGCGAGTCTGGCTCCAGCCGCAGGGCCGCCTGGAAGTCCTTCAGTGCCTTCTCGGGCTTGTCCAGGTCGAAGTAGACCCAGCCCCGGTTGTACATCGACGAGACCAGGCCGCGGTTGAGCTTGAGCGCGTGGTCGAAATCCTTCAGCGCGGCCTCCAGGTCCCCCGTTTCGGCGTGGGCCTGGCCCCTGTTGTTGTAGGCGCTGGCCAGCTTGGGATCCGTCTTTATGGCGCGGTTATAATCGGCGAAGGCGAGCTCGTACTTGCCGAGCTCCGCGTAGGCGTCGCCGCGGTTGCTGTATAGCGCCGCGTCGTTAGGGTTGGCCTTGATGGCCTTGTTGAAGTCGACCAGGGCTTTCTCCGGCTGCGCGAGGTCCAGCCAGGCGCAGCCCCGGTCGCTGTAGGTGGCCGGGCCGGCCTTGCCGGCGTCTATTGCCTGGGTGCAGTTGTGCACGGCCGCGTGGAAGGACTTGTCGTCCCCCTGCCCGCCGCCATAGAACTGGCTGAGCGCCCCTACAAAATAGTTCCTCATCTTCAACAGCGGTCTTTTGATGGTCATAGTCGCAAAAATCCGTATTACTGCCCTCGCTACACCCTAAATAATACCAATTGTGGGGGCAGGCTTTTAACAGCACCTGATAGGTTCTAGTATCAGCGGCAACTTGTTCCAAAATGGAACAGGCTGATTTTTTTCTGTGCTCCACGGTTTTATAGCTGTCAGGGTTGCTTGCTGGCGTGAGGATGCATAAGGTGCTCATGTATCCACATCTTTATGATGGCCTGCCTGGAGACGTTAAGTTTCAGGGCCTCGTTGTCCAGACGCTTTATCATCCAGACCGGGAAATCCACATTGACGCGCTTTACCACTGTGGCTTTCCTGAAATCCAGGAAGCCGGCAATGTCTTCGCCCCGCTCGAATTTCCGGTCGAACTCCCGGGCGGAGATCTTCCCGCCCGCTTTAGCCTTACCCGAGGTATTTTTCATAAATTTTCACCCACCGCTTGTCCGCTTTGTGGCAACTGATTATCCGTGTGACCTTGTGCCTGACAGTAAAGATCGCGACATATACTCTGCCGTGAAGTTTTCCCAGGATCGCGGACCGGGTTTCCCCCGTTACATTCTTTGCAGGAACGATCACATGCGCCGCGCGCCACAAGTTGCGCGCGTCCGGCAGGGTGATCCCGTGCCTCGACTCGTTTGTCCCGCTTTTTAGCGGGTCATGCTCAAATCGTGCATTCATAATAGTATAACAGTTATACCATAGCAATCAAGCCCTTCCGCCCCCCTGGCGCATTAATAGCATAGCAGACCACCCCGACAACGGCTTGTCGGGGTGAAAAGGACTGATATGGCGAGCGGCTTAACTACTTTTTAGGGCGGGGACGGGGTTTGGGGGCAGGCAGGTGGGTGAGGGTGTAATGCACTACTTCGGAGAGCTTCTCCCGGTCTTCCAGCCACTCGGCGTTGGCCTGGGCCGTGTTCTTGCTGCCCGGGTAGGCGCGCGTGGTTTTGTCGCGGAACAGGTGCAGCGTCTCGGGCGAGGTTTTAAGGAAAAGCGTGTCGTCGCAGACCAGGCCGAACACCCGCCCGGCGCTGTAAACGCAGTATTCCCCCATCATCGGCCGGAAGCTGACCTCCGGCACCAGCGCCAGCGCGTCCCTCAGGAATTCGATGGTCTCTTTGGAGGTGGCCATGCCAGGGCTCAGGGATGCTGCTCGGAGATCTCTTTATTGCACAGGTGGTGCACCAGGACCAAATTGTTCATGCAGGCGTCGAAGCGCGCCCCGCTGTCGGCCCGGCAACGCTCACAGTCCGGGGCCATGCGTTTCTTGGCGTGCCGCTGCACCGTCTGCTGCCGCACCTCTATGGTGCCGGCATAGGTGCAGGTGTGGGCGTAGGTGGTATGGTGCACGCCGCCGTCGTCGGGTATAGCCCCGCCGCACCAGGCGCATTTTCCCCCGTCCCGCTGCGCCAGAAATTGTTTAACGTACGGGTTTCTGATAATGCGGCGCGCGAACTTGAGCCACGGCTCCCTGTCGTAATCCTTCTCGCAATCGGCGGCTGTCCGCGCCGGTATAATTTTTATGTTCATATTCTTTTCCGCCAGGAGGCGCATTTGTTGGAGCGCCCAAAGATATCGGCGCTCAGCACTTCGCCATCGTAGACTATCAGGTCGCCGAAATCGTTGAGATGCTTGGCCAGCCGCCCGTGTGCTATTTCGAACGGGTCTTTCTCCCGGTAGGAGTACAGCAAGTCGATGTACAGCGCCTGGTGCTTTTGCGCGAAGGCGAGAATAAACTCATGGCTGGAAAATTTATCCGGCATTTCTTTAATTACACCAACAAGCTGCTCATCGAACCAGTCATCAAATTTAAACTTAAGCGCCATATTTCCCTCATTATTGCCGCGAGCCGCAGCCGATCACAGTAAGTATGTCATAAAAATCAACACACATGTTGGTGCGCAGTTCAGTAAACTCCCCCGCCCTGCGCCGCGCGATAAGAATCCTGGCGACCTGTTTCATATTCGCCCTATTCTAACAAATAGTCATAAAGTCATCAGCGTCCCCTGGCTCTCCATCTTGAGGTTCCAATCTGGAACCTCAAGTTTATGCCGGTCTAAAGTCGAATTATTTCTTCGGACCGGACTGATCGTAGCCCCGGGCTGGCTCAGCCCGTTTAGTCGGGGGTGAATCCTATTCTGCGTTTCGCACCAAGTGGCTCGTCTATTATGAGGTGCATGGCCTCCAACAGTTCAACAATGCTCTCATCATGGGACACGATCTTTTGCTCCAGCTGTCCCAGTCGGCGGGAGAGTTCCTTATGGGCGTGCACCAACCGCCGCAGCCTTACGAATTCTTTGATTATTTTTACGCTCATCTTAATAGCCTGCTCGCTATTTAGAACCCCGGCCAGCATCCCAACGCCGTGTTCCGTGAATGCCATAGGCAGCACCGAGGAGTGCTTTAAAGAACTGAACCGGTGCCAATTTGTCACCAGTTCCTCCGTTTCTTTCTTTGAGAGCTGGAATACGAATTCTTCAGGGAACCGCTTGTGGTTCCGCCTGACTTGGCGGTTCAGATATTTGGTTTCCACCCCGTAGAGCCGAGCAAGGTCTCGGTCCATCATTACCCTGTGGCCCCTGAATACAAATATCATCTCTTCGATTTCCCGGCCTGCTTCTGACTTTCCTGGTAAATTCATAAATCCCCCCTTGCCGTACAAATAGCATAGCAGGTCACCCCGACAAGGGGCTGTCGGGTTGGCGGGGCTGAATTTTATGTTTAGCGAGGAATAATTTCGCCGCGGGCGCTGAAGAAGGCTTTAAGGGCCTTAAAGTCGCCCAGGCGGGCGCAGCGGGGGATGGAGCGCAGGAACTTGCCGCCATAGCGCGCGGTCTGCACGCGCGGGTCCAGTATCACTATGGCGCCGAAATCTTTTTTGGTCCGTATCAAGCGCCCCACGCCCTGTCGGAACTTCACCACGGCCTTGGGCAGCGTGTAGTCCACAAAGAAATTCTGGCCTTTGGCCGTCATCCACTCCTGGCGCGTCTCTTCCAGCGGCGTGTCGGGCGAAGTGAACGGCAGGCGGGCTATCACCACGCAGGCCAGCGCCTGCCCGGGCACGTCCACGCCCTGCCAGAAAGTGTCCGTGGCCAGCAGCACGCCGTTGCCGGCGTGCTTAAAATCCGCTATCAGCTTTGTCGGCAGCGCTTCGCCCTGCTTAAAGATCAGCCTGCCGCTGACCCGCCCCGCCAGGGCGCGCGCGGCCCGCTCCAGCGACAGCCAGCTGGTGAAAAGCAGAAAGATGCCGCCGTCAACCGCGCCGCAGACCTTCACGCAGGCGTCTATAACCGCCGCCTCATACGCCGCGGCCTCGGCGGCCGGGTCCGGCATCTCTTGCGGCACCAGGATGCCCGCCTGCCTTGTGTAATCAAAGGGCGAATCCAGCAGCAGCTCGTTGCACTGGTCCAGCCCGACGCGGGATTTGAGCATGCCGAAAGAGCCGTCCACCGCCAGCGTGGCCGAAGTGAGCACCACCGGGTAATTCCGGCCGAACAACTCTTTGCGCAGGTCCTCGGACACATCTACAGGCGACATGTTAAGCGAGATCTCCGGCTTTTTCTTCTTGTCGTTGACCTCTACCCAGTAGGCGCAGGCCTCTTCTTTGCATTCCAGGAAAGCGTTAAGCTGCGCGGCCAGTTCCAGGCAGCGCTTCAGGCAGGCCTTTATCTCGGCCTCCTCCATATCGGACTGGCTGTGCCCAATGGCCTGCGACAGCAGCACGCTCAGCTCCAGCAGCGGCGCGTGCATGACATTGGGCACCAGGCCGGCCTCGCGTACGCGGCGGGTTTTGGCGCGGTCCTTGGCGGGCTGCCCGTTCAGCTCAAGTTTCTCGGTAAGCGCGTGGAAGAAATCTTTAGAGGCGTGCTTGATCTCGGAAACCGCCCCCTTAACGTCCTCCACCCAATGGGCCGGCGGCCGCGACAGCCGGTGCGCCAGCCCCCTGTTGGACTTGGGGCTAAAAACATCGTCGAGGAATCGCTTTACCTTGCGGTCGGTGAGCTCGAAGCCCAGAAAGGCGGCCGCCACTTCCTCCAGATTATGCGCCTCGTCAAAGATGACCGCGTTAAAGGCCGGCAGCGGCATGCCGGCAAAGAACAGGTGCTGGTTCACCACCACCAGGTCGGCCTTGGCGGCGCGGGCCACGTCCTTGCGGTGAAAGCAGGCCGTTTTATGCGGACATTTCTTGCCCAGGCACAGGTCCGAGTCGCGGCACACCTCGGCCCACAGGTGGTGCGGCACGGCGAAGGGCAGCTCGGCCCGGCTGCCGCTTTCGGCGGCCTGTATCCAGCCCTGCAGCTGCTCCAGCGCGGCGCGCATACCGTCCTCGTCAAACAGCTCAGGCGCCTGCCGCCCGGCCCGGTCCAGGCGCGACAGGCACAGGTAATTGCTGGAGCCCATCAGCAGGAAATATGAAAGCGGCAGGCCGAGCTCTTCCAGCACGGCTTTTACTACGGGCAGGTCCTTCTTAACGAGCTGCGCCTGCAGGGCCTTGGTATGCGTGGCCACTATGACTTTTTTCTGGTTGCGCGCGGCCCACAGGGCGGCGGGGATGAGGTAGCCCAAAGACTTGCCTACGCCGGTGCCGGCCTCCACAACTAAATGCTCGCCCTCGCCCACGGCGTGCGCAACGGCAGCGCCCATGCGCGCCTGTTGCGCGCGCGGCTCAAAGCCCTTTATGGCCCGCGATACTGCGCCGCCGGCGCCAAAGATAGCGGTGAGCTCCGGGTTTTCCATTATTTTATGACTATCACCGGGCCGGGCTCGTGGCGGGCGGCCAGGTGCACTTCAAATTTAACAGCCAGTTTCTTGCGGTTGAAATAAGCCGCTATTTCCAGGGCTGGCAGGTGCGGGCGGTTGCACTCCTCGCTCAAATGGCCCAGCACCACCGCCTGCGGCTGCGCCGCGCCGGCGCCGCAGGCCTTGTGCAGAAAGCGCGCGGCCTGCAGATTGGACAGGTGGAACTCCGAGCCGGGGTGGCCGAATTTCTTCAGCAGCTCCAGGTCATGGTTGGCTTCCAGGAAGATGAAATCCGCGTCCGCCGCCGTGGCCACGTGCTCGTCGGTGAAGGCGCAGAGGTCGGTGAACAGACAGACTTTGCGCCGGCGGTCGTTTGCCTTGGCGGTTATGACAAAGGCCGTGGTGCAGTAGTTGGGCGCGTGGGAGACGCGCATGTGAGCCACCGTAAAATCCCCCGCCTTGGCGCTCCGCTCGAAGGGGACCACGCCGGGGGTCCATTCACTCCCGTATTTCATCGCTATCTGCCGTGCCACCTCGGGATGGCAGCGCACCTGCAGGCCGGCCTCGCGCAGCACCTTCAGCGAATTGGCGTTTATGTGGTCGCCGTGGGCGTGCGTCACCAGCACCCCGGCGATGGCCGGGCAAAGGGCGCGGGCGTCTTCCAGCGCCTGGCGGCACCTGCGCTGGCTGCCGGGCGCGAAGTCCAGCAGCAGCGCGCCGGCTTTGGTCCACAGCAGCGCCGCGTTGCCGCTGCTGCCGGAACATAGTGATTTAAATCTTAGGGGCATTAATTATACCGCGCCGCGCTATGGGAGGATCCCGCACTTACATTCTACAAAAAGGGCAACCCGCCCAGAATCAGGAATCATCGCGCCAAAGGTAGCCCGGCGCGGGCACAATAGGTCTCGGGGATATAAGTGCGCAGGTTGGCAGCAGCCTTCTAACCAAATCCACTCCCCATGATGGATTAATCCTCCTCCGTGTCCCACCAGTCTATCACTGTGCCTCCACTGCTGGGATAATACGGACTTACCAGCCAGTTCATCCCCGGGCTGCGCAGCACCATGAACTCCCGGACCTTGAACGTCTTATCTTCATGGATGTCGAGCATTTCCGCGTCCAGCGACGGGAGAGGAATAAAGGGATAGAGCGCTTTAAGGACTTCCCCTTTTTTCTCCTCCGGGATGACATACGCGTCAACATACCCGCCCTCAACTTTTATGGGACGGGTGGGATAAGGCAGCGGCCGATCATGCGGATAAGTTACTGTTTTCATGTTCCCTCCTAACCGTTCTAAATATGGCGGATTCGCCATAATTAAAATACGATAAGGGGCCGAATTCGACCCCTTTTCAAGAGCGAGCGCAATTTTGGGGACACTGTACCCAAAATCTCTGGAGAATCCGGTTCGGCCGTGTATTTTGCCTCCGGTTCCCTTGTTCCCAGGCGCTTGACCGCCGGCAGTCCGAGCAGCGAGTGCATCTGCGCTATGGCCGTGGCGTTCAATTGCCGCAGCCTTTGGCTCTGCGCCAGCCCCTGCCGTATCAGCACCGAATTCTCGCTTTCGAGATTTGAAAGCACCACCAGTTGCTCAACAGTGGCATAGTCCCGCATATTGCCTTGCAGCGCGGGATTCTCTTGCCGCCACTGCGCGGCCGTGCGGCCGAACAGGGCGACGTTCAGCAGGTCCGCCTCGCTGGCGTAGACGGCCTCTATCTGGGCATGCCCAAGGCGCGGCGGCAGCAGCACCTCTTTTATTGCGTCCGTGTGGATGCGGTAATTCACTTTGGAAAGCGTACGCTGAACATCCCAGCCGGTTTTCAGCCGCTCCGCCTCGGTCTCCTTGAGACGTTGAAACTCCTTTATCAGGTACAGCTTAAATTCAGGACTGAGCCAAGCTGCGAATTCGAAGGCGATGTCCTTGTGGGCGAAGATCCCTCCGCCATAACGCCCGGCCCTTGAAATTATTCCTACCGCGCCGGTAACTTCGCGCCATTTCTTTGGGGAAAGCGTGAAACTGTTCAGCCCCGCTTCCTTTTTAACCCTATCGAATTCGATAGGGTTAAAATCCGGGTTGTTGAGCCTTTCCCATAGGCCAAGGAATTCTACAGTGTTGCGGTTGCGCATCCAGGCATAAACGAGCAACTCATCGCCGAACCTCCTGGCCATGTCACCCAACGAAATATAGTCGGTGTTGCTCGGAACGAGAATAGAGACATCTTTCCCCTGCACAGTGATTTTCTTGATAGCCATAATGCCCCCTACGATACGGATAGCATAGCAGACGAACCCGACAAGGGTCTGTCGGGTTGGTTTGGGGATTTTTAGGATTTTAAACCCATCGAATTCGATGGATTTAGATTTAGCCGCCGACGCGGTTGGCTTCCAGGAGCTCGGCGGGCATGGGGTGTTCCAGCTGCCAGACCATGGAGATGGGGCGTTCGCCGGTGTATGAAACCTGTGAGCCGCGGCCTAGGAACTGGAACGGGCGGTTAGGGGGCCGTTGGTGCGGTTCAACCGGACGAACAGGTAGATGGAATAACCGCGCGCGGCGTGAGCGATGAGGTTCTGCCCGGTGGTACTTAGCGGCGTGGTGCCTGACTGCGACTCCCAGTGCATGCGGGTTAAATTAATCGGGTAGTCCTTGTACAAGGTGGTAACTGAAAAATCGCAAGAGCGACCCGGCCGAAGGCGGCCTGGATCTCGTTGTTGGTATAGTTGCCGTGCAGTTCCAGGGGCAGCGGATAAGGTTTATGGCCGGTGCACTGGGTAACGTCCATCTGGTAGTCGGCCACCTCGCGCAGGTCGGCAAGGATGCTGGGGTTAGCAGCAAGCCGCTGGAAGGCAGCCTGGACGGTCTCCAGGCCGCGCTGTTCGCCTTTCTTATCCCACAGCAGGAAAAACGCCATCAAGATAGCGACAGGAAAGAATATCTTGCGACATCGAAATACCCGGTCTTCCCCCCCCGTAAGAGACCACCCCAAAATCAGGAACAATGCGGCCGGTACTAAGGGCAGGCACCAAAAACTGCTGGTTCTTTTGCGGTAGAATCTGGCCATAATGTCTCCCTATAACTCCTGAAACCCTATCCCGCGCAGATACTCGTAGGTGGAATCGTAGAACTTCGGCTGGCGGGTGTGGTCGTCCGCCGCGCCCTCAGGCACTACCAACACCATGCGCCCTGGCGCGCGCGGGTCAATAAGACGCGGTAGGTGAGGCCCGGCTTTAGAGCGAGGCATAATTATGCCTCGCGTCCGGGCCGCAAGGCCGGAGGCGATTTTTCAGCGAAAATCGCCGAGGCGGGGTCGCGCACGACCGCTATGCGGTCGATGCGTGACTAAGCCGCGAAGGCACAGCCTATTCCGGTAAGAATATTCCTTTTTCCCCAACTCGGAAACGCGCTCGGCGCGGAACGACCGCATAGAGACCGCCAGGTGCAGGTCTTCTTTGTACTCCACCTTCAGCGGCCCGCCTGCCAGCCGGGCTATAACCTTGCCCGCGCCGTATTCGCTGTCGGTGAGCCTGGGCGAAATATAAACGTCCCAGCCGGGGAATTTGCGCAGGAGCGAGTCTATCCACTCGCTGATGCCGGCCTCGCCGGTGTTTATTTCCTGGCCGCCGCCCACCAGGCACACTATCACCGCCCAGTCCTGGTGCCGGTCCAGGCAGGAGATCAGGAATTCCGGCTCGGACTGGTTGAAGTCGGGGCGCTTCTTCTTGCGCTTCATGAAGTTGGCCGTCTGCCCCAGGTTCCAGGCCCGTTGCGCCTCGTCGAAAAGCGCCACGTGCTCAAGCGGCGCCTTGTCGTCCTTAAGGCAGTCGTCGCTGAAATTGTGCACGTTCTGCACGAAGAGCTTTACCTCGCTGAACGCCTCGCCTTTCCTGAGGCGCCGGCCTTTGGCCTTTTCGTGCAGCACCCTGTCCCGGGCGAGGGCCTCGCGCAGCACCGCCACCAGCGGGCCGTTGCCGGAAAGGAACACGCTGTAGAGCTTGTCGTCTTTGTTGATGTGGCTGTTGGCGATGTTAAGGCCCACCAGCGTTTTGCCGGCGCCCGGCACGCCGGTGACAAAGCAGATGGCTTTGCGCTTGCGCTCCCGGGCGGAGGCGATTATGCCCGCCACGGTGGAGGAAGTCTGCTGCAGGTTTACGGCGCCGGCGTCGCTTCTGGAAATTTCCGCCACGCTGTGGCCGCGGTAGAGGGCCATGGCGCCCTCTACAATGGTGGGCGTGGGGCAGTAGCGCCCGCCCTCCCAGGCCTTCGGCCGAAATGCCGGGCCCGTCGGCAAAAGCGAGTGCCGCCGCAATTACGTCGTTAAGCTGCGAGGCGGCGCACCGGATGGGCCGCAGCAGCTTTGGATTATTGGCCGAGCAGGCCACCGCCACCGGCTGCGGCTTTGCCTCCGTGGAGATAAGGTGTGATGGGTTATTTCCACATTCTCTGGTCGAAGGAGAACGGCTCCGGGGCCGAGATCTTCAAAGAAGCGAAGTCGCGATGAAGAGGGTTTATGAGATAATCTGATTCCGAAGGGATTACTACCGACGGGACTCTGAGGAGCAGGGTCTCATTCTTCTTGGCCCAATTTGTCCCAATAAGTTTGGTGCCCACGGAAGGAGAGCAAGCGCGCCAGTCTTTTGGGAGATGCGGCGCCTCCACCTCGCCTGTCTTTATCCCGGCAGGAATGTCCACCTTGAAAGACACGAACTTTATTCCGCGGCCCTCGCTTTGCAGGTGTATGAAATTCTCAAGGGCGGCAAGAGAAAGCGAAGCGGCGGCATAGACTACCCTTGTTCCGGGGTTGTTCCAGCGCCCCGGGTACAAGGCCGCGCTTTCACCGGTAAACGCCGTGGAGGCGTATTTTGCTTTAACAATACGCCAGACGGAGATCACGGGAGAACTCCGTACTCCAACTGGTTAAGCAGCAGTTGCACCTGTTCGTAGCCGGGCTCGGTGTCGAGAAGTTCCAGCGGAACGGCCCCGCCGAGCCCCGGCTGAGGGCGGCGCAGCCATGCCATGGCGTTTTCAGTGGATTCCATAACCTTGGCGGCCAACTCGCGTATTTTCCGTAGACGGTAAACCCTGTCGGCCGACAAAGGCGAAAGCTTCCCACCCGATATTCTTAGCCTGAAGTATGTTTTATCGCTTATCCCAATACAATGGGCGAAGAGCTTGTCGGAGAGGCCATATTCTTTCTGGACGGCATGCAGCAGGCTATAGCGGTACCCGTTGCGGACAAGTGCGATGTCTCCTCCGACCGCGCCACAAGGCGCGGCGTATGCCCCCTTAGGCTCGGCCGCTGCGGAGCATGTCTTTGCCACAAACTTAAGCATCTTATGTCCTCGTTTTATTTTCATACCCACCTCTGCCAATAGTCTAACAGACATATGTCCACATGTCAATAGCCATCTGCCCACATACACTGCCAAGACTTTTCGCGCCCACGTGCAGGGCTAGTATAACAGACCAACCCGACAACCGCGTGTCGGGATTGAAAACCCTAACCCGCCTCCTCCGCGCAGTATTTCTGCACGGTCTCGCGGATCCTGGAGAACGTCTTGGTGGTGCTGCCGCTTACCATGGTGAGGTGTCTCTTGGCGCGGGTCATGGCCACGTACACCAGGCTGGCGTTCTCCCGCTCGTTCAAATGCTCAAGCGGGAACGTCTCCAGGTTCATGAAATAAACCTTTTCGAACTCCAGGCCCTTGGCCGAGTGCACAGTGCTTATAAGCACCGCGTCCCGCGCGGCGTCGTAATTGTTCTTGGCCTCGGCGTCCTTAACCAGCCAGTAAGCCGGGATCTTGCGGCGGTCCAGGTATTCGTAGAACTTCCTGGTCTGCTCCCGGTTAGGGCAGATCACGGCTATATCCGAATACGCCAGCCCGGCCTTTATGTCGTTGCAGATATTGTCCGCCAGGTAACCGCCGGCCATCTCGCAGGGGACCAGCACGGTCTCCGGGGGATTTCCCCCCGCCTCTTTGAACAAGCTCGCAAAGTTGTCCTCGCCCACGTACTGCTTAAAGAACTCGTCGGGGTCGCTGTTCTGCACCAGCAGCGTGGCCGGGAAGATTATCTCCTTGGTGCTGCGGTAAGCCACCGGCAGCTTGCGCACGCGCCCCACGGCGTTAATGCCCGCGTCCTTGTAGGTGAAACTGCGCTTGTAGATCTTCTGGTTGGGGTCCTCGGCGAGAATGGCGAAGTTGGTTTCCGGCTTCAGCAGCGCCAGCAGCCCCTTAAGCCAGGAGTGATGGAAGTCCTGGCTTTCGTCCACCAGCAGCGCGTCGTACCTGGGCGCGCCGGGCAGGGCCGCCATCTTCCGCAGATGCTCCCCCGCCAGCGCACTGCATTCCTCGTCGTTGCCGTCGCCGTCGCGCGCAAAAAGGTCGCGCGGCAGGTCCTTGTAGCCCAGCTCCTTGGCCAGCTTGAAAAGGTAGCCGTAGAAAGCGGCCACTTCCCAGTTGGGCTTGGCCGGCTTGGTGATGAAGATGTCGCTTAAGTGGGTGAGGTAAAAGTTCAGCTGGTTCTTAAGGCTGTTGTTGTAGCACATCACCAGGGTCTTCCAGTCCGGGTGGGCCTCGGCTATGATCTTGGCCTTGGCGCACAGCACCAGCGACTTGCCGCTGCCGGCTATGCCGCGCACTATGGTGTGCCCGGAGTCCGCCTTCTTGGCCATCTGCTCCTGGGTGAGATCCAGGGTTATGCGCCTGGGGCCGGCCTTGGTATCTTTGGTGAGGGTGATCTCCGGGTACAGCGCGCCGCGCAGCGCGTCCAGCTCGGGCTCGGTAAGGGGCTCGTTTGGCCAGAAAGCCTGGCTGAAAAGCGAGCGCAGGAATTTGTCCAGCCCGGGTCCCGTTACAGTATTGCCCAGCGGCTCCAGGTCGTCCCGGAACAGGAACTTGCGCGGATCCAGCTCGCGCAGGGCTTCCGCGGGCAGGTCTTTACGGCGCAGCCTGGTAAAAGCCGCCGCGTAGGCTATGGGCAGTTTGAAGGAGCCCTTGTACTTCCCGTCGTCGCGCAGCAGCACTTTTTTGCTTTCGAACAGTTTGGCCAGCTCGAAATAGTAATTGCGCACCTGCTCCAGCGGTGAGCGCACCTGTTTGCGGCGGCCCTCGGCGTTTATCTCCCAGAAATCCTTGTCCAGGCGGACCAGCGTGTCTTTCTCCCAGTCCTTCACCTCGAAGATGAGAATGCCGAAGCGCGGCAGGTACGCCACAATGTCGGGCTGGTAATGATTGGGCAGGTCGATGTTGTGCCACACCAGGCAATCCGCCGGCAGCGCGTCCCTGAGCTTCCTGAGGAGATACTTCTCCCCGGCATTAATGCCGTAAGCGCGGTCGCCTAAAGCCGAATCTGGAATTATGATGGCCATATATAATTAGGAAGTTAGGAAGCTACGTCCCCTATCCGTCTCGCGTGTACATTTCCCGAAAGTGAACATCGTGCCACTTAAGGAAGGTCAAAATCGGCTCAACTGCCCGTTAGTTTAATACCGCACCCGGGCATTATCTGCCTCAATTTTATCCAGCAAACTAACCGTGGCCTTAAAAACCGTATCTGATTTTCCGGATGGCTTGACTAGGTCTACATGCGAGGCCATGATACGACGAACCCTGTTCGCATATAAACTAGCACTCTTCTCCGTCACGATATCATCCTGAGTCCCAACAATAGCATAGGTCGGCACCTGCATTCTTGCTCTTCGCCCTATCTCCCAATCGATGCCGGAAACATGCCGGCTCCAGTCGCTTTGCAGTTCAAGCAGATACTCACTATCCGCGCTAAGTCTCACCAACTGTCCGCCCAGTAGTTCGCATATAGCATCCCACTGAGTGCCGTCAAAGGGGGAACCAAAGAGTATCATGCCACCTACTTTAAGCTTGCTTTGTCTTCCTTTCTTTATCTCATTTACAACATAATCCCTAGCGATTACGCCTCCCATACTATGCGCCAAGATGTGAAATCGCTTATACCGCGATAAATGCTCATTGATCGTGGTTTTCATTGCGTGGGAGATATCTCTCGGAGTAGGCACAGCTTTCGCTCCAGAAAACCAGCTAAGCATCCTGTTAGGGGCAGGGAAAAGACCGGTCGGATAGTTGTAAAGATAGACATCATATTTCCCAAGAGAATCCAGGAGGTCAGGGAACTTCCCCCATGTTTCCCGGGCGTTCCCGCTCCACCCATGAACCAAAAATAACGCCTCTTTTTTGAGCCCTTGCGACTTCGCCTTGTACAGCTCTTCGCTAATTTTCACAAGTCTGTCTTCCGGCAGTGATTCTCCGGTCCGGAAGCGGATGATAGGAGCATCTCCCTTCAATACGAGTGTTCGGTTAGTCCCTTCCAGCAACACGTGCGAATGTCTTGTTTTGGCCCGAATAGACGCCGCTGGTACGGCCGAGTATCGCTGCGTAATATTGTATAGCTCAGGGGTAAGATTCGTTGAGTCTGCAAGGATCTTTCCCTTAATGGAAAGTGCTGGTGCCCCCGACAAGGGCTTTGAGCGAGCTTCGGACGAGATTTTCTTAAAATCAAAAAAAGAGCCCCCAACCTTCCCCTTACTCCTGCCGTGCGGCATCATTGCATGTGTTGCAGACTTCATGCCTCGCAACTTTGTATTTCCAGTTTTATCGATAAAATACAGATATTGCGAGGCTCCATCCACGGAGCGCCTTCCCTTCGCTTCGGATTTAAAGATATTTCTCTTTTTTCTGAGCTCGTCCGATTCAACTAACACATATTCTTTCATAAGCACCCAGTCCTCCCCTAAAAATTATCAATTACCAAGCCCGTGGCAGTCGCGGCACAGACTATATTCTTTGCCAAGCAGTACAACCGCTCCCCTCCCCATTAACGTTACGAGAGTGCGATTTATCCACACGAATGAAATTAGGCCCTTCCGATTTAGCGATCATCTTCCCGATATGTCCATGTGCCTGCCACAGTCTTCCATCACGGACATTGCATCTCCTGATAAAGCGCGCATATGAGTCGTAATGTTTAAGTATCAACTCCTCAATAACAAAATGACTATCGAATACATAATTTATCGGGATGCCAGCCACAACATCGTGAATGGCTTCCTCTATATCAACCCCTTTTGATTTATCACCTTTGGACAACCTGGCAATCATGACCCCGATTCCCAGAAGAAGGAGCAAAACCACTTCCATAACCACAACTAGGATAAAATAGGATCTCAGGTAGTGCCCGTGCACATATGCATAAGCCACCCAGAGCGAGCCATAAAGGGATACCGCAGTAGAGAGAACTCCCCCCATAAGTATCGTTTCGTCCCAATACTGAGATAATCTGTCCAGCATATTTTCTATAGCCAGACAGTTGAAAGCGAATACCGGTGCCGAAATGACTGCAGACAACAACAATAGTTTAACTGCGTCCAGCTCAACTATCCAATTTGGGCGATAAAAGAACACCGCCAACAGACCTGGCGCGACACATCCCGCGAATGCCGTCACAAGGATACTAATACGCGTTGCCGTCATGCGCTCCAACAAACTATTCATATACCCCCCTGATATCTATATGTTTTCACCATTCTACAAATTGCCGTATCATTTAGCATGATTAAGTATAATTGAATCGTGCTCACCCATGATTTTGACAAGACCAACACCGAGTCAATAAAGAAGCAGGCCGAGAAGGTCTTGCACAAGTCTTTGGCCCAGGTCCTCGACCCTGCCCAGATAGACGAGATAAAAAAGACAATAGACATAAATCGCAAAGGCCATCTTGGCGATGTTGTCGAGCGCTACATATTCAATAAGAAGCAGGACAACGCCGCGGCCCCTGACTTCCCGGAAGCCAAGATTGAACTAAAAACCACCCCGCTCAAAGAGACCCGCAAAGGCATCTCTGCCAAAGAACGTCTGGTCCTGGGCATGATAAATTACTTTGGCATAGACAAGGAAACCTGGGAGACCAGCGCTTTCCTCAAAAAGAACGCCAACTTGCTGATCCTCTTCTATTTATATCGCAAGTCCGATACCATACTGGACTACAGGTTCACGCTACTCAAGCTGTTACACCTGCTTTCCGACCTCCCCCCTGCGGACATCTATCAGATACAGAAGGATTGGGAGACCATTGCCGACAAGGTGAAGGCCGGCAAAGCACATGAGCTATCCGAAGGTGACACCTTCTATTTAGGTGCCTGTACTAAGGGTGCCACCGCTAAAACCAGCATGAAGGACCAGCCCCACTCACCCATAAAGGCCAAGGGCCGGGCCTTCTCTCTTAAACAGACATATCTCAACTACATCATCTCGGCCGACCGTACCAGGATGGCGATGGAATGCTCCACCATACTCCCCGGAGCGCTACACGTAGGCATTGGCGACACCGTCCGGGCCCGTCTGGACAGATATATTGGCAAGACCACCGGTGAGATAGAGAAAGCCACAAACGCATATCTGGCCCCTGACGCTAAATCCTATTGCGCCGACCTCGCGCGCGCCATGCTGGGCGCGAAAAAGAAGAAGATAGCCGAATTCGAGAAGGCCGACATTAAGATGAAGATCGTGCGGCTGAAACCCAGCGGCACGCCCAAAGAGTCCATGTCCTTCCCGGCGATAGACTACATGGAGATAGTGAAAGAGGATTGGGAAGATTCCACTTTCCGTGAAATGCTCGCCAACCGCAAATACCTCTTCATCATCTATCGCTACGACAAGGCCGGCACGTTGCGCTTCGAAAAGTATTTGCTCTGGAACATCCCCGAAGATGACCTCGAAGCCCATGTCCGCAAAGTCTGGGAAAAGACCAAATCTCAGATAATCGCCGGTCATGCGGACGACCTCCCGAAGATCAAGGAAGACACGGTCTGCCACGTACGTCCTCACGGCAGGAATAAAAAAGATGTTGCTATGACCCCTTACGGTATTCCGGTCACCAAGAAGTGCTTCTGGCTTAACGCCTCGTATATCGCTGAACAGATAAAAACAGCCAAAAACTAACCCGACACGCCGTTGTCGGGTTCGCCTGCTAGACTATACCGCTTGATCGAAACCTGCGAAGGTGGTATAATTATGTCTGACATAGAAGAATTTATGGCCCGCATCACGCCCAAAGCACCACTTAAAGTAGCAGAGCTCTTCGCCGGGGTAGGCGGTTTCCGCCTTGGCCTGGAAAGCACAAAGGGCTTTAAGGTGGTTTGGAGCAACCAGTGGGAGCCCGGCACCAATAAGCAGCACGCCTCCGACACCTATTCCAAGCGGTTCACCACCGGCAAGCACTCCAACGAGGATATCTCCAAAGTCCCCACCAAGGACATAGAGGACCACGACCTGCTGGTGGGCGGCTTCCCCTGTCAGGATTACTCGGTAGCGCGCACCCTCAGCCATGCCAGCGGCATTCTGGGTAAGAAAGGCGTGCTCTGGTGGCAGATCCACCGGATACTCAAAGAGAAGGGCAACAAAAAGCCGTTCTACTTGATGCTCGAGAACGTGGACAGGCTGCTCAAGTCCCCCGCCAAGCAGCGCGGTCGCGATTTTGCACTGATGCTATCTTCACTTGCGGAACAGGGCTATATAGTGGAGTGGCGGGTTATAAATGCAGCCGACTACGGCATGCCCCAGCGCCGCCGCCGGGTGTTCATAATGGGCTACAAGAAAGGCACCCCCATCCACACCCAGATATCCAAGCTGGAAGACCCGTTCGATTGGATCCTCAGCTCGGGCACCATGGCCAACGCCTTCCCGGTGACCTACGACAAGAAATATCTTTTCCCTGAAGAGCACACGCTTGAAGTTAAAGGCGAGCTTGCCGACATCTCTGAGAAGTTCCACGGCAAGGGCAACATTTCCCCGTTCGAGAACACCGGCCTGCTGATAGGTGAGAAGGTATACACCCTGCCCACCAAAGCCGACTATGCCGGCACCCGCACCGTGCTGGGCGACATACTTATAGATGAGAAAGATGTTCCCCAGGAATATTTCATAAACCCCAAGGACCTGCCGCGGTGGAAGTACCTGAAAGGCGCCAAGAAAGAGCCGCGCAAGTCCAAGTCCGGGCACATCTACAGCTATTCGGAGGGCTCCATGGCCTTCCCCGACCCCTTGGACAAGCCGGCCAGGACCATAGTCACAGGCGAGGGCGGCAGCACCCCGTCGCGTTTCAAGCACGTGATCAAGGCCAAGGATGGAAGATACCGCCGGCTCACCCCTTTGGAGCTTGAGCGGATAAACATGTTCCCGGACGACCACACGGCCACCAATACCGTGACCGCTACCCGGCGCGCTTTCTTTATGGGGAACGCTTTAGTTGTAGGCGTTGTAAGGAAACTAGGCAAGGCGCTGCTTGCGCAGATCAACGAGCCGGCCAGGCCGACTAAAAAGCAGTTGTCTTCAGTTTAGCCACCAGCTTCTGCACGTTCTTCTTTATCTGGCACTCCCAGAACACTACGGACTTGATGCCGAGCTTCTTAAGCTCGGCCCGTTTCTTTTTGTCCCGCGCCACATTGGCCGCGAACTTCTTTGACCAGAACGTCTTATGCGTCTTCGGCATGCTCGGTTTGCAGTAAGGGCACCGATGCCAGAAGCAGCCGTTTATAAAAACTGCAACCTTATTTAAAGGGAAGTATACGTCAGGACGACCGGGAAGTGTCTTAGGATGGATCTTGTAGTTGGTAAGCCCTGCAGCCCGCAACTCTTTTCGGGAAACCACCTCTGGTCGAGTGTTTTTCCCTCGAACACGGCTCATTATCCGCGATGTCACCCTGTGTATCGGGACTGGACTTCTGCCATCGCGCGTATACTTTTGCACGCATGCCTCGATACTAACGTTGCAATCTAAGTGCTCTCCCCCCATCTTATAGATTCACGGAAATGGTCTCCCTCAACCCTTTGCTGTATTCAAGATTTACTTCGCCAGATGGGGTATAACACAGCGCAATATCTGGGTATTTACGCTGAAGAAGGAATAATGCAATAGCTGAAAGTTTTGGGCCAAGGGAACTCAGCACAAGGTTGTTTGTTTCACGATACCGTTGCACAAATGGCTCGAGGCTTGTAAACACAGCGTCGTTGTCGAACGCGTTAAGTTCAACCAGCTGAACAACTGAAGAGTTCGCAAATTCCTTTCGCCAATCATCCTCTTTCACGGCCTGCGATTTCCCAGGAACATCTGGCGGTATGCAAACTATGGCATGTTCTGGCTCAAAAAATGCCAGCAACTGCCGCACACGCGGGATATCGTACCCCCCAAAAATGACAAGTACAGTCGAAGCTCCCAATTTAGAAATTCCCGAGAGCTTGAATACCAATCTGGGGCGACCAGGATCACGAGTCAACCAATCGGATGCGTGTGTGTCAGGTTTACCATATACGCACTTAATCTTTAGACCTTTTTCGGATAACAAATCCAGAATTATCCAAATAATTTCCCGTGGCATTGTCGAGAGATCGACAACGGCGTGATTAATCTTGGCATCAATCCCGGACACATTTTCATAAATTGTTTTCCATGTTGCGGCCGGACTCAGAAAATCCAACTCACCCTCAGCAAAGAATAGCCCCTTTTCTTGACAACTAGCACGCAATTTTTCCCTGAATTTATGTGTTTCCTGGGAATATTTCATCGAAAAGAATGACAACACCGAAACAATCCTTTCCTCTGAAATTATCTTTTCACAACTGAGAAAATACCTGTCTTCCCATCCCGCCATTGTGATTAGTATGGAATTAGTTGCTGTCATAATTAAACCCGAGCTCAGCCTGAGACTTCTCTGCCGCTGGGGCAAAGGGAATTTCTCTGTTATTCTGTGCGGCATCCCAAAGATGGCTGGCTTTTATTGATACCCTTGCATGCTGCCCATGTGGATCTAATCCCCTTTCTGGACACAATATCCTATTAGGAACAAAATATTCCTCTCTTTTTCCAGAATCTTTTGCCGAGCTTGTGTAGGAATAAAGGAGCTGAGCCTTCCGCGCAATCTGGAGCAATTTCTTCAAATGTTGATATTCAGCCGAATCCACCTCTGAAATCGTAAAAGTTATCGCCCGTGGCTCAGAGGCGTGTTCAGAGAGACGCTTTTTGAATAAAATCGCCAGATTGTCAAATAGCTTATAAATTCGCCTCCCTTCCTCTTCAGTACATTCCTCATAGCCCTTACCTAATTGGTCTCTCATCCATTCCCATTTCCTTCGGCTCCTTTCGATAAGAACTTGGGACTGGATTGCCGGTGGAATATTCTCAACCTTGGAAGTCTTTGCCCCAGCAGCATTCAATTCGGATACGACCTTGTCGTACATCCAATAACATGGTTCCAGTAAATTCCGTATAACCCCAGTAGAAACGTGAACCAAGGTGTCAAACCCAGCGTAAATCGGTAAATTCGCTTTTGGCTGTCGATTTTTAAAGTAATTAGCACGGGCGTGCCTATACACATAATCAGTAATCTGTTTCTGCTTCCAGTCCGGATGCTCGCTTTCAGCGTGTTGGCGTAATGTGACCTTGTATCCCTCAACTTCCTTGGCAACAGCTGGGTGCTCAGGAAAAAAATCTTCTGGCGCTATTTTTAAACCAATCTTGTCAAGACGGCGTGCAACAATTGACCTGGCGAATTGAGCAAAATCGGAATCTTTGTTTTGATATGGCTGCTCCATATCGACCTGAATATAGTCGTGCCCATCAAGAATCCCCCCCCCGTTCCGCGTGACAAGCGCTGGCTGATCTGCCTTGGCCATAGCAACCTTGAAGCTAAAGATGGAGTTATCTCGATATGAAAGCCATGAGCATATTGCCCTCATCTGCTGTTCGTTCAGCCAATGGGCATCATCAATCATAAACACGAAGTGACTATTTGCCAGGCGCGGTATCTTCCGCAAAACATTTAGTAAGGGGATTATTCCAGAAGAGAAGGACCACGCATCCTCATAGTACGCATCCGGCTGTCTTGCATTCATCGCCTTTTGGGATTTAGCCGCCTGTTGCTGAAAGAACAAATCTAAGCTGTCGAGTACGGTGTTGCCGGAGGGCAATTTCGCTTCCCAAACAATCTCGAGCTCTTTTTGCAAAAGACTTGAGTCCACGCCGTCAAGCAGCCCCGCAACTTCCCGCAAATCCTTAACCACAGCATGCATTATTGAGAGGACTAAATAATGTTCGCTAATTACATCGGCAAGAAACTCCGTAAGCAACTGCGCATCGGGACGACGTAACAAGGGCGTCTGACATGGTACATAAACGCAAACCACCCCTAAATCCAATCCCACCTTTTCCCGTATGGCCTTACGTTGCGACACTGCCAAGGAATTAAAGCGTAGGGCCATTGATTTGCCAGTCCCCCGCTCTCCAACAAGAATGATGTTTCTTTTTGAGCGGACAAAACGCGAATAGTTAAAGTCTTCGGTATAGAATGCCAATACATCATCAGGACTCAAATTACTTGCAGCCTCGTATTCGAATGGATTCTGACTCATGTTTTAACCCTTCTTGAATATATTCCGAATAGCACCAAGCAGTCCATCAGACTTTGATTTTATTGTCGCCTTCTTGTTTGTTCTTTCGGCTAAAATCTTTTCTATGCGGACAATCAGGTCGTCTGGCGCATACTCTGTTCCATGTGATGCGATATCTTTTGGGGATTTCCCGGGTGTTAAAACTGTGTCTGGTATATTCAATTTTGGCACATCCAAATCAATTCCATCTCCATCCAAACAAAAATTAAAGGCAACTGATGTGAGTTTGAAATTCTTTAGGTAATCGCAGTAGTGCTTTGCGTATTGTCTTTCCTCATCCAACTTAATTATTCGTTCACCTACTTTGCTTAGCAATTTGCGAAGTCTTTTTTTATCTTTTGGGGCCAATCTCCCGGCGTTAATGGCAGGGATGTTTATGTTATACGTTAGTACTATTCGTGCCCCGGGGCGGTCTACTAAGACATGCGTACTTCTCGCGTATTCGTGATAAACCCATGACTCATCAGAGAATTTATCCTCCTTGAGCAAGTAAACAGAAGTGCGCTCAGGCCCCTCATCAAGTTCGTCTGCGAATCTAAGGATAGCAGCCATGATCTGTTGACGAACTGGGCCACGAAACAAGGGTTCTGCATCTACTGACAGGGCCCCTAGAGTATCCTTACTTCCATTGCTAGTCACACCGCAATGTGCCGCACCAATAGCAGAGATTAGACGTCTCTCCTGCGCGTCCGCGGACAATGATCCAATAACCTCATTATATATTTCCGGAATGCATTGCTGATGTCCTTTTCGCTCCTTTATGTTTCCGACATCATGAAACAGTATGGATAGTGACAAGCAATACAGTTCCATTGGGCTAAGCTCATGGACATCTTCCCCTAGCAGGTCAAGTGCGTTTTTCATTACAGCCTGAATGTGAGAGATTCCATGCCGTGTAAGGTCTGGCTGTGTTCGGGAAATATCCTCGAATATATGCCTGCAAAGGGAATCGCGAAATGCCTCATACCGAGAGAACAATTTGAGGCTTTTCCCTCTATCATCCTTACTTAAAGCAGTTCTTGTTAGTTTTTCAAGTTCACATTCTTGCCACATAATAATTCATCACAGATGCTTCAATATTTCCTTAAAGACAGCTTTTGCTAACAATGGTGGGACGGCATTTCCAACTTGTTGTTGCTGAAATCCAATAGATCCACAAAAGACATACCAATCCGGGAAAGATTGAAGGCGCGCTGCCTCGCGCACAGAAAGCCCACGATTACACCAAGGGTGTATGTACATGCTTTTGCGATAATTCCCCAAAACTGTAGACGGCATATCAGCACGAAGCCGTCTATAAATGTTTGTATGACATCTAGTTCGGTCGGAATAATTGCACATCAGACGCGCTGGGATATCTTCCCAGTTATTTCCCTGCTTAACATGCCTAAATCTCTTAATGACTAAATCAGAGTTTTTAGTAACCAAATGCCCAGTACAGCCGTTCGCACCGTTACGCATTGCCTTTGCATAGTTACTGGGCACACATCGTGGATACAGTAAGTAGTCCTGATTCGCCCCATTATCTATTGCCGGCAAATCAGATATAGCATCACTGACAGTGACCGGAGCGCGATTCCTCGCCTTTGGCATCCTAATAGACTTCCCATGCAATGATCCCACCAAAAAGAATCTGGACCGCACTTGTGGTACTCCAAAGTCTTTGGCACACAGTACACCATGTGTGCATGTATACCCAATCTTCTGAAATGCTTGCAGGATTGTTTCCCTAAATATCCCGTTGCTTGTTTCAAGTATTCCTGGGACATTTTCGAGAACTACCCAGTCAGGTTTCTTGAGTCTGGCGACTCGAACAAACTCTTTAAACAACCAATTTGAAGGGTTGTCCAGACTGCGTGTTTTCTGATTTGAGGTTGAAAAGCCTTGGCACGGTGGACCGCCAAACAGAACCGTTGTAGCATCTGACACCGGGAGGTTCGCTCTTTTTAGAGTTTCAATCCCATCAATGATAAGCTTTGTCTTTGGATGGTTCTTTGCGTATGTGGCTGCCGCATGAACATCTTTTTCCACAGCAAGAGTCACCGCAATTCCTGCCATCTGGGCGCCTAAAGACATTCCCCCAGCCCCAGCAAACAAATCAATACCGACAATCTTTCTAGGACATTTCATGTATACAATTTCAAAAGTAAGAAATTTTGCTGTCACACAAATAACCGCACTGCAATGATACTAAAATAATGTTATACGTTTATCCCCACCACTTCAGCCACGACCAGGAACTCCTCATCATCCGCGTTCGGGATTGCTATCTTTAAGGCATGATTGCGCCGATGTCGTCGCTCATGACATCCTGGTGGAAGCGGCTTTTGGTGCCGGAGTAGACTATCACTTGTACTCCGTGTACTTGGTGTGGCGGCCTTTGGCTTTGCGGATGGGGTATTTCTTGGCGTTCTTTTTGAGTTTGGCCGATAGGGCCTTGAGGGGGTCGATGCCGAGGTCGTGGCTGAGGAGGAGGACGTAGTAGAGCACGTCGGCGAGCTCGTCGGAGATGGCGGTCTTGCTGGTTTTTATGTGGCGCTCTATTTCGGCGGGGTTCTTCCACTGGAAGTGTTCCAGCAGCTCGGCGGCTTCGAGGGTGAGGGAGATGGCTACGTCTTTGGGGTTGTGGAACTGCGCCCAGTCGCGGGCGTTGCGGAAATGGATGATCTTGCGGCTGAGGCCTTTGATAGTTAGCATTGATGTCCCAGTATAAATGCGGTCCCCTTCTAACCTTGTAAAATCCTACATCTTTGGGAACAAATAATACATACCCCTTTTGGGGGAGGGCGGGCCTACGGGCGTATGGGCCTAAAAGCGGGGCCGGCCTGGGCCGTTAGCCGCTTATGGGGGCGCGCTAGATCTATTATGATTCTAGTATGCGGACACTTTATGTTCTGGCGGCGGCGCTGTGGCTGGGCGCGGGAGCGGCTTTTGCCGCGCCGGCGCAGGTCATTTTAATACGCCATGCCGAAAAGCCCGACAGCGGCCCCGAGCTGAGCGCGCAGGGCTTCAAGCGGGCCGAGGCGCTGGTGAAGTTCTTCCGTACCAACCCGGCGCTGACGCGCTACGGTACGCCGGCGGGCATCTACGCGGCCGCGCCCAAGCACGAGGACAGCTCGGTGCGCTCCATACAGACGGTAACGCCGCTGGCCAGGGCGATCCGGGTGGACATAGACACCAGCTTTACCCGCGGCCAGACCAACAAGATAGTGCGGGCCATCATGGAAGACCCGGCCTACGACGGTCGCATGGTGCTGATCTGCTGGCAGCATACCAATCTGGTGGAGATAGCCCAGAACCTGGCCGCCTACAACAATTCCCCCCGCGTCACCATACCGCTGGTCTGGCCGGACGAGACTTTCGACCGGGCCTGGATACTGGACCTCAAGAACGGCAAGGTGACGGCCTTCAAGGACCTGCCGCAGCGCCTGCTGCCGGGCGACAGCGATTAAGTTTTAAGCCGCAAATGAAAAGCCCCGGGCAGTCCCGGGGCTTTTTGCTGGTCAGTTGTACTGGTTGAAGGGGTCCGGCGGCGGCACGTAGGAGTTGGGCGGTACTATGTCGAAGTGGCATTTGAAGTTGGCCGGGGTTTTGTCGCCCAGGGGCCGGCGCAGCTTGTCCACCTTGGCGAGGAACAGGTCGGCCCAGTCCTCGGCGCTGTGCTCGGGCGCGCGCTGCGGGGCGCGGGCGGCGTTGAAGATGTCTACGAGCTGCTGGCGGCTGAGCAGGCTCAGGCGGCGTATCATCAGTTGGCGGGCCTGCTCGCCGATCTGGTGCATGTCGCGGCCGGTTTTGTCGGCTTCGCGCAGGGAGCTGGTACGCACCACGTTAAGGCGCATGATGCAGGCTTCCGGATTGTCCCAGACTTTCTCGTTCTTCCACTTACGGTAATGCATGCGGCGGTTGTGGTAGATGCTGCGGCCGCCGAAAGAGACGCCCATGTCCTGCAGATAGACCACCGGCTTGCGGCATACAGTCTGGCCGCCGTCGAGGGTCAGGTCCTTCTTCTCGCAGCCTAAGGCCTGGTTCTCGGCCTTGTTGTCGGTATTGCCCAGCAGCATGGCGATACCCGCCAGCGCCTCGGCCTCCACGCGGTTCTGTATAAGGTGGAAATCGTCGAAGCCTATACCAGAGTTGTCAGCGTACTCTATGCGCTCGCCCAGCTTGTCCTCTATGACGGCCCTCTGGCCCTGTTTCCAGGCGCCGGGGTCGCGCTCGCTCTTGAAGGGGTCGGACGGGCAGTCGGGGCAGTTGACGCGCACAGGGTACATGCGGTCGGCGTACACGCCTATGCCGGTGAAGATCCAGCTGGCGGCGGTCTCGGTCATCAGCTCGCCGTTATCCTCGCCGTATTTCACCTTGAACTCTTTGCCCTTGGCGTCGCGGCATTTGAATTTGCGGGTCATACCGTTGGGCTTGCCGCCCTCGTAGGCTTGCTTCATGGGCACGTAATTGCAGGTGACCAGCTCTTCGGGGCGGTACTTCATCTTCTCGTAGGGGCCGGTCTTGAAATCTATGGCGCCGGCGCGCAGCTCGCTCTCGGGGCGGAACAGGCTGGCGCGGGTGACGTACTCGTCGCGCCGGGCCTTGGTGACCAGGCCCAGCTTGAGCTTTACCGGCCCGGCGTAGGCGGGCTGTATGTCCTCGGTGTTGGCGGCCGAGGCGGCTTTCAGCTCGTCGAGGCTTATGGCGAGGGCGCCGAATTCGGTATTCGCCGCGGCGGGCGCGGCCAGCAGGGTTAAGGAGAAGAGAATCTTTAGCATTACCTAAATCTTATGAATTAGCCGGGCGTGATCAATAGAAGCGAAAGGCCCAGGCCGGCGCCGCCTTTTGGCCCGTTTCCCGGTACTGACCGGCGTCAATAAAACCTGCGGCGCGGGCTGGCCGAAGTTTAATAAGATTTAAACGCTATGCCCCTCAACAACTTTGACCTCATTGTGTTCGAAGAGTAGAGGCTCAACCTCGGGAAGAGAACCGCGGGGACTAATCCAGGATGAATTCTTCACCGTTCTTCAGTACGCGGGCGCGTTTGCCGAAGGTTTGGGTGAATTTGTCCTGATGCTCGGTGTTTATGGGGATTATATAGCGGGGCTTTTTGTTCTCCACCAGCTTCCGGATGGCGGAGAAATACGCGTGGTGGGAAGACGGCGTGGGCACGCCGGCCATGCAGCGGCCGCGGAACCATTCAAGGGTCTCCCGCATGCCTTCTTCTTCGCCGTAGGTTTCCCAGTCGGAATAGATCAGGGTGGCTTTGCTGAAATCTTTTATCTCTTCCCCCACCCAGTGCTGGGCGTTGGCGCGCACGGGGATTATAAGGCGGTCCAGGTTGTCGTTTATCCAGTCCCAGCCGTACATCCTGGGGCGCATGCGCCTGAAGGTCTCCATGTATTCCGTAAGCTGGAAGATGCGCTGCGTGGCTTTGTTGCGCACAATGCGCAGGAACTCGGTCTCCAGGCTTGGGGCCTTAAGCTCCACGCCCTGCTTTTCTGCCAGGTGTTTTAACCTTTCCAGCAGCAGGGCCACGTAGCCGTCCACCACCAGGAAGCGCCTGGTGTTCTTGGCCAGGTGCGCCAGGCTGGTAAGCAGGCCTATATCCTGCCCGGCGCACATAACATAAAGCGGGCCGTCGCGGCCTTTAAGGTTGGCCTCTATATGGGCCATTATCTCGGGCTCCGTGGGGCCTTTCTCCATGCCGGCCTGGGTGCCCTCGGTAATAAGCGCGTCTATGGGGCCCGTCTTGGCCGCCAGCAGCTGTTTAAAGGCGGCGGCTTTAACGCCGTGCTCGCGGTAGTCGCCGGTATATATAACCCTCTTGCGGCCGGCTTCTATCAGGAAGGCGAAGGACTCGGCCGCGGTATGGTCCATCAGGAACGGGGTTATAACGAAGCCGCCCACTATGAATTTATGGCCTTTGCGGAAATAGTGAATGTCCGCCGTCAGCTTTTGCGGCTCGCTGGGCATTTTGGCTGTTATGCGTATGACGTCTTCCATTATCTCCGACATGAAGACTTTTATGCGCGGGTTTACCGGCCGCGCCAGCAGCGCGCCGTAATGGTCCGCGTGGGTGTGGGAGACCAAAATGGCCAGTATGGGGTCGGCGGCTTTGTCGTCGTAAAGGCCGGGGATGTTCAGCGTGGTCTGCTGCTGTTCCCCCTGCGCGCTGTAGCGCGGGGCGCCGTAATCCAGCAATATCCTGGATTTGCCGGAAACCAGCTCTATGCAGTTGCCGCCAATCTCCTCGGCCCCGCGGTGTATGGTTATTTTCATCTTGTTAAGTCCCTTAATAAAACTTTAGCAATTTCCCCCTACTTGCTGTAATATCGTACCAGGCGACCGCTACAAAGGATTGTCGCGCTGCTGCCGGGCAGTTGTGCCCGCGCCATTGACGGTATTTAACCCCTGTGGTATACTATTTCTGAAGAGCGATAAGCCCGTTTCAGGTTGTCCAGGTGTTTTCCGCCATAACGGTTAAAAGCCTGGTCGTTAAGCCTGTCCGGCGCGCTCTTCTTCGTTTTTTAGGGCAGGCACAGCGCATATTGCGATGAAAACAGAGGGCCCGGCTTTTCAGCCGGGCCCTCTGTTTTGCTGGCGGACTAATCAGTTCGCCTGGGGCTGGCCCGCTACCACTGGTAGCGGGAGCGCACCTTGGCCAGCCAGGGCGGGGTTTTCTTGGCTATGCCGGCGGCGTAGGCGGCGATGATGGCCTGCACGGGGAGGGCGGCGAAGCTGGCTTTGTGCTCCGGGGCCAGGCGCAGGCGGTAGCGCTCCATGGGGCCCTGCTGGGGCTGGTTCTCCGGCGAGGGGCGCTCGGCCGTGGTAAGGCTGGTGTTGCGGTTGTCGTACACCACCAGGAGCAGCGCCTCGTCGAAGCCGAAGTGCTCCTTGAGGCGCAGCAGCGTGTAATGGCTGCGGTAGAGCTGGTTGACCGGGCCGGCGAACAGGCAGGCCCCCTCGTGGCCATCGAGCGGGTTGGGCTTGCCGAACATATTGTCGAGGTTGAACTCGCCGAAGGCCGGCAGGCCGGCGCGGTGGCGCAGCTGGCAGAGGGCGCCGCGCTCGCCGTTCTCCAGGCAGGCGTGGCGGCCGGGCTCGGTGTAGGCCGGGTCGGTAAAACCGGCGCAGGCCGCGAACTCGGCTTCGGTATATTTAAATTCCACGCCTATGAGCGCGCGCACTTCGCGGCCGTCCTTCGTGCCGGTCACGGCCAGCGCGGCGTCCAGGCCGCGGGCGCGGCCGGTTTCGCCGGTCAGCTCGGCGAGGTCCGCTTTGGGGAATACGCGCGCCTGGGTCTGGCCGGGCACCGGCTTATGCGGCACCTCGAAATGGCAATCGGCCACGGCACTTACCGTCACCCCCCACGTGGGCGAGACGTTCTCGTTGAGGGCCTTGATCAGGCCGGCGATGGCGGTCTCGTTCCTGGCGAACACCGGCGCCAGCGCCTGGGCGCAGGCCGTCTGCGAGCTGCGCGGGTTCTTGGCCCGGGCGTGCAGCGCCAGGCCGTTATGCCTGGAATAGTCGTTGAGCAAGTTGTCGAAACCGCCGGGCTGGGTCAGCTTGGGCAGGGCGGCCCAGGCGGCCTGGTGGGCGTCGGCCAGGCGGGTGAAGGCGTTCACGCGCGGCTTGCGGGGCAAATAGGCCGCGCGGGGGCTGGTAAGGGCCTTCTCGAGGAAGTTGACCAGCGGCTGGAAGTCGGCGGCCTTGAGCGGCGCCACCCCGCCCAGCAGGGCGCACTGGCAGTCGGGCAGGTCTGCCGGAGTGAGGCAGGCCAGGCGGCCGTAGGCGTCGTAGGCCTGGCCCAGGATCAGCAGGCTTTTGTCGCTGATGCCCTTTATCTCGAAAGCTTCGGTATTGAGCACGCCGAGGGCGCTCTTCTGAGCGAACAGCTGCTGGTAATGCTTGAGGAAGATGGCCTCGCCACCCTTTACGGCGGCGGGCAGGGCGCGCACGGCCTTAAGGCGGGCCATGGCCGCGCCGTCCAGGTCGGCGCTGGAGGCGAACTCCAGCGACAGCAGTACCAGCTGGGCGGTGGCTTTCTCGATCAGCAGCAGGTCTACGCGGGTGGCCTGCTGGCCTTTGTCGGCCAGGGCTTCCTGCGGCACCTGCACCTGCTCGTCGAGCACGGTGAAATCTTCGCGCTTGCGCAGCAGCTCCCAGGCCAGCAGCGCCTGCTGCACCGGCTCCTGGCCGGACATCTTGTTCTTCTCCACGTACTCCATCACGGCGCGGCGGCCTTTCTTGAGCTGAATGGTAAGCCCCTCGGCGTCCACGCCTTTTACCGCCTCCCGCCCGAAGAGCTTGGTGTATTCTTCCGTCGAGCCCAGCTCGCCCAGCTCCAGGGCTTTCTGGCCCAGGTAATAGAAGGCCACGGTATTGTTGGGCCGCAAGTGCACTATGGAGCCCGGCGTGCTCTGCCAGTTGAACAGGTTGTCTTTTAAAAGCTGGGCCTTTTCGAAGGCGGTCTGATTGAGGAAGCGTTTGAATGCCATTGTTTCTCCCGGGGCTGGTCTGGTATATGATTTTACCTTTTTACCCACGGTAGCGGGGTTTATAACCAAATGAAAAACCCGGCGCGGGGCCGGGTTTTTCTCGCGGGCTCGGCGGCCCTAACTCTTGCGCACGTCCATCATGAAGCCCAGCCAGCGGTTGCCGCTGAGCGGCATTACGGGGTCGCTGGAGACGCCCAGGAAGTCCTTGCCGAACATCTCGTACACGCCGGAGGACAGCTGCAACTCCGGCAGGCGGCCTACCAGCCGGCCGTCCTCTACCAGGAAAGCCACTTGCGCCGGCGTGCCGAAACCGCCCTGGCTGGTATAATCCCCGCCCATGGCCATGCTCACAAAGATGGCCGGCCGGCCGCCCAGCATCTCTCTGAAGGTCCTGGCCTGGCTTTGTATGCGCATATTGCCGGGGTTGGCGTCGGGCGTGCCGTCGTAGGCGGCCGTAGCGCTGCCGCTCGGCTCGTAGCCGAACTTGGCGGCCGTCTTCTTGTCGGCGTAGGGCGCGCGCAGCACGCCGTTCTCGATGTATTTAAAGCCCTCGCCGCAGACGCCCTCGGCGTCGAAGAAAGGCCTGAAGGCCTGGCCGGGGCTGTTGTAGAGCGTAAAGCCCTCGTTGAACAGCCGCTGGCCGAGCTTGCCGGAGAACAGCGAGCTGCCCGAGCCGAAGGTCATGCCCGAGAGCTCCCTGAAGAAGATGTTCCGCACCTGGCTGTCGTTCTCCTCGAAGAACACCGGCAGGCGGCCTTCGGCCGGCAGCGGCACCTCGCGCAGGTGGGCGGCCAGCATTTCTGAGCCGTAGGCCTGGAAGGCGGCCCGGTCATACCCGGTGCCGGTATAGGAGAACCAGCCGTCCAATATGCTCGACGACGAGGCCAGCTTGTAGAAGAAGGTGAACTCGTGCGTGGTGATGGAAGAGGCGTAGTCCAGCCCGGCGTCGTTGCGCATGCTCCGGCGGCTGGTGCCGGTCTTGATGCCCGACGAGGAATAGACGAATTGCGGGAAATCCTTGCGGAAGGCGGCCAGCAGGGCCGCCGCCTCGGCGTCCAGCGCCTGCGGCGTGAAAGGGCGGCCGCCTACGGTCTCGGCGCGCCGAGAGCCGGTGGAAGGCCGGCCGGGATAGGGGATCTTATAGCCGAGCGCCGCGGCGGCGCGCTCGCGGGCGGCGGCCTCCCCCTCCGTGCCCATATAGCCCGAGACGCCTATGCAGCCGTCGCTATAAACCCGCACGCCGGTGCGGCTGATGCTCTTGGCGCGCAGCGACTCGAGAGCCGAGGCGGAGAGCTTAATGGAGACTTCGTCTTCGACGGAAGAAATGGTTTCGCTGATCATAGTTCCTCAGATTACCGTCAGCTCGCGCACGCGCACATAGGGCCCGCCGAAGCCTACCGGCAGCGGGTACTGCTCCATCTTGCCGCAGCCGCCGCCCACGAAGGACAGCAGCTCCACCTTGTCCGAGATGGCGTCTATCTTGCCGAAGGTGTCGAACACGCTGCCCGAGATAACGGAGATCTGCGCCGGCCCGGAAACTTTGCCGTTCTTGATGTAATAGGCCAGCGACGGCGCTATGGTGAAAGTGCTCAGACCCGAACCGTGCTTGATGGTCTCGACGTACAGGCCGTCCTCCACGCCGGAGAACAACTGCTCCTTCGTCATGTTGCCGGGCTCGAAGTGGGTGGTGGTCATGCGCACGATGGGCTCGTACTCGAAGTTGACGGCCCGGGCGTTGCCGGTGGTCTGCTCCCCCATCGCGGCCGCGGTGCGGGCGCTGTGCAGCCGGCCGGCCAGGCGGCCGTTCTTGATGAGCGTGGTGCGGCGGGCGGGGCTGCCCTCGTCGTCGTAGGGTGTATAGCCGTTGCCGGGCAGCGAGCCGCTGTCGGTGATGTGCAGGAAGTCGGGGCCCAGCTGGCGGCCTATATGCCATTCCTTCATCATGGTCTCGTCGCCCAGCATGAAGTCGGCCTCGCTCTTGTGGCCGAAGGACTCGTGCGCGAATACGCCGGCGGCGGCGGGCGACAGCACCACGGTGTATTTGCCGGGTTTTACCGGCGTGGAATTGCGCAGGAACTCCAGCGACTTGGCTATGCGGCCTTCCAGCGCCTCGCCGAAGCCGTTCAGGCCGGCCAGGTCGCCGGCGGCCAGATTGGCGCTCTCGGCGAAGGTGCGGCCGTTCTCGCTGAAGGAAAGGTTATAGCGCATACCGCAGGTCTGCTGGTCGCTGACTATGGCCGCCCCCTTGGAATTGTACAGCTCTTTATGCGTGCAGGTGTCCTTGTAGAAGCAGGACCACATGGCTATGGCCGGCTCGGCCGTCACCGGCGGGAAGAAGGAGGCCAGCAGGGCGTTCTTGGCCGCCAGAGGTACGGCCTTCAGGTCTTCGCCGCGCAGCGTCACCGGCGCCGGGCTGCGGTCGGGCAGGGCCAGCACCATTTTGTCGGCGGCTATGTCCGGATTGGGCGCGGCCAGGGCGGACAGGCGGTCTATTTCCCCCTGCACCCGGTCCAGCGCGGTGATGGAAGAGAAATACCAGCGCCCGCCGTCGAAGACGCGGATAAAGGCGCCGGCGGTGTCGCGTTCGCGCATTTCGCGGATCTCGCCCTTGAGATAGCTGATCATGGTCTCGCGGTTGCGCTCCACGCGCACATCGCAATAAAGTCCGGCCGGGAATTTAAACATATGGCTCCTATTTCGTCCGCTTGATCCTGCCCGTCCTGGGCGCTTTAACTTTACCCCGGGCGAAGGCCTGCTCCATGAGGGAGCGGACGGGGATCATGGTGTCCACTATATCCTTGCCGGCCTGGAACACGTCGCCGCCGTTGCCGCCGTAGGCCAGGTAGTCGTTGGTGGCCACTGTGAATTCCTGGTCGGGCTTTATGGGCTTGCCGCCCCGGGTCAGCACTATATTGTCGGCCTTGCGGTCGGCGCCGGGCGTAAAGGTGATTTCCAGGCCGGACACCTGTATGAAGGACATATTATCTACGATATTGTCGGCGATGAGCTGCCGCAGTTGGGCGCCGTTGAGGCGCATGGTTATGACGTCGTTGTCGAAGGGCATGGTCTGGTACAGGTCGCGCAGCAGCACTATGCCCCGCTTGATGGGCGTGCGTATGGCCTTGGTATTATGGAAGGCCAGGTCGGCGCCGGTGGCCTTGCGGGTGATGTCGCAAAGCCAGTTGCCGATGGCCGAGTCCAGGCCGTCCGGGGCGAAGGGCAGGTCGTCGGCGGCCTGGCCCACTACGCGGCCCATCTTGATCTCCACCGAGGCGTTAAAGCCGGCCACGGTGGCCAGCACGGCGGGATCCTCGCCGATACGGTCTATCCACAGCGGCAGAGCGGCCACGCTGATATCGGTGAGCTTGCCGCTCCTATCGTCGAAGGTCAGCTCCGCCCGGGTGACATAAGAGAGGCCGTAGCCGCTCTCGCCGATCCAGGTGCCGGACACCGGGTCTTTATAGCCTTTGTAGAAGGCTGAATGGTCGTGGCCGCCCAGGAGCAGGTCTATGCCGGGCACGGCGCGCACTATCTGCAGCGTGCCGACCGGTTCGGCGGTGAAAGTCCAGGTGGAAAGGTCCAGGCGCTTGAGGCTGAGGGCCTCGTCCAGGCCCCAGTGGGTGAGCACTATGACGGCGTCGGGGGCCTGCTCTTTAAGCACGGGCAGCCACCTGGCGGCCTCGGCGGTCTCGTCGCGGAAATCCAGGTGTTTTACGTTCTCGGGGCGGGTGCTGGTGGCGGTATGCTTGCCGGCCAGGCCCAGCACGGCTATGCGGCGGCCGGCGCGCTCGAAGACGGCGTAGGGTTTTACATAGTCGGGCTTGCCGCCGTCGGCCTTGCTGTAGATATTGGCGGCCAGCAGCGGAAAATTGGCGCTGCCGAAAAGACTGCGCAGGTTGTCGGCGCCGAAGTCGTAGTCGTGGTTGCCGGGCACGGCGGCGGCATAGCCCAGCTGGTTCATCAGGGCCATGCTGCTGAGTCCCCGCGTGAGTATGCCCTCGGGCGTGCCCTGGAACATGTCGCCGGAGTCGAGCAGTATATAAGGGGTGGTTTCCTTCTTGAGCAGGGCGGCCAGCGCGGGGAAGCCGCCTATGAGGCGCGTGGGGTTGTCGTTGTCCCAGGCGGCGGGGCGGGCCGAGTACCAGCCGTGCACGTCGGAGGTGTGGTAGACGGCCACGGTGGCGGCCTGGGGGACCGCGGCCAGCGCCAGGATCAGGGAGAAGAATATAGATATCTTTTTCATGCTACGTATATTGTAGGAAAGCCGGGGCCCCGGCACAAACGGCAATTTGGCCGCGACACGCCCTTGTGGTTGTGTCCGTAGCGGCGCAGGATAGCATAGTCCACCCGGGTTGTCCCTCAGCGGCATTCTGGCACCAACAACACGACACGCCCTTGTCGCCTTCGCCTGCTATACTTTTTTCAGCGGCGCGCGAATTAACTATAATCTAGAGGGTTCTATGGCCAAATTAATACACACAGCTGACCTCCACATAAGCGTGGCAGAGAAAGACTACTCCTACGCCGTGCTGGACGAGATCATCGCCCTGGCGCGCGCGGAGAAGGCGGGCTTTCTCATTATCGCCGGGGACCTGTTCGACTCTTACGCCGATTTCGAAGCGCTGCGCAAAGAAGTGCGCACCAAGCTCTTCCACCTGCACGAGGAAGGCTGCCGCATCATCTACATCCCCGGCAACCACGAGGGCCGCGGCGCCACGGCCGACCTGGCCGCCTACAGCCTGGACCCGGTGCAGTTCTACGCCAAGGCCCCTTTCGTTTTCTTCGAGGCGGAGGGCGTGGAGTTCGTCTGCGTGCCGCACGCCGCCAACTACGACGGCTACCGCGACTGGAAGGTGCCCCCCAAGAAAGAAGGCGCCGCGCGGCTGGCCGTGGTGCACGCCCTTAATTCCACCATCTATACCGGCCCCGACGAGGAAGCCGACGCCCGGGCCGGCGTGATAGAGGACGATTTCTTCGCGCGCTTCTGCATCGACTATGCCGCCATGGGCCACGTGCATTCCGGCCGCGAACAGCGCCTGGGCGGGGCCGTGGCCTGCTATCCCGGTTCCCCCCGCGTATGGCGCGCCCACGCCCGCGAGGCCGGCCCGCGCACCGTGCGGGTGCTCGATATCAACGGCACGAATATCAGCAGCCGCGAAGTGGAAATGAAGACCGCCGGCCAATACCGTGAATATTACCTGACCATGGGCATAGACGGCGCCCTGGACCTGGTGGGCCTGCACAAGATAGAGGACCAGACTGGCAAACTGGATTTAATAGACATTAAGATCACCGGCGTGGTGGAGGACGAAAAGGCCGCCGCCGCCGAGGCCGAAGCGCTGCGCGCCCGCCTGGCCCCCGCCTGCCGTATCGTGGAAGTGGAACTCCGGACCAAGGTGGCGGCGGAGATCTCCACCAACGGCCTGGCCAGGAATTTCCTGGCCGAGATGGAGACCATCAAGCCCGAGCCCGCCGAGGCCGAGGCTTACCGCCGCTGGCTGCTGGCCCGGCAGTACGGCCTGGAAGAGATAGCCGCCGGGCTGGGAGGCGCCAAATGATCAAGCGCCTAGAGGTAAAGGATTTCGGCAAGTTCGCCAAGGCCCATTGGGACTTCGGACCTTTCACCGTGGTGGCCGGGCCCAACGAGGCCGGCAAGACCACCATCTTCGACGCATTGTTCGACGCGCTTTGCGCCGGTTCCCGCAAGGAGAACCTGGTACCGTGGAAGCGCCTGGCCGGCCGCTATACCGCCATCCGCCAGGCCGCTATAACCTGGAAAGGCGAGCCCGTAGCCTTTAATTTCGACGAGTTCCTGGAGATCTTCGCCATCCGGGCCGGCGACGCGGATATACACGCCGTGGACGGCGGCTCGTGGGCGGGCGTGGCGCAGGCCAAGCTGCTCAATGCCGGGCTCAACCCCGCCGAGATAGGCGAGGCGCTGGCCCGCAAGGCCAAGACCAAGGCCAACGGCGGCGTGCAGGCCCGCATAGCCGACCTCAACGCCCAGCTTTCCAAGAAACTGCCCGAGCTGGACGCGCTGAAGGCCGAGCGCGACCGCATTTTCTCCGGCGAAGCCGAAACCCGCCGCCTGGACGCCGAGCTGAAAGCCAAGAACACCGCGCTGGAGGCCAAGAAGGCCGAGGTGCACGCGGCCAACGCTAAATTCGACGAGATCTCCCTGGCCTGCCGCCTTGCCGCGGCCGAGGCCGGCATAAAGGCCCTGCGCGAGCTCAAGGCCGCGCGCGAGGAGCTGGCCGGCATGGCGCGCTTCTCCGGCAGCGAACTGGCCGCCTACCGCGCCCTGCAGCATGAAGCCCGCGAGCGCGAACGCGACGCCACTTCGGCCGCCGCGGCGCTGGGAGAGAAGCAGGCCAACCTGGCCGCCGCCAAAGGCGGCCTGGACGCGCTGGTGGCACGTCTGCCGGTCATAAAGAAACAGGCCGAAACGGCCGCCGCCCTGTCGGACAAGCTCACCGCTTTCGTTTCCGCCCCCCCGCGCGCCGTGGCCGTGGTGAACAAGCCGCTGCGCATAGGGCTCTGGTGCGCCGCGCTCGGCCTGGCCGCCTTTGTGGCATACAGCGGCAGCAATACCGGCGCCTATATAGCCTCGGTAGCCATAGCCGCGGCCGGCGCCTGGGTAGGCCTCAAGCTTTCGGTCAAAGAGACCTTCTCCGGCCATACGCCCGACGAGACCAAGGCTTTCCTGGACGGCGTGGCCGCCGAGTGGACCACCATCTCCGAGGCCCCGCTGCCGGCCGAGCTGGAGGCAGCGCGCGCCTGGCTGGCGCGTGCCGGGGCCGAAGCCGCCGCCGAGGCCGACTCGCTGAAGGCTAAAGCCGCCGCCCACGCCGACCTGGAAGCCGCCGTTAAAGCCGCCAACACCAATTTGACGGAATTGAAGGCCGCGGCCGGAACCGCCGCCGGCAAAGCGGAGGCCTGGCTTAAAGAGCGCGGCTGCGCCACCGAGGACGATTACCTGCAGCGGCTTACCGCCTACGAGAAGCTTTCGGCCAGGGCCGGCGATATCGTGGAGCGCCTGAAGATCTTTAAAGAGAAGTACCACTGTTCTTCCGACGAAGAGATAAAGGACAGGCTGTTCCTGGAGAAGGAAGCGCTGGACCAGAAGGGCGTGGACCCGGCCAAGGCCGACGAGCCCGAGCTGGAGCGGCTCAAGGCCCGCCTGGCGGACCGGACGCGCGAGGCGCGCGACCTGGAGACAGAGGCCAGGGAGATCTCGCATGCCATGGACAAGGCCCGCGCCGTGGCCGGCGCCAGGCTGGAGAGCCTGCCCGAGCGCGTCAACCGCGGAGAGAGCGAGATAGCCGCCGCCCGCGAGGAGATAGCCGGCCTGGAATTGAAGGCCGAGGCCTACCGCCTGGCCGCCGAGGTCTTCGGCAAATTGGCCGCCAGTTCCAAGATGGCTTTCGACGCGCTGGCGCAGGAAGTTACGGCCACGCTGGCCGGGGCCGTGCCCGGGCTGCGCGCGCAGTTCGGCAGCTTCGACGCGGCCGAGGCCTCCATGAACGACGCCGGCGGCAGCCTGCGGCCGGTCAAATACCTGTCCACCGGCACGCGGGACCTGTTCATGCTGGCCGCGCGGCTGACTATGGCCCGCAAGGCCAGACTTGGCCCCGACGGTTTGGCCCCGGCCCTGCTGGTGCTCGACGAGCCTTTCTATACGCTGGACCCTGAGCGGGAGGCCGCCGCCCTGCGGCTGCTGGCCGCCTTCCAGAAAGAGACCGGCTGGCAGATCATTTTGCTCACCAAAGACCTGTCCGTCCCCCCCAAGGCCGAAGAAGCCGGCCTGGACGTAACCCTGATTAAACTCTAACCCTATCGAGGCTTCACCTCGATACGCAAAAAAAGCCAGGCTCTAGAGCCGGGCTTTTTGGTCTACGTGTGGCATGGGCGCTATCGAGGCGAAGCCTCGACAGCCTTGGCTTGTCTGTAGGCCTCTAAAGCGGCCGGGAAGGGGCTCAGGACGCGTTCCAGCACGCCTTTGCACTCCGAGATAGCCGTGCCGTAGTTGGTGATGGGTATGCCCGCCGCGGCGGCCTTGCCCATGCGGCCCAGTATCTCGGTGCGGCCCAGCATGCAGCCGCCGCATTGTATGGCCAGCTTATAATCGCCGAGGCCGGCCGGTATGTCGTGGCCGGCGAAAGTGTCTATCTTGAGGTCGCCTTTAACGGTCTCGCGCAGCCAGCGCGGCAGCTTCACGCGGCCGATATCGTCCTCTATGGCGTGGTGGCTGCAGCCTTCCAGCACCGCCACCTTGTCGCCCGGGAGCAGCGAGCGGATGGCCGCGGCGCCGGCGGCGTAGGCGGCGAGATCGCCCTTGAAGCGGGCGAACAGGATGGAGAAGGTGGTGCAGGGCACACCGGGCGGCGTGTGCTCCACCATGAAGTCCACCACCTGCGAGTCGCAGACCACCAGGGCCGGCGGCTCTTTGAGGGCCGCGAGGGCCTGGGGATACTCGTGCTCGCGGCAGGTCAGGAAGAGCGCGCCGTGGTCGAGCAGGTCGCGCATGGCCTGCACCTGCGGCAGGATGATGCGGCCCTTGGGGGCTTCCTTGTCTATGGGGATGATGAAGACTACGGTCTGGCCGGGACGCACCAGGTCGCCGAGTATGGCCTTGGGGCCGGCGGCGGCCTGCGTGATCTTGAGCAGGCGGCTCTTGATGGCCGAGACGGTGAGTTCGCCGAGGCTGCGGGTAAGGGCCGAGCAGAGTATGGGCTCCAGGTTGCGCTCCCGGAGCGCGGCCAGCAGTTCCGCCGACGGGGCGGCTATGTCGGTCTTGTTGACCAGCACTATCAGCGGTATATGCTTCTCGCGGGCGGCGGCGGCGATCTCGCTCTCGCAGTCCCCCCAGCCGTAGGGCTCTACCACCAGCAGCGCCACGTCGGCGCGGTCGAAGATGCGGCGGGCGCGCTCGGTACGCTTGCCGCCCAGCTCGCTCTTGTCGTCCAGGCCGGCGGTGTCTAAAAAGACCACGGGGCCCACGGGCAGCAGCTCCATGCTCTTCTCCACCACGTCGGTGGTGGTGCCGGGCACGGGCGAGGTGATGGCCACGTCCTGGCCGGCCAGCAAATTGAGCACGCTGGACTTGCCGACATTGGTCCGCCCGAAGATGGCGATCTGAAGCCGCAGGGATTTAGGGGTGGTGTTCATAAAATCTCCGTATCGAGGCTTCACCTCGATAGCGCAGCTATCGAGGTGAAGCCTCGATAGACTTGAGCGTGTGGCCGTAGCCACTGGCGCGGCGGCGGCCCAGGGAGACCAGCATGGCGTCCACGCAGCCGGCGCACTGCTCCGGCGCCTCGTTGGTACAGATCTTGCCGGGGTAAAGGCTGTAATCCACGCGGTGCTCCTTAGGGCTGATATTGGGCATCAGCACGTTGGCGCCGCAGCGCAGGGCCTTCTGGCGGCCCTGCGGGTCTATGCTGCCCATGGCCGTGGTGGCGGGGATATGGGTGTTGCGGGTGACTATGCGGGTGAGGGCCACCATGCGCAGCCCGAGGTCCAGCGTGCCGCCCACGGCGCCGGCCATGGGCGTGTCGGGGTTGGCGATGAAAGGGCCTATGCCCACCATGTCCAGCTCGAGCTGCCTGAACAGCAGTATGTCGTCGGCCATGCTCTCAAGGGTCTGGCCGGGCAGGCCGGCCATTACGCCGGAGCCCACCTGGAAGCCGGCCTCTTTGAGCCAGGCCAGGCAGCGGAAGCGGTTGTCGTAGTCCGAGTCGGGCTTGAGCATGCTGAACAGGCGGCGGTCGGAGGTTTCGAAGCGCAGGAGGAAGCGGTCGGCCCCGGCGGCGCGCAGCAGTTTATAATCCTCTTTGGTATGCTCGCCGACGGACAGGGTGATGGCCAGGCCGGTCTCCCGCTTGACCTCGGCCACTATGTCGGCCAGCTGGCGCGGCCCCCAGTGGTTGTCCTCGCCGGACTGCATCACTATGGTCTTGTAGTCCAGCCGGGCCGCGGTGCGGGCGCAGTCGAGGATCTGGGCGGGAGTGAGGCGGTAGCGGCGCACCTTGGCATTGCCGGCGCGGATGCCGCAATAGTAGCAGCGGCGGCGGCAATGGTTGGAGAACTCAATAAGGCCGCGCAGGTGCACGCCGTCGCCCATCTCCTCGCGGCGTACACGGTCCGCCTCGGCGAAGAAGGGCGCGGGGTCGGTGTCCTGGGACAGCGCTTTTACCAGTTCTTCCTTTTTCATATAGCCTCAGAAGCAGAGGTCCCGCTCGCCTTTTTCGATGCGGTCGTAGTAGGCCTCCAGCATTTTTACCGTTTCGGGCGGGAAGTGGGCGGTGCGGGCGCGGATCTCTCCTATTTCCTTCTTTATCAGGGCTTCGCCCTTGGCCTTGGTGGCGTCGGAGGCGAAGTCGTCCAGCCATTCGCGGAAGGTGAGCACGGCGTTGAGCTTGCAGAAGCGGCTCTCGTGGCCGCTCTTGAGCAGCTTCATGATATGGTCGCCGGTGCGGCCGCAGCGGTAGCCCGAGGTGCAGAAGGAGGTGATGTGGCCCAGGTCGGCGAGTTCGCCGATCACCTCGTCGAGGGAGCGGGTGTCGCCCAGGATGAACTGCTGCTTCTCGGCTTCCTGCGCGCCGGCGCGCTCGGAGTAGGCGCCGATGCCGATGCGGGTGCTGGCGTCGCGCTGGGTGCACATGCCGATGACCTCGCGGATGGTTTCCGGGCGCTCGCGGGCGGTGACTATCATGCCGGCGTAAGGCACGGCGAGGCGCAGCACGGCCACCAGTTTTTTGAAGTCCGCGTCGGAGACGTTCTTGAGGCTGTCGGCGGGCAGGCTGGTGCCGTCGGCGTTCTCGAGGCGCGGGAAGGAGATGGTATGCGGGCCGATGCCGAAGCGGGCTTCCAGCTCGCGGGCGTGGGCGACCAGGCCCAGCACCTCGAACTTCCAGTCGGGGTTGAGGCCGAACAGGGCGCCCAGGGCCACGTCGTCTATGCCGGCCTTGAAGGCGCGGTGCATGACGTACAGGCGCCAGCGGTAGTCGGCCTTGGGGGTGCCGCCGGGATGCAATCTGGCGTACAGCTCGCGGTCATAGGTTTCCTGGAAGACCTGGTAGGTGCCTATGCCGGCGGTCTTGAGGACTTTCAAGTCCTCCACGCTCATGGGGGCGGCGTTGACGTTGACGCGGCGGATCTGGCCGTAACCTTTGCGGGTGGGCACTTTTACGTCGTAGATGGTCCGCATGGCCTCGGCGATATACTGGGCGCCGGTGGCGGGATGCTCGCCGGTGACGAAGATGATGCGCTTGTGGCCGATGCGGCCGGCCAGGGCTTCCGCCTCGGCCTTGATCTCCGGCAGGGTGAGCTTGCGGCGCACGGCGCCGGCATTGCCGGTGCGAAAGCCGCAGTAGAGACAGTTGTTGACGCAGAAGTTGCTGGCGTACAGCGGGGCGAAGGTGATGACGCGGTTGTCGTAGACCTTGCGCTTTACGTCGCGGGCGGCCTGGAAGATCTCCTCGAGCAGGCCGGGGTCCTCCACGGCCAGCAGGGCGGCGGCGTCCTCCGGCGGCAGCGCCTCGGAGACGGCCAGCGACCGGGCCAGGATAGCGCGCACGCGCCCGGCCGTCGGGGCCGGGGCGGCCAGGGCCGCTTTAAGGGCGGCGTCGTCTATGAAATCCTTGCCGCCCCTGAGATAATCGGCGTAGGTGTCTGCGTTTACGGCAACGGTCTGCATAAGACCTCCTGAAAGCCCCCTCAGGCCTTCAGCGCGGGCTCGGCGGCCGGCGCGGGTACCGCGGCGTCCTTCAGCGACAGCTCGAAGGACGAACCCTCCCCGTACTTGGACTGCACCTTTATCTCCCCCCCGTAAAGCTTTACCACCTTCTTAAGGATGGACAGGCCGAGGCCGCTGCCGTCGATATTGCGGGTGTGCTCGTTCTTCATGCGCACGAACTCGCCGAACAGCTTGGCCAGCTCCTCGTCGGTCATGCCGATGCCGGTGTCGGAGCAGCGCACGGTCACGGTATCGCCGTCGCGGTTGAGTTCCAGCGTGGCCTTGCCGCCCTGTTTGTTGTATTTGACGGCGTTGGTGAGCAGATTGGACAGTATCATGTCCGCCTCGCCGGGGTCGGCGTTGAGCATTACCGACGGCGGGGCCTTGAGCTCCACCTGCACCTGTTTCGCCTCGGCCAGCGCGGCGACGTTCTCCATTACCAGGCCGGCGGTCTTGACCAGGTCCACGGGCTCGATGGCACGCTTCTTCTTGCCGGACTCCAGGCGGGTGAGGTCCAGCAGGTCCATCACCAGCTTGCGCATGCCGGCTATGCGCACCACCGAGCGGTCCACCATGGAATCGTAGGCGGCCAGCTCGGGGCCCTTCAGGCGCTCCCGCATTAGGTGCATATAGCCCTCTACGGCGGCCAGCGGGCTCTTGAGCTCGTGCGCCAGCACGCTGATGAACTCGAAACGCACCTGGCGCTTCTCTTCCTCCAGGCGGCGGGCCTTACGGTGCAGGTAGATGCTGCGGGCGGCCTTGCTGATGGTGGCGCGCAGTTCCTCCGGCGTGAACGGCTTGGCCAGGAAATCGAAGGCGCCGCGCTTGGTGGCGGTGACGGCCACCTCGAGCGAGGCGAAGGCGGTGATCATGATGGTGAGGAAATCCCCCGCCGGGTAGGCGGCCAGCACGTCTATGCCGGTCATGTCGGGCAGCTTATAGTCGAGCAGCAGGATGTCGGGGCTCCTGGCCTTGAGCTGGTCGAGCGCCTCGCCGCCGGTGGCGGCGGTGCGCACGGTGAAGGTGACGGTCTCGCTGAAGTCGGGCAGCGGCACCGAGAAGCCCTCGAGGGAGCGTTCGGCGCCGGCGCGCATGCCGGCCTCGTCGTCGACGATGAGGACGTCCAGCGCGTGGACGGGCAGGGGGTCAGGAGGCATGGCGCTCACCCGCGCCCAGCAGGCGCTTCAGCTCGGCCTTGAGCTGCTCGAAGCGCAGCTCCTTGTGGATGATGGCGTCGGCCTTGATCCAGTCCTTCGGGTCGTGGGCCTTGTCGAAATAGTAGCCGGTCTCCTTGGTGACCGACGTGACGATGACGACGGGGATCTTCGGGTCCATCTTCTTGATCTTGTGGCTGAGGACGAAGCCGGAGTCCGGGTTCTCCATCATCAGGTCCAGGACGGCGGCACGGAACCTGCCGGGCGCGATGAGCGGCTCGGCGTCCTTCTGCGTGGAGGCGGCGACCACCTCGTAGTTCTCGCTCTCGAGGTAGACCTTCATCTGTTCCATCATATCGGGGTCGTCTTCCACCACGAGGATCTTTATCTTGTTCTGGTCGGTCATAGCGTTCTCCTGTGCTGTCTTAAATCATTTCGCCGCGGGTTCGCTCTTCATCCTTATGGCCCCGGCGGCCGTGGCCACGCGGGGCAGCTTTACCGTGAAAGTGGTGCCGGCGGGGCCGGCGGCCGGGTCGGCGTTGCTGGCCACCGTGATATTGCCGCGGTGCACCTTGATGATGCCGTAGCTCACGGCGAGGCCGAGCCCGGTGCCCTTGCCGATCTGCTTGGTGGTGAAGAAGGGCTCGAAGATCTTCTTGAGGTTCTCGGGCCTTATGCCGCAGCCCGAGTCGCTCACGCTGAAGGCCACGCTGTCCCCCTCGGCGAAGGTCCTGATGGTCAGCGCGCCGGTATTGCCCATGGCCTCGAGGGCGTTGGTGACCAGGTTGGTGAGCACCTGGATGATCTGGTCCGGGTCCATCTCGGCCTGCAGGTCCTCGCCGGAGCGGTCGATGGTGAACGTCACGGACGGGGGCACGGTGGCGGTCTTGAAATAATTGTCCACCAGGCGCACCAGGCTGGTCTGGCGGAAGAAAGGCTTGTTCTTGCGCGCGAAGTTGAGCAGCCCGCCCACGATCTTCTTGCAGCGGTCGGCCTGCTCGGTGATCATCCTGGCGTCGGAGAACACGCGCGAGTCCTTGTCGCACTGCTCGGCGAGCAAATGCGAGTAGAGCAGCACCACGCCGAGCGGGTTGTTGAGCTCGTGCGCCACTCCGGCGGCGAGCTGGCCCATGCTGGCCAGCTTCTCCGACTGCATAAGGGCCTGCTTGGTCTTGGCCAGCTGGTTGTAGGAGGTGGTGAGCTCCTCGGCGGTGGTCTTGAGGCGCTCGATGGTATAGGGCAGGCACATCTCGCTCTCGGCGATGCCGCGGATGATGGCCACGGCGTGCTCGACGCAGGTGGGGTAGCCGCAGGCGCCGCAGTTGAGCTCGTCCTCGGGGTTGGTCTTGCCCATGTTGGCCAGCACGGCCTGCAGGGCGTCGCCGGCGGGCAGCTGCATGCGCTGGTCCTCGGGCTGGAACGAGGCGCTGTAGTCCAGGCCGCGGAAGCGCCTGACGCTCGCCTCCCAGTCGGAGAGCTTGATGCTGAAGTAGCTCTTGCGGGCGTAGCGGCGCAGGGCGGCCTCGCGGGCGTGCTTGGAGGTCTTGACGCTGATGCCGGGGCCCATGATGCAGCCGCTGCAGCAGAGCAGGTCTATGAAATCGGCGTCTATGTCGCCGTGCTCGAGGTTCTTGAGCACTTCGGGGAACTGCTCAAGGCCCTCAGCGGAGAGGAAGCGGCCGCTGAGCAGGTCCTCCTCGAGCTCGGCGGAGTTGAGCAGGCCGCCGCCCATGGGGTACAGCACGCCCTTGGCGGGGTAGGGCGGGTCGAACTGCGAGTCCAGCGCGCTATTGCGGTCCACGCCGGCCTCCTTGCACATGGCGCGCAGTTCGGTGAAGGTGATGGATTCGTCCAGGTCGGCGTGATGGCGGTCGGTTTCCCCCTTCTTGGCCACACAGGGGCCGATGAACACCACTTTCACGTCCTTGCCGTAGAGTTCCTTTATGACGCGGGCCTCGGCCACCATCGGAGACACGATTGGGGCCAGGTTGGGCACCAGGGCCGGGTGGTATTTTTCGACGAAGGAGACCACGGCCGGGCAGGCGGTGCTGATGAATTTCTTGCCGGGGTTCTCGTTGAGCAGCTTGCGGTACTGGAAGCTCACCATGTCGGCGCCGAAGGCCACCTCGCAGACGTACTTGAAGCCGAGGGCTTTAAGGATGCCGGCGAAGCGCAGCGGGTCGATGCCGCCGAACTCGACGGGAAAGCTGGGGGCCAGCGCGGCGGCCACGGGAGCGCCGGACTTGAGCAGGGCCCGCACGGCCTCTATGGACTGCTTGGTCTCCTTGGCGCCGCGGCTGCACATGAGCACGCAGTTGGCGCAGGAGATGCAGCGCTCCTTTATGACCTCGGCCTGGCCGCCGGAGATGCGGATGGCCTTGGCGGGGCAGCCGCGGACGCAGGTATAGCACGCTTTGCAGCGTTCCTTTATCGTCCTTACCAGCGGTTCGTTCTCGGGGGTCATAATAGCCGGCTTGCTTTTCTGTCTCTTTTGCCGCAGCTACGCGATGTCGGACGCCTTGCGCTTCGTATATTTCGTGTGCAGCAGGTGGTGGCTCTTCTCGCCCAGCGGCTTGCCCAGGAAGTCCTTGTATAGAGCCTGCACGGCCTTGTTGGCGTGCGAGGTGCGCAGTTTCTCGGCGGCGTCGATGGCGTAGAGGGCCTTCATGCGCTCGATGATGGCGGTCTTGTTGCGCGCGAAGGGCTGGCCGCCGCCGTTGATGCAGCCGCCGGGGCAGGTCATGATCTCGATGAAGTGCAGGTCCTTGCGGCCGTTCTTGATCTCCTCTACCAGCTTGCGGGCGTTGCCGAGGCCGCTGACGGCGGCCACACCCACTTCGAGCGCGCCGATCTTGAGCTTGGCTTCCTTGATGCCGGCCTGGCCGCGCACGGCCTCCACCTTGAGGGCGCCGAGTTCCTTGCCGGTGAGCAGGAAATGGGCGGTGCGCAGGGCGGCCTCCATCACGCCGCCGCTGGCGCCGAACAGTTTGCCGGCGGTGCTGCGGTCGCCGAAGGGCATGTCGGGCTCTTCGGGCTGCAGGGCCTTGAGGTCTATGCCGTGGATGCGCAGCAGCTGGGCGAGCTCGCGGGTGGTGAGCACGGCGTCGATGTCGGGGCAGCCCTCGCGGCCCATCTCGGGGCGGGTGACCTCGAACTTCTTGGCGGTGCAGGGCATGACCGAGACGCTGTACATTTTGGCGGGGTTAAGCCCCTGCTTCTTGGCGTAGTAGGTCTTGATCATGGCGCCCAGCATCTGCTGCGGGCTCTTGCAGGTGGAGAGGTTGGGGATGAGCTCGGGGTAGAAGGTCTCGACGAACTTGATCCAGCCGGGCGAGCAGGAGGTGAACATGGGCAGCGCGCCGCCGTTCTTCACGCGGTGGGCGAGCTCGCTGGCCTCTTCCATGATGGTCAGGTCGGCGGCGAAGCTGGTGTCGAAGACGGCCTTGAAGCCCATCTTGCGCAGGGCGGCGGTCATCACGCCGTTAACGTCGGTGCCGGCCGGCAGGCCGAACTCCTCGGCCAGCGACACCGAGATGGACGGGGCGTGCTGTACGACCACGTACTTGCCCTTGTCGGAGAGCGCCTCCATAACGGGCTGTATGTCGCTCCGCTCCATCAGGGCGCCGGTGGGGCAGACGTTGATGCACTGGCCGCAGTTGACGCAGGAGGAGACGTTGAGGCTGCTGTCGAAGGCGCAGCCTATGAACGAGTCGGAGCCGCGCTTGACGAAGTCGATGCAGGCCACGCTCTGCGTCTCCTCGCAGGCGCGCACGCATTTGCCGCACAGGATGCATTTGTCGGGGTCGCGGGAGATGGACGGGCTGGAGATGTCCAGCGGTTTCTTCTTCCTGGCCACGGGGAAGCGGCGGCTGGTGACGCCGTAGTCGCGGCTGAGCTTGTTGAGCTCGCAGGTGGGCTGTTTGGCGCAGTACAGGCAGTCGTCGGGGTGGCTGCCGAGCAGCAGCTCCACCACGGTCTTGCGGGCGTTGATCACGCGCGGGCTGTTGGTGAGGATCTTCATGCCTTCGGCGGCCGGGAACGAGCAGCTGGGGATCAGGTTGGCCTGGCCGTCCACCTCCACCACGCAGATGCGGCAGGCGCCCGACGGGAGCATGCCTTCCATGTGGCAGAGGGTGGGCACGTGCACGCCCTCGCGCCTCAGCACGGTGAGCAGGGTTTCCCCCGCCTGGGCCTCTACGTTCTTTCCGTTGACGGTGAGTTTCATGGTTGTATCCTTACGCGGCGCTGACGGCCTTGAACTTGCAGACGGTCCTGCACGAACCGCAGGAGATGCACTTCTCGGCGATGATGTAATGAGGCACCTTGGGCTTGCCGACGATGGCCTGCGTGGGGCAGCCTTTCACGCACAGCGTGCAGCCCTTGCACTTGTCGGAGTCGATGGAGAACTCCAGCATCTCCGTGCAGGCGCCGGCGGGGCACTTGCGTTCGAAGATATGCGCCTCGTACTCGTCGCGGAACCAGCGCAGCGTGGAGAGCACCGGGTTGGGCGCGGTCTGGCCGAGCCCGCACAGGCTGGTCTCGCGGATGACCTGGGAGAGGTTCTCGAGGTTCATGATGCCGGAGAAGCGGGCCAGGGCGTCGGCGTCCTTCTCGTTGCGGCGGTGGCGGGTGATGGCTTTGAGGATCTCCAGCATGCGCAGCGTGCCCTCGCGGCACGGGATGCACTTGCCGCAGCTCTCGCGCTTGATGAAGTCCATGAAGAACTTGGCCACGTCGACCATGCAGGTCTTCTCGTCCATGACAACGAGCCCGCCGGAGCCCATCATGGCGCCCACGGTCTTGAGGGACTCGTAGTCCACCTGGATATCGATGTGGCTCAGGGGGATGCAGCCGCCGGAGGGGCCGCCGATCTGCACGGCCTTGAAGGCCAGGCCGTTCTCTATGCCGCCGCCGATGTCGAAGACGATCTCCTTGAGGGTGGTGCCCATGGGGATCTCCACGAGGCCGGTGCGGTTGACCTTGCCTGACAGGGCGAAAACCTTGGTGCCCTTGCTGCCCTTGGTGCCGATGGCCGCGAAAGCCGCGGGCCCCTGGCTCATGATCTCGGGCACGTTGGCGAAAGTCTCGACGTTATTGATGACGGTGGGCTTGCCGAACAGGCCCTTCACCGCCGGGTAGGGCGGGCGGGGCCTGGGCATGCCGCGGCGGCCCTCGATGCTGTTCATCAGGGCGGTCTCCTCGCCGCAGACAAAGGCGCCGGCGCCCATCTTGATGATGACGTCGAGGTCGAAGCCGCTGCCGTAGATGTTCTCGCCCAGCAGGCCGTAGGCCTTGGCGTCGGCGATGGCTTTCTTCAGGTTCTTGATGGCCAGCGGGTACTCGGCGCGGATATAGACGTAGGCCTTGCTGGCGTGGATGGCGTAGGCGCCGATGGCGATGCCTTCGAGCACGCGGTGCGGGTCGCCCTCGATGACCGAGCGGTCCATGAACGCGCCCGGGTCGCCCTCGTCGGCGTTGCAGATGATGTATTTCTGGTCGGCGTCGCTGGCGAGCGCGATCTTCCACTTCTTGCCCGTCGGGAAGCCGCCGCCGCCGCGGCCGCGCAGGCCGCTGGCCTCCACCGCGTCGCAGGCCTGGGCCGGGGTCATCGTGTGTATAACTTTAAGAAAAGCCCCGTAGCCGCCGCGGGCGATATGCTCCTGTATTGAGTTCGGGTCCACGATGCCGACGTGCTTGAGCACGAAGCGCAGCTGCTTGCCGAAGAAAGGGTGTTCGCTCAAGAGCGGCACCTTGGGCCAGCGTTTCCCCCCGTCCTCGAACTGCCCCAGGACCTGGTCCTTGAGCGGGGCCTTGTCCCTGAAAACGGAATCCAGCAGGGCCGGCACGGTGTCGCCGGTGGCGCGCTGGAAGGAGACGCGGGCCTGGCCGGGCAGCTGCACGTCGAGCAGCGGCTCCACGGCGCACAGGCCGATGCAGCCCACTTCCAATATATCGGCCTCGAGCTTGCTGTCCTTGAGATACTTCTTCGCGGCTTCCAGCGTCTTGGCGGCGCCGGCGGCCAGGCCGCAGGTGCCGGCTCCGACGTAGATCATGGGGCGGGCGAGGGTTTCGCGGCGCAGCTCGGCCGCCTTGGCGGCATAGTCCTCGCTCCCGAAGGCTCGGACCAGGAAGGCCTTGCGGGCCGAGGCCGTGAGGCCGGCGAGGTTGCGGTCGATGAGGTCTTTATTTGCCATTGGAGTTCTCCGCCTTCTTGAAATCTTCCACCAGCCGGCGCAGCTTGTCGGCGTTGACCTTGGCGTGGAACTCGCCGTTGACGCTGATCACCGGGGCCAGGCCGCAGGCGCCGATGCAGGCCACCACTTCTATGCTGAACAGCCCGTCGCGGGTGGTGTCGCCGGCCTTGATGCCCAGAACTTCCTCGCACATCTTGAGCACCGCGGCCGAGCCCTTGACGTGGCAGGCGGTGCCGCGGCAGATCATGATGTGGTACTTGCCCACCGGCTTGAAGCGGAACTGGTTGTAGAAGGTGGCCACGCCGTAGACCTTGCTGGCGGGGATATCGAGGTGCTTGGCCACTTTCAGGGCGGCAGGCTTGGAAATGAAGCCGTCGGCCGCCTGCACGTCCTGCAGTATCGGGATCAGCTTGTCGCGCTTGGCGAAGCTGTAATTCTCGAGGACTTTTTCCACTTTGCTCGGTGCGCTCATTTCAGTCGCTCCTTGACGGAATTCTTGCGGGCGAAATACGCCACTTTTTCTATCGAGAGGGTTATATCGAGCTGCTCCAGGAAGATGCCGGGCGGCACCTTGAGCTGCACCGGGGCGAAGTTCACGATGCCCCGCACGCCGGCGCGCACCAGCGCGTCGGCCGCCTCCTGGGCGGTGGAGGCGGGCACCGTGACGATGCCCACCGCCGCCTTCTCCCGCGCTACGGTCTTTTCCAGCTGGCCTATATGGTGCACCTGGCAGCCCGAGTAGACCCGGTTGACCTTCTCCGGGTCCTGGTCGAAGGCCGCCACGATGGAGAGGTTGGGCCTGCGCTTGAGGAAGTAGGACAGTATGGCTTTTCCGAGGTTTCCCACCCCCACCAGCACCATCTTGGTCAGGGACGAAGATTCAAGGTGCGCGTACAGCTCGGCCATGAATTCCTTGATGGGGTAGCCCCGCTGAGGGGTGCCCTTCAGCTCGAAGTTCATCAGGTCGCGCCGCACCTGTTCCGGGGAGACGCCCACCGCCGCCGCCAGCTCGTGCGAGAACACGTACTCGGAGCCGGTCTCCAGCCTGTTGTGCAGGAACTGGCAGTAGCGGAAGAATCTCTCTACGGTGCGCTGGGGTATCTTCGTCATATATCTCCTTACCTGGTGCGGCCTTCCACGTTGACCTGTTCCTTCTTAAGCGCCAGTAATTCCTTCACCTTGACCAGGAATTCCTTGGGCTTTATGGGTTTCTCCATGAAGGCGTCCACTGGCAGGAATTCCCCGTCCTTCTCTCCGAACTTCTGGGGCGAGGTCTCGTTGACCGAGGTGAGCATCAGGATGGGGACGTACCTGAGGGTCTCGGTGCGGCGGAACTTCTGCGCCGTGGCGAAACCTTCGGTGGGATCGTCCATCATGACGTCCAGCACTATCAGGTCGGGTTGCAGCTTGGAGGCCTTTTCGAACCCCTCTTTGCCGTTGATCGCCGTAACAACGGTGTGGCCAACCCCCTGCAGCACCACTTCGCAGGTGTCCAGGATGTCTTTGTCGTCGTCTATGCAGATTATCTTAGCCATACTATCCTCCGGGTCTTGTCGTTCAGATTGTAACGCTGCCTGCCGCATCGTTATTTAATAACGTTATTCCGTTAACGTTGACTACGAAAATAGTATACGTCATCGTTTGCGTTTTGTCAACCCTTGTTTTAAAAGGCTTGTTTTACGTCGGAGAGCAGCGTTACAGGCGCGTTACACTTCTGCGGGTACTGGTATAAAAGCCGCGTTACCGGCGACTATTCCGCCGTTACACGTTAACGCCGCGGCCGCCCCGGCCGGGCTTCCCCCTCCCCCCCGCCGGCCGGGGCGGCCGCGGGGTTAACGGGGGCCCTTGCGGGCCCGCGGCGGGCGTTAACGGAGGGTGAATACGGGCAAAAGAAAAGGCCCTCCGCAAAGAGGGCCTTTTCTGTATGGGCCCACGGCTACAACTTAAATTTGGGCAGCTTGATCTTGCCCGGGGCGGCTTTCTCCTTGAGTGAGTCGGCGAAGCTGTCCATGGACTTCTGCCCCGCGCCCAGCTTTTCCTTCAGCTCGGCCTCCTTGGCGGAGGTGAGAGCGTCCAGCTTCTTTTTGTAAGGCTCCAGGGCGGCATCCACCTTGGCGGCGGCGGCCTCCTGCGCCTTCTTGAGCTCGACGCCCAGCGCCCGGGAGAAACCGGCGGACAGCGCGGCGGCCAGGTCGGTGCCCACGGAGAATTTAGGCGCCTTCACGGTGCCGCCCAGGTCGGTCCAGACGGAGGCCGAATCGAGGCCGGAGAAGGCGCCCAGCAGGGCGGAACGCAATTGCGGCGTCTTGACCGCGTCGGCCTTGGGCGCGAAAGAGGCGCCGGCGATGTTGAAGGTGCCGCGCCCGGAGAGGCTTTCCCCCGCCGCTGCGAACTTGCCGTCGAAGCTGCCGGTGCCGCTGACGGCCACGGAGACGGAGTTCTCCGAGCCCAGCCGCAGGCCGCTGACGGCCATGCCCGAATAATTGACCAGGGCCCGGGCCTTAAGAATGTCGCCGGTGGCGTCCACCAGCGCGTTGGCCTGCAGCCGGCGCGCGCCTTTAGAGCCCTTTATGTCGGCCACCAGGGGCTTGCCGTAGACCTTGGGCTGGGTGGTGATGCCCTCTATGCGCCCCTCGTAGTCCAGGGGCGCGTCGAGGTTGAGCTCGCCTGAAAGGGCCAGCTCGCGGATCAGGAAGGAAGGCCAGGCCCGCTCCTTGGGGAAATGCACCACGCGGCCGCGGGCGGCCTCGCGCGCCAGCGTTTTGGCGGTGGCGCTAGCCGGCATGTAGCGGCGGGCTATGGCGGCCCACTTCATGGCCTTATCGGCCTTGGCGGCGATGGCCGGGCCGGCCAGCATGCGGCCCAGGCTCTCTTTGTCGAGCGAGGGCAGCTTCATCTTGCCCATCACATTGGCCGTATCCTTCCGGCGGGCTTCCTCTACGGCCTTCAGCGCCGTCTTGGCCTCCGCCATGGCGCGCTCCAGCTCGGCCTTGTCGCGCTTGAAGTCCTCGGTGAGTTTCCTGAGTTCCTTGGCGGCGGCGGCGTAGTCTTTGGCCTGCTTTACGAAGTTCGTCTCGCCCCTGGCTTTCCCGTAGGAGGCCTTGAGCGCGTCCATGCGGGCCTGGTAGCGCTGCATATCGGCTTTCTCGAAGAGCTGCCTGTAATCCTCGTCGAATTTCTTCTCCAGCTCCCTGGCCAGCTTTACCGATTCCAGGTCGTCGGGGTTTACCGTGTAGGCGGTCAGCGCGTCGGCTTTCACGTCGGCGGCGCGGTCCAGCGCGAAGTCTTTGGACTCGGCCTGCAGCTGCCGCGAGAACTCGGAGGGCGGCTCTTCCTTGGCGAGCGGCAGGCGGGCGGAAGTCTTGCGCGGCGTGCCGAACTTCAGTCCCGCCAGCGCGGCGCGGTCTATCACGAACTTCTTCTCGAGCAGCGGGCGGCCTTCCATGCGGAAGTCCAGCGAGGCGAACTCGCAGAGGTTGGTGTATTCGGCGGCGGCGTCGCCCACGGCCAGGCCCTTCACCGAGAGCGAGGGCGGGAATATAGTCGTTTTGACCGAGGCTATCTCGGCCCGGGCGCCGGCGCCTTTCTCTATGCCCTTGATCAGGCCCCACTTCAGGATGGGGTCGAAGGCGAAGAAGAAGAAGGCCCAGACCAGGGCTATCAGCGTCAGGCGGGGCGCTATGTATGACCAGCGCATATTACACCCCCTCCTTGAAATACCAGTCGAAGAGGATGGAGGCCTTCACGCTTTTGACCAGCTTCGAATTCATGACCTTGTCGCGCAGGCGGGCGTTGTAGTAGACGCCGAAGGCGCGCCCGGCGAAATACACCGGGACGAACAGGACCAGGCCGGCCAGCAGGCCGCCCAGCAGCACCGTGTTGTTAAAACCCGTCCACGGCATGACGGGCATATTGTAGAGGGCCGTCCACAGCGGGGCCAGCGGCTCCGCGGTGAGCAGGGCGTAGCCCAGCGGGTCGGTCAATTTGTCCGCGAGCGGGTTGACGAAAGAGACCAGGAACATCGCGATCAGGCCCATCGGGATGTTCACCTTGAGCGCCATCAGCAGCACCAGCAGCAGTTGGGCCGTCAGATTGCCCTTGGGGATGAGGCCGATGACGAAGCCGATGGCTATGCCCCAGCCGATCTGCCGGGGGTCGGTGTCCGAGGTGAGACCTTTGATGAATTGCCGCAATATGCCTAGTGGGTTCATAATTTTAATATATAAAACATCCTCTCCTACTTCAAGCCGCCGCCGGGCTATTGGTATAATTTAACCATGAAGACGCCGGAACTGCTGCTCATCGCCCTCGGGCTCTCTATGGACGCCTTCGCCGTCTCGGTGGCCAGCGGCGCCACCATGAAGCGACTGCACCTGCCCAATGCCCTGAAGATGGCCCTCTTCTTCGGCGGCTTCCAGGCGCTGATGCCGGTGCTGGGCTGGCTGGCCGGCCTGGGCATGAAGAACTTCATCTCCGGCGTGGACCACTGGATAGCTTTCGGCCTGCTCCTGGCCGTGGGCGGCAAGATGCTCTACGAGTCCTTAAGGATCAAGGAAGAGGAGGACTGCGGCGGTCCGAAGACCTGCCCCTTCGACACCGGCACGCTGACCGTGCTGGCCATCGCCACCAGCATAGACGCGCTGGCCGTGGGGCTGACCTTCTCGGTGCTGGCCGTCTCCATCATCGCCCCCGTGCTGGTGATAGGCCTGGTAACTTTCGCCATGTCGGTGGCCGGGGTAAAGCTGGGCTCCACCGGCGGCCACTTCTTCGAACACAGGATGGAGGCCGCGGGCGGCCTCATCCTCATCGGCATCGGCCTCAAGATCCTAGTCGGGCATCTCGGGCTGCTTCCCCTCTGATTCCCCGGCCAACGGCAGATAAATATCCACGCGCGTGCCCGCGCCGGGCGCGCTGCGCAGCACTATCTCTCCGCCGTGCTGGTGCACCACGCCGTGTATGATGGCCAGCCCCATGCCGCTGCCCTTGCCCTCGCCCTTCGTGGTGAAGAAGGGCTCGAAAGCCCGCTCCAGCACGCCCTCGCTCATGCCCTCCCCCGTGTCCGACACCGAGATCCGGGCGGCCTTGAGGCACTGCCGCGTACTTACGAAGCAGATCTCCTCCATGGCCGTCTCCAGGCGCAGAGTGCCGCCGCCGGGCATGGCGTCCCTGGCGTTGGTGGCCAGGTTGAACAGCACCTGGTCGAGCTGGCTGGGGCTGCAGCTGACCGGCAGCGGCGCGCCGGCCAGGGCGGTCTCGAACTTGATGCCGCCGCCGATCAGCCGCCGCAGCATCGCAGAGGCGGACTCCATCCGGAGGTTTATGTCCACGGTCTCTCGCGCGTCCTGCGCCTGCCGCGAAAAAAGCTTGAGCTGCCGCGTCAGTTGCTCGCCGCGGTCCACGGCGGCAGAAACCTCCGTCATGTCCTCGTAACAGGGGTCGCCGGGGCGCAGGCGGGCCAGAGCCGCCGAAGCGTAACCGCCGACGGCGCCCAGGATATTGTTGAAGTCGTGGGAGATGCCGGCGGCGAAGCGGTTTAGCGCATCCATCTTCTGCATCTGGAACAGCGAGCGTTCCAGCTTTTTGCCCTCCAGGATGCGGGCGATGATGGCGCAGACCGAGGCCAGGAAGCGCTCGTCGTCGGGATCCCTGGCGGCGTCGGCCTCCAGGTATACAGCCAGCGCGCCTATTACCTGCCCCGCGGACTTGATAGGCAGGCAGTAATGGCCGTGCGGCACCGCGCCCGGCGGCAGGATGTCATGGCGCTCGTCGATGCCGCGGGCGAAGACGGTCTCGCCGCTTTCCAGCGCCTTGCCGCACAGACAGCGGCCCGCAGGCACGCTGCCGCAGAGCCGCTTATGATCTTCGGTAAAACCCCTGCTGGATTTGAGCCGCAGTTCCCCGTCCTCTACCAGGAAGATGGCGCCGCGGCTCTGTATGGAGAGCGGGGCCGAGTCCAGGACCTCCAGCAGGATGCCGTCGAGCAGGGCGCCGGCGGAGACCGTGTGCAGCGAGGCGCTCCAAAGGTCGCTGACTATGGCGTGCAGCTTGGCGTCGAGGCGCTTGTTCTTCTCCAGCCGGGCCAGGTCGCCGCGCAGGAGCAGGTACAGCGGCCCCAGCGCCACGGCCAGCATCAGCAGCGGGTCCAGGAGGTACGCCAGAGGGTGCTCCGTCAGCCCGGCGTAAGGCAGCGCGAACATCACCGCCAGCTCCGCCGCAGCCAGCACGAGCGCCGTTTTTACAAGCAGCTTGGTCATTTATCCTTTTCTTTGAACCACTTCTCGTGCCCGTAGAGCTTCTGTATGCAGTCCTCGCAGAGGCCGTGCGTAAAGCGCGCGTTCGAGTGGCCCTCCAGGTACACCTCCACCTTCTGCCAGAAGCCCTTGTCGTCGCGGATCTTCTTGCAGTTGGCGCAGATGGGGATAAGGCCCTGCAGCGTGCGCACTTCCTTGAGCGTCTCTTCGAGCTGCGTGTTCTTGGCGATCAGCGACAGGTGGCCGTTGATGATGTCCGCGAACTCCTCCATCAGCCGCAGCGTGGGGCCCTCGAAGTTGTTGGGCTTGCGGTCGAACAGGCAGATGCTGCCGAAGATGTCGCCGTCGGGCTGCATCACCGGCACGCCGGCATAGGCTATGAAGCCCGCCCTCGCGCCCTCGCTGTCCTTCCAGAAGTCGCTCTTGGTGGCGTCGGGGACTATCAGCTTCTCGCGGGCCTGGATGACGGCGCTGCAGTACAGCCGCATGCCGGGCCTGATCTTCACCACCTCGCTCTCCGCGAAGGGCTTGTCCGGGCCGGTGCTGGCGCCGATGACGCGCAGCGTGTCCTCCTCGATGATATTGATGGTGGCGGCGGGTACGTTGGCCACCTGGGCCAGCAGGTCGGCGATGCTGCGCCAGCGCAGCAGGGCTATTTCGGGTATCCGCAATTTGCGTATGTCGGCCATAGCGTCCTTAAACCGGCAGCTTGGAAACGGTGACCCAGTACATCTCGAACTTGCGGGCCAGGTCCAGGAATTCTTCCAGCGAGGCGGGCTTGGTGATATACGAGGCCGCGCCGGCCTCGTAGGCGCGCACAATGTCCTCGTGGCGCGACGAGGTGGTCAGCATCACGACCGGGATGCCGCGCAGCGCCGGGTCGGCCTTCAGGCGCTTCAGGAGCGAGATGCCGTCCATCAGCGGCAGCGTGATGTCGAGCAGCATTACAGACGGCCGCAGCGGCTTCTGGCCCGCGCGCGCGCCGGTGCCGGAGAGCAGGTCGAGCGCCTCCTGGCCGTCCCGTGCGATATACACCTCGGAGATCAGCTTGAATTCTTTGAAGGCCCGCTGGGCAATCAGGACGTCGTCCTCGTTGTCCTCCACCAGCAGCACGCTAAGTTTTTCGGTCTCGTTGGTCATCCGCCCTCCTAAGGCTTCTTGCGCAGGTCGGCCGGGATCAGGGCGTAGAACGCCGAGCCCTTGCCTTCCTCCGACTCCACCCAGATCTTTCCGTTATGCTCTTCCACGATCTTCTTGACTATGGCCAGGCCGGCGCCGGTGCCGCCGCCGTATTCCTGGCGCGAATGCAGCCGCTTGAACATCTTGAAAATCTCGTCGTAGTACTGGCTGGGGATGCCGATGCCGTTGTCCCTGAAGGTGAACTTCCAGTAGTACTCCCCGAAGCGCTCGGCGCTGATATCTATCTCGGGGACGGGCTTGTCGTTGTATTTCAGCGCGTTGCTGATGAGGTTCTGGAAAAGCTGGCGCATCTTGACCGGGTCACAGAAGATCGTCGGCATGTCCCCGGCTATCCGGACCGCGGCCTTGCGCTCGTCCACGGCGGTGGAAAGTCCGGCCAGGGCCTCCTGGGCCAGCTGGCCGGTGGAGGCGTCCTCGTAGGGGTTGCGCACGCGGGCCACGCGCGCGTAGCTCAGCAGGTCGTCTATCAGCCGGCGCATGCGGCTGGAGGCCTTGGCCACGCGGCCCAGGTAATCGGCCGCCTGCGGGTCTATCTTGGCGGCGTAGTCCGACATCAGGATGCCGGAGAACATCTCTATGCCGCGCAGCGGCTCCTTGAGGTCGTGCGAGACGGTATGGGCGAAAGCGTCCAGTTCGCTGTTGACGGTCTCGACCTCCTTGAGGTACTGGGCCATGCGGGCCTCGGACTCGCGGTGCTGGGCCATGTCTTTGAGCACCGTCACCACGCGCCGGCGGCCTTCGCCGCCGATAAAGGCCGCCGACAGCATGGCCGGCAGGCGGCGCCCGTCGCTGGCTTTCAGCCAGAGGTCCAGCTCCTTTATGTGGCCGCTCCAGGAGAGCAGCCCGAAGGGCTCGGCCGCCCCGGCGGCCTGGGGCTCCAGCAGGTCCTTGAGGTTCAGCTGGGCCGTCTTGAAATCGTAGCCGGAGAACTCGGCCGCGGCGAGGTTGGCCTTCAGTATGTTCCCCTCCTCGTCGGTAATGATCATCGGGTCCGGCATGCTCTCGAGCACCGAGTCCAGGTACTGCTTGGACACCGTGGTCTCGGAGAGGCCGCGGCTGAGCTTGTTGAAGCTCTCGGCCACCTCGCCCAGCTCGTCGCGGGCTATGACCGGCACGGAGAAATTATAGTCGCCGGCGCGCACCTTCCTGATGCCCTCGCCGAGCAGCGCCACCTGGCGCAGCATCAGGCTGGAGAAAACGGCGGACAGGCCGGCGGCCAGCACGGCGATGGCCAGCGCCAGCAGCAGCAGGCTGAAGATGATCTCCCTTTCGGCCTTGAGGGCCGGGGTCATGGGCAGGCCGGCGCGCAGGAAGCCGGCGGCCTCGGCGGGGCCGCCCACGCCTTCGAAGAGCAGATCCTCTCCGGTAGGACGGCTTTGCGCCACCGGGATGACCGCGTCCACCGTCGGTTCACCGTTATGCGCCATACGGGAGAAAGCCGGCGCGGCCTGGCGCAGGCCCCTGGCCATCAGCGGGTCGTCGAGGCGTGTGCCGGCCAGAGCCACGTTGGTATGGGCGATCACTTCCCCCCTCGCGTTGGTCAGGCCGGCGTAGACGGCGCCGGTGCGCTGCGTGAAAGCGTGCAGGGCCTTGATGCCGTCGAGTTCCTTGCCCGACGCCAGCGCCCGGAGGAACTCCGGCGCCAGGTCGGCCGCCACGTTGGCCGCGGCGTCGAAGATCTGCGCGCTCATGGCCTCGGAGACGGCCAGCCTGGAGAAATGGATATTGGCCCAGAGGGCCGCGCCCATCAGGACGACTATAAAAATGATGATCTTGACGTAGAGTTTCATGGAAAGAGGTAGGCGGCCTCGCGCAGGATCTCGGGCGGGAAGGTTATGCCGCAGCGCCGGGCGGCGGAGGCGTTGAGCGTCAGTTCTAAGGCATCGGGGAAGACCAGTTCCGGGATGTCCTCCCCCCGCTCCAGACCCTTAACGGCCTGCGCGGCCGCGGCGCCGCCGGTCTTGAAGCTGACCCCGACCGAGGCCGTGGCGCCTTCCTGCGCCAGACCGCGGGTGGAGGCGTACATGGGAATGGCGTTGCCCTGGGAGAATTCCCTGAATATCATCAGGGTGTCCGGCGAGATCAGCAGCGGGTCCGGGGGCAGCCAGAAGGCGTCCATGTCTTGGAGGCCCTTGCGCAGCAGCGCGGGCAGCTCGGCGGCCGAGCGCACCGGCTCGAGGCTGACCTCTATGCCGTGGTCCGGCCCGGCGGAGCGCAGTTCCTGCATCTGGTCGCTGTAGCCGGTCCCGGCCCAGAATACCGTGAGCCGTTTGAGAGAAGGCTGTATCTGCTTAAGTTTGCCCAGCAGCCTGGCGTTGGAAGGGCGCATGCTGATCTTTACGGTCTTCCCCGTGCGGCCCGCCGCGGACACGAAATGGCCCGGCGACATGCAGTAGACCAGATCTGCCTGGGGCGGGTAGTCCTGGCTGGCCGCCCTGGCGCCGAAGGCCACCACTATATCGGCGCCCGGGGGCAGCGCGGGCGCGCCTTTGGATGCGTCGAAGCGCCGCACCTCGGCGCCGTATCCGGCCTGAAAGGCCGAAAAGGCCTCCAGGTAGAATCCGACGTTCTTGGAGAGCACGGCCGCCACGCCGTCCCGCGGGGCCGCCTGCGCGGGCGCGCAGAGCAGAGTCAGGACCGCCATGGTGAGGGCTCTTTTCATTCTAGAAGCGGTAACTAAAAGTGTACTCCAGGCGGCGTCCCGTGTAGAGCGGCAGCGTCTCCACCACACGCAGGCGCACATACTCCGGTATCTCCACCACCCCGTCCGTCAGGTTCTTTACCGCCAGGGTATGCCGGGCGCCGCCGTTGCGGTAGCCGAGGCTGGCGTCGGCCCAGAACTGCGCCGGGATGGCCCCGCGCAGCGACCGGCCGGGGCCGAACACGTTAAAATTGGAGGCGGCGAAGAAGCGGCCGGCGTCCGCCGCCAGGCCGCCGGAGAGGTTGTAGTGGGGAGAGTACTTGAAGTTCCAGGAACTGTCCCCGGGCAGGCCGAAAGCCCCGGGGGCCGGGATGTCGGCCTCGTCGTGGCGGCTGCCGCGCAGGCGGTCGAAGGACAGGAAAGCGTGCGCGTGCCTGCCGGAGTAACGCAAGCGCAGCTCAACCCCCTCGGCGTGATAGAGCGGGGCGTTGGAGTAGTAATTGACGTTGGAGTAGGAGACGCCGTCGCGGGTAAAATCGCCGAGGTCGCGGAAGATGGAGTCTTTGTATTTGGCGTGGTAGGCGGTGAGATGGGCGAAAAAGTTCCCGCGGGAGGCCAGGTAGGCCAGCTCGTAGGACTCGGTGCGCTCCGGCTTGAGGCCGGGGTTGCCGACCACCGTGACCGGGGAGGGCAGGAAATACTGCTCGAACGGCGTCGGGGAACGGAAAGACTGGCTGAACAGGGCCTTGAGACTGTTGCGCTCGTCTACCATGTAAATGGCCGAAGCCCTGGACGAGAGGTTATCGCCTGAGTGGCCGTCGTTGGTGTAGCGGCTGCCGGCCAGCAGTTTCCAGCTCCCGCTCTCCAGGCCCAGCTGCGCGTGCAGCGAGCTCTCCCGGTTGAGGCGGTCGCTGAGGCTGTTGTCCCACTGGTTGACGCCGGTATTGCTGTAATAGTTGAGGTAGCGCTGGGCGTAGCGGTACTCCTGCGCGGCCCCGGTCTCCAGATACAGGCCCGCGGGCAGGTTCACGCGGGCGCCCAGCGAGTTGACGAAGCGCGACCCGACTATGTCCGAGCGTATATTGTCGCTGGCGTCGCGGGGCACGTTGCGGCGCTGCCAGTCGTAGGTGGCCGTATAGGTCAGCGAGCCCCAGTCCGGCGCGAAATTATGGGAGAAGCTGGCGAGGGCGGCTTCGCGGGTCTCGTTGAACAGCGCGCCGCTGGCCAGGGTGAGCGTGTTGCCCAGGTAATTCTGGTCGCTGCGCGCGGCGTTGAGCAGCAGCGTGCTGGCGCCGCTGGTGCCGGAGAAATTAAAGGTGCGGGCGCCGAAGTACTCCCGCACGGAGTTTTCCGCCCCGTTCTCGTCCCTGAGCAGCACGGCGGGCTGCGCCTCTTGGCGCGAATCCGCCGAGACCATGTAGGAGTACTTGCCCTCGCCGCCGGAGTACAGGCCGCCGGTGCGCGACACGTCGCCGCGGCCGGCGTAGCCGCCGGCGCCGCTGGCGAGGCCGCCCGTAAAGATGCCGAGCCGCTGCCCCTTGGGCGCCTTGCGCAGCACTATGTTCACCGCGCCGGTGAGGGCGTTGGAACCGTAGAGCACCGAGGCGGGCCCCAGCAGCACTTCTATGCGCTCCACCGCGTCTATGCCCACCCGGTCCAGGTCCCCTTCGCCGGTAACGGCGTGCCACATGGGCACATTGTCTATCATCACCAGCACCTTGTTGGCGTAATGTTCCTGCAGGGCGCCGCGCACGGTGGGGATATTGTGCATCAGGTAGGTGCGCAGCACCGCGAGGCCGGGTACGGTCTGCAGCGCTTCCGACACGGAGGCGAAATTATAGCGCTCTATCATGGCGCGGTCTATGACGGTCACGTTGGAGACGCTGTCGAAAACGCTTTCGGGCGTGGCCGAAGCGACGGTAAGCACCCTGCCCTCCTCGCTCATGAAGGTCCAGAATTCGCCGAGGTCGTCCTGGGCCGCGGCAAGGCCGGGCGAGCAGAGCCGCGCGGCCGCCAGTATGGCGGCAGCGCAAGCGTGCCTGATGCGGAAACTACCGGACACTGGACCCCCCCAGCCCCCAGGGGCTTAAAACGGTCAAGACTGCGCGCCGCCCTGCCGCGCCGGCACTATGAAGATGGCCGCGGCGTAGGCGATGAGGCCCGGGATCACGGCCGTGGCCAGCAGTACGAAGACGAAAGCAAGACGCAGGACCACCGGGTCGACGTCGAAGTATTCGCCGAGGCCGCCGAACACGCCGGCGAAGACCTTGTTGTCGCTGCTGCGGTAAAGACGTTTCATGCTTTTATTTTATATAAGAGTACTCCTTAATGCAATAGAAATCCGGCGGGCCCGCGCGAGGCCCGGCAGGGGTTATTTTTTAGTAGAATAAAACCGATGTCCTATGACGTGATCATTATAGGCGCCGGGGTCACCGGCGCGGCCGCGGCCAGGGAGCTTTCCCGCTACCGGCTCAAGGTGCTCGTGCTGGAAAAAGAGGCCGAGCCGGCCTTCGGCGTGTCCAAGTCCAACAGCGGCATCGTGCACGCCGGCACGCAGAATCCCCCCTCTTCGCTGAAGGGCTGGTTGTGCGTGGAAGGCAACCGCATGATGCGCGAGGAGCTGGCGGCGGACCTGGGGCTGCACTTCGTGCAGTGCGGCCAGCTGATAGCCGTTTTCGACCTGGCCGACCTGCCGGAACTGGAGAAGATCAAGGCCGAGGGCGAGGCGCTGGGCGTAAAAGGCATGGCGGTAGTGGACCGGGGCTGGCTGGACGCGAACGAACCCAATTTAGGCCCCGAGGTGAAGGCGGCCCTGCTGGTGCCCACGGCCGGCATCATCAGCCCCTACCGCTTCGTCTACGCGCTGATAGAGAACGCCGTAAAGAACGGCGTGGAGCTCAAGACCTCGGCCAGGGTGGCCGGCATACGCCGCATAGAGAAGGGCGGTTTCTACGTGGAGGCCGGCGGCCACGTCCACACGACGAAGTTCCTCGTCAACGCGGCCGGCCTGCACGCCGACGAGATCTCCGCCATGGCCGGCGCCCCGACCTTCAGGATCACCCCGCGCAAGGGCGAGGAGTACCTGCTCGACAAGAAACGCGAGCATATCGCCAACCACATAGTCTTCCCGCTGCCCTCCAAGACCTCCAAGGGCATCCTGATCATCAAGACCTCCGACGGCAACCCGATGATAGGCCCCACCGCGCACGACACGGACGACAAGCGCGACCTCTCCACCACCGAGGAGGGCCTGGCCGAGGTGCTCGCCGGCGCCCGCCGCATGATGCCCTCCGTCTCCAAGGGCGACATCATCGCCTATTTCGCCGGGCTGCGCCCGGTGGCCGGCAAAGACTTCATCATCCGCCACGAGAGCGGCGCCCCCGGCCTGGTGAACGCGGCCGGCATACAGTCCCCCGGCCTTACCGCCGCCCCGGCCATAGCCGTGATGATCGCCGATATCCTGAAGAAGCAAGGCCTGCCGCTGGAGCCCAAGGAGCATTTCCACCGCCTGCGCCAGCGCACCGAGCACCTCTTCCTGGCCCCGCCGGAAGAGGCCCGCCGGCTGATAGCGAAGAACCCTGCCTACGGCGACATAGTCTGCCGTTGCGAACTGGTGAGCGCGCAGGAAGTGCGCGACGCGATCAGGCACGGCGCCACCACCCTCGACGGCGTGAAGTTCCGCACCCGAGCGCAGGCCGGCCGCTGCCACGGCGGCTTCTGCACCACGCGCATCTTGAAGATCATGCACGAAGAGCTGGGCCGGCCGGTGACGGAGCTCACCAAGCGCGGCCCCGGCTCCGAGATCGTAAAGGACGAACGCAAATGAACCTGATATACCTCAGAAGCCATGCCCCCAAGGCCAGGAAGTTCATCAAGAAGAAGCTGCGCCGCGACGAACCCAGTTCCATCTACGACATCGAGGCCGGCGACTGTTGCCTCGCCCCCGCCGACACCGGCGGCACGGACTATATCCTGACCTTCCTTAACGACGCGTCCCCCGAGATGCTGGCCTTCATCCAGACCAGCCGGCAGTGGACGGCTCCGGACCTGAACTAGACCGATGAAACAGAGGGAACTGGTGGTGGTGGGCGGCGGCCCCGCCGGCATGGCGGCGGCCCTGGCCGCGCGCGCGGCCGGCGTGAGGGACGTGCTCCTCCTCGAGCGCGACCAGCACCTGGGCGGCATCCTCAACCAGTGCATACACCCGGGCTTCGGCCTGCATCATTTCAAAGAGGAACTGACCGGGCCGGAGTACGCCGACCGGTTCGCCGCGCTGGTAAAGGCCGACCCCGGAATAGAGGTCAGCCTGCGCTCCTTCGTGGTGAAACTCACCGGGGACCGTGAAATAACCTATCTCCGCCCCGGGGCAATGGAGGGTATCAAGGCCGGCGCCGTGATCCTGGCCACCGGCTGCCGCGAGCGCACCCGCGAGATGATACCGATCCCCGGCTCGCGCCCGGCGGGCGTCTTCCCCGCGGGCCTGGCCCAGAAGATGGTCAACATGGAAGGCTGGATACCCGGCCGCGAGGCGGTGATAGTGGGCTCGGGCGACATCGGCCTGATCATGGCCCGCCGCATGGCGCTGGAAGGCGTGACCGTGAAAGCGGTGATAGAGATACAGAAGACCAGCCGCGGTCTCGTGCGCAACGTGGTGCAGTGCCTCGAGGACTTCGGCATCCCGCTGCATTTCCAGCACCGCATCACAGCTATACACGGGGCCGACCGCGTGGAGCGGGTCGGCGTGATCAGGGTGGACGACGATTTCAAGGATATACCCGGCACCGCTTTCGAGATAGCCTGCGACACCGTGCTGGTGTCCGTCGGGCTGATCCCCGAGAACGAGCTGCTGGAGATGGCCGGCGGCCTCGTGGACCGCCGCACCAACACCCCGGTGGCCGACGAGGTCAACCTGACCTCGCTGCCCGGCATCTTCGCCTGCGGCAACGCAGCCAAGGTCTACGACCTGGCCGACTCCGTCACCAGGGACAGCGAACTGGCCGGCCGCATGGCCGCCAAGTACCTGGGGGCCGCCGTATGAAGCGCGTGATGACCTGCATAGAATGCCCGCAGGGCTGCCTCCTGGAGATAGAGGCCGACGGCTCGCGCGTGATCAGCGTGACAGGCAACAAATGCAAGCGCGGCGACAAGTACGCGCGCCAGGAGACGGAAGCGCCGCTGCGCACGCTCACCACCTCGGTGCTGACGCGCGGCCTGGAGTTGAAGATGCTGCCGGTGCGCACCTCCAAGCCCATACCGAAAGAGAAACTCCTCGACGCGATGCGGGCGGTAAAGACCCTGGTCGTGACCTCGCCGGTGAAGGCCGGCTCCGTGGTCGCGGAGAACTTCCTGGGCCTGGGCGCGGACCTGGTGGCCTGCCGCCCGCTGGATAAGCTGTGAAGCGCCTGGCCACGCTCCCCCTCGCGCTGCTGCTGGCCTGCTCGGGCGCCGGGCCGGAGGAGAAAAGCATGGACAAAAAACTTAAAAAGCTCACGCCGCTGCAGCTGGAAGTAACGAAGAACTGCGGCACCGAGCCTCCTTTCAAGAACGAGTACTGGAACGAGCACCGCCCCGGCATCTACGTCGACGTGATAGACGGCGAGCCGCTGTTCGTCTCCGCCGACAAGTTCGACTCCGGCTCGGGCTGGCCCAGCTTCACGCGGCCGATCAAAGAGGCCAAGCTGGAAGAGAAAAAGGACAGTTCTTTGGGCATCGAGCGCGTGGAAGTGCGCTCGAAATCCAGCGACTCACACCTGGGCCACGTCTTTCCCGACGGGCCCGGCCCGCGGGGGCTGCGTTACTGCATCAATTCCGCCGCCCTGCGCTTCGTGCCGCTGGAGGAGATGGAGCGGGAAGGCTACGGGGGATATATACCGCAGGTAAAAAAATAGCGGGTTTGACAGCGCGCGCTATATTTTTTAAATTATAAGTACGCCGCATTTCGTTCTCGATGGCCGCCACAACCAGGACCACCTCACGGCGCTGACTTTCAGGCTCCAAAAATGTTACTGGTCCTACTTTCCCTACTAGTGCTGCTCGCCAGCTCCGCGCTGGCTTTTGTCTTACGCAAAGATCCCGCCCGGGCGCAGGACGCCGGCGCTTACGGCGCCGTTGCCGCCTCGCTGACCGGGCTGCTGCCGGCCGGCCGCGTGCTGCTGACCGGCATGCCCGAGACCCTCGCCCTCCCCTGGGCCGTACCGCTGGGCTCCCTCTCTTTCACGCTGGACCCGCTGGCCGCTTTCTTCCTGGCGCCGCTCTTTATACTTACCGGCCTCGCCGCGGTTTACGGAGTGGATTACCTCAAGGCCTATGAGGGCAAAAAGCCGCTGGGCCTGGCCTGGGCGGCTTTCAATATCCTTACCGCCTCCATGGTGGTGGTCTTCACCGCGGCCAACGCCGTGCTGTTCATGCTGGGGTGGGAACTGATGGCCGCCGCGGCGTTCCTGCTGGTGCTCTTCGAGCATGAGCGCGAGCAGTCCCGCCGGGCGGCCTACCTCTACCTGGCGGCTGGCGGCGCGGGCGCGCTGCTGCTGCTGGCCGCTTTCGGCCTGCTGGGCCGCTCCGCCGCCTCGCTCGACTTCGCCCTCTTCTCCGTACCCGCTGGCGGCGGGGCTTCCGCCGTCTTCCTGCTCTGCCTCGCCGGGTTCGGCCTCAAGGCCGGCTTTATCCCCCTCCACGTCTGGGTGCCGGAAGCGGACCCGGCCGCGCCGGGTTATGTGGCCGCCGTGATGAGCGGCGTCATGATGAAGACCGGCATTTACGGCCTAATCCGCGTGCTGGGTTTCCTGTCCCCCTGGCAGGAATGGTGGGGCTGGGCCATGCTGCTGGCGGGCGCCGCCTCCTGCGTGCTTGGCGGGCTGTTCGCCCTGGCGCAGCACGACCTCAGGCGCGTGCTGGCCTATTCCAGCATAGAGAATATCGGCATCATCCTCATGGCGCTGGGCCTGGGCACCGTGGCCGCCGTCAACGGCGCGACGGCCATGTCTGCCCTGGCTTTCGCCGGCGCGCTGCTGCACGTGCTCAACCACGCGCTCTTCAAAGGCCTGCTGTTCATGGGCGCCGGCGCGGTGCTGCGCGGCGCGGGCACCTCGGAGCTGGACGCGCTGGGCGGCCTGGGCAAACGCATGCCGCGCACCCTCCCCCTGTTCCTGCTGGCCTCGGCCGCGGCCTGCGCGCTGCCGCCGCTCAACGGCTTTACCGGCGAGTTCCTGATCTACCTGGCCGCTTTCGGCGGAGCCGCCGCCCCCGCCGCGCTCGCCGGGATAGTGACCGCGCTGGCGCTGGCCGTCGCCGGAGCCCTGGCCGCGGCCGCCTTTACCCGCGCCGCCGGCACCGCCTTTCTGGGCGAGCCGCGCACCGGGCGCGCCGCCGGGGCGCAGGAGGCGGGCCCCCTGATGATCTTCTCCATGCGGGCGCTGGCGCTGCTCTGCCTGCTGGCCGGCCTGGCGGGCCCGCTGCTGCTGCTGCCGGTGGGCACCGCCGTCGCCGCGGCCTTCGGCCTGGCCCCCGCCCTGGCCGCCATGGAAGGCGCCGCCGCGCCGCTGGTCTACGTCTCCGCGGCCGGCCTGCTGCTGATCTCGCTGGCCGCGCTGGTCTTCGCCGGGCGCGCCCTGGCCCTGAAAGGGAAACAGCCGGCCGCGGCCGGCACGTGGGACTGCGGCTACGCCGCCCCGACGGCCCGCATGCAGTACGGGGCCGCCTCCTTCTCGCAGCCGCTCACCGATTTCTTCCAGCCCATCCTGCGCAAGATAGGCCAGTACCCGGTGATCACCGAATATTTCCCGGGCAAGGCCTCTTTCTCGACGGAAGCGCAGGCCGTCTTCTACAATTCTTTCTACATGCCGGCGGCCGCGCGGCTGCGCGACCTGGCCTACCGCTTCAGCTGGATCCAGCACGGCCGGCTGCAGATCTATATCCTGTACATCGTAGTGACGCTGCTGCTCCTCCTGCTATGGAAATTGTAAAGCCCCTGGTACAACTGCTGGCGGCGCTGCTGCTGGCCCCGCTGCTGCCCGGAGTGATCAACCGGGTGAAGGCCTTCTTCGCCGGGCGCAGGGGCCAGCCGCTGCTGCAGCTGTACTACGACCTCGCCAAGCTGCTGCGCAAGACGCCCGTCTACAGCCGCACCACCACCTGGGTGTTCAAGGCCGGGCCGGCCATAGGACTGGCCGCGCTCGCCGCGGCGCTGCTGGTGATGCCCTTCGCCGGCAGGCCTTCCGCCCTCTCTTTCGACGGCGACTTCGTCTACCTGATCTACCTGCTGGGCCTGGCCCGCTTCTGCGCCGTGCTGGCCGCGCTGGATACCGGCTCGGCTTTCGAAGGCATGGGCGCGAGCCGCGAAATGCAGTTCGCGGTGTTCTCCGAGCCCGGCTTCTTCCTGGGACTGGCGGCGCTGGCCGCGGTGACCGGGCAGCGGTCGCTGGGCGGGATGTTCGGCGTGCTGACCGGCGACAGCTGGCGCGTGGCCGCCCCGGTGCTGGCGCTGCTGACCGCCTCGTTCTTCATAGCGCTGCTGGCCGAGAACTCGCGCGTGCCGGCCGACGACCCGAACACCCATCTGGAACTGACCATGATACACGAGGCGATGATCCTCGATCACAGCGGCCCGGACCTGGCCTATATCCTTTACGGCGCCGCGCTGAAGCTCTGGCTGTTCGGCTCGCTGATAGCCTCGATGGTGCTGCCCAGCCACAGCGGCGCCTGGGCCTACGACTCGGCGATGTTCCTGCTGGTGATGCTGGGCGTGGCGGCCGCCGTAGGCGTGACGGAGTCGGTGATGGCCCGCCTGCGCCTGACCAAGGTGCCGTACATGCTGATCACAGCTTTCGCTTTCTCGGCGCTGGCCCTGATCTTTCAGATGGGAAGATAAATGAATACCTTCGCGGAACTGATCATCGTTTTCATAATCCTCATAGACCTGGCCCTGGCGGTCACGGGTTCGCTTTCGTCATGCATCAAGCTGGTGGCGCTGCAGGGCGTAGTGGCTGGCATCCTGCCTCTCCTGGCCATGCACGGCTCCCCCCACTTCCGCGCGGTGGCCTTCGCCGCGGTGATCATCGCGCTCAAGGGCGCGGTATTCCCCTGGCTGATGATGCGCGCGCGCGACCGCAGCGGCGCCCGCAAGGACGTGGAACCGCTCATCAGTTACCCCGCCTCCATCCTGCTGTGCCTGGGCGCCTTCATAGCCTCGTCGTGGCTGGGCTCGCGCCTGCCGCTGCCCGAGACCGGCGTGGCCTGGATCGTGCCGGCTTCTCTTGCCACCATCTTCACCGGCTTCCTGCTCATCACCACCCGCACCAAGGCCATCACGCAGGTGCTGGGCTACCTCGTCATCGAGAACGGCATCTATATCTTCGGCCTGGCGCTGTTCGTGGAGCAGCCGATGATGGTGGAGCTGGCCATCCTGCTCGACGTGTTCGTGGCCGTGTTCGTGATGGGCATAGCCATCTTCCATATCAGCCGCGAGTTCGACCATATCGACACGGCGGAACTGTCGGAACTCTCCGACTGGCGCCGCGGGGAGGACGGCCGATGATCACCCGCGCGCTCCTGCTCGTGCCGCTGGTCGCCGGCACGCTGGCCTTCCTGCTGCGCAGCGACGCCGCCCGCCGGGCGCTGCTGGTCTGGACGGCCCGGCTGCATTTCCTGCTGACGGCCCTGGTAACGTACCTGCACCTCGGCCCCGGCTCCGACCCGGGCGAGCCGGGCTGGTTCGCCTTCGACAACCTGGGGCTGCTCTTCCTGGGCGTCACCTCGCTGCTGTTCCTGGGCGCCTCCCATTACGCGGTGCGCTACCTCGAGCTGGAGAAGCGCGACCCCGGCGAGGAAGCGGACGGCGGCTTTATCTTCAACAACGCCCCCGAGGCGGTGTTCACCGGCTGCCTGCTGCTGTTCCTGGCGGCGATGACGGCCGTGACGGCCAGCCGCCACCTGGGCATGCTGTGGGCCGCGGTGGAGGCCACCACGCTGCTGTCGGCCCCGCTGATCTATTTCCACCGCACGCGGCGGTCGCTGGAAGCCACGTGGAAGTACCTGCTCATCTGCTCGGTCGGCATCGCGCTGGCGCTGATGGGCAACTTGTTCCTGGGCGCGGCCGGGCTTAAGACCGGCGCCGGGCTGGAGCTGGAGGGCCTGCTGGCCAAGGCGGCCGTGCTGGACCAGCCGCTGCTCAAGGCGGCGTTCCTTTTCCTCTTCGTCGGCTACGGCACCAAGATGGGCCTCTCCCCCTTCCACACCTGGCTGCCCGACGCGCACAGCGAAGCTCCGGCCGTGGTGTCGGCGCTGCTCAGCGGCGCGCTGCTCAACTGCGCCTTCCTCGGCATACTGCGCGTCAGCGGCATCTGCGCCGCCGCTGGCCTGGCCGGTTTTACCGGCGGGATCCTGACGCTGTTCGGCCTGCTCTCGCTGGTGACCGCGGCCCTGTTCATGGTGGGCCAGCGCGACTACAAGCGCATGCTGGCCTACTCCAGCATCGAGCACATGGGCATCATGGCGCTGGGCGCGGGCCTGGGCGGCGGGGCCGTGTTCGGCGCGCTGCTGGCCGCGCTGAGCCACTCGCTGACCAAGGCCGGCCTGTTCTTCACGTCCGGGCTGGTGCTGGCCGCCGAAAAGACCAAGCGCATCTCCGAGGTAAAGGGGCTCTGGCGCCGCGCGCCCCGGACCGCCGCGTTGTGGCTGGCCGGCTTCTTCCTCATCACCGGCACCCCGCCGTCCGGCGTCTTCCTGGCCAAGTTCATCATCCTCAAAGAGGCGCTGGAACAGCGGCACTACGCGCTGGCGGCCGCCTTCCTGCTCTCCCTGGCCATCCTGTTCGCGGGCATGGCGCGCTATTTCATCTCGATGACTTTCGGCGAGCGGGAGGGTAAGTCCGGAGAGAAACCTTATATCGAGGAGCCGGCCATGCTGCTGCCGGCCGCGGCCTTCTTCGTCTGCGTGATCCTGGCCGGCCTGTACCTCCCCGGCTGGCTGGGCTCGCTGCTCGCCGGCGCGGCGCTTAACGCGGGCGGCAAACTATGAAAGTAGACCATCTCTCAGGCTTCGACTTCGCGGCCACCGACCTGGACCCGGTGCTGTTCTTCGACACGGCGGCCTCGCGGCTGTCCGCCGGCGGCCGCGCGCTGGCCTATTTCGCCGTGCCGGAGGGAGCGGCGCACCGCCTGGTGATGGCGGTGGGCTTCGACCGCGAGGGCCGCATAGAGGTATATTCCACGGCCTTCAGCGGCCCTTTCCGCGCGCTTACCCCCTCTTTCCCGCAGGTGCATCTCTTCGAGCGGGAGATCTTCGAGCAGGCCGGCATGAAGCCGGAGGGCCACCCGTGGCTGAAGCCGGTGAGGTTCGACACAGCCGGCGCGACGCCGGGCGTGGCCGAATACTTCACCGTGCACGGCAGCCAGGTGCACGAGGTGGCCGTGGGGCCGGTGCACGCCGGCGTGATAGAGCCCGGCCATTTCCGCTTTCAGTGCCACGGCGAGAAGGTCTTCCACCTCGAGATCATGCTGGGCTACCAGCACCGCGGCGTGGAGAAGCGTCTGGCGGCCGGGCCGGACGCGCGCTCGCTGCATTACGCCGAGACTTTGTGCGGCGACGCCAGCATCGGCCACGGCTGGGCCTACTGCGGGGCCGTGGAGGCCCTCTGCGGCGTCAACGTGCCGCCGCGGGCGCAGGCGCTGCGCGGCATCATGCTGGAGCTGGAGCGCCTGGCCAGCCATACCGGCGACCTGGGCGCGCTGGCCGGCGACGCGGCTTTCCTGCCCACCGCCTCTTTCAACGGCCGCCTGCGCGGCGACTTCCTGAACATGACGGCGCTGGTCTGCGGCAACCGCTTCGGCCGCAACATGCTCAGGCCCGGCGGCGTTAATTTCGACCTGGACCCGGCGCTGATCAAGGAAATGAAACTGCGGCTGGCCGACACCTACCGCGACGTGGAAACGGCCGTGGCGCTGCTCTGGGAGACCGGCTCGGTGACGGACCGGTTCGAAGAGACGGGCGTGGTGCCCAAGGCGGCCGCGGAAGGCATAGGCCTGGTGGGCCCGGCGGCGCGGGCCTCCGGCGTGGGCATCGACACGCGGCGCAATTTCCCCTCGGGTCCTTACGAGGGCTTTACGATGTCGGTCTCGGGCAGCGGCGACGTGTACTCGCGCGCCTACGTGCGCTGGCTGGAGATACAGAAGTCCGTGGAGCTGGTGGACAACTGGCTGGACTCGCTGCCGGCGGGCCCCCTGGCGGCCGACTGCGGGCCGCTGCGGCCCGACGGGGCTGCAGTCTCGCTGGTGGAAGGCTGGCGCGGCCAGATCTGCCACTTCGCGCTGACCGGCCCCGACGGGAAGTTCAGGCATTACAAGGTGGTGGACCCGTCCTTCCACAACTGGCAGGGCCTGGCGCTGGCCCTGCGCAACGGGGAGATCTCGGATTTCCCGCTCTGCAACAAGAGCTTCAATCTTTCCTACTGCGGGAGGGACCTGTGATAAAGGCTTTGCTGGCCCGCTTGAAGCAGGGCTTCCGCACCATGGAGTTCCCGTCCCAGGAACTGAAGCTGCCGCACCGGGGGCTGGGCGTGCCGGTTATCAGGTCCCGCAGCCTGGAGCGGGCCGCGGCGGCCTGTCCTTACGGGGCCATCACGGCTGGAACCGAGCCCGGCCTGGACCTGGGACGCTGCGTTTTCTGCGGCGCCTGCGCGGCGGCGGCGCCCGAGGCGGTGGAATTTACGCGCGATTACAGGGTTTGCGCCTCCTCAAGGGGCGACCTGAATATCAGCGCCCGCGATTATAAGCGGGCGGCCTCGCTTGGCGAGGAGCTGCGGGGCCTGTTCGGCCGGTCTTTCAGGCTGCGGCAGGTGAGCGCCGGCGGCTGCGGGGCCTGCGAGGCGGACTGCAACGTGCTGCAGACGCCGGCCTGGGACCTGGGGCGTTTCGGCATTCAATTCGTGGCGTCGCCGCGGCACGCCGACGGGCTGCTGGTGACCGGGCCGGTGACGAAGAACATGGAACTGGCGCTGCGCAAAACTTACGACGCCATGCCTTCTCCCAAGGTGGTCATAGCCTGCGGGGCCTGCGCTATCGGGGGCGGGCCGTATGCGGGGCACGAGGAATGCGTGGGGCTGCCGGCCGACATCCCGGTGAGTCTTTATATTCCCGGCTGCCCCCCTCACCCGCTCTCCATCCTCGACGGTCTGTTGCGGCTGATCGGCAGGATAGATTAAATAGGAAGACTGCACCTTAACCGCAAGATAGCGTAGTCGGGGATCCGACCGGGCAGGAACGCAAAAACGTGGTCTCGCACACCGTGCTCGCCACTCCCCGTCTCGGCCCTCGCGCTATGCAAGCTCGGGCCTCCGACAGGGTTTTGCTTATCCAACCCGGTCGGATACCCTCCAGTAAGATTTGAGATATTTTTCCGGATCTGTTGAGTTTACTGCCGACGGCAGGCTGTAAAAAAATTGGGCCCCCAATTCCTGGCTGGGGGCCTTGCCTATTTATAGTATAGCAGAGCATTAGATTTCCGCAAGGTGAAAATGTATACACTGGATAAAAGTTTTTTGAGTGGGTCCAAAGACCTCGTCGGAGTGGGACTTTAGGCTCATTCTGAAGTTTTGATTAATGTATATAGTATAGGGGTAAAGTAACGGAGGACCTTTAATGAAAGCTATCGCAGCCCTTCTTTTCCTCGTTTACACCCCCTCTTTTGCCATAGATTTCGTTACCGTACGCGAACAGCTGCCCGCCCTTGGCGTCTCGCCGGCCGAGATACGGGAAGTCGCTGCCCCGGAGGCTTCTCGTGCCGAGGATGCGGCCCTGGAGGCCCTGCGCGCCGAGGCGCTGGCCGACCCGGCCGGTTTCATAGACTCCCATACCCCTTACGAAGTGGGCCAGGCTTTCGGCCTGCCGGCCAGCCGCTTTCTGGTGACGGATAAGGCCAGGATAGAGCGGGCGCTCGTGAAGCTGACCGTGGACCTCACCCGCCAGCGCCTGGTGATGACGTCCTCCGGCACCGTGAAGGAGTTCAAGATCTCCTCCGGCCTCGCCCCCAAGAACACCACGCCCGGCAGCGGCAAATGCTACGCCCCCGATTTCCTGGAAGAGATGCATTATTCCAGCCTCTACAACAAAGCTCCCATGCCGCACAGCATCTTCTTCAACGGCAATATAGCCATGCACGGCACCGAAGCCGAGTGGCTGCTGGGCAAACCCGCTTCCCACGGCTGCATACGCCTCTCCAAGGTCAACGCCGAGTTAGTGCACGATACCGTGAAAGCCAAAGGCAAGGCCAACGCCATCATCTGCGTTACGGGCGTAACCCCGCAGCCGAAATAGCGTTTTGTCACGGTCCGCGTTTTAGTCTATAATTTCGGATATCGGACGATTAAGGACAGCCATGCTTAAACTCATACTTTCACTGTTGCTGCTGACCCCCGGTTTTGCCGCGGCGGCCCAGCCGGCCTTCGACCTCAACCGCCTGGCGCTGCGCGACCTGGCCCTGCCCCCAGCACCCGCCGTCACCATCCCCTTGCGCGCCGAGCCCTCTCCCGACGCGCGCTATTTCAACGCCTACGTGCTCAAGGCGGTGGACTACCTGCGCGACAACTACGGCCTGCAGGGCTACGACATCAATTCCATCCTGACGCACGACATACAGTACCACGACCAGGGCGTTCTTAAGGCGCGCCACGCCCCGCTGACTATGTGCGTGGCGGCGGTCATGGAAGTGATCCTGACCGCCTACGACATCTACGCCCGGGAGACCGGCGACTATTCCCCCTACGCCTACCTGCCCAAGCGCAGCTTCGAGGGGCTGGCCATCACCGACCTGAAAGGCCATATCTGGGTGAACCACGACTTCAAGGCCGACGGCACGGCGGACGCGCTGATCAACTTCGGCATGGGCGAGCGCCGCCTCTTCGAGGACCTCCGGCCCGGCGATTTCGTCAACATCAACCGCACCACCAAGACCGGCCACGCGGTGGTCTTCATCGGCTTCATAAACAAGACCGGTAAACTGCTGCCTGAATACGACAGCACGGTAGTGGGCTTCAAGTACTTCTCCTCGCAGGGCCTCAGGGAGGCCGGCAAGGGCGGCTTCGATTACCGCTACGCCGTCTTCAGCAAGTTCGGCTGCCCGGAGATGCCCTACAAGCGCGACTGCAACGTCATCTATTCCGCCAGCCAGCTCTATCTCAACACCGGCACCATGCTGGCCCCCGCCTTCTGGACCGGCCAGCTGCCGCAGGCCACCGGCGAGGAGGGCGAGACCACACTCAACCGTTCCCTCTTCAACGGCATCACCACCGACGATTGAGCGCCGCGGGCCGCCCCGCCCGACAAATAAAAAAGCCCCCGGAGGACCCGGGGGCTTTTTTTGTGGCCGCGGCCTACTTTTGCGGAGAACCCATGTCGTAGCGCAGCAGGAACAACGCCGAGGCGCAGATGGAGCCCAGGCCGTCGGCCAGCATGTCGCGCTGCGCGTCCCAGATGTCGCCCTGGCTGCCCAGGAAAGCGATGCCGGCGGCGGGGTCGGCCGCGGCGGCGTACCACCACTCTATGATCTCGTAGACGGCCGCCACCGTGAAGATGGCGGTGATCCCGGTGAAGGCCAGCAGACCCCGCGACCGCGTATAGCCCTTGCGGAAGATGAATTCCGCTATCGGGTAGGCGTAGAACCCGACGGAGAAATGGGCGATGCGGTCGAAGTGGTTGCGCGTGAAGCCGAACAGGTCGGTCACGGCGCCGAACGGCACCCGCTCGAAGGTATAGTGTCCCCCCGCCGTGTGCAGGAACAGCAGCACGCTCATCATCACATACGAGGTATCGGAAAAAGCGAAGCGGCTGTAGGTGGCCGCCAGCGCGGCCACGATAATGACCATGGGCAGGTTCTCGGCGAACCACACTTCGCGGCTGTACGGGTTCACGGCCAACGCGGCGAACCAGATCAGGTAGGCCCCGAACAGTACATGCGGCAGTTTAATTTTATCCATAGTTCCTTAGGCAGTCACCTTAACCTGCTCCAGCAGTTTCTTATAGCGGGCCAGCTGGGGCGCCAGGCCCTTTATGGCCGTCTCCCAGAACTCCGGCTTGGAGATATTGGCGCCCAGGCTGCGCCGCGCCACGCCCTCGGCGGTATCCGAGCCAGAGAGGCGCAGGAAAGCCTCGTACTTGGGCAGGAAGGCCGCGCCTTCAGCCTTGAACTTGGCGAACAGCGTGGCCGCCATCAGGAAGCCGAAGGTATACGGGTAGTTGTAGAACGAGACGCCTGCCATGTAGAAGTGCAGCTTGGACGCCCAGAACAGCGGATCCTCTCCGCCGGGCTCCAGCGCGTCGCCGAACACCTCTTTCTGCGCGCTCACCATCAGCTCTTTCAGGCGCGCTGCGGAGACTTCCCCCCTCTGGCGCTCCTCGTGGAACGCCTTCTCGAAGCGGAACCGCACGGTAATGTCGAGTATCGTCACGGCCGCGCCGGAGAGGTACTCGTCGAGCATGATGAGTTTCTGCGCTTCCGGCACGCCGGGGTCGCCCTGCACGCCCTCGGCCAGCAAATGCTCGCCGAAAATGGAGGCCGTCTCCGCCAGCGTCATCGGGTATTCGGTGGCCCAGTCGCGCATGTCCCGCATCAGGCGGCCGTGCCAGGCGTGGCCCATCTCGTGGGCCAGGGTGTTCACGTCGCCCAGGGTGCCGTTGAAGGTCATGTAGACGCGGCCTTCCTTGATATAGTGCGAGCCGGTGCAGAAGGCGCCGGGGCGCTTGCCGCCGCGGGCCTCGCTCTCCAGCATCTTCTTTTCGAGGAACTCTTTGTAGAAGGCGCCCAGCGCGGGGTACACGCGGCTGAAAGCCCCCTCCACCTTGGCGGAGCCTTCCTCCCAGGTGTAGAGCTTGTTATCCTTGAACGGCAGCGGGGCTTCCCGCTCGTAGAAAGCTATGCCCTTGCGCCCCATCGCCGCGGCTTTGACGCGCAGGATCTCGCGCACGGGCTCGAGGTTGCGCTCCACGGCGGCGTACATGGCGTCGAGCGTGGGGCGCCTGATCCCGGCGCGGAAGAGAGAATTGTCGAGGAAATGTTTAACCCCGCGGCGCTTGTTGAGGACCTGCCGGGTGCCGGCCAGCGCGTTCAGCGCGGCCGCGCAGGAGTCCTCGATCGTCGCCCAGGCCTTGTTGCCGCCCTCGAAGGCCGCCCGGCCCACGGCGCGGTCGGCGTCGCCCATCAGCGCGCGCCAGCGCGAGATGGGCAGCGTCTCCACCCGGCCGTCGGGCCAGCGCATCTCGAAGGTCAGCTTGCTGGAGATCTTGTTGTAAAGCCGCTCCCAGGACTGGAAGCCGTCCACGGCGAGGTCGGCGGCCAGCTTCTCTTCCGGCGGCGTCATGGTCCGGAGGGCCTGCTCGCGGGCGCGCTTTAGCGAGTAGGCGATATCCTTGAGCCGCTCGCGCTTTATGAAAGCGGCGAAGACCTTCTCCGGCGCGTCCTTGAAGGCGCGCAGCAGGTCGACGGAGAACTTGGAGAACTCGGCCCCCAGCGCGTCCAGGCGCGCGCTCTCGGCGGCGTATTCCTCTTTGTCGGAGTGGGCGGCCTCGAGGCAGCCCACGTAAGAGAAAAGGTGTCCCACCCGGGTGCCGGCGTCCTCGGCGGCCAGAATGATTTTTTCCCAGTCGGAGGTGGTGCGGGCGGAAAGCGGCGGCAATTTGGCGGCTTTCTTCTGCAGGGCCGCGATGTCGGCGGCGAGTTTCTTCTTGAATTTAAGCATCTCCGGGCCGTTGAAGGCCGGGAAGTAACTGGAGAGGTCCCACTGCACGCCCTGTATTTTTTCGCTCATAGCTCCTCCTGTAAACTCCGGAAATTATACATTTATAGGACCAGGTAGAGGGCCAGCGAGAGGAAGACCAGCCCCTTGATGACCGCGAGGCGGCGGGCGTTGGCCGCGCCGGGCAGCAGCCGGGCGCCCAGGCGCCCCGACAGGTAGCCGATACTCCCGAAGACCACCACCACCTGCGCTATAAAGACCAGACCGAGCACGGCCATCTGCGCGCGCACCGCCCCTTTGGCGGGGTCCACGAACTGCGGCAGCAGCGCCAGGAAGAACAGCGCCACCTTGGGGTTGAGCAGGTTCATCACCACGCCCCGGCGGTAGAGGGCGCCGGCGCCTCCGGCCAGGGCGGCGGGGCCCGCGGCCGCCGGCTTTTCGCCGAAAGCGGCCCGGGCCAGCCAGAGCAGGTAGGCCGCGCCCGCCCATTTGACGGCATTGAAGGCGAGAGGGGAAGCGGCGAAGACGGCGGACACGCCCAGCGCCGCCAGCGCGGTGTGTACCAGCAGGCCGGAACTGAGACCCAGGGCCACCGCCAGCCCGGCGCGCGGTCCGCCGGCCAGGCCTTGCGAGGCCAGGAAAATGACGTCGGGCCCCGGGGCCATCGTGAGGACGATGGAAACGCCCAGGAAATAAAGCAGGTTGTCGGGCAGCGGCATGGTTAAATTTTATCAAAAGCCCGGGGTTAAAATTGTAAAATCAGAGCATGGACTGGTATCTCTCCCTCGTCAAAGCCCACCCGATAACCTCCGCCATGGCGCAGTTCGCCGTGCTGGGCACGCTGGGCGAAGTGCTGTCGAAGTGGCTGCTAGCCGGGCGCATACATTCCCCCTTCGGTTTGCGCGGCACGCTGCTGCGCGCCGCCGGCTGGTCGGCGCTGGCCGTAGCCATCAAGTACGCCTTTACCGGCTTCGTGGCCTTCACCGACGGACTCGTCGCCCACGGACTGCTGCCGGCGCTCGGCGCTTTCGGCAAAGCCTTCGCGGTTTCGCTGGCCATGAACCTGCAGTTCGGGCCCTTCCTCGTGCTGGCCCACCGGCTTATAGATAACGCCATAGACGGCCGCCCCAACTGGGCCGGCCTGGACAAGGGCTTCAAGTCGCTGTTGTGGTTCTGGGTGCCGGCGCATACGCTGACTTTCATGCTGCCGGTGGATCTCCGTATAGGGCTCGCGGCCGTGTGGTCGCTGGCGCTGGGACTTATTCTGGGCTGGTACAACAAACCGGCCAAAGTTTAGGGAGGCTTTATGGCAGGAAAACTGATAGCGTTCAATGACAACTTCGCCGACAACAGCACCGAGGCGGGCTTCCAGTTCACCTTCTTCTGCAACCATTGCCGTGAAGGGCACAAGACCCGCTTCGTCGAATCCTCCACTTACAAGAAGAAGAAATTCTTCAAGGGCCTGGGCGACGTGCTGGGCGTGGTGGGCCAGCTGACCGGCAAGAACTTCGGCGGGCTCGAGCGCGGCTCGGACATCATCAGCGAGCGTTTCAACGGCATGTCCCCCGAATGGCACAAGGAGCACGAACTGGCCTTCGAGGCCGCGCAGAACGAGGCCAAGGGGCACTTCAGGCGCTGCCCCAAATGCACCAAGTGGCTGTGCGAGAACTGCTGGAACGAATCGGCCGGACTCTGCGTGGCCGACGCGCCGCGGGAGAACGTGGAGGTGGCCGCCGCCCGCTCGAAGAAGCTGGTACAGGACATAGAACAGGCCGCGCAGAACACCCCCGTGTTCACCGGCAAGATAGACGCCAGGCAGACCCTCTGCCCCAAATGCGCCAAGCCCGCCGGAGAGGGAAAATTCTGCGGCAACTGCGGCGCCCCCCTCGGCATGGCGACCTGCCCCAAATGCGGCGCGCAGACGCAGGCCGGCGCCAACTTCTGCGGCGGCTGCGGCGGCAAATTATAATCCGGAAACTATAGACGGCGGGATCCACGGACGGGCCTGAGCATCAGGCCCGTTCCCGCGTCGCGGGGAAGTAAATGGTAAAGACGGTGCCTTTGCCCGGGGCTGTCTCCAGCCCTATGCCGCCCCCCGCCTGGGAGACTATGCCGAATACCGTGGAAAGGCCCAGTCCGGTGCCCTTGCCCTGTTCCTTGGTGGTGAAGAACGGGTCGAAGGCGCGGGCGGCGGTTTCCTGGCTCATGCCGGTACCGGTGTCGCTGACGCGCAGCGCCACATAATGGCCTGGCGGCGGCGCCAGCCGCAGCCCGGCGGCATCCGTCCCGAGCTCCGCGTTGGAGGTGGCGATGCTGATGCGCCCCCCCTCCGGCATGGCGTCGCGGGCGTTCACGATCAGATTCATCAGCACCTGAGAAACCTGGCCGGAATCGGCGCGCATGGCGGCGATATCGGAGGATAACGCGGTCTCGATCTGTATGCCGGGGCCTATGAGCCTGCGCAGCATGCGGCAGGCGTCTTCCGCCAGGGCGTTGAGGTTCAGCAGCCTGGTCTCCATGGGCTGCTTGCGGCTTATAGACAGCAGCTGCCGCGTGAGCAGCGAGCCGCGCTCGGTCTCGCGCAGGATCTCTCCCAGATCGTCGCGCGCGGGGGCGCCTTCGGGCATGGATTTGAGCAGGAACTCGGCGTAGCCGCTGATGGAGCCGAGTATGTTGTTGAAATCGTGCGCTATGCCGCCGGCCAGGCGGCCCACCACTTCCATTTTCTGCGACTGCAGCAGCTCCTGCTGCAGTTTCTCGCGCTCCTTCTCTGCCTCCAGCCGCTGCGAGATCTCCTCGGTAAGCTCTTTATTGGCGGCGGTAAGCTCCACCGTGCGCTCGGCCACGCGCTTCTCCAGACCCTGGTTGAGGACGCGCAGCTCTTCTTCAATCTTGCGGCGCTTGGTGATATCCCTGCACAGGGTGAGTATCTGGGGCACCCCGTTGCGGCTGACCACCGTGGCGTTGATCTCTATCGGGGTGACGCCGCCGTACTTGTCCAGGTAGTCCACCTCGAAATTCAGTATACGGCCTTCGCTGGCGCACTGAGCCACGGCCTCGTCGTTCTTCTGCTTATGGTACGGCGCGGTCCACTCCAGCACGCTGCGCCCCATTATTTCCTTCAGGTCCGAGTGGCCCGTCAGGCGCACGTATTCCCGGTTGGCGTCCAGCACCTTGCCGCCGCCGTCGATGACCACGTAGCCGGTGCGCGTGGTCTCCACCAGCGCCCGGTACAGCGACTCGCGCTCGCGCAGGGCGCGCTCGGTCTCCACGCGGACGGTGACGTCGTCGAGCAGCGACAGCACCTTCTTGTCCGGGGTCACGATACCCGTGATGAAAGCTGTCTTGACGGACCCGTCCCTGCAGACCACCTGAAATTCCCCGCCGGCCATCTCGCGGCCGGTCCTGACGGAGTTCTCTGTCCACTCGCTCCAGATCTTCGTGAGCTTTTCGCGGTAAGCCCGGTCCGGGTAGGCCTGGTTCACCCAGCTCTCCAGCGTGGGGATGTCCTCGTGGGTATAGCCGAAAGTCTCGGAGAACTTTCTATTTATGAACTCTATGCGCCCTTCGAAATCGTGTATAGCGATGGCCGTGGGGGCCTGCTCGAGCACACGGCGCAGGGTGCCCACGCTTTCGCGCAGCGCGCGTTCAGCCTTGGCGCGTTCGGTGATGTCGTCGAACATCACGATGGCCTTGCCGGCGGAGAGCACGCCGAAGATAAAGATGGTCTTCTGCGTCCCGTCCTTGCAGGCGAGGCGGTACTCCTCGCCCCCGATCTCCCCGTTGCCCTCCGCCGCGCGCTTGATGGCGGCGGCCCATCTGGCGCCGAGCTCGGCCCTTTGCGCCGGGTCAGGGGCCACCCTGGCGCTCCATGCTTCCCGGTCGGGGACATCCTCCAGCGTGTAGCCGAAGGTCTGCGTGAACTTGGTGTTGAGATATTCAACCTTACCGTCGGAGGAATGGATGCCCATCGCCATCGGGGTCTGGTCGAGCACGCGGCGCAGCGTGGCTTCACTCTCGCGCAGGGCGCGCTCGGCCCGGGCTCGCTCGGTGATGTCGTCGAACATGACGAACACCTTGTCTGCCGCTATCACGCCGAAGATATGGCAGGTCTTCACCAGCCCGCCCCGGCAGGTGACCTCGTACTCCCCGCCGTCTATCTCGGTCTTTTGCTCGAAGGCTTTATACACCTTCCCCATCCAGCGCTCGGTAACCTCGCGGCGGTAGGCCTCGTCGGGATAGGCCAATTTCCACCAGGCGTCCATGTTGGGGATCTCGCTGTTGGGGTAGCCGAAAGTCTCCTCGGCCTTGTGGTTTATATACTCTATGGTCCCTTGCATGTTCACGATGGCCATGGACATCGGGGCCAGGTCCAGGATCTTGCGCAGGGTGCGCTCGCTCTCCGCCAGCGCCTTCTGCTGTGCCGAGCGGGCCGTCACGTCCTCGAAGGTGCAGATCACCTCCTTCTCCGCGGTTACCAGGCCGTAGAGGTTGACGGTCTTGACGGAGCCGTCCTTGCAGACTATGTCGTACTCGGCGGCGGGTATCTCGCCGGTGGCGGAACTCGGCGCGGCCTCCATGCTGGCCTCCCAGCGGCCCCTGACGGTCTGCAGGTAGGCCTGGTCCGGATAGGCGCGCGAAACCCAGTCCTGGAACGTGAAGATCTCTTCCGCCCTGTAGCCGAAGGTCTGCTCGAATTTTCTGTTGATGAAGCGCAGGTCGCCGTCCAGGCCGCGTATGCCTATGGCCACCGGGGCCTGCTCCAGCAAGCGGCGCAGGTTCTGCTGGCTCTCCTTGAGGGCCGTTTCGGTGAGTTTGAAAGGAGTTATGTCGCGGGCGCTTGAGAGGTAGATCTGCCTGGCCGCGTCGGCGGAGGAGAGCCAGGAGATCCACCGGTAACTGCCGTCCTTGCAGCGCACTCTGACTTCATGCGCGGTCACGCGCGAACCGGCGCGCAGCCTGGCGCTGGCGGCCTCGGCCGAGGTCCTGTCGTCGGGGTGTATCAGGTCCAGAGGGCTGCTGCCGATGAGTTCCGCGGCGGAGTAGCCCAGCACCCGCTCCCAGGCCTGGTTGACCAGCCTCAGCCGGCCGTCGAAACCCGCTATGGACATGAGGTCCGAGGAGGAATTAAAAAAATCCCTGTATAAAGAAAGATCTTCCTTGATGTTGTCCCCGCCCATATCCTGACTATACAAAAATGAGGGCTCTAAATGAAGACCCCGCCGGGTGGCGGGGTCTCGAGGGTCACTCGTTCTGGTAATCCGCTTTTTTCTTCTTGAGGAAGCGGGAGAACCAGCCGCCCGGGGCCTCGGGGGCCTTGGGGGCCGCCGGCCGGCTGTCCTGCCTGGCGGGGCGCCGGCTATCGTGGCGGCGCGGCTCTTCGAAATACGGCGACAGGCTGACGATGCCGCCCCGCTTGGAGGGATCGGCCCCGTACTTATTGGGGCGCCCGTCCCTGGGGGCCTCGGAGCGCGCGGGGCGCGGCCCGCGGCCGCCGGAGCGGCCGAAATCCTGTCCTCCGCCCCTGGGGGGCCGCTCGGGGCGGCCTTCCTGGCGCCGGGGGCCTTCCTGCCTGTGCGGCCTCTGCGGACCGGCCTGGCCCTGCTGCGGCGGGCGGGGCTGCTGCTCTCCCGCGCCGTGCTCCCGGGCGGGCTGCCTGGGACCCTGTTCGCGCTGGGGCCTGCCGCCCTGACTCCGCTGCGACTGGGGCCGGCCGCCCTGGCCGCGGGACTGGGGCCGGCCGCCCTGGCGGCGGGCGCTGGAGGCGGGCCTGGGGGCCGCGTCGGCCCCGAAATCGACAGAGGCCACGTCGGGCAGCTGCACGCGCGTCAGCGGCATGCGGATCAACTTCTCGATATTGCGCACGTCCCGGCCCTGGTCGGGCGAGGCGAAGGTGATGGCCCGCCCGGGCTGGCCGGCGCGGCCGGTGCGGCCGATGCGGTGCACGTAATTCTCGTCCTCGTCGGGCAGGTCGTAATTGATGACCAGCTCTATGCCGGTCACGTCTATGCCGCGGGCGGCGATGTCGGTGGCCACCAGCACGCGGTACTTGCCGGACTTGAAGCCGTCGAGAGCGTCCCGGCGCTGGGCCAGGGAGCGGTTGGAATGGATCTCGGAGGCGCTGTGCGGCATCTCGCGGATGGAACGGGCGATCTTCTTGGCGTTGTGCTTGGTGCGCACGAAGAGCAGCACGCTGCCCCAGTACTTGTCGAGCAGCTTGGCCAGCAGGGCGGTCTTCTCGCCGCGGTCGACGATGAAGAGTTCCTGCTCCACGCGCTCGGCGGCGGTGCCGGGACGGGCCACCTCGATGCGCAGGGGCAGCTTCATGTGGCGGCTGGCCAGCCGCATGATCTCGTCGGGCATGGTGGCGGAGAACAGCATGGTCTGCCGCTCCTTGGGCATCGCGGCCAGGATCTTCTCGAGCTGCGGGGCGAAGCCCATATCGAACATGCGGTCGGCCTCGTCGAGCACGAGCACGGCCACGTTGGACAGGTCCACGTTGCGCTGGCCGATATGGTCTATCAGGCGGCCCGGAGTGGCGATGATGATGCGCGGCTTGCGGCGCAGGTCCTGCACCTGGCGGTTGAGGCTCTCGCCGCCTATGATGACGGAGGCCTGCATGCCCATCAGCGGGGCGAACTGCCGCACCACCTCGGCCACCTGCAGCGCGAGCTCGCGGGTGGGCACGAGCACCAGGCCCTTGCCCTCGCAGGCGGCCAGGCGCTGTATCATCGGTATGGCGAAAGCGATGGTCTTGCCGGTGCCCGTCTGGGCTATGCCGACCATGTCCTTGCCCTCGGCGGCCGGCGGGATGGCCTTATGCTGTATCGGGGTAGGGGTCTTGAACTTGAGGTTGTCGAGAGCCGCCAGGAGTTTGGGGGCTATGCCGAGGCCGTAAAAGCCGGCGGCGGGAGTCTGCGTGGTATCGTTGGTCATATACCATTATCCCATATATACGGCCCCCTCCGACAGTAGTATAATTTAGGCTATGAGATTTATAGCTTTATCCGTGCTGTTGCTGGCGGCGCCCGCCGCGGCGCAGAACAGGACAGAGAAGCGCCTGACCGGCCTTGAGAAGCGCGTTACCGGGGTGGAAAAGCGTGTCACCAGGCTGGAAGGCGGCTCGGCCGCCGCGGGGCCGCGGGCCGAAGCCCGGCAGGAGGTCCCCTCCGACCCCGTCGGGGTCGCCTTTCTGGCCAAGAAACAGCTGGTGGGCCAGGAGAAGATCGGTATACGCCTGTACCTGGAGTTCGAGAACCTCTCCAACCGCCGCCTGTACGCCTTCAACGGCACGCTGCTGTTCCGCGACGAAAAGGGCGCGCTGATCTGGTCCAAACCCTACGGCCACAGCGAGCCGCTGGGCGCCGGAGAGAAAGTGGAAGTTTCGATGGGGATACTCAGCGACCAGGCCAGGGAATACCTGAAGTTCGTGAAGGCAAAACAGGTGACGGTGACGCTGGTGAAGCAGGAAGTTTACGGGGTGGAGTGACGCCCGGGCTTCAGCCCGGGAAATTTCTTGAACAGCGCGGGCGTAACCTTGAGGCGGTACCAGTGCGCCGTAGCGGCGTTGCAGCGGTGGCTGTCGGGGCAGACTTTTTGGAAGCCGTAGCGCACGTGGCAGCAGATGGTGACCAGGTTCCCGTCCTCGCAGGAATACCAGACCTCTTTAGCCCCCCGCTCCAGCGCGTAGCGGATGCGCGCCTCGGTGAGCCCCTTGGCTATGCCGCGCTCGCGGAACTCGGGCTTTACGCGCAGGCCGTCCAGCACCCAGCGCCCTCCCTCGAAATAGATCACGCTGTGCCCGGCGATCTCGTCGTCGGAATAGGCGGCGAAGTAGGCGTGTTCCAACCCCTCCACCGGCTTGATGCCGCAGTCGGCGTAGAAAGCCCGGAAGCGGGTCTTCCACTCCCCGTCTTCTTTCGCCACTCTGCGTATCTCGATACCGGCCTGGCCTTTCATGTCTTACATTATACAGAAAAGACCGGTACCGGCCACGGGCTAAAGCCCTACGGCCGCCTGGGCCCTATGACGGCCCGGGCCTGGGGCCAAAGCCTCTACTGCCGCCTCCCCCCGTAAGGTAAACTTTAACTATCGTATAGTACGGAGGCCTCTGGTGAAAAAGCTGATCCATTTACTGTTGCCGGCGCTGCTCTGCGTTCCCGCCTTTGGCGCGCCGCCCGCCCCCCTCGAATCCCTCACGCTCAAAACCCTGCCGCCGGTGGAAGTGCCGGCCGCCGGGGCGCCGTCCTACATTCCCGCGCCGGAACGCGGCGATTACGACTGGACCGGCCTGCCGGCCTACATATTTACCGACGAGGAGCCGCTGGCCGCGCCGATCATGGACGCCATCGACCGCACAGCCGGCACGCTGGACGTGGCGCTCTACAACCTGCAGATAGACGGCGCCGTGCAGGCGCTGGTGCGGGCCAGGGCGCGCGGCGTCAAGGTGCGCGTGCTCTTCGACAAGGCGCATCTCTACCCGCAGGCCAACAAGCAGATCCAGGCCGTGATCGACGCCGGCATAGAGACCCGCGCGATGAACGGGCGCGGCGGCACCGGCGCCATGCACTGCAAGTACGCTATTTTCGACGGGCGGCTGCTGCAGACCGGCTCGGCCAACTGGAGCGGCTTCGCCGAGACCTTCAGCTACGAGAATATCATGTTCGTGGCGGACCCCGACATCGTGGCCGGCTACGGCGCGGCCTTCGAGTGGATGTGGGCGCAGGCGCGCCCCGCGGGCCAGCCCGAAGCCGCTGCGGCCAAACCCTCCGCGCCGCCCGTGGACCCCACCCCCGACGTGAATTTCAACGGCACGCTGCTGCCGGACTACGCCTTCTCGCCGCGCGGCGGCACCGAACAGGCGATAGTGCGGGCGATAGACGCGGCGCGCTCGGAGGCGGCCGTGGCGATGTTCACCTTCACCTCCCGCGGCATCATGGACGCGCTGGAGCGGGCCGCGGCGCGCGGCGTGCGCGTAAAAATGATGCTTTTCTCCGGGCAGAAGTTCCCCTTCCTGCAGGAGACCAAGGCGGGCGCCATAGACCTGCGCTTCAAGGACGGCCGCAAGGAGAAGGGGCAGATGCACAACAAGTTCGCCGTGCTCGACGGCCGCCTGCTGATAAACGGCTCGTACAACTGGACGGCCACCGCCGAGACGGCCAACACCGAAAACACGATCTTCACCACGGAGCCGGCCTACGTGACCCCCTACAAGGCCGAGTTCGACAAGCTGTTCCTGAACGCCGCCGCCCCGTACTAGGCGCCGGCTGGCAAAAGAAAAAGGCCGCTCTGCAGCGGCCTTTTTTATTGGCAGGGAAGCCTTAGCGGCGCCGGCCGCCGCCGCCCGAAGGCCTGCGGGAGGAGCGCTGGTTCCAGCCGCGGCCGCCGGCGGCGTGGTTGTAGCCCCAGAGGGTCTCGGCGGGAACGTCGGGGTGGGTGACCTGGTTCATCGGGATGCCGGTGAGGGTCTCGATGCTGCGCACATCGCCGCCCTGCTCGGGGGTGGCGAAGGTGATGGCGCGGCCGGCCTGGCCGGCGCGGCCGGTGCGGCCTATGCGGTGCACGTAGGCGTCGTCCTCGGCGGGCATCTCGTAATTGATGACGGCCTCGATGCCGGTGACGTCGATGCCGCGGGCGGCGATGTCGGTGGCCACCAGGATGCGGTACTTGCCGTTCTTGAAGCCTTCCATGGCCTCTTTGCGCTGGCCCATGCTGCGGTCGGAGTGCAGTTCGGCCACGGCGTGGCCGGCGTACTGCAGGAAGCCCGCCACCTTCATGGCGTCGTAGCGCGTCTCCACGAAAACGAGCACGGTGCCGGCGTACTTCTCGAGCAGCTTCATCAGCAGCATCGGCTTGGAGCCGGAGCGCACGACGTAGAGCTCCTGGATGACGTTGGCGGCCGCGGTGCCGCTCTTGGCGACCTCTATGCGGATGGGCAGCTTCATGTGGTGGCTGGCCAGCTTCATCACCTCGTCGGGGATGGTGGCCGAGAACAGCATGGTCTGCCGCTCCTTGGGCAGTTCGCGGATGATGCGGTTGATCTGCGGGGCGAAGCCCATGTCGAACATGCGGTCGGCCTCGTCGAGGACGAGGATGCGGGCGTCGTGCACCTTGGCGGCGCCGCGCTCGATGTGGTCGTAGACGCGTCCGGGGGTGCCGATGAGGATGCGGGCCTTCTTATTGAGGTCGCGCAGCTGGGACTCTTTGCCCTCGCCGCCGATGAGGCAGGCGACGCCCAGGTTGAAGGCGGGCGCGAAATCGCGGCAGACCTCGGCCACCTGCACCGCGAGCTCGCGGGTAGGCAGCAGCACCAGGGCCTTGCCGGGGCCCTGCGTGAGGCGCTGTATCATCGGTATCGAGAAGGCGATGGTCTTGCCGGTGCCCGTCTGGGCTATGCCGACCATGTCCTTGCCTTCGGTGGCTATCGGTATGGATTTCTGCTGTATGGGCGTCGGGGTTACGAAGCCCTTCTTGTCCAGGATGTCCATCAGCTTGGGGGCGATGCCGAGCCCGTAGAAGCCGGACTTCTTTTTCAGGCCGAGCGCGTGCAGCGCCCTGGTCCCGATCTTCTTTAACAGTTTTTTCATATATTATCTATATTATATCCCATTTACGCCCGTTCCGCCTCATCGCTGTCGGTCATCAGCGTTAGTCCAGGTCGAAGGTTTCGCCCATCGCGGGCGACCTGACGTTCTTGATGCCCTCGGCGGTCAGGGCCGCGGTGAGGGCGGCGCGGGCTTCGGGCTCGCCGTGCACCAGGAAGACGCCGCGCGCCGGGTTGACGGCCTTGACGAAGGCCACGAGGTCGCCGTTGTCGGCGTGAGAGGAAAAGACGTGCATGGTCTCTATGCTGGCGGCCACTTCGTGCTCCAGGCCGAAGATCTTCACCTTCTTCTGGCCCTCCTGCAGGCGGCGGCCCAGCGTGCCCTGCGCCTGGTAGCCCACCAGCAGCACGATGTTCTCGCTGTCGCCGATATTGTTGCGCAGGTGGTGCAGCACGCGGCCGCCCTCGCACATGCCCGAGGCCGAGATGATGAGCATCGGGCCCTTCCTGTTATTGAGCGCCTGCGATTCTTCCTTGGCGCGCACATAGTGGATGTAGTCGAAGCCGAACGGGTCCCCGTCCATCTTGGCGTAGGCCAGGAACTTGTCGTCGAAGCTGAAGTCGTCGCGCCGCTTGTGGAAGATCTCCGTCAGGCTGACGGCCATCGGGCTGTCGACGTAAACCGGGATCTCGGGGGCGAGCCCGTCGCGGAAAAGCCGGTCCAGGATGAAGACTATCTCCTGCGTGCGCTCGAGCGCGAAGCTGGGGATCACCACCTTGCCGTTGTTCTTGATGGCGCGCTTGATCACCTCGGCCAGTTTCTCGGCGGCGTCGGCGAGCTTCTCGTGCGTGCGCCCGCCGTAGGTGCTTTCCACCACCAGGTAATCCACGCCGGCCGGAACGGAGGGCGTCTCCATCAGCAGGCCTTCCTGCCGGCCCAGGTCGCCGGTATAGACCAGGCGCAGGCTCTTCTCCCCGTCACGGATGTCGAGCTGCGAGATGGCCGAGCCCATCACGTGGCCGGCGTTGAGGAAACGCGCGGTAACGCCGGGCAGCGGCTCGAAGGCGCTGTCGTAGTCCACGGGGCGGAGATGGGCCAGCGCCCGCTTGGCGTCCTCCTCGTCGTAGAGGGGCTCTATGGTAAGTTTCTCGGCGGCGTGGATCTTGTTGAAGAACTGCGCGTCGCCCACCTGCAGCCGGGCGGAGTCCGCCAGCATGATGCCGGTTATTTCCGCGGTGCCGCGCGTGGCGTATAGCGGGCCGTCGCAGCCGTCGCGGTACAGGGAGGGCAGCAGGCCGCAATGGTCGATATGCGCGTGGGAGAGCAGCACGGCGTCGACGGAGGCCGGCGGGAAGGAGAACTCGCGGTTCTTCTTCTGCGCGTCGCTGCGGTGGCCCTGGAACATGCCGCAGTCGAGCAGCAGCGAGCCGTTTTCGGTCTGCAGCAAATGCCGCGAGCCGGTGACTTCGCCGGCCGCGCCGTAAAAAGAGATGCTAGTTTTTGACATGTTTTTTCCTCCCTGGATTGAACGACTGCAGCGGGCCGATGGTCTTGCGCAGGAGCAGTTCGTCGCTGCCCTTTTCGAAAAAGTCCTTTATCAGCCCGGCCTTCCGGTAGCCGAGCCGGCGGTAGAACCTGATAGCGCCTTTATTAAAGGAAGAAACGCAGAGGAAGACGTTGGGCGAGCGCGCGAAGACGCTCCTCTCGGCATAGGCCATAAGGGCCTCGCCTATCCCCTTCCCCCTGAAAGCCGGCGCCACGAACAGGGACTGTATATAACCCCTGAAAGTGCCGTACATGGTTATGGTCACCAGGCCGGCTATGGCCCCGCCTTCCCTTACCATATAGGTTTCCCTGAAAGGAGCGGCCAGCGTGCGCAGGCAATGGGCCAGGCCGAGGCCCAGCGCCAGCCAGGGGTCGGAGGCGGCCATCAGCGCGGCCGCGGCTTTCCTGTCCCTGGGAGAACGGAGGCGTGTGATCTTCACGCCTAAATCATACAAAATTAGCGTCGGGCGCGATAAAAGTGGGATAATATACTCATGCTCCACGAATTCGCCTCCCTCGCCGCCTTCTCCTTCCTGGCCCTGTTCCCCATCCTCAACCCGCCGGCCATGGCCCCGATCTTTCTGGACATGACCTCGGCCCTGCCCGACGAGGACCGCCACCGCCTGGCCGGCCTGATCGGCAAATACACTTTCATGCTGCTCTTCTCGGTGCTGGTGGCCGGGGGCTGGCTGCTCAAGATCTTCGGCATCTCGGTGCCCGTGATCAGGATAGCCGGCGGCCTGCTGCTGTTCAATACAGCCTGGCAGATGCTCAATAACGAGGCCAGGTTCTCCCAGGCCGAGCAGGAGGAACTGAAAGCCAAGATGACCTCCCGCGCCTTTTTTCCGATGACCATGCCGGTCACGGCGGGCCCCGGTTCCATCGCCGTAACCCTTACGCTGGTGCCGGCCGGCTCCCTGCTGAATTCCTATACCTGGCTGAAGTTCGCTGCCGACGCCGCCGGCCTAGCCCTGGCCGCACTGAGCGTTTTCTTCTTCTACCGCTACTCCGAGAACCTGCTGCGCCGCCTGGGCAGGGCCGGGGCCCAGACCATCTCCAAGATCTCGGCTTTCATCCTGCTGGCCATAGGCGTGCAGATAATCTGGGACGGCATAAGCGGGCTGCTGGGACTCAGCTAAGGCCAGGACGTTGCGCGTCGATCAGGAAGAGGGCCCGGCCCTCTTCTTTTTTTTGCGTCCGGAATTTAAATTTACCCAAAGGGCCTAGATGGGGCCTAGGCCCTTTGGCCCTTGCAGCCTAGGCCTAATCGGCTAAACTATTGATATTAGTCAGTTGATTTCAGTCAATAGCCGGAGGAATTTTGAAACGCATCATCGCCCTCTTCTCCCTGATAATTTTCGCGGCGTCGTCTCTTAACGCGGCTCAGCCCGCCCTGGACATCCTTAACGAGTCCGCGGCGGGTTTATCTTTCCAGGCCGACATTCCCGCGGCGCAGCCCCCCCTCACTTACCGGATCTTCGAGATCCCGGAAAGCGACATGGCGGGCGAAGCGCTCTTCACTTACCTGCATGAGGCTACGGACCCCGCCACGCGCGAGCCCTACTCCTACTCGGCCGCCAGGAAGTTCATGTACTCCAAGGGCGACAATACCGGCTGCAACGGCAAGCCCGGCATCATAACCTTCTACTCCCAGGTCTGCGTCAACGGCTCCAGCGACAACGGCAACGACTACCCCGAGCGCGGCGACATAAACAGCGACGGCGTGGTGGATTCTTTCATCAACGCCGAACACATCTGGCCCCAGGGCTACTTCGACAGCAAGCTGCCCATGGTGGCCGACCTGCATCACCTGGCCCCCACCTTTGTCACCCCCAACGGCCGCCGCGGCAACCTCAAGTTCGCCAAGGTCGCCAGTTTTGTCTACAAGACCTCCGCCGGCTCCAAACTGGGCAAGGAGGGCTTCGAGCCCGCCGACGCGGTAAAAGGCAACGTAGCCCGCGCCGTCATGTATTTCATCGTGCGCTACCACGACAAAAGCATACGCCAGGGGATGGACTACAATTCTTTCTGGACCAAGAACGTGCCGATGCTGATGGACTGGAACCGCCAGGACCCGCCCGACGCCGCCGAGCGCCGCCGCAACGACCTGATAGAGGACTTCCAGGGCAACCGGAACCCTTTCATCGACAACCCCGAGCTGGCCGAGCGCATCGGCGAGCTGGTCTTCAAATCCCACTAAGTTCCCTGCCGCCGCAAAAAAGAAAAAAGGCCCCTTTAAGGGGCCTTTTTATTTTTCAGCGCAGGGCTACCTGGAGACGGGCCATTTACATTTCCCTATCAGGGCCTCGTTGACCCGCAGCTGCACGTTCTCAGGGTAGATCACGCGCGGCAACTGGCCGCCCGAGACCAGCACGGCCAGGGCGCGGCCGGCCTCCGAGCCGGCCGCGGCGAAATCAGGAGCGAAGGAAGCCGTCCCCCCGCCCAGAGCCAGCGCGTAGGTGGGCGCGTAGAAGGGCACGGAATTGGCGCAGGAGAAAGCCGACAGGACCATGACGCTGGACTGGGTTATCAGCGCCGGGTCGGGCATGAGCCAGAAGGCGTCCATCTTGCCCATCAGCTTGCGCAGGCGCTCGGGCAGGGAATCCGGGGAGTTGAGCCGGGCGGAAATTATTTCCATGCCAGCCCCTACCCCGGCGGCCCGCAGCTCCTCTATATAGTCATCCCCGGGGTAGGCGGTCCAAAAGACGGCCAGACGCTTAAGGCCGGGCTGCAGCTTTTTATACGCCGCCAGGGCGTCCGCGGGGCGCGGCGCCATGGAGATCTCGTGCGAGTGCGCGCGGCCCTCAACGGGGGCCAGGGCGTAGACCAGACGGGTGCCTGGCGGATAGCGCAGCGCGGCCGCCTTTACCCCGAAGGCCGCCACGTACTTCACTTCCGCGGGCAAAATGAAGCCCTGGGCGGAAGCATCGAACTTCTCGGCGCCGCCGTGAGGGCCGGCCTTAAAGGAGGCGTAGGCTTCGGCGTAGTGTCCGGAATCGGACGAGAGCACTGCGGCCACCTCCCCTGCAGCGGCCGGCAGGGCGCGGCAGCACAGCAGTGCCGCCAGACCGCAGAAGATTCTGTTTTCCCAGTTCATCCTTTCCTTAAAATTTGAACGACATGCCGGCCGAGACCTCAAAAGGGGTCTGAGGCGCGCCGGCCAGATGGTCCGTGCCGCCGCCGTAAGCGGCGTTGTAATAGCGCCGGTCGAAGATGTTCTTTAATTTGAGCCAGGCTGAAAAGGCGGCCGAGGAGCGGGAATAATTCACATACAGGTCCGCCACGGTATAGGGCGCCACGCGCCCCCCGTCCTGGTTGCGGGTATACGAGCGATAGACGGCCTTGGGCGTCAGCACCCACCTGCCGCGGGCGGCCGAAAAACCCGCCTGTATCACGTGGCGGGAATTGAACGGTATGGGGTCCCCGGCCAGCCGTCCCTCGGAATGCGTATAGGCCGCCCAGGGCTCGAAACCCCAGCCGGCCGCGCGGAAGACGGCGTCAACCTTGGCGGTGGCGCCGTAAGTCTCCATAGTACCGGAGTTCTCGGCGCGCTCCAGGGTGTCCACTTCCACGCCGTGGAAAGTGCCCGGCCCCACTATAACGTCCTGTATCAGGTCCCGCACTTTGTTGTAGTAAGGATTGAGAGACAACCGGAAGTTGGGGCTGAAATCGTGCGCCAGCGAGACCTCGGCGGAACGCAGTTTTTCCGGCTTCAGGCTGTCGTTGGGAACATGGAAAAAGAAACTGTGGTAGCCGGAAGGCGCGGACGGGGAAGAGACGAAGGAGCCGAAATGCTTGTGGGTATAGAAAGGGGACGGGGCCAGGTAGGCCTCGCCGTACAGGGCCTTCACCACGGTGCGCTCGCTGCCTCCGGGCCGCCAGACCAGTCCCGCGCGCGGGTTCCAGGTCTCGCCGTAAGCGGTATTGGAATCGTAGCGCAGGCCCAGCGAGAGCGTGGCGTGCCACAACCGGGGCAGCTGCAGGCGCAGGAAGGCGCCGGTATTGCTGTAGCTCAGCGAATGGAAGTCCACCGGTATGGTAGACCCGTTATAGACGAAGTTCTGCGACAGCGGGCTGGCCGTGGTATCGAACTTGTGGCCGAGGTCGGCGGTGTAGGGCAGGACGGAATTTTCCTGGTGGGTAAACCCCAGCAGCACCGGAAAGTCCTCGGCCGCCTGCAGCGAGAGGGTCTGCTCCAGGTAAGCCGTCCTGGAGCAGGCGTACTTATAGGCGTCGTCGTAGCCGGAGTAGCTGTTGATGAAGCGGCTTTCGGGGCTGATATCGTAGTCGAAATAGGAGAGCACGGTATTGAGCCTCCAGGTCTCAGCGGGAGAGGCATAGCTGTGACGTCCGTAAACGGTCCAGGTGCCGGTGCCGAAGCGGGCGTCCTTGGAATAGAGGGTAAGTTCCGGCTTGACGCCGGTGGAAGAGGAATGCTCCTCGTCCATCTTCACCAGGCCCAGTTCCACTTCTCCCACGTTGAGCCGCGCCTGCAGGAAAGAGGACTTGGTCGCCGCGTCGTACCTGGTCACCGGGACGCCGCCCACCACCGACCCGTCGGGCAGCTTGGCCTGGCCGGACTGGTACTGATTGTTGAACCAGGAGAAGTCCTCCTTATAGTACTCGGGCAGACGCGGGCTGGGCGCGCCGGAGGTCTCGTAGGTCAGCGAAGCGGAAGGAGCGCCGCGGGATTTTGTGGAAAGGTGCGTCATGGCCGAGAAACCGGCGGAGCGTCCGTCGAAAGAACCGTAAGAGAGGCCGGCCGCCGAGACGCCCGCTGCGCGCGTAACCACGTTGATGACGCCGCTGAAGGCGTCGGCGCCGTAGACCGAGGACATGGGCCCCAGCACCACCTCGACGCGCTCGGCGTTGCGCAGCGAATACTGCCCGGAGATGGCCAGCAGGTCCCCGGTAGGCGGGGAAACGCGGATGCCGTCGTAGAGGATCACGAGGCGCTCGTTATTGGGGATGCCGCGCACGCTGACCAGGTTGAGGCGGCGCGCGTCGGAATTTCTCTGGATCTGGAACTGCGGCATGTCGTCGAAGAGGTCGGCCAGGGTGGCGTAGCCCCTCTTGGCCAGCGTCTCGGAGTTCAGCACGTAGGCCGCCGCCGCCGCGTCGGAAGGCCGCTCCGGGGCGTAGGACGCGGCCAGCAGCGGGGTGTCGAGGATGTCGCCGAGCGAGGACTGGAAAAAATCCAAGCCCCCGGGTGATTCCTGCGCCGCGGCGGGCGCCGCGCAGAGCAGCGTTGCTACCAGTAATTTCCTCATTGTCCCCCCAACCTGAAAACCTTGCGCTACCTGGCCAGCTTATAAGGATCGTCGGAGACCCCCAGCAGGTACAGCGCGGCCTTGATGTTCTTGGCCGCGGCCTTCTCTATCATGGCCGCGCCCGGATAAAAAGTGCTGCCGTCCAACTCGGCGGTAAAAGCGAAAACGCCCCGGGCGGCATAGGCCCAGTCCCCGGTGTCGCCGGTGGCTACGTAGAGGTCGCTGGCCCGCTGCGGCCGGTAGGCGGTCAGGGCTCCCATGGCCCGCGCCATGGTCTCGAAAACCTTGCGGTCCCGGGCGTCGGCCACGTCCTCGTCGCGGCCCGCCCACGGGTAGAGCAGCAGGCTGGAATAAGAGTGGTAGCTCATCAGTGTTTTAAGATTGGGCCTGGCCAGGACAAAGTCCCTTATCGCCCGGGTTTCAGGCTCGGAAAAAGCGTATGGCCCGCAATAGGTGTCGGCCGAGGCGTACTGGGAAGCGCCGGCCTGGCACCAGAGCGAGTCGTAGTTGCGGTTCAGGTCCACGCCCACGCTCTTATCAGGGTTGATCCTGGTGTTCTTGCGGTGCCAGCGGTATTTGCCGGTCTTGATATCGTACTCGGCGCCGTCGGGATTGGTCAGCGGGGCGACATAGACGTCCAGCGTGTCCAGGTACCCGCGTATCGCCGGGTCGGCCTTATTGGCGAGCAGGTGGCGGGCCAGCGCCAGGGCTACCTCGTTGGTCAGGTGCTCCCGGCCGTGGTGGTTGCCCATGAAGAGTACCGCGGGGCGCGTCGAAGGGGTTTCCCCCTTTTCGGAGGTGTTGAGGCGCAGGCACCAGATCTCGCGGCCTTCTGTGGTCTTGCCCAGCGAGAAGAGCGAGGCCTCGGCGGGATGGGCCGCGGCCAGCTCCTTCAGCGCGTCAGTAGTCTCGGAGTAATTGTGATAGACGGCGTCGCCGGCGGGAAAGTCCTTCAGGTGCCGGGCGGCGTAATCGGCTATGGGCTGCCGGCTCCTGACGATGAAGCCCTTGGCCGCCAGCTGTTCCATCGCGTCCAGCCGGATAAAACCGGAGACAAAATTCTTCTCTATCTCCACGATGTCCAGGCCGGAGCGCAGCAGGGCGGTCCTGTCGTACTTATCGTCGGCCGTGACGGTCACCCAGTAGCGGTCGTCGCCGGCCAGGTGGGACGCGTCGGCGCTCTCGAGGGCAGGTTCGGGCGCGGAGGGCAGGTCCAGGCCGCGGCGCAGCTGGTCCAGGGGGCCGGCGGAGGCGGCCGCGGCGAGCAGGGGCAGGAGCAGGGTGAGCAGGACTTTTTTCATCTTATACCTTAAACTGAATATAGCAAACCGGCGGCCGGGCGGGCTACTGATTTTTGTCAAAATAATGTTATAATTTTCTTGGCGTAAAATCGCGGGATCCCGGAGGCGTTTTGAAACGCATCTCGTCGCTCTTCGTACTTGCCTTGTCCGCAGCGGGTTTCTGGAGTTCAGCCGCCCTGGCGCAGGACCTCCCGTCTCTCGAGAAATTCCTCGCCGCCCTGCCCGCGCAGGCTGTCCCCGCTCCCCTTCCCCCTTACAGAGTTCAGCCCCGGTACCTGGCGCAGGCCGCCTCGCTGACGGGCGAAAAACTTTTCCAGTACCTGCATACCGCCACGGAATATCCGCCTGCCGGCACCGGCACCGATTACCTGAAAGCCAAGCGCTACATGTTCTCCGTGGCCGATAATACCGGCTGCAACGGCCGGCCCGGCGTGGTGGCGTTCTACTCCCAGGTCTGCGTGCCCGGCAGCAGCGACAGCGGCGCCGACTACCGGGAGCCCGGCGACGCCAACGGCGACGGCCTGCACGACAGCGACGGCATGAACGCGGAGCACTCCTGGCCGCAGGGCTTCTTCAACAAGGCCGCCCCGATGAAATCGGACCTGCACCACATTTTCCCCACCTTCATCCAGGTCAACGGCATGCGCGGCAGCGAGCCCTTCGGCGAGGTCTCCGACCCTAGCTACGCCACCGACAGCGGCTCCATGCTCGGCGCCGAGGGCTTCGAGCCCTGCGACGCGGTAAAAGGCAACATCGCCCGCGCGCTGTTCTACTTCCTGACCCGCTACCATGACCGCAAGATCAAGGACGGGATGGATTACAAGGATTTCTGGTCCAGCCGCGTGGAGTTGTTCATGCAGTGGAACCGCCAGGACCCGCCCGACGCCGCCGAACGCCGCCGCAACGAGCTGATAGAGGCCTACCAGGGCAACCGCAACCCCTTCGTGGACGACGCCGCCCTGGTGGAAAAAGTAGGCGCCAAGGTTTTTCAGTCTCACTGACGCGGCCGATGCCAAGGAAAAAAGCCCGGGCTGCCCGGGCTTTTTTCTTTATGGGGACTAACGATTATTTCTTCGGGGCGAGCCGCGCCTTGCCGGCGATGACGGCCAGGTTCAGCCGCACGATATCGGCGGCGTAATCCCAGGAGAGCGGGGCCATCTTGTCGCAGGCCTGGTGATAGCAGGGATTGTGGTCCTCCCAGCTCTCGATGGAGAGGTAGGTGGGCACGCCGGCCTCCAGGAAAGGCACGTGGTCGCTGCCCCAGGCCGGCATGGTGATATTGGGATTGAGGCGCGTATATACCGAGGCCAGGCCGGCCACCCACTCGGCGAAAGCGGCGTGCTCCTGGTTGGTCTCTATGTCCACCAGGCCGTTGCGGTTCCAGGCTATCATGTCCATATTGATGGCCCAGGCTATGCGGGACATCTCGCCGGAAGCCTTCAGTTTCTTCGCCAGGGCGTAGGTGCCGGCCACGCCGGTCTCCTCCCCGTTGGCGGCGATAAAGAGCAGGTCGTGATCTGCCCTGTAGCCGGCCAGGACCCGCGCCATTTCCAGCACGCCGGCCGCGCCGGAGGCGTTGTCGTCCGCCCCGGCGTTCTCATGACCGACCGAATCCATGTGGCCCACTACGGCGATGGTCCTGGCGCCCTGCGCCGGGGACTTGCCGCGGGCCAGAATATTGCATTCCTTGTCCTTCTTGCGGTCCTTATAACAGTGGCGCTCCGTAGCGTAGCCCATATCGCGCAGGGCGTTCTCGATATAGTCCATGGCGGCTCGGTTGCCCGAGGAGGCGGAAGCGTCCAGGTCGCGGGCGGCGCGCTTGCCGGTCATGGTAATGGCGTCGGCATAGCCCATCAGGCCGGCAGAATTGACGCGCGAGACCAGCGAGAGCACGGCCGGGTCGGCCGCCTTTTCGCTGGGCGCCGGGACCGTGTAGGAACGGATATCGGCCGGCGAGGCCGCCCGCAGCAGCGCCATGATCTCCGCCGGCACCTGGGCCGGCGGCACCGTGAGCCTGACCAGGCGCGAGCGGCCCTTGGCGTAGACCGGCTCGGAGATCTCCGCCACCCGCTCGAGGAAAGCCGGGTCGTGAGAGAGCAGCAGGTAGGACGGGCCGGAAACGGGCCCGGCGTAAAGTCGGGCGGCGGCCAGCAGCGGCAGGGCCAGCAATAGCGTTTTTATCACGGGGTAATTATATTGTAATGGTTGACGGCGGTCAAGGGCCGCGAGGGGCGTTCTGGAACAGGCGGGAGCAAAAGTTGTATCATCGTAACTATTGTAACTATGGGCGCGGCGGCGCGCTACTATTAAGGAGTTATTAATGAAAAAGTTATTGTTCGGTTTATTCGCGGCGGCTATCGCCCTGGCGGGCCAGGCTTCCGCCCAGGAGGCCGTGACCTCCAAGTACAAGGTTAACTTTTATGGTTTCGTTAAGACCGACGCCGTATACGACTCCCACGGGGTAGCCGGCAACGACTACATGTTCTACGTGGACAGCGACAAGGCTTCGGCGCGCGACTTCAGGATCAGCTCCAAGGGCACCCGCCTCGGCTTCGACATCAGCGACAACGACAGGGTTACGGGCAAGATAGAGACCGATTTCCAGGGCGACGACGCCTCCAACGCCGGCCTGCGCCTGCGCCACGGCTACCTGGCCCTGAAAGCGGACAAGTTCGAGATCCTCGCCGGCCAGACCTGGCACCTGACCCCCCTCGAGCTTTCCGGGACGGTCAACGAATTCGCGCTGGGCTACAGCGGCGCCCTCTGGATGCGCGCCCCCCAGCTGCGCGTGACCTACAAGCACAGCGATGCGCTGACCTTCGCCGCCGCGGCGGTGCGCCCTACCCGCGTCCTGACGGACAATGAAGGCACCGGCTCCGGCCTGCCCCAGGCGCAGGCACAGGCCCAGTTAAAGCTCGGCAAGGCCAAGCTGACCCTCATGGGCGCCCTCGGACAGTGGCGCAAGAACACCGGTGAAAAAGGCGAGGTGAAGCTCGTGGACCTGGGCTACAATATCCCGCTTACTTCCGCGCTTACGCTCAACGGCCAGGTGTGGGCCGGCCAGAACCTCTACGACTTCCTCGGCGGCGCCGGGAACGCCAACCAGTACGGCACCGCCGTACTGAAGTCCGCCGGCGGCTTCGCCAACCTGGCCGTCAAGCCGGCCGGCCGCTTCTCCTATAACCTGGCCTACGGTGTGGACAACCCGGTAAATTCCTGCCTGGCCGCCGCGGCCACGGCCAAGACCAAGAACGAGACCCTGCTGGCCAACGCTTCGGCGCTGGTCTACGAAAAGGTTTCGGTCACCCTCGAGGCCGCCAGGATGGTCACCGAGTACAAACTGACCTCCGGCATGGAAGACTTCGATACCATGCACTACCAGCTCAGCATGAAGTTCCCCTTCTAAAAGAGGAACCAGCTCTTAAAGAAGAAGGCCCGGGAAACCGGGCCTTCTTTATTTAGCGAAATAGGAACCCAGGATACGCTCGTAGTCCGGCACCTTCCTGGCCGCGAAGCCTTTGAGCAGTTCGTCCCAGTCATAAGGCACGGCCTTATGCTGTATGGAGACTTTGCCCTTATGGAAGCGGGCTACCAGGTAGCGGGCCGCGGGCTTATGCCAGCAGCCGAGGGCGCCGGGGTTCACATAGCGGACTTTCCCCTTCAGGTCTGAGGCTTTGTGGCGGTGGCCGTGGAAAACCAGCAGCGAGGAATGCCGGCCTATGAGCGCGTCCAGGTCCAACGCTATATGTTCGCTGATAGGGAGCGCCACCTGCGTGCCGCAGGCGCTGAGAGCGTAATGCACAAAAGCCGCCCGCACCCCCTCGAATTCATGCTCGCTGAGAAAGGGCCAGGCCGCGGCGGCCGTGCGGTGCCTGCGGGACACCTGCCCGCCCAGCCAGTCATAATGCTCCGCCAGCCAGCGGGCGGAGCCTTTGGGCACCCCCCCGCATAGCCAGGCGTCGTGGTTGCCGGCCAGCAGGTGCAGGCGCGGCGTCTCCTCCAGCAGGTCTATGGTCTCGCCCGGCCAGGGGCCCAGGCCTACCGCGTCGCCGGTATGAAAGGCCGCGTCGTAACCTTCCTTCTTTATCTCCCTGAGGAAGGCCCTGAGCGCCGGCAGGTTGGCGTGCGTATCGGTAAAAACTATTATTTTCATGGCGTATTGTCGCCGGTCACACAGACTTTACCAAATAAAAAAGGGAAGAGGCGCGAGCCTCTCCCCTTTTTTTGCCTGAGGCTTAAGCCGCGGAGGCTTCTTTCTTCTGCGTCAGCAGCGACACCACGACGAGCACCAGGAAGCTCAGCGGGATGGAGACGATGCCGGGGTTGTCCAGCGGGAAGGGCGCCGTCGCCGGGTCCAGGCCGAACTTGTCGTACATCGAAGGCGAGAACATGATGATGCCGATGGCCGACACCATGCCCGTCACTATGGAGGACGCTATGCCCTTGGCCGTGGTCTTCTTCCAGAAGAGGATCATGATTATGGACGGCAGGTTGGCTGACGCCGCTACGGCGAAGGCCAGGCCCACCAGGAACGACACGTTCATACCCTGGAAGATGATGCCGAGGACGATGGCGATGATGCCCACCACGAAGGCCGCGATCTTGCCGGCGCGCACCTTCTGCTTCTCGGTGTGGCCGAGCTGCATATAGCGGTCCATCAGGTCGTGCGCTACGGCGCCCGACGCGGCTATGATGAGACCGCTGACGGTGCCGAGCACGGTGGCGAACGCTATGGCCGAGATCACCGCGAACAGGAAGGTCCCGAAGGTCCTCGCGAGCAGCGGCGCCGACATATTGTCGGTCACGGGGTTCAGCGCGGCGTTGACCACGGCGCCGAGGCCCATGTACATGGTCAGCACGTAGAAGAAGCCGATGGCGGCGATGGCCACTATCGTCGACTTGCGCGCGCAGGCCTGGCTCGGCACGGTGTAGTAGCGGATCAGGATATGCGGCAGCGCGGCGGTGCCGAGGAACAGCGCGAGCATCAGCGACAGGAAGTCCAGCTTCTGCACCGGCGTGCCTTCCACCTTGAACTTCAGGCCGGGGCGCATCAGTTTATTGCCGGGCTTAACGCTCGGGGCGTAGACGGTGACCTTATCCTCGCCGTCGGACAGTTTCACTATCTTCCAGGTGTTGACCTTGGTTTCAGGGTGGCTCAGGATGGACAGGAACTCGAAGGGCCCCACCTTGCCGGTGTCCGCCTCGGGGCCGGTCTTGCCTTTTATGGCTTCCAGGCCGCCGTTCTGGCGCAGCACGTTCTCTTTGGTAGCGGGCAGGCCGTTGACCAGCTTGCTGCCGTCGGCCTTCTTCACCTCGTACTGCGTTTCTTTAAGGGCGATCTTGCCGTCCTTGTCGGCGCGCAGCCACCAGGTCTCTACGCCGTTATTGACAAGCTTCACGTAGGTTTCGGCTTTGACGGGCACGGCGGCGGCCACGGTGTAGGCCTTGTCGGCCACGACGAGCGCGCCTTTGACTTCGGAAGCCTCGAGGGTCTTGTACTGGTAGAACGGCACGCGGCCGCCCTGGTCGGGCTGGGTGGAGAGGCCGCGGTACAGCACGGACACGGTCACGATCAGCGAGAACACCACCAGCATGGCGCCCTTGATGAACTGCACATAGGTGGTGGAGGTCATGCCGGCGGTGGCCACGATGGTGATGACGATGGCGCCCACCATGATGACACCCGCGTAATGCGGGATGCCCAGCAGCGGCTCCACGAGCACGCCGGCGCCCACCATCTGCGGGATCAGGTAGAACACGGAGACCACCAGCGTGCTGATGGCCGCGAACAGCTTGATGCCGCGCGAGTTGAACTTGGCGTCGAGCGCGTCGGTGAAGGTGTACTTGCCGAGGCGCTTCATCGGTTCGGCCACCACGAACAGCGCCACTATCCAGCCGGCCAGGTAGCCGATGGAGTAGAGGAAGCCGTCGTAGCCGGCGGTCGCGATCATGCCGCAGATGCCCAGGAAGGACGCCGCGGAGAGATAGTCGCCGGCGAAGGCGATGCCGTTGACGGCCCAGTGGATCTGGCCGCCGGCGGCGAAGTAGCCGCTGGCCGACTTGGTCTTGGCCGCGAAGTAGAACGACAGGCCGAGCACCATCGCCACGAAGGTGAGGAAAATCGCTATTGCCATGTTATTTTCCCTCCTGGGCGGGTTTGTTGTCGGCCTCGTGCTTGCCGCACATGTGGTTGTAAATGAGAGCCTCTATCAGCGCGAAGACGATGAGACCGAAACCGAAGACCACGGCCAGGTTGAGGCCGAACATGATCTCCTTCTCCATCCAGAGGGGTTTAAGCAGGTTGATAGCGACGAAGGCGGCGTAGATAGCCGCGTAGAGCAGGAACATCCAGACGCCGATATTCTGCTTATACTCCGCAGAAGCATCGGGACCGCATTGTGACGCAGGTTCGTGAAGCATGCACTCTCCTATAAAAAACGGGCGCTCGCTACTTCCGGGCGTCCGTGCCGTAACATTTTAAACGATGAGAAATTTTACCAAATCTTTCAGTTTATTGATAGCCGCGGAGGCGGCCGCCGCGCTTTCGCGCAGGGCCAGGGCGTCGGCCTGGGAGAGTTCCGAGGGTTTGATGCGGTTGTCCGCCGGCGAACCCGCGCCGGCCAGGGCGGCCTGGCGCCTGAGGCGCAGCCGCATCAGCGTCTCAAAAGCCTGCGTGAAAGATTCCTTCTCGGCCTGGTCCAGGACATTGGCCGCGGCCAGGGCGGCGAACCTGCTGGCCGTACCCAGCGGGGCCACGCCGGCGCGCAGGGCGTAAATGCGCGCGAAATCGGAGAAGACGCGCAGCAGCTTCTTGGCGTCGAAAGTCCCGCTGTTCGGCCCGGCGTCCTCGAGGGCCACGCCGCCGCGGAAGTTGAGGGGCACCTTGAACAGCAGCGCGTTATTGGCCAGGTTAAGGAAGAAGATCGTCTTGCCGTTCACGGCCTCTTTGACGTGCGAGCGCAGCGCGGCTTCCAGGCCCCTGTCGCCGGCCACGCAACGGAAGTCGAAGAACACGTTGACGTCGAGCAGCGACTGCGGGTCCGTAACCGCCGCCCAGCCGTCGAAATAGTCCTTCCAGGCGGAGAGAGGCCTGCACCACTTGGGATTGCCGGCCATCGCCTCGCCGGCGCAGAGCGGGTAGCCTGCCCCGGCCAGCCAGCCGCAGACCTTTTGGCCGACGGCCCGGAAATACTCGCCTGCCTCCGCGTCGTTGCCGGGAGCGGGGTCGGCGTAAACCAGGGCGTTGTCCTGGTCGGTCACCAGCGTCTGCTCACAGCGGGCCTGACTGCCCAGGGCCATGAAAGCGAAGGGCACCGGCGGCTCGCCGAGGTCGCGCACGGCGAATTCCACGAAGCGGGCCGTAGCGGCGTCGGCGGCGGCGGTTATCAGGCGGGTGATGCCCGCGCTGTCGGCCCCGCTATCGGCGAGGGTCTTTACGAGGCGCGGCAGGCGGGATTTAACAGCGGTCACTTCCTCCGGCGAGCCGGCCCGGGCGAACTCTTCCATCAGCACGGCCGGCGAATACCATTTAAGGGCCAGAAGTTCTTTCTCGTCCACGACGCCGGTAACCTTGCCGGAGTCGCCGCGCACGGCCAGGTGCCGGATGTTCCTGTCCTGCATCAGCAGCACGGCCTCATAGAGCAGGGCGGTCTCCGGCACGCTCACCAGCGGCGAGCTCATCACCCGCGAGACCGGGTCTTCGGGGCGGGCGCCGCCGGCAAGTACCCTGGAGCGCAGGTCGTGGTCGGTGACTATGCCGATCAAATCCCCCTCACTCTCCACCAGGATGCAGCTGCTGCCGGCTTTAGTCATCAGCCCGGCGGCCTTTGCCACCGGAGTAGAAAGGGCGCAGGCCGCGACAGAGCGGGCCACGCCGCGCACCGACTGGTTCAGGGAACCGAGCGACAGCTGCAATTCAGAAAGGAGCTTTTCCCGCTCTGCGTCGGCGCGGCGGCGGGCGGTAACGTCCTCGAGCAGGCCGTCGCAGCGGCGGGGCGCTCCCGGCTCCGACTGCAGCGGCATCAGGGAGACCAGAAGGCTGCGCTCTCCGGGCTGACCGGGCAGGACCGCCGCGGGGGCCTCCCTGACCGCGCGCCCCGCGGACACTTCCTTGAACAGGCCCGCGGCCTCCAGCGGGGCCAGGGGGGCGGCCCCGGCCTCCAGCAGTTCCTGCACGCTGACGAAGCCGAGCATACGGGCGGCCGCCGGGTTGGCCTCGGTTACGCGGCGCGAGTCCAGGTCCAGGCGGAGCACCCCGAGGTTGATGCTGTCGGTCAGCAGGCGGAACTTTTCGCGGCTCTCCGAGAGCTCCTCCTCGGTCTGCTTGTGGCGGTCTATGTCTTTGACGGTAAGGATAATGCCGTCCCGGCCGGAGAAGTTCAGTCGGGAAGCGGTCAGCAGGGCCCGGAAATCCCCCCCGTCGCAGCGCAGCATGGAGACCTCCACCTGCGGCGGGGCCCCGCCGCTCTCCAGGAGCTCGCGCAGGTAATCGAGGTTGTGCAGCGAACCGGGGTGCAGCAGGGTAGCCAGGTCCCGGCCGTCCAGGTCCGCCGGGGCGCAGCCGAGCATGTCGGCCAGGGTGCGGTTGGAATATACGACGCGCGCGCTGATAACCATCATCATGCCTTCGGTCGCGGCGTCTACCAGCTTGCGGTACTTTTCCTCGGATTCGGAAAGGAGTTTCTCCGCCTGCCGGCGGGAGCGCTCGATGCGCAGGCTCTGCTGGTTGACGTAGAGCAGGATCAGCGCTATGATGGCGGCTATCAGCAGGGAGATCTTTATCAGGTTGGCCTCGAGGCGGGCCATCTCCTCCCGCACATCCTCGATGTAGATACCGGTGCCGGTAACCCAGCCCCACGGCTCGAAGAGACGGACGTGGGACAGCTTCGGCACTATACGGGCCTGATCGTCCTTCCATTGCCACATGTAATCGGAATAGCCCGCCCCGTCGCGGCGGCCGATCTCGGCGAACTCTACGAACAGGCGCTTGCCGTGAGAATCCTTGAAGTCGGCCAGGTCCTTGCCGTCCAGGTCCGGGCGGTAGGGATGCACTATCATCCTGGGGGTCAGGTCGGTTATCCAGAAATAATCTTTTCCCTCGGGGCCGTAGCGCAGGACCCGTACGGCCTGGGCCGCCTTAAGCTGCGCCTGTCGCCGGGAGAGACGGCCCGCGGCCTCCTCGCGCCGGAAGCTCTCCAGGAGGGTATACACAGTATTGTTAAGTTCGCGTATGGTTTCCCGCTTGCGGTCCATCATGTTGCGCTCGAAGGACGGGATTATAAAAAGGAAGGTGGCCGCGATGAACAGCGCTATGGCCAGCACGCTGGGCAGCACAATGCGGGCGAGAAAACTGCCGCCCTCGGGGCGTGGCCTGGTATCCATATATGTGGAGATTATAATAAATAGCAAGAGCGGAAGTGCGCGGAGGTTGGGATATAAGGTGTGCGGAGCTTAAGGGCTGGACGGGAAAGTGCCGCCGCGGCACACGAACCAGCGAAGTTGCCTCGAGGTTACCCGGCACGGAGGGCAAATTTAAAAACCCCGCGGGGGTTTGGAACAGAGGAGTGCGGAGCTTAAGGGCTGGACGGGAAAGTGCCGCCGCGGCACACGAACCAGCGAAGTTGCCTCGAGGTTACCCGGCCCGGAGGGCAAATTTAAAAACCCCCTTGCGGGGGTTTTTAAATTTGCTCGCCGGGCTGGACTCGAACCAGCAACCCTTCGGTTAACAGCCGAATGCTCCACCATTGAGCTACCGGCGAATCTGTTACGAGAAAATTATACAAAATATTCGCGCGGCGTCAAAAAGGCCGGGCTATCCCGCCCGATAATTTTTGTAAAATATCCGCATGATAAAAAATGTCCAGGAATATTACCAGTGCATACTGGATAATCTCACCGGCGGACTCATCAGCGTGGACCTTAAAGGCAAGGTGGTCTACGTCAACCCGATGGCCGGCAAGATCCTGCACATGCCCGCCGAGTCCTGCTGCCATGACAAAGGCTACGAACAGGTCTTCGAAGGTTTTCCCGCCCTAAAGGACGTTATCAAGGAGACCATAGACACAGGCAAGTGCGTGCGCCGCGCCGAGATCTCCATCATGCACGCCAATACCCCCCTTATCATCGGCTACAGCACCATGCTGGTAAAGAATCCCGAAGGCAACGAGCTCGGCGTCACGGTGATCTTCCAGGATATCTCTTTTGTGGCGAAGAAATAATATGGCCAAGAACACCGATACCCCCGCAGAGACGCCCCGCTCCGCCGAGACCGTTCACTCCGAAGGCGCGGCCGCGCAGGAGGACGCCTCCAGAGCCCAGATCTGGGCTTTCTGGGGCGTCGTGGCCCTGGCCGTGATAGCGGCCCGCGCCTTGAACTACCTGCTGCCGGGCGTCTCCGAAAGCGTTATAGAGCGCTGGGTAATGCTCGGCTTCGGCGCCTGCATGGGCCTGTTCCTGCTGAAACTGAAATAGGACTATGGCTGATTTCATAGATTATTACTCGGTGCTCGGCGTCCCCAAAACTGCGGGCGAGGCCGAGATCAAGTCGGCCTACCGCAAGCTGGCCATGAAGCACCACCCGGACCGCAACCAAGGCAATAAGACCGCGGAATCCAAATTCAAAGAGATCAACGAGGCCTACGAGGTCCTCTCCGACTCGCAGAAGCGCAAGCTCTACGACCAGTACGGCAAAGAGGGCCCCTCCTCACAGGGCTACCGCCCCCCGCCCGGCGGGCAGCAGCGCCGCCAGGGGCCCGGCGGCTTCCAGTACCATTACCAAGGGGGGCAGGGCGGCCAGGGCTTCGGCCAGGGCGCCGACTTCAGCGATTTTTTTAAGTCCATGTTCGGCGGCGGCCAGGGCTTCGGCGGCTTCGAAGGTTTTGGCGGCATGGAAGAGCAGGGCGGCCGCTCGCAGCTGGACATGGAAGCGGAGCTGCAGCTCTCTATAGAGGAATTGCTGCGCGGCGGCCATAAGCAGCTGGCTTTCAGTTACCGCAACGGCCGCAAGACCGAGAGCCGGGAAATAAACGTAAAGCTTCCGAAGGGCCTGCGCGACGGCGCCACCATCAGGCTGCGCGGCCAGGGCCGCGAGGTCAATGGTCAGGCCGGCGACCTCTACCTCAAGATCCGCATACTGCCGGACCCCAGGTTCGAGATGGACGGCGACGACCTGCGGGTAAAAGTGGACGTGCTGCCCTGGGACGCGGCGCTGGGCGGCGAGGTTTCCGTGCCTTCCCCCTCCGGCCCCGTAAAGGTAAAGCTGGCTCCGGCCACTGCCGCCGGCCGCCGGCTGCGCCTCTCCGGGCGCGGACTGCCCCGCAAGGACGGCACCCACGGCGACCTGTACGCCGAAATAGTGTTGGCCCTCCCCCACCACCTTTCCCCGAAACAGTTAGACCTCCTCAAACAACTCAAAGAAACCGATTAGCTCCCCCTCCTTAAAACACGATATGTGGAGGTGAGGACGCACCGGTTGGGTAAGCAAAACCCTGTCGGAGGCCGAGGCTTGCGCAAGCGCCGAGGCCGAGACGGGGAAGGGCGAGCACGGTGTGCGAGACCCTGTTTTTGCGTCCCAGCCGGTGCGGCGTCGCCGTAATAAGACAAACCCCCTGCGCCCGTTTTGCGGGCGCAGAGGGTGAAAAGGAGGCTGACTCTGCTACTGCTGCTTAATTGAAGGTCGAGGTGGCCACGTTGAGGCTGGCCGCGTCGATCTTGCCCTGCGTGCGGGCGTCCTGAGCGTTCTTGGTGGGAGCGCCGATCTCCTGCAGGAAACCGTCGCCCTGGACATAGTATATGTTCTTGGCGGTCATGTCCTTGATCATCGTGTGGACGGTCCACTTCAGCTGCACCTGCATGGAGGCTATCGGGTCCTCATGCGTGCCCACGTTGGCGATGGTGGAATCCGGCACTTCGGAGATCAGGGTCACTTTATAGCCCCAGGCGGTGGTCACGCTGATCGGCTCCACGGTGACGCCGGTCAGGAACTTACCCTTGCCCTGGAAGTTGCCGTTGGCGGTGTAATGCACCTGGTAGGCGACTTTCACCACTTCGGAACCGTAGGCGTTCTTCATGGAGAAGGCATACTTCTTGGTGGTAGGCTTGCTCCAGCCCTGCAGCTGCGTCCAGTGGCTGGTGCCAAAGGGCACGGCGTTGGCGTAGTTGGTGGTGATATTGACCACGGGCTGGTTCTTCTCGATGATGGCGAAGATCTTCTCCACCAGGTTCACGATCTTGTCCATGGTGTCGACGGTGCTGTTGATCTGGTTGATCGTGTTATTGAAGGCGGCATTGGGGTCCGTGGCCGTGCCGGTGACTCCGGGCAGCGTGGGACCGTTGGGCATCGGGGGATTGATCTGCGGACCCGAGGGCGGCTTGGGCAGTTGGTCGGGCGAAGGGATAGTGCCGTTGCCGGGCTTGAGCGGCAGCTGGCCGCCGCGGTCGGCGATCTCTTCTACCTTTATCGAGTTCGGGTCGATCTCGAAGTACTTGGGGTCCAGGTTGTCGTTTGCGGAAACCCGGCCCGCGAACAGCGAAGTTACGGCTGCGGTTATTGCGAGTAGTCTCTTCATTTGTACTTCCTCCTTTTCAATTGCCGTCCCACCCGGGACGGGTACTAAATCTTAGAATACGCCGGCCGGGTTCAGCAGCGGGGCGGCGGCCTTCACGTCCGCGGCCTGCTTGCCTTTCTTCCAGGGGCTGGCGATCTCGTCGAAGTAGCCGGAGCCTTCCACGTAATATACGCTGGTGCCGGTGACTTCCTTGAGCACGGTGGACATCTTCCAGGTCAGCTTCATCTGCATGGCGGCCACGGGGTTGGTGTCGGAACCGACGTTGGCTATCGTGGAATCCGGCACGGCGGCGGACATATAGAACTTGTAGCCCCAGCCCACCTTGGCCACCTCGGGTATGATGGCCACGCCGGTCAGGAATTTGCCGTTGCCCTTATAGGCGCCGTTATAGGTGTAAGAGAACTTATATTTGCAGTCTATCATTACCGAACCGTAGAGGTTTTCGGCGTAGAAGCCGTACACGTAGGTCTTGGGGCGGCTCCAGCCGGCCAACTGGGTGGCGGAGGTCACGCCCTCGGGGTAGGCGGTGGCGTACTTGGTCTCGATATTGGTGACCGGCCGGTTCTCCTTTACTATCTCCCAGACCTTGGAGGCGATGTTAACTATCTTCTCTATAGTCACCACTATGCCGGCTATGTCCTTGGGGGGCTGCTCCTGCAGCCGCACATAGTCCATGGAAGGCTCTTCCTTGACCTCTATGAGGGTGACCTTTACGGAATCGGGGTTGATCTCGAAATACCCCGGGTAAGTTTTGGACAGGTCTTGTTCCTGACGGGTGAATTCGGGCGAGTTTTCGGGAGTAGGAGTTATCTGCAGGTCCTGGGCTCCGGCTAAAGTCGGGACGCAAAGAAGCACAGCGAGGAGAGCTGCGGGATAGGAGGAGAGGTAATTGGGCATGTTGTGTACTCCTTGATCCATCGACTACATATAGAGTATATGCAATCGGCCCTCCCCCCATCAGCGTCAAAGGGCCCAGGCTTTAAAAATATTTAGGCCCAGACCTCCCTGGGCCCTTTGACCTACATCAATCTTGACGAGGGGACGCTGCTTCCTAACTTCCTAATTAGGCCCTTAACCCCGCGTTGGCGCCAACAAATGAATTAGGAAGTTAGGAAGCAGCGTCCCCTGGAAAGAAAAAGGGCGGAACCTTTCGGCTCCGCCCTTTTTTGGTGAACCTATACTATACTACACGGCCACCTTTTCCCCTTCCTTGGCCGGGGTCTCGCAGCTCATGGCGGCTATCTGCTGGTACACGCTGAGCCTCCACTTGAACTCCGCGTCGGCCAGCTTTGCCAGGCGGGCGGCCACTTCCGGGTTGGTCTTCTGCAGCGTGCGGAAGCGGTTCTCGCCGTTCATGAATTCCGCCACGGACAGCGTGGGGGCCTTGCTGTCTATGATCAGCGGGTTCTTGCCCTGCGCCTTCAGCGCCGGGTTGTAGCGGAACAGGGGCCAGCGGCCGCTCTGCACCGCGCGCTTCTGCTCGTTCATACCCGAGCCCATGTCTATGCCGTGCGCTATGCAGTGGCTGTAGGCGATGATTATGGACGGGCCGTCATAGGCTTCCGCTTCGGCGAAGGCCTTTACGGTCTGGTTATAATCGGCGCCCATGGCGATCTGCGCCACGTAGATATTGCCGTAGGTCATGGAGATCATGCCCAGGTCCTTCTTGGGCAGGGGCTTGCCGCCGGCTGCGAACTGCGCCACGGCGCCCAGCGGGGTGGCCTTGGACATCTGGCCGCCGGTGTTGGAATACACCTCGGTGTCCAGCACCAGCACGCGCACCTTGCGGCCGCTGGCCAGCACGTGGTCGAGACCGCCGTAGCCTATGTCGTAGGCCCAGCCGTCGCCGCCGAGGATCCAGACGCTCTTCTGGATCAGGTAATCGGCCAGGGTGCCCAGGCGGGCGGCCTGCTCGCCGCCCACGGAGACCAGGGCCTTCTTCAGGTCGGTCACGCGGCCGCGCTGCTGCTCTATGCCGGTCCACTCGCTCTGGTCGGCGCTGAGGATGTCGTCGCACAGCTTGGCCTGCGCTTTCAGCGGGCCCTCTTTCATGGAGGTCACCAGCTCGCGGGCTTCGCCGTTCATCTTGTCGTAGGCCAGGCGCATGCCCAGGCCGAACTCGGCGTTGTCCTCGAACAGCGAGTTGCTCCAGGCCGGGCCTTTGCCGTCCTCGCGGACGCAGTAAGGCGTGGTGGGCAGGTTGCCGCCGTAGATGGACGAGCAGCCGGTGGCGTTGGCCACGGTCAGGTGGTCGCCGAACAGCTGCGTCATCAGCTTCACGTACGGGGTTTCGCCGCAGCCGGCGCAGGCGCCGGAGAATTCGAACAGCGGGCGTACCAGCTGGCTGCCCTGCACGGTGTTGCGGTTGACCTTCGAGGAACCCTGGTCTTTGAGGGCCAGGAAGAACTTGAAGTTCTCGCGCTCGGTCTCGCGCAGCGGGAACTGCGGGGCCAGGTTGATGGCCTTCTTGCCGGTCTCCTTGCCTTCCTTGCGCTCCTTGCCGGGGCAGCTGTACACGCAGGCGCCGCAGCCGGTGCAGTCTTCCACGGCGGTCTGCACGGTGAACTTGAGGCCCTTCAGGGCCGGCGCCTTGGCGTCGACGGACTTGAAGGTGGCCGGGGCCTTGGAGAGCTCGGCGCCGTCATAGGCCTTGATGCGGATGGCGGCGTGCGGGCAGACCATGGAGCAGAAGCCGCACTGTATGCACAGCTCTTTTTCCCACACCGGGGTCTCGAGGGCGATGTTGCGCTTCTCGTACTGGGAGGTAGCGGTAGGGAAGGTGCCGTCCACGGGCATGGCGCTCACGGGCAGGTCGTCGCCGCGGAAGGCGATCATCTCGCACAGCGTCTCGCGCACGAACTTGGGGAAGCCCTCGACCGCGCAGGAGCGCACGATCTTGCTGTCGGCCTTGCCGACCTTCACTTCCTCGATGGCGGCCAGCGTCTGGTCGACGGCGGCGAAGTTCTTGTTGACAACTTCCTCGCCCTTCTTGGAATAGGTCTTCTTGATGGAGGCTTTGATGGCGGCTATCGCCTCGTCCTTCGGGAGGACGCCGGAGATGCCGAAGAAGGCGGTCTGCATGATGACGTTGATGCGGGCGCCCATGCCGGTGGCTTCGGCGATCCTGGAGGCGTCGATCACGTACATCTTCAGGTGCTTCTTGACGATGACTTCCTGCACCTCGATCGGCAGCTTGTCCCAGACCTCATTGGCCCCGAACGGGCTGTTGAGCAGGAAGATGCCGTTGTCTTCGGCGCGGTTGAGCATCTCGTATTTCTCGAGGAAGCTGAACTGGTGGCAGCCGATGAAGCGGGCCTTGCTGACCAGGTACGGCGCGCGGATGTAGGACTTGCCGAAGCGCAGGTGGCTGGCGGTCATGGAGCCGGCTTTCTTGGAGTCGTACACGAAGTAGCCCTGGGCGAACTGGCCGGTCTCTTCGCTGATGATCTTGATGGTGTTCTTATTGGCGCCCACGGTGCCGTCTGAACCCAGGCCGAAGAACAGCGCGCGGAAGGTGTCCGCGGGCTCGGTGGAGAAGTTCGCGTCGTACTTCAGGCTCAGGTTCGTCACGTCGTCGTTGATGCCGACGGTGAAGCCGTTGAGGGGCTTGGCGGAGGACAGGTCCTCGAACACGGCTTTCGCCATGGCCGGGGTGAACTCCTTGGAGCCGAGGCCGTAGCGGCCGCCGACGATGAGGGGCAGCTCCTTGAGCACGCCGGCCTTATAGGCGGTGGAGCAGACGGTGACCACGTCCTGGTACAGCGGCTCGCCCAGGGCGCCCGCTTCCTTGGTGCGGTCGAGCACGGAGATGGACTTTACGGTCTTGGGCAGGGCCTTTATAAAATCGGCCTCGGAGTAGGGCCTGTAGAGGCGTACCTTGAGCACGCCCACCTTCTCGCCCTTGGAGACGAGGTGGTTGACGGTGTCTTCCAGCACGTCGGCGCCGGAGGCCATCACGACCACGACCTTGGTCGCGTCGGGCGCGCCCACGTAGTCGAACAGGCCGTACTTGCGGCCGGTCAGTTTCTCGAACTGGCCCATGGCTTCTTTCACCATCGTGGGCACGGCGGCGTAGAACTTATTGCCGGCTTCGCGGCCCTGGAAGAAGACGTCCGGGTTCTGGGCGGTGCCGCGCAGCACGGGGTGCTCGGGGTTGAGGCCGCGGGCTTTATGCTCGGCGATGAGCTTCTCGCTGATCATGCTGCGCATGACCTCGGGGGAGAGGGTCTCCACCATGTTCAGCTCGTGACTGGTGCGGAAGCCGTCGAAGAAGTGGAGGAACGGCACGCGCGTCTTGAGCGTGGCGGACTGCGCTATCAGCGCGAAGTCCATGGCCTCCTGGGGGTTGGCCGAGGCGAGCATCGCCCAGCCGGTCTGGCGGCAGGCCATCACGTCGCCGTGGCCGCCGAAGATGGAGAGCGCGTGGGCCGCGACTTCGCGGGCGCTGACGTGGAACACGGTGCTGGTCAGCTCGCCGGCGATCTTGAACATGTTCGGGATCATCAGCAGAAGGCCCTGAGAGCAGGTGAAAGTGGTGGTGAGCGCGCCGGCGGTCAGGGAGCCGTGGACCGCGCCGGAGGCGCCGCCCTCGCTCTGCATCTCGATGACGGAAGGGACGGTGCCCCAGATGTTCTTATCGCCCTTGGCGCTCCAGACGTCGGAGAGCTCGCCCATGACGGACGAAGGGGTGATGGGGTAGATCGCTATGACCTCGTTGGTCTTGTGGGCCACGAACGCCGCGGCCGTATTGCCGTCCATTGCAACTTTTTTATTAGCCATTATTATAATCTCCTTAGGGATGTAACTGCGAAATCGGGACTGGCTGACAGGAAAAGTATAGCATTTTCGGCGGCCCCCGGGCTCCCCCCAGCGTTAACCGGGTTACGCAGCGTTCGGGCGCAACCCGCGGGTTTTGTATAATTGTGGCATGGAAAACAAGCCTAAGAAACCCACACCATCGATCAAGCAGAACCTTGGCCGGCACCAGGACCAGGTGGCCCGCCGCGGCAATTTCGACGAGGTCGCCATGGGCTTCGGTCTTGAAGAGGCCGTCACCGAGGCCGCCCGCTGCCTGGGCTGCAAGACCAAGCCCTGCGAGCTGGCCTGCCCGGTCAACGTCAAGATCCCCGAATTCGTGGACCTGGTGCATAAGGAAGACCTGGGCGCCGCCGCCTCCAAGATCTTCGAGACCTCCCTTTTCCCGGCCATCTGCGGCCGCGTCTGTCCGCAGGAGACCTACTGCGAGTTCGCCTGCGTGCTCAAGGACAAGTTCGGGCCGGTTTCGGTAGGCCGCCTGGAGCGCTTCACGGCCGACTACGCCCGCAAGAACGGCCTGATCAAGCCCCCCGCCTGCGCCCCCGACACCGGGAAAAAAGTGGCCTGCGTGGGTTCCGGCCCCACTTCGCTGGCCGTCGCGGCCGAACTGCGCAAACTGGGCCACGCTGTCACCGTTTTCGAGGCGCTGCACGAGTTCGGCGGCGTGCTCAGCTACGGCATCCCCACCTTCCGCCTGCCTCGCGAGGTAGTGCGCTTCGAAGTGGACATGCTCAGGAAGATGGGCGTGCGCCTGCTTAAGAACGTGATGGTGGGCAAGTCCATCTCCATCGAAGAACTAAAGAAAGATTTCGATGTGGTCTATATAGGTTCCGGGGCGGGCCTGCCCACCCCGATGCACACCCCCGGCGAGGACCTGGTGGGCGTGTACAGTTCCAACGAGTTCCTCACCCGCGTCAACCTGATGGGCGCCCACAACTTCCCCGAGACCGACACCCCCTACTACATCGGCAAGAAAGTGGTGGTGGTGGGCGGCGGCAATACCGCCATGGACTCGGCCCGCTGCGCCATGCGCCTGAAGCCCGACAGCGTCACGCTGCTCTACCGCCGCACCCGCGCCGAAATGCCGGCCCGCGCGGAGGAAGTGGGGAACGCGATGGAAGAGGGCATCAAGTTCGAATTCCTGACCGCGCCGGTGGAACTGGTGGGCGACGAGCGGGGCCGCCTCAAGCGCGTCAAGTGCATCCGCATGGAGCTGGGCGCCCCCGACGCCAGCGGCCGCCGCAAGCCGATGCCGCAGGGCGGCTCCGACTTCTTCATAGAGGCCGACAGCCTGGTGGTAGCCATCGGCTCGAGCCCCAACCCCGTAATCCAGCAGAGCACTCCGGGCCTGGCCACCAACAAGTGGGGCGGCATCATAGTGGAGGAGGCCACCGCCAAGACCTCGCTCGACGGCATCTACGCCGGCGGCGACGTGGTGCGCGGCGGCGCCACCGTGCTGCTGGCCATGAAGGACGGCAAGGCCGCGGCGAAGGCCATACACGAGAAACTTTCAGCCAAAGGGAACTGACATGAACCACGACATCTACTCCACCGAAGGCCTGTACAAAATAGTCGAGAAGACGGAATTATCCGACACGATCTCGAAGCACGTCATCTACGCCCCCCTCATAGCCGCCAAGGCCAAGGCCGGGCATTTCGTCATCCTGCGCAGCCGCGAGGGCGGCGAGCGCATACCTGTGACGCTGGTGGACTGGAGCCCGGAGCGGGGCACCGTCACCGTCATCATCCAGGCCATCGGCAAATCCACGACGGAGATGAACGCCCTCAAGCAGGGCGACTCCTTCCTCGACGTGGCGGGCCCGCTGGGCACGCCGGTGGAGATAAAGAAGTGGGGCACCGTGCTGGGCGTGGGCGGCGGCGTGGGCATAGCCGAGCTTTATCCCATAGCCCGCGCCTACAAAGACGCCGGCAACAAGGTGGTCTCCATCCTGGGCGCCCGCAACAGGGGCCTCCTGATCCTCGAGAAGGAAATGGCCGAGCTCGGCGAAGTGATCGTCACCACCGACGACGGCTCCGCCGGGAAGAAGGGCCTGGTCACCGACGCGATGGCGGACCTCTACGCCGCCGGCCGCGGCCCGGACGCCATCTTCACCATCGGCCCGATACCCATGATGAAATTCGTGGCGCTGGCCTCGCTGCCGCACAAAACCCCCACTTTCGCCAGCCTCAACCCGGTAATGCTCGACGGCACCGGCATGTGCGGCGGCTGCCGCGTGGAGATCGGCGGTAAGCCCAAGTTCGCCTGCGTGGACGGCCCCATGTTCGACGCGCACCTGACGAATTTCGACGCTCTGATGAAGCGCACCGCCGCCTACCGCGAGCAGGAGAAGGAATCGCTGGAGCGCTACGCCAAAGATCACCAGTGCCGCATAGGGCTGCACTGAGCGGGCCGCGCAGGGGATTAGCGAGAGGCCGCGATAGCGGCATATCATAATGAAAAAGCTATCCATTGTTTCGTACGGACTGGTGTCCCCGTCCCAGATGACACTGGAGTCCGCCGGCGCTTTGCGCTCCTGCGGGATAGTTTATTGCAAGAGCGCTGATACCTCTACCGCTAAAATCATCCGCAGCATGGGAATTCCCCTGGCGCCGTTCAGCGGGCGAGATTATCCAGGCATGCTCAAAGACGTCCTTGAGGCCCTCAAGAAGCACACCCGCGTGGGAGTATTGACCTACGGCAATCCTTTTTTTCTGAGCACTCAGATCTCGGACATTATCTCCGCCGTCCCGCCCCAGGTGGAAGTGGAAGTGCTCCCCGGAATTTCCTCGTTCGATACGCTGATAAACATGTTCGCGATGTCAGCTCTTTCCGGGAAGGGACTTTTTATCGCGGACTTGAATTCTTTCATGACAAACCCGGAGTTCGAGCCCGGGCCGGATATTTTCTTTTTTGCCCCGTTCCGCCTGAACGCCGAGGGGAACGCCAAGTTCAGGGCGAAGTTTATCAAAGCTCTTTCCGGCAAGTATGCGCGACGGTTCCCGGTTTACCTGGTCAAGTGTAACCCGGCCCCGGAACGCGTAGAGGTTCTTAAGGGCTGCATGTCCTGCCTGCCAGCCCTTTTAAAGCGCTGCGACGAACAGCACACGCTCGTGATCTTCTCCGAAGGCCGCCTGGCGGCCACTCCGTCCCGGCTCCGCTCCTCCGTGCGCGACGTCTGCAATTGCGGGCTGCGGAAGCCGGCCTTGCCGCGGCGGCAGTAGCGCAGCTGGCGGTTATTTTGGTCGGGATTTACTTTGTGCTCATAGCACGATTATAGCCGGGGCGATGCGGAGTGTGGCGTTGTTGACACCGGCCGGCGTTAAGTTGCACAATCTCGGAAGAAGTAAACCAATTAAGTTAAAGGGGAGCATATAATGAAAAAAGTACTGTTAACCATAGCGATAGTGGGTGCCTTCACCTCCGCCGCGATGGCCGCCGGTTACGGCGCCGCCGGCTGCGGTCTGGGCAGCCTGGTCTTCCAGCAGAACAACGAGACGCAGATCCTCGCCGCCACCACCAACGGCACGTTCGGCAGCCAGACGTTCGGCATGACCTTCGGCACCTCCAACTGCAACAACAAGGGCCTGGTCAAGCTGGCGATGGCCCGCGAGAGCTTCATCGAAGCCAACTACAAGGACCTGTCCCGCGAAGTGGCCGCCGGCAAGGGCGAGTACGTCAACAGCCTCGCCAAGCTCTACGGCTATACGCCCGAGACCAGCTGGCAGTTCACGCAGCTGCTGCAGAAGAACCACACCGTCATCTTCGCCGCCAACGACGCTAAGACCGCTGTCAACACCATCGACAGGCTCGTCTCCAGCATATAAGCGGTAGTGACGTACTGCGGGCCGGCGGCGTAAAAACCTCCGGCCCGTTTTAATTTATAAGGGGCAACGATGGCGCGCGAATTTATTTTCTTTATCCTGCTGCTAACGGCTCTGCCGGCGGCGGCGCTGGGGCCGGAGCGGGAGCTGGAACGCCTGGCGGCGCGGCAGAAGGCCGCCGCCCTGAAGGCCTGGGAAGATCCTTACTGGCGCAAACTGCTCTACTACGAGAAGAATCTGCTGGGCAACTGGCGCAGCCCGTCGGTAAACCCGCAGTTCTTCCTGTCGAAGTGGGGCAATATCAACCCCCGCCTGGAACTGGAAGCGGCGGTGGACGGCCTCTACTTCGAAGGCGCGGACAACGACAGCCCCGAATGCCGCTTTCCCGAGCGCTACCGCTGGCTGAAGGATAAGCTGGGCGTGGCGGCGCAGACTCCCCCGCGCGCCTGCCCGGATTTCGAGGAATGGAAGGCGGCCCTGGACACTGAATCCGTCAGCCTGTTGTTCGCGGGCGGCTACCTCAACAACCCGTCCACGCTCTACGGCCACACCTTCCTGCGCCTGCACAAGCGCGGCGGCGCCGGCGCGGACCTGCTGGACTACACCGTGAATTACGCGGCCACCGCCGACGCCGACAGCGGCCTCTTCTTCGCCGTGAAAGGCCTGGTGGGAGCCTACCCCGGCCAGTTCGCCACCATCCCCTATTACCTCAAGATACAGGAATACCACAACATAGAGAACCGCGACCTGTGGGAATTCCCCCTGAACCTGACGCAGGGCGAGATAGACCGCCTGCTGCGCCACTGCTGGGAGCTGGGCAAGGCCTCTTTCCCGTACCTCTTCTTCACCCGCAACTGCTCCTGGCAGCTGATGCCGCTGCTCGATATCGTGAAGCCGGAATTGAACCTCTCCCGCCGCTTCACCTTCTGGGTCATCCCGTCAGACACGGCCAAGGCCGTGCTGGAAGCCTCCCCCGCCGCCGAGCCCGGCTGGCGCCCCTCCCTCTGGAAGACGGTGGACTGGAAACGCTCGCAGCTGACGCAGCTCGAGAAGACCGCGGTGCTGGCGCTGGCCCGCGGCGACCAGAACGCCGGGCTCAGGGCGATAGAGGCCTGGCCGCCCCGGCAGCAGGCGGCCGTGCTGGAGACGGCCGTGGACTACCTTAGCTGGCGCTTCTACGCGCGGCGCATAAAGCAGGAAGAGCTGGACCGCCGCACCGACCCGCTGCTGGCGCGGCGCGCCCCCCTGGGGCAGCAGGAAACTTTTACCGGCGGGCCGCGGCGCCCCGCCACCGTGCTGGACGGACACGAGAGCCTGCGCGCCGGCGCCGGCGTAGTGGCCCTGGAGAACGGGCCCGCCTACGAAGTACAGGCCCGCTTCGCGGCTCAGGACCTGCTCGACGACCCTGCCGGCTACCTGCCGGACGCCGTGCTGGAGATGGGCTCGCTGCGGCTGCGCTACGAGCCGCGCTATAACCGCTATTACGTCAAGGAAGGGCGCATCGCCCGCGTGGTCAGCCTTAACCCCTGGGACGACTGGGTGCGCCGGCAGTCCTGGGAGGTGGCGGCCGGCGTGGAGCAGGCGCCCGAGACCGGGCGGCAGAGCGGCAGGGCCGCCGTCTGGGCCATGCACGCCGGCTCCGGCCTGGCGGCCGAGTGGGACGGCCCGGTACGGCAGCTGTGGTACGCCCTGCTGCAGGCCGACACCGCCTTCGGCCCCGCGCTGGAGAACAACTGGCGCCTGGGCGCCGGCCTGAAGGCCGGCGTGCTGGCCGAGCGCGGCCGGCTGCGCGCGCTGCTGGAGGCCCGCTACCTCAGCTACGCCGTCGGTGACACGCGCCCGCTTTGGGCCGGCTCGCTGGCGGCTTCTTACAAGCTGGCCCGCGACAGTTCCGTACGCGCCGAACACTCCTGGCGCGGCGGCGTCCGGGAAACCGGAGTCTACTTCCACCAGTTCTTCTTCGCCCCTTAACTATGCGCCTTACCTTGCTGCTCCTCGCCGCGCTGCCCCTCTCGGGCTGCACGCATGTCTTCTTCAAGCCGACACGCCATATACACGCGGACCCGGCGGCGGAGGGCCGCAGGTACGAGGCCATAAAGTTCGCCTCGGCGGACGGCACCCCGCTGACGGGCATGTTCTTCCCGCCCGAAGGCAAGCCTAAAGGCACCGTCGTGCATTTTCACGGCAACGGTCAGAACATGACGGCGCATTATCCCTACGCCGCCTGGCTGGCCGACGAAGGCTATAACGTCTTTACCTTCGATTACAGGGGCTACGGCGCCTCCGGGGGCCGCCCGTCGCTGGCCGGCGCCGTGGCCGACGGCCGGGCCGCGCTGGAGCAAGCGCTGCTGCTGCCCGGGGCGGAGCCCGGCAGGATGATAATCTTCGGCCAGAGCCTGGGCGGGGCGCTGGCGGTGGCCGCGGCGGGCGAGTCCGGCTTCAAGCCGGCGGCCTTGGTGCTGGAAGGCACATTCTATTCCTACCGGCAGGTGGCCGCGGCCGTGCTGCGGAGTCACCGGCTTACCTGGCCGGCCTCCTGGCTGCCGTACCTGCTGGTCAGCGGCCGGCATTCCCCCTCCGCCCATATCGCGCGGCTGCATTGTCCCAAGATCTTCCTCCACGCCGTCGGCGACGGCACCGTGCCCTTCGCCCAGGGCCGCCGGCTCTACGACGCGGCGCCAGGCCCCAAGGAGTTCTGGGAAGTCCCCGCCGGCCACATCGAAGCCTTCACCGCGTTCCACGCCGCCTACGCCCCCCGCCTGCTGGCCTTCCTGGACGCCGCGCTGAAGCAGTGACGGCGCCGCCGCGCCACTTGCTACTGCCGGCCGTATTTCATACGATTAACGCATGCTGGAAAACATACCTCTCAAATACCTGTGGATACTGCTGGGTCTGACGATAATGAGCATGGAGCTGTTCCTGCCCGGGTTCATCCTGGTGTTCTTCGGGCTGGGCGCCGTGCTGACGGGCCTGCTGCTGGTATTTATCCCCATGGGGATAAACACGCAGCTGGTCCTTTTTACGATCGTTTCCATAGTGCTGCTGGCGGGGTTCCGGCGCATGGCCCAGGGCTACTTCGTCGGGCGGGTGGCCAACGTCAATCCGACCGGCGCCGCGATGGAGAAATTCACCGGCGAAACCGCCGTAGTCACCGAGGAGATAATCCCTAATTCCACCAAAGGCAAAGTGGAATTCCACGGCAGTTTCTGGAACGCCGACGCCGAGACGGCGATAGCCAAGGGACAGAAAGTAACCGTACTGGAGCGCCACAACCTGACGCTCAAAGTGCAGCCGTTCAACTAAGGAGAAAAACATGGAATTCATTCTTGCGATAGGCGTGATCTTCGTAGTGATGGTCCTGGTCAACTCGGCCAGGGTCGTGCCCCACATGACGGTCTTCGTCGTGGAGCGGCTGGGCAAGTACCACACCACCCTCGAGGCCGGCTTCCACATCCTGATCCCCTTCATAGACAAGATCGCCTACCGCCGCAGCCTCAAGGAGATGGTCGTGGACGTGCAGGAGCAGACCTGCATCACCAAGGACAACATCTCCGTGCAGGTCGACGGCATCCTCTACATCCAGATCATGGACCCGATCAAGACCTGCTACGGCATCACGGACTACCAGTTCGCCGCCACGCAGCTGGCGCAGACCACCATGCGCTCCGAGATCGGCAAGATAGACCTCGACCGCACCTTCGAGGAGCGCGAGAAGATCAACATGGAGATCGTCAACGCCGTCGACAAGGCCTCCATCCCGTGGGGCCTCAAGGTGACCCGCCACGAGATCAAGAACATCACCCCCCCCGACAGCATCAAGGGCGCCATGGAAAAGCAGATGCGCGCCGAGCGCGAGAAGCGCGCCATCATCGCCGAGTCCGAAGGCGACAAGCAGGCCAAGATCAACCGCGCCGAGGGCGACAAGCAGCAGAACATCGCGCTCTCCGAGGGTGAAAAGATGAAGCGCATCAACGAGGCCGAAGGCCGCGGCCAGGAGATCGAGCGCATAGCCATGGCTACCGCCAAGGGTATACGCGAGATCGCCACCGCCATCAACGAGAAGGGCGGCTCCGACGCCGTCAACCTGCGCATCGCCGAGCAGTACCTCGGGGAGTTCGGCAAGCTGGCCAAGACCAACAACACACTGATCATCCCCGCCGACCTCGGCGATACCGCCGGCATGGTGGCCGCGGTGAGCAAGGTGTTCACCGCCACCAGGCAGCGCGCCGCCGACATCGAGGCCGGGGCTGCCCCCGCCGCCGCGCCGCTGCCGGGGGTCAAGCCCGCCGGCCAGCATTACCCCCCGCTCCAGCAGCGCCCTTCCCAGGGCGGCCAGTAAGCCCTCGAGCGCAAAGAAAGAACCGGGAGAAGTCTCCCGGTTCTTTGTTTATCTGGTTGGATGCGGATCGATGCCGGCAGGACCAGCGGTTACTTTCCGTCGGCGGTCTCGCCCAGTTCTTTTAGGGCCGTCTTGAGGGCTTCCTCGTGGCGGCGGCTTTCCAGCGGGGCCATCAGGCTGTAGGCGCAGGGCACCACCAGCAGCGTCAGCAGCGTCGACAGCAGCACGCCGCCGATGACCACCAGGGCCATGGGGACGCGCGTCTCGGCGCCGGGCCCGTAGCCGAGCGCCGGCGGAATGGCCGCGGCGATGGTGGCGAAGGAGGTCATCAGGATGGGCCGCAGCCGTATCGGGCAGGCCTCCAGCAGCGCCTCATTCACGCCCAGGCCGCCCTCGCGGCGCCGGTTGTTGGTAAAATCCACCAGCAGGATGGAATTCTTCTTCACGATGCCCATCAGCAGGATCAGGCCTATCATGCTGTAGATGGACAGCGAGTGCCCGCCCAGCTTGAGGGCGATGAAGGCGCCGGTCAGGCTGAACGGCAGCGCCAGCAGCACCGTAAACGGGTGCAGGAAACTGTTGAACTGCGAAGCCAGGATCATGTAGGCCACGAAGACGCCGAGGACCAGCGCGAAGGTGAGGCTGGAGAAGGACTCCTGGAAGGTCTTGGAGGTGCCGGAGAAGACTACCCTGTAGCCGTCGGGCAGTATCTTTTTAGCCAGGCGCTCCACTTCTTTTATGGCCTGCTCCTGCGAGGCGCCCTGCGCCACGTTGGCGAACACGCCGATGGCGCGCTCGCGGTTCTTGCGCGAAATGGTGAGCAGCGTTGTCTTCTGCTCCACCTTAACCACCTCGGAAAGCCTGATAACTTCCCCCCGGTTGTTGCGCACCCAGATCTTGTTGATATCCCCGGGGTCCCTGCGGTCCTTGCCCAGCAGCTGCACGCGGATGTCGTAACGCTTGCCGCCGCGGGTGAATTTGCCGGCGCGTACGCCGCCGATCATCGAATTCACGGCGTCGCCGATGGAGGCCACGCTGACGCCGCGGGCCGCGGCCTTCTCGCGGTCCGGCACCACCTGCACCTCGGGCATGCCCTCCTGATAATCGGTGTCCACGTCCGCCATCTTGCCGGAAGCGGTCATCCCCTCCATCAGCCGGCCGCTGTATTCCCCCAGTTTATCCCAGTTGGGCCCACGCACGCTGAACTCCACCGGGAAGCCGCGCTGGGCCGTGAAGCCGCCCAGGGACGGGTCCTGTATGGCCACGCGGCGCACGCCGGGAATGGCGTTGAGCGGCTTGCGGGCGTAGCGCATGAACTCCTGCTGCGTGGGCGGACGTTTCTGGCCGGGCAGCGGCACGCGTTCGGCCGGGGGCTTCATGGCTATCATCAGCATACCCTGGTTCACCTGGCCGCCGCCGAAGCCGCCGCTGTTGGCCATGAAAGTCCTGATATTAGGCTGCGCCATAGCCCATTTCTCCGCCTCTTCCATGGCCTTGGCGGTCACGTCCAGAGGCGTGCCCACCGGCATCTGCACGCGCGCCAGGAAACGGCTCTGGTCCTGCGCCGGCGAGAACTCCTTGGGGATGGAAGGGATGAGCGCCATCGAGACCGCGAAGACGGCCAGCGACGCCAGGATCACGGCCCAGCGGTGATCGAGCAGGCGGCCGAGCAGGCCGGCGTAGGAACGGCGCGCCCGTTCCATCAGGCCGTCCATGGCCCGGCCTATCCACAGCGAGCGCTCGGCGTCCACGAACTGCGAGCAGCGCATAGGCGTCAGCGTGAGCGCCTCCAGCAGCGACAGCATGACCGCGGCCGTCATGGTGACGCCGAACTGGAAGAAGAACTTGCCGATGATCCCCTGCATGAACACCACGGGCAGGAAGATGGCCAGAATGGCCACGGAGGCGGCCATGGCCGGGAAGGTCATTTCGCGGGCGCCCAGGATGGCGGCGCGCACGCGCCCCTCGCCCTTCTCGTTATGGCGCACGATGTTCTCGAGCATCATGATCGCGTCGTCGACGACGATGCCGATGGCCAGCGTCAGCCCCAGCAGCGTGAACGTGTTGAGCGTGAAGCCCATGAAATACAGGATCAGGAAAGACCCCACTATGGACGTGGGAATGGCCAGCAGCACATTGAAGGTGGAGGACCACGAGCCGAGGAACAGCCAGCAGACCATCGACGTCAGGATGACGGACAGCACCAGCGTGAAATTGAGCTCGCGCGTGGACTCCTCGATAAAGCGGGTGGCGTCGTTGACGATCTCCAAATGCATCCCCTCGGGCAGCGTCTTTTTTATCTGCTCCAGCCGCGCCTTGACGCGTTTGGCGGTAGCAACGGCGTTGGAGCCGCGCTGCTTGTTGATGCCCAGGCCCACCGCGCGCCGGCCCCAGTTGCGGGTGATGCGCCGCACGTCGGCCAGGCCGTCCTCGACCCTGGCCACGTCGCCGATATGGTAGGTGCGCCAGATGGCCGAGCCGCCGCGCCCGGAGATGACGATGCGGGAGAATGCTTCCGGGGTGGGCGCCTCGCCGAGCACCCGGACGTTCAGTTCTTTCTTGCCGGTATCGATGTAGCCCGCCGGCTGCTCGGCGTGCTGGGCCGAAATGGCGCCCAGCACGTCGGTGACCGTAAGCTGAAGCGCGTCCATCTTGTCTGAGTCCAGCCAGACGCGCAGCGCCGGGTCCACGTAGCCGCCCATGCTGACCTCGCCCACGCCCTCGATGATGCTGAGCTGGTCGCGCAGCACGTCGTTGGTGTAGTTCATCAGGTCGGCCACGGGACGGTCGCCGGAAAGGGCTATCCAGATGATCGGCTGGTCCTCCGGGTTGGTCTTGGTGACCACCGGCGGGTCTATCTCTTTGGGCAGGTTGCGGGCCGCCTGCGAGACCTTGGCCTGCACCTCCTGCATGGCGTCGTCGATGTCGTGCTCCAGCTCGAATTCCAGCGTGATGCGGGCGGAGCCGCGGCGCGAAGAGGAAGAAATGTCCTTGATGCCGGCTATGGTCATCACCGCGCTCTCCAGCACGTCGGTGACCTGCGTCTCCATCACCTCGGGGGCCGCTCCCTCCAGCGCCACGCTGATGTTCACCACCGGGTAGTCCACGTCGGGCAGCTGACTGATGCCCATGCGGCCGAAACCGATGGCGCCGAAGACGATCAGCCCCAGCATCAGCATCCAGGCGAAGACGGGGCGCTTTATGGAGAGGTCGGAAAGGGTCATTTAAGTTCGGCTCCCGCGGCGGTTTCCAGTTTTATCAGGGCCAGGCGCGCGCGGGCCTGCGCCTGCGACAGGGCCAGGCGGGTCTGCTGCGCGGTGTTCAGCGCCGCGAGCACGTCGAGATTGTTGACCAGGCCCAGCTTATAATCCTCGGCCTGGTAGCGGGCGTTCTCCTCGGCCAGGACCAGGGCTTCCGCCAGCGTCCGCTCCTGCAGCAGCGAATAGTTCAGCTCGTCGTAGGCGGAGAGCACTTCGGAGAGGGCCTGCCGCAGCGCCAGGTCCAGCGCCAGCCCTGCGGCGCGCCGGGCCGCGTAGGCGGCGTCGCGGCCGGCCTTCAGGGCGCCGCCGGTATAAAGAGGGACCTTCAGGAAAGCCCCGGCGTCCCAGCGGCTCTCGGGGGCGGGCATAGGGTCGCGGAGCACGAAATAATTGGCGGCCAGGTCCAGCGTGGGCAGCGAGCCGCGCTCCTGGATCTCGGCCAGGTAGCCGTAGGACCGCGCCGCGAGGCGCCTGGCCTCCACGTCGGGCCGGGAGCGGGCCAGTTCCAGATAACCGGCCAGCGGGGCCCCGCCGCGCGGTTCCACCTCGGCGGGCGCCAGGTCTTCCTGGAGGCCGGTCATGAACCGGAGCGCCTGCTGGGCCAGCCGCTCGTCGGAGAGCGCGGCCAGGTAGCCGGCCTTGTCCTGGGCCAGCTGCGAGCGGGCCGAGACTACCTCGCTGCGGCGCGAACGCCCTATGGCCGCCCGGGATTCCAGTTCGCTTATGCGCCGCGCGGTGACCTCCAGCTGGCCGGCGCGGATGGCCGCCTCGCGCTGGGCGGCGAGCAGGTTGAGATAGGCCTGCGCCGCGGAGAGGTACAGCCGCTGGCGGGCGCGCTCCAGGTCGAGCCGGGCCGCGCCCGAGCGGGACGAGGCCGCCTTTACGGCGACATAGTCGCGCATGCCGGAATAGAGGTTATAGGCCGCGGAGAAATAGCCGCGCGACGCCGCGTCCGAGTTCTGCTGCTTGCTCAGGGAGGCGTTGAAATCGAAAGAGGGGCGGAAACCGGAGGCCAGCTGCCGCTCGGCCGCGTCCAGTTGGGCCACTCCCTCGGCGGCCGCGGCAAGGTCCTCGCTGCGCCCGAGGGCCAGGGAGCGCGTTTCCGCCACGGTTATGGAGCGCATGGAGGAGGTAGAGAAATCCTGAGCCGCCAGTTGGGCGGCGGGCAGCAACAGGCAGGCGAGGAGTAATTTCATTTCCGCTATTTTACTAAATACCGGAGAAAGGAAAGGCGCTTACTTCTTGATCAGCTGCCAGGCGATGTCGGCGGTTTTCGAGAGGTGGTCCAGCAGCAGGTATTCGCCGTTGGACTGCGGGTTCTTCACCCCCGTGCCCACGCTCACCGCGGCGACGCCCCGGGCGTTGAGGGCGTTAGCCTCGCTGCCGTAAGGCGCCGGGACCGGGGCGGGCGCCAGGCCCGCGCCCAGCATGGCCTCGTCGGCCGTCAGACGGACCGCCGCGCCGGCTGGATGCGAGTACGGCGCGAATTCCCAGGACCACTTGAAGGCGGCCGCGCCGCCGGCGGCGGCGGCCGCCGCTTCGAACTCGGCCTTGATCCTGTCGAGTACCGGCCCGGCGCTCTCCGCCACGGAGGCGCGCACCTGCCCTCTGACCATGGCGGCCAGCGGCACGGTGCCGGGCCCGGAACCGCCGGCTATGGTGCCGATATTGGAGGTGGTTTCGGCGTCATGCCGGCCGAACTTGAGGGCCGCCAGCGCGCGCGCGGCGATGCTGACGGCGCAGACGCCCTTCTCGGGCTCGACGGCCGCGTCGGCCGCGCGGCCCAGCACGTCGGCCGAGAACTGGGCCACGCCGTGGGAGGAAACGGTATAGGCGCCGGGATCGAGCGGCGCGTCGAAGACGAAGCCGCAGCGCACCGTATCGGGCAGGACCAGGTGCTTCGCGCCGGCCATGTTGTGGCGCCCCTTGGTGGTAAAGGCCAGCGTGAACGGCTTCAGGGGCAGGTTGGTGTGGACCGCGCGTTCCAGCGAGTAGAGGATAGCCGCCATGCCGGCGCGGGCGTCGGCCCCGAGCGGGTTCCTGCCGTCGGCCGAGACGCGGTCGGCGGTCACCGCGGGGACGGTAGAGGAAGTATAGCGCTGCGTGTCCATGTGGGCCAGCAGGAGGAGCTCCCCCCCGCCGCCCACGCGGCAGACCACGTTGCTGGTGCTGGAGAGGGCGGCGGCGGCCGCGCCGTCCATCTGCGCGGGCAGGCCCAATGAGCTCAGGAAGGCGAAGACGCGCTTGGCCACCGCGTCCTCCTTGCCGGGCAGGCCGTCTATGCGGGCCAGCTCCAGGAACAGGTCTAACAGCCGCCGGCTTACCATCGCCCTATTTCGCCCACTCGCGGGCCAGGTTCACCAGCACCTCGGCGGACTTGTTCATGCCGTCGAGCGAGACCCACTCGTAGCGGCCGTGGTAATTGTAGCCGCCGGTGAAGACATTGGGCGCCGGCAGGCCCATGAAGGAGAGCCGGGCGCCGTCGGTGCCGCCGCGCACCGGCTTGATGTGCGGCACCAGCCCGGCCTGCCGCACCGCGGCCAGCAGGTTGCCCATAACCTTCGGATGCTTTACGATCACTTCCTTCATATTGCGGTACTGCTCCTTGAAGGAAAGCTCTATCTTCGCCAGCGGGTATTTCAGACGCATGGCGGCCACCAGAGCCTCCAGCTGCCGTTCCATGTCCTTCAGCTTCTTAAGGTCGTGCTCGCGCGCTATACCGGACACCTCGGCCTTCTCTGTCTCGGCGGCGATGTCCGAGAACATGATGAACCCCTCGCGCCCGGCCGTGGTCTCGGGCAGCAGGTTCTCGGGCCAGGCGGTCACGATATCGGCGGCGATGCGCGCGGCGTTGGCCAGCGCGTTCTTGGCGGTGCCGGGATGCACGCTCTTGCCGGTGATGACGATCTTCACCCCGTCGGCGTTGAAATTCTCCTCCTCCACGGCGCCGGCCACGTCCCCGTCGAAGGTGTAAGCGCACTCGGCGCCGAAGGCCTTAACGTTGAAATATTTAACGCCCTGGCCCACTTCCTCGTCCGGGGTGAAACCTATCTTCAGAGCGCCGTGCGGGATCTCCGGGTGGCGGAGCAGGTGCTGCGCCGCCGCCATGATAATGGCGATGCCGGCCTTGTCGTCGGCGCCCAGCAGGGTGTCTCCGGAGGCGGTGACGATGTCCTCGCCCTTGCAGCCGGCCAGTTCGGGGCAGTTCTTTTCGTTGAGGATCACTCCCAGTTTGCGGCTGATGACGATGTCGCCGCCCTTCCAGGCCTTGTGCAGCTGCGGCTTCACGCCGGCGCCGGAGGCTGCCGGCGAAGTATCCATGTGCGCCAGCAGGCCGATGACGGGCTTCTTCCCCTTCACGGTGGCCGGGATCTCGGCGGTGACGTAGCCGTACTTGTCGAGTTTGACCTTTTTGGCGCCGATGGCCTTCAGCTCGGCGGCCAGCAGGCGGGCCAGCGCGAATTGCTTTTTAGTGGAGGGGAAGGTCTGCGACTTCTCGTCGCTGGCGGTGTCTATCCGGACGTACCGGGCAAAGCGTTCGTAGATCTCTTTCTTCAGGTCCATGCAGCCTCCAGCACTTAACGTTCCCAACGGAAAAAGGATATAATTAAAGCATCCAGTCATTCAAGGAGCCCGCAAATGGCCATCAGCTTCATGCCCAAAGAAGTAAAATTCTTCGACTTCCTTAACCTGCAGACCGAGAACATCGTCAAGGCCGCCGACTGCTTCAAGCACGCCGTCAAGGCTGGCCGCTTCGACGAAGAGACCGTAAAGAAGATAAAGAATTTCGAGCACGAGGGCGACACGCTCTCCCACGAGATCGTGGACATGCTCAACCGCACCTTCATCACTCCCATAGACCGCGAGGACATCTACGCGCTGGCCAACACCCTCGACGACATCCTCGACATGATCAACTCGATGGCCAACCGCATAAAACTCTACAAGCTCGACACCAACGACGAGCATATGAACCTCTTCGCCGAGACCATAGACCAGTCCACGCAGGCGCTGGCCAACGCGGTCAAGCACATGCACGACACCAAGCGCGCCCGCCGCGTGCTGGATTACTGCATAGAGGTCAACCGCCTCGAGAACGTGGGCGACCAGATCCGCGAAAAGGCCATCAGCCGCCTCTTCGACACCGAGAAGGACCCGATCATGGTCATCAAGTGGAAGGAGATCTACGAAGTGGCCGAGGGCACGCTGGACACCTGCGAGCACGTGGCGAAGGTCATAGAAGCCATCCTCGTAAAACATGGATAGCGCGCTGCTCGTGGTCATAGGGCTCATAGCCCTGGCGCTGGTCTTCGACTTCCTCAACGGCTTCCACGACGCCGCCAACTCCATCGCCACCATAGTCTCCACCCGCGTGCTGACGCCTCGCCAGGCGGTGATCTGGGCCGCGTTCTTCAACGTGGTGGCCTTCTTCATCTTCGACCACTCGGTGGCCAAGACGATGGGCAAAGGCATCGTGGACATCGCCGTGATAGACAGCCACGTCGTCTTCGGCACGCTGGTGGGCGCCTGCGCCTGGAACATCCTCACCTGGTATTTCGGCCTGCCGTCGAGCTCCTCCCACGCGCTGATAGGCGCGCTGGCCGGCGCCGCCGTGGTGAAGGCCGGCTCCACCGAGGTGCTGGTGATGAGCGGCATCTACAAGGTGGTGGCGTTCATCGTCATCTCCCCCCTGCTCGGCATGCTGCTGGGCCTGGTCTTCGGGGTGGTGGTCTACCGCCTCTTCGCCAAGGCCATCCCGAGCAAGGTCGACCATCTCTTCCGCAAGGGACAGCTGCTGTCGGCCGCCGCCTACAGCCTGGGCCACGGCGGCAACGACGCGCAGAAGACGATGGGCATCATCGCCGGCCTGCTGGTCAGCGCGGGCTACCTCAACGCCGGGCCCACCGGCACCGAGTTCGACATCCCGAAATGGGTGGCCGTGCTCTGCTACACCGCGATGGGCCTCGGCACGATGTTCGGCGGCTGGCGCATAGTAAAGACGCTGGGCCACAAGATCTCCAAGCTCAAGCCGGTGGACGGCTTCTGCGCCGAATCCGGCGCCGCGGCCACCCTGTACCTGGCCAGCGGCATGGGCGTCCCCGTCAGCACCACGCATACCATCACCGGCGCCATCATGGGCGTGGGCACGATGAAGCGCTTCAGCGCTGTACGCTGGGGCGTGGCGGGCCAGATCATCTGGGCCTGGATCCTCACCATCCCCGGCGCGGCCCTCATCTCCGCCTTGGTCTACCTGCTCTCGAGCGGGCTGTTCAGCAGTTAAGCCGCCGCTGAAAAAGAAAAGGGCCGCGCTGAGCGCGGCCCTTTTTTATTGGCGCGGCCGGGTTACTTTGCCGCCGCGGCGCGGCCGGCCAGCATGCCGGAGGTCCAGGCCAGGTGCAGGTTATAACCGCCCGAGTCGCCATCGAGGTCCAGCAGCTCCCCCGCCACGTAGAGGCCGGGGACCAGCCTGGAGGCGAAAGTGGCCGGGTCTATTTCCGCGAGCGCGCAGCCGCCCGCCGTCACCATGGCGTCCTCGAAACCCAGTGAGCCTTTAATGGACACCGGGAAAGACTTGAGCATGGCGGCGAGGCCGTCCAGGCCCGGCCCTGCCGGTGCGTCCCAGGCGAGGCCGCAGCGGGCGGCGGCGGCCTTTATCAGTTTCTCGTTGAGCAGGCCGCAGGCGAAATGCCGCAGCGGCCGGCCCGCGAACAAGGCGGCGCGTTTCTCCAGCAGCGCGGCGAGTTTCTTCTCCGTCAGTTCCGGGAAGAAATCGGCTTCCAGGTAAACCTTGTAATCTTTCATGGCCGTGACCGCGGCGCGGCTGAGGTCCAGCACGGCCGGGCCGGAAACCCCGTAAGCGGTGAACAGCAGTTCCCCGGCGCTCTCGGCCACCGGCTCGCCGTCCAGCATCAGCCGCAGCGCCACGGGCGCCCGGACCCCGTCCAGTTCCTTCAAAAACGTTTCGTTGGACCGCAGCGGGGCTATGACCGGGACCAGCGGGGAGACCTCATGCCCGAGCGCCCGCAGCAGCGCCGCGCCGGAGGCCGACCCGCCTATCTGGGGGTAGCACGGGCCGCCGGCGGCCAGTATCACGCGCCGCGCGCCCAGCAGGAACTTTTCGCCGCGCTCCGCCTTCTTCTCCCACTGCGGCGCCACCTTGCAGGCCTCCACCGAGAAGCCCCCGCCGCCGGGAGCCAGCGCGGTCACTTCCGTCAGCGTCTGTATGCGGCCGCCGCGGAAAGCCAGCTCGTTGGAGAGGGCGCCAACCACGTCCTGCGCGCGCATGGAGCGCGGGAAAAGGCGCCCGTCGGCTTCCGTGACCCAGAGCAGGCCCAGCCCCTCGAAAAAGGCCGTCACTCCGGCGGGCGGCAGCGCGGCGAAGGTCTTCTTCAGGAAGGCGGCGGCCGGCGGATGGTAGCGCGCCGGCGTCACCGAGGCGTTGGAGAAATTGCATTTGCCGGCGCCGGTGGACAGGATCTTCCTGCCGGGCACGTGGTTCTTCTCCAGCACCAGGACCGAAGCCCCGGCGCGGGCCGCCTCCACGGCGGCGGCCAGGCCGGCCGCGCCGGCCCCGGTGACTAACACGTCATACGTCTTTTCCATAAATATTCACGCAACGACAAGGGGACAGGGTTAGCAAAAGCCCCTCGGAGGCCGAGGCTTGCGTAAGCGCCGAGGCCGAGAGCGGCAGGCGCGGCCACGGTGTGGCCGACGCCGTTTTTGCGTTCCTGTCCCCTTGTCGACGCCTACACCCTGCCGGCGCTGCCGAGCACGGTGGCGTTCTTGTCCATGTACATCTTTATCAGCTCTTCGCGGGCCGGGCCCAGGTACTTGCGCGGGTCGAACTCGGTGGGCTTCTCGGCGAAGACCTTGCGGATCACCGCGGTCATCACCAGGCGGCCGTCGGAGTCGATATTGATCTTGCAGACGGCGCTCTTGGCGGCGCGGCGCAGCTGCTCGGCGGAGACGCCTACGGCGTTCTCCATCTTGCCGCCGTACTTGTTGATCATGTCTATATATTCGTTGAGCACCGAAGAGGCGCCGTGCAGCACGATCGGGAAGCCGGGGATGCGCTTCTCGCATTCCTCGAGGATGTCGAAGCGCAGGGGCGGGGCGCTCTCTCCGGGCTTCACCTTGAACTTGAAGGCGCCGTGGCTGGTGCCGATGGAGATGGCCAGCGAGTCCACGCCGGTCTTCTTGACGAAATCCTCGACCTGCGCGGGGTCGGTGTAGTTGGAATGCTCGTGGGAGACCTCGTCCTCGATGCCGGCCAGCACGCCCAGTTCGCCCTCGACGGTGACGTCGTATTTGTGCGCGTATTCCACGACCTCTTTAGTGATCTCCACGTTCTTCTCGTAGGGGTGGTGGGAGGCGTCTATCATGACGGAGGAGAAGCCGTTGTCGATGCAGCTCTTGCACAACTCCACGGTGTCGCCGTGGTCGAGGTGCAGGGCCACCGGCACGGGGCCTTCCTTGAACTCCTTGATCATCTCCATCGCGCCGCGGCCCATCCAGCGCAGCAGCGTGGCGTTGGCGTAATCGCGCGCGCCCTTCGAGAGCTGCAGGATCACCGGCGAGCGGCTGCGGCAGCAGGCGGTCAGGATGGCCTGCAACTGCTCCATGTTGTTGAAATTGTAGGCGGGAACGGCGTAGCCGTCCTTCATGGCGTTCTTGAACATCTCGCGGGTATTTACGAAACCGAGCTCTTTGTATGATACGGGCATATTGTCCTCCGGCTGAAATTGCGCTGCAAAACCATTATATGAATTAAAACGGCGCCGTCAAAACTTACCTCCCCCCAATGAAATTTGCTAAAATACATTATTCCGCCTTTCCTGCACAATGCGATGCGCGGGGTCAGGGGGTCGGGGAACTAACGGGGACAACGGAGGGAAAATGCAGCAACAGGAAAAACCGTATCTTACTGGCAGGGCCTTCTTATTCAGCATACATAAGGGCGAGGACCTGCTGCAGGCGATCCAATATTTCTGCCACCACCACCAGGTCCGCTGCGGCCTGATAAACGCCATCGGCGCCGTGGAGAAGGCGGTATTCAGCGTCTACGACCAGAAGGCCAAGAAGTACAACAAGCTGACGATAGAGAAGGAACTCGAGATCCTGTCCCTCTCCGGCAACATCAGCCTGTTCGACGACAAGCCCATGGTGCACGCGCACGCTATGTTCTCCGACAACGAGGGCAAGGCCTTCGGCGGCCACCTCGTGGCCGGCTCGCGCGTTTTCAGCGCCGAGGTCTTCATACAGGAACTCACCGGCGACATCAAGGTGCGCAAACTGGAGAAAGCCACGCAGCTGCCGCTGTGGGCCAACCCGGTCTGCCTTAAATGACGGACGGCGGACCTGAACCCACGGATGGAGGCGGCCTGATACCGCCTCCATCTTCATTCCGGGCCGGCTTCGTGCCCATCACCGGCCTGCCCAACGCCGGCAAGTCGACGCTGATGAACGCGCTGTGCGGCACGCGTCTCTCCATCATCTCGGAAAAACCGCAGACCACCCGCAACAATATCCTGGGCATCCTCAACGGCAAGGATTACCAGGCCGTTTTCGTGGACACCCCCGGCTTCCTGCGCGCGCGCAACATGTTCGAGCGCAGCATGGAAGGCGCCATCAAGCGCGCCGCCGCCGAGGAAGGGGACCTCTGTATCCTCATCGTCGAGCCGGGCCTCCCCCCGGAGGACAAGATCCCGCTGTTCGACCCGCTCAAGCAGGTGCGCTGCCCGCTTTACCTGGTCATCAACAAGCTGGACAAGGAAAAGACCGGCGACCGCGCCAAGGCCGCGGAAGACTTCTATTCCCGGCTGCTCACCATAGACAAGGTTTTTCACGTTTCCGCGCTCACCGGCGGCGGCCTGAAGGAACTGCGCGCCGGCCTCAAGGCCGCGCTGCCGGAACATCCCCCCTACTACCCCGTGGACCAGGTCACCGACCGCTGGGAGAAGTTCTACGCCGCGGAGATAATCCGGGAACAGATCTTCAAGATGTACACCCAGGAGATCCCCTACTCCTGCGCGGTGGAGATAGAGGTTTTCAGGGAAGCGCCCGGCGAGGACGACCAGATCCTGGCCGCGGTGCACGTGGCGCGCGCCGGGCAGAAACCCATCATCATCGGCAAAGGCGGCGCCGCCATCGCCCGGCTGCGCGAGGCTTCGGCCAAGGCCATCGGTTCTTTCCTCCACCGCCCGGTGGAGCTGCACCTCACGGTCAAGGTGACCCCCGGCTGGCAGGATAACCCCGTTTTCCTGAAAGAAATCGGTTTCTATGACAAGAAGTAGCGGAGAGGAGCGGGTGGTCTACGCGCTGGCGGCATACCTCGGCGCCTCGCTGCTGGCCACCGTACTGCTGCTGCTGCTCTCGCTGGCGTCGATGAAACTGTTCTTCGCCGCCGCGCGCTACGCGCTGGGGCCGGAGGCGGTATACTGGCTCAACCCCGCGCTTTACGACTCGGCGGGTTTCGCCCTCGCCTCTGCCGGCACCGCGCTGGCCCAGTACTTCCTGGTCAGCCTGCTGCGGCGCGCAGCCGACGAGAAAATGTTCCTCGCCGTCATCTGCGGCTTCACCGCGCTGTTCTGCGGCCTGCTCTTCTGGCGGACCGCGCTGTTCTCCAGCCTGGGCGCCTACGGCCTCTCCGGCCTGACCGTCACGCTGGCCGCACTCCTGGGCGGCCTGGAAGCGGTTTACCAGGCCGACACGGAGAATCCGTGGCCGCCTTCGGTCTCCTCTCTGTTCCGTTAATTTATTCCCAGACGCCGGGGATCTTCTGTCCGCAGGGGCAGGCGCCCCCGGGGCCGAGCAGGTTCGCCTTTACGGCGAACCCCTCGCGCTCTATCACCCGCCTTCCGCAGGCCGGGCAGGCGGTGTGCTGCCCCTGCGCGCCCCGCACGTTGCCGCAGTAGACGTAGCGCAGGCCGGCGGCAAGGCCGAGGGCCCGGCCGCGGGCGAGCGTCTCCGGCGGGGTGGGCCGGGCGCCGGCCATCTTGTAGTCCGGGTGAAAAGCCGTAAGGTGCCAGGGGATATCCGGCGACAGCCCGGCGAGGAAGCCGGCCATTTCCCCTATCTCGCCGTCGGAATCGTTGAAGCCGGGGATCAGGAGCGTCACGACCTCCAGCCAGAAGCCGGCCTCCCGGATGGCGCGTATGCCGTCGAGGACCCTGTCCAGCCTGGCCCCGCAGACCTTGGAGTAATTTTCGGCGCTGAAGCATTTTAAGTCCACTTTCCAGAGGTCCATCACCGGCCGCAGCAGCGCGACGGCCTCCGGCGTGGCGTAGCCGTTGGAGACGAAAGCCGAGCGCAGGCCCAGCTTTTTCCCCTCGGTGAAGACGGCGGCGGCCCATTCCGCGGTTATCAGGGGCTCGTTATAGGTGGAGACCAGCAAACGCGCCCCGGCCCCCTCTGCGGCCGCGGCCAGCGACGAGGCGGAGACCTCCTCCGGCTCGGCGCCGGCGCCGGAGGCGGAGGCCAGGTCGGAGATCTGCCAGTTCTGGCAGAAGCCGCAGCGGAAGTTGCAGCCGTACATGCCGAAGGAAAGCGTGCGCGCTCCGGGCAGAGCGTGGAAGAAGGGCTTCTTCTCTATCGGGTCGGGAGCGGCGCCGGAAACGTAGCCCCACGGGGCCCGCAGCGCGCCGCCCCGGACAAAGCGCACGCCGCAGATGCCGGCGCCCCCCTCGGGGACCGCGCAGCGGTGCGCGCAGGCCAGGCAGCGTACCCGGCCGCCGGCAAGTTTTTCGGAGAGGGCGGCCTCGCGCGATAATTGAGGATGGAAAAGCATCAGCTCCCCTGCAGGCTGGGCTTGGGGGCTATGACTTTGAGGGCGGAGGGCAGCACCGTGAAGCGGATGCGGCCGTCGTGGGAGTAGAAATCCTCGCCGTCGAGGTGGTACCACGCGCCCCCGCCGCAGTTGAACTCAATAACGCGGCCCTTGTAAGCGGAATAGATACCGGGGTGCCGGTCCAGCGTGCCGCGGAACAGGGCCGGCACGGCGGCCAGCAGCCTGTACAACGGGGCTTTTTTCACGGAAACGAGGTCGAGCAGGCCGTCGTCGATGTAGGCGCCGGGGGCCATGCGCGCCCCGCCGCCGTACTGCACGCCGTTGAGCACCGCGTTGACCATGGCCAGCAGTTCCAGGCGGCGGCCGTCGAGGTTGACGGTAACCGGGGCAGGCTTATAGGAGATCAGGCGCCTGGCGGCGTGCCACACATAGGGCAGGATGCCGCGCCGTGAGCCGAGCGAATTAAAATCGTGCGCCACCTCGGCGTCCAGCCCCACGCCCCCGGAAACCAGGAACGGGCGCCCGTTGGCCAGGCCAGCGTCCACCGGCCGGGGTTCCCACTTGAGCAGTCCCGCCAGAGCGGCGTCGAAGTCCAGCGGGATATACAGGTTGCGGGCCAGACCGTTGCCGGAGCCGCAGGGGAGAATACCCAGCGCGGCGCCCTTGCCGATGAGCGGGATGGCGGCCTCGCGGATGGTGCCGTCGCCGCCCGCCGCCACGACTCGGGAGAAGCCCGCCAGCACGGCGCGCGAAGAAAGTTCGGAGGCGTGGTCGCGGGCCTCTGTAAAAGCTATCTCGCAGCGCAGTTTGCGGCCGGAGAAAAAGCGTTCTATGCGCTCGCGTACGGAGCCGTGACGCAGGCCGGCCTTGGGATTGATGATGAAAAAATAGGACATCTACTCTGTGGCGCTGAGGCCCGTGGCCCAGTCCGCCTTGCCGCCGGTGGGCTCTATGGCCAGCAGCGTATTGCCGGCCGCCGACGAGCCCTTGCCGCAGCGGAAGCGCACTTTATACACATAGCCGATGCGCAGGTCCGGCTTCGGCCCGAGCACGCCGGAGTCTTCCACGTAAAGGTAGTCGATCTCCTTGGCCCGGCCCGAATAGACCAAATTGAGCCGCCAGCCGGCTGGCACGCGCTTGGCGGTTATCATCTGCAGCTGCATCTCCAGGTCGCGGCCCTCGTAGCGTTCGGGGCGGGCGAAGAAGTCGTCCTCTTCCCCCCGCAGCGCGCGCTGCGCGGGCTGGGGAGCCTCTTCCATGACGATCTCCGCGGGGCGGGGCGCCGCGGGGGCTATGACGGGGGCCGGCGCGGGCGGCGCCGGTTCTTCCTCCTCCGGCTCCAGGTCAGGCGGCGCCTCGGGCTCCTCGGACCCCGCCCCCTCCTCGCCCTCGGCCCGCGCCGAAGGCTGCGGGGAGTAGGGGGTCTGGAAAGAGGCCGGGTGGGCCGGGGGCTTGGAGGGATAGAACTTGTCCTTAAGTATGAAGCCCAGGATGATGCCTATGAAGAAAAGGAGGAAAGTGTTCAGCGCCCTGAGGCGGAAGAAATTCATGTCTTGATTTTATAATATTTGCGGTATATTGTATATTTGAGGGATACGGAGGATTTTATGAAAAAAATATTATTGGCCGCGGCCCTGTTCCTTCCCGCGCTACCGCTGTTCGCCGCGCCTTCAGGCTGCCTCTATGACCTGTCCGGCCCGGTGGAAATATTCAAGGCCGGCGCGCCCGGCTGGGCCCCCGCGCGCAAGGGCGACGCCCTGGACCAGGGTGACCGGGTGCGCACCGGCGAGAAGGCCTGGTGCGAGCTCCTGCTGCGCGACGGCAGCTACATTAAACTGGACGCCGGTTCCGAGACCGCCGCCGACGAGCTGAAGACCGCGGCCGGAGAGCGCGCTTTCTCCTTCTCCTTTCTCAAGGGGAAGGCCCTGTGGATGGCGGCCCGGCTAAAGGCCAAGACCCTCTCCAAGTTCTCGGTACGGACGCCATCGGCGGTCTGCGCGGTGCGCGGCACCGATTTCTCCATAGCCGTCTCCACGGCCGGCGAAACCACGGTGGGCCTGTTCGAAGGGGCGGTAGCCGTGACCGGCGCCTCGCAGGAGACCGAGATCGTCGCCGGCCAGGAGGCCTACGCGGGGCCGGGCGGGCTGACGGTGGAGGGCAGGCTCTCGAAGTTCATGCGGGCCGAGGAACGCCGCTGCGCCAAAGTCCGCGGCAGGGTAGCGGGGCTGCGCAAGCGCCTGGCCGAGCGTGAAACCTTCCTCGACGAGTATATGGATAAGCAGGCCAAAAAACTGGCCGATTTCGACGCGCGCCGCGAGGAAAGGCTCAAGGGCCGCAAATAACCCGCCAGCCAAAAGAAAAAGGCCGGGACAGCCCGGCCTTTTTTCATTTCCGCGGAATCTTACTGCAGTTCGGCGTCCAGGTCGTAAGAGGAAGTGCGGTTGACCTTGACCGGGCGCTTGGCGTTCTTGATGAGCAGCTGCGACAGGTCGGCCGCGCCGCCCCTGTGCATGGCCACGTCCAGCACCGCGACGCCGCCGCTGAAAGAGCGCACCCAGGAGGCGCGCACCGCGGGGATATTGCGCAGCAGCTTGGTGAACTCGCTGAGGTCGTTCATGGTGGCCACGTTGGCCAGGTTCAGGCGCACAATGGATTTTTCCCTGAGGGCCTTGAGCACGCTGTCCTTGAGCGGGTCGGAGGCCTTCTTGGCCGCGTTGATGATGGAGGCCCGGGCGGCGGCCTGGTCGTTGAGGTCTATGCCGCCGGCGGATTCCTGCACCGAGGTCAGCGTCTCCAGCGAGCCCTGCTTGACGGCCGCCAGAGAGATGCCGGCCCGGTAGGACACGAAGCCGCCGAGGCCTTCCCTGGTGTTGAAGGAGGTGCGGACATCGCCCTTGATGACGATGTCGGCCTTGTCCTTCTCTCCGGTGATGAAACCGGCCTCGATGAGGCGGTTCTTCAGTTCCAGAGCGGCGTAATCGGTCTGCAGCGGCTGTCCGTCCGCCGACTCGGCGATGTCGAAGCCGATGACCGGGTTGCCCAGCTTCTGCGGCTCAGTCTCCAGCGTCCGGAGCTTGGCTGAAAGATCTTCCTTGCGCACGTGGGCGCGGATGCGGGTCTTGTAGAACTCGCCGTCGCGCCACTCCTTGAGCGTCTCGTATTTCTCTATGTAGCCCTCGCTGCGGGAGGTGATGCTGTCGTCTATCAGGATGGCCTTGGAGACCATGGCGTCCTGCGAGACGTACACGCCGACCACCAGGCCGAGGGCGTTCTTCATGGCCTCGGCGAGGGCGGTCTTGCGGGCGCCTTCGGTGTCCCCCCCTACCAGCGGGGCCATGCCTTCGGCTTCCACCACCTCGGTTTCGTAAGCGGGATTAAGGGCGCTCTTGCGGGCGCCCCCGCAGCCGGCGGCGGCCAGGAAGACCGCCGCGAGCAGCGCGCGGGAAAGGCGGGACGTCATCGGGCGGCCTTACTCGGCCAGCTTGATGCCGGCTTCCTTGAGCGCCTTCTTGGGCAGGCGCAGCACGACGATGCAGCCGTCGTCGGAGGTCCATTCTGTGCGGACCACCTGCGCGCCTTTGATCACGGCGTCGATCTTGGTGGCGAGCACGGAATCGGTCTCTATGGCTTTCTCTACGGTAATGCCGCCTTCCAGCTGCACGCCCTTGATGAAGGAGAGCATGTTGTACTGGCCGTTGACGATGGAGGCGTTGCGCGAGGTGGCCATGCGCTGGGTCTTGTTCTCCAGCGTCTGGTCGGCGGCGCCTATGCCGCGGGCGAAGATGTAATTCTTGGTGATGCCTTCCTCGACCCACTCCCTCTCTATTTCGCCGGTCTTGCCGACCGAACCCTTATCCGGGGAAGACGAACAGCCGGCTACCAGCAGAGCGGCCATGGCGGTAAAAAGCAATCTTTTCATTTGTAAACCCTCCTTAACTTTCATAAGTAATTCTATAAACAAAACTCCATGGTGTCAATTTGACTTAGGATACGTGCATAGGCCCGACAAGGGTACGCCTTCTCCGGGCCGGGCGTTCCCCGTTGGTTAGTAGATCCAGAAGAAGTCGGAGTCCTTCTTCTTTTCGGGGGCCGGGGCGGTCTTGGCCCTGGGCTTGACGGGAGCCGCCTTGGCCGGGGCCTGGCGATCCGGGCGCGGCGCCTTATAGGAGGTCTTTTTCTTGTACTCGTTGATTGTTATGCTGCTGAACTTATAGGAGAAGGCTATCAGCGAAGAATTGTAGACCTCGTTGCCCATGCCGGTGGAGAAATCCAGGGCCATGTCGCCGTAATGCAGGCCGAAGCCCAGCGTCATGCCTTTATTGTCCTCAGCCGCCTTGTACCCCAGGCGCAGGTTGAAGATGCGCTGGAAATGGTACTCGAGACCGAAGCGCAGGCTCTTGATGGACTCGTTCATGTAGAAGTCGGACTCCGCGGCGAGCAGCACCGACTGGTCCATCACCGTGGGCCGCTCCCAGGCCGCGCCCAGGCGCAGGATGGACGGCAGCGGCGTGGTCTCCGTGCCGTACTTCAACCCGCCGCCGTAGTTGGAGATGGAGGCGCCCAGCGACAGGCCCAGGTTGCGCTCCGTAAGCAGCCAGCCCGCGTCGAAAGCGAGCGCGGAGGGAGGAGAGTCGTCCTCCAGCATGGTGGAGCGGACATACTTCACGTTGAGGCCGAGGTACTGGTCTATCGCGGCTTTAAAGCCCTCGAGGTTGACCTCGTCGGAGTAGACGCGCTCGCCGTAGCCAGCCGTGAGGACCAGGTCCTTCTGGGCGTCGAAATTCCTGGAGACGACGGAGCCGTCGTTGGCGATAAGGTTGTACTGAAAGGAGCCGGCGTCCGCCATCATCAGGGAAAAGGCCGCGCCCGGTTTGGAGAGGCCCGCGAACCCGATCAGGGGCAGCGGCGTGGCGCCGGCCAGGTAGTTGAGGGAGGAATCGTCGAAACCGGAATGGTACATGGCCGAAGCTTCGGGGACGTAGAGCCGTCCGAGGCCGGCGGGATTGTAGGCGATAGAGTAGACATCGTCGACAACGGCGACGAAAGCCCCCCCCATGCCGGCGGCGCGGGGGCTCATCTCGGTCTTGAGCACCTGCATCGCGGCGGAGCCGGGGCCGCCGGCGGCGGCGGGCAGGGCGTGGGCCAGGAAAGCGGCGGCGCAAAGCAGTGCCGCGGCCGTCTTTCCCGATATAATTTTAGTCCTGGTGTTCATAAGAGCCGCCGTAGCGCAGACCTACCGGATCACCGCTATTTTCACGATCTTGTCCAGGCCGGGCCCCTTCGTCTTCACGAAGTAGATGCCGCTGGCCGCCTTGCCGCCGGAGGAATTCCGGCCGTCCCAGTCCACCGTGCCCTTGCCGGCCGGGACCGGCCCGTCGTAGACCGTCTTTACCAGCGAGCCCGACTGGGTATAGACCTTCACCGAGAGGCTGCCCGGGGACTGCACCTCGTACTTGATGATGGAGGCGGAATCGCCGGTGATGATATTGTTATAGGCCGTGGCCGCCGAGCGGTTGGCCGTCAGGTTCAGCGCGTTGGAAACGCCCAGCGAGAGCACATGGCCCAGGTGGTTGCGGCCGAATACCTCGAGGTACACCGTGCCTACCCCGGGGTAGCGGGCGGCGAAGCCGGGCTGCAGGCGCACCCGGCCCGACATCAGGCGGCGGCCCAGGGAATCGGTATTACCCGGGGTGGCCAGCACGGCCTGGGAGACGACCATGTAGGAGCCGGGGGCGTTCGTTTTGGTGAGCGCGATCGGCTCGTAGTTGTGGTCGCGCAGCTGGGCGTACTCGAACACCAGCTCGGCCCCGGTAAGGGTGGAGGAGGTGGGCGCCACCGTGGCCGAAAAGTAGGGGTAGGGCGCGTCGAAGGCGATATCGTCGTTGTCGTAGAGGGCGGAGTAGACGCGCGCGGACGCGGTGCCCTGGGTCTTGCGGGAGAGGGTCAGCGTGTAAGGCGTGGTGGAATTGTCCTCGGAGTTGCCGTAATATATGTTGGGCGCGGCCGAGACCACGAGGTAATACCGCCCTCCGCCGTAGGGCACGGGATAGCTGAGGGTTACGGAAGGGCTCAGCGTGGAGCAGGCCCCGCTGATGGGGCAGGCGTTGGAACCGGTGCCGTAGATGGCCGGGATCGCCTCCGTGACATATTCGCGGTCGGCGTCGAAGAGGAACATGGAGTAAGCGTGGTAGATACCCTCGCTGGCGGTAGCCGGCAGGTCCAGCCTGGCCGTGAACTCCCCCTCGGCCAGCGGCAGGGAATAATAGTCCACGTCGCCCAGCGGGTAGACCGTGGCGGACAGGGAAGAGAGGCTGCTGACGTCGGCGGCGCACTCGGGGCCGTTGTTGGTGTCGCACAGGCCGCTGGCCCCGCTGAGTTCGTAGGCGTCGCCGCCCGGAGCCGAACCTATGCCGTGGTCGGCGAAGGCCAGGTTGATCTTGGTGCGCATCGCGGCCGTGCAGCCGTCTCCGGAGAGTTCCAGCTGCGAGCAGGCGTCCAGCATGGCCTCGCGGAAGTTATAGAAGTTGTCGGGAAAATAGAACAGCGCCGCGAAAGCCAGCACGTCGGCGGCGTTGCGGCCGGCAAAATCCCCGGTCAGGTTGCCCAGGTAGCGGGTCCCGTTGGGATTGCCCAGTTTGTAGAGAGCCTGCGAGAGTATCATGCCGTCCTCGTGCACCTCGCCCCACCAGTCTCCGGGCATCACGCGGATGCCGGTAGGCTGATTGGAACCGGAGATGTCGCGGGCGGAGCCCTCGCCGGCGCCTATGAAATTACCCAGCACGTTCTGGTTGGCGTAGGGGCTGCCGTCGTAGCCCTCGCTCCAGAACGAGGCCAGCGCTAAATAATCGGCCAAGGCCTCGCTGATGGCGCCGAACTCGCCGAAATTGATGATAGGGTAGATGCGGTCTATCACGAGGTGGATGTACTCGTGGCGCACTATGGTCCCGTCCAGGGCGAAGGAGCGGAACTTCTTGTTCCAGTCGCGCGGACCGTCGCCCATGATGATATGGCCGTGTTCCAGGTCGTAATAGGCGTTCATCATGCCGTGGCAGGCCTCGCAGCCGGTGAGGCTGTCGGGCAGGCCGTTGGCATGCACCATCACCGGCACCTGGCCGTCCAGGTTGGCCGCGGCGCTGCCGTCCTGCTGCTTGTTGATAGGGTCGAAATAGCGGCGTATGGCGTTGAGGTGGTAGAAGGCGTTGACCTCGGAAAGCGCGTTGGCCTCGCCGAGGCTGGCGTCGAGGTTGAGCCCCGCGGTGGTGGTGGACCACACGACCGAGCCTGTTGGGTTGCTGCGCTCCCAGGGGGCATTGGTCAGCACCAGGAACTTGGAATGGTCCACGGTGAAGCCGGTGGACACGCCGGAAGCGTCGGTCTCCATCGTGACCTGAAAAGAAGGATTTTCCACCGCGGCGCCGTAGAAGGCCACGGTGCGCGAGCCTATATAGGCGCCCAGCACGGCGCTGCCGTTCTGCACCTTTACTATATCCTCGTCGAGCACGGAGCCGTAGGTATCCAGCACGCCGGCGCTGAAAGCCGAGAAGCGGGGCATCACCTTGGCGAAAGTAGCATCGGGGTACTGGTCCGTCCAGTCGCCGCTGTTTATGGTGACGCTATTGGAGTAACTGGCGTTGTTGGCGTAGGGGTTGGGCGCGGCGAACGGGGTATTCTTGGTCAGCCAGACGCCGCCGCCGTTGTCGAAGTGGGCGCTCTCGCCGCGGAAATTGGTCACCGCGAAGAAAGGTCCCTTCAGCGAGGAGAACACCTTGCCGTTCTGCTGCATGCAGTAGTCGCCGTACTGGGTGGTCGCCGTCATGCTGGAGTAGTCGTTGGCCCAGAAATACTGGTCGCGCAGGGACCTGCGCACGGGCTGCGTCCAGAAATCCTCGGCGATATTGAGCGAATCCGCTTCGTAGCCGGGCAGCGGGGAGACGGCGTAGACCGTGCCCGAGGAGGTGCCGTTGGTCAGGAAAAAGCCGTCGCTGCCGTTGCAGATATAGCGCAGGTCGTCGTAGCGGTAGAGCACGGAGCCGTCGGCCGCGTCGACGTAGTAAACCCACAGACCGCCCGCGCGGCCGCGTATCTTCCAGGCCAGCTTCAATTCCCCGGCGGCCTCGTCGGGGTAGATCACCAGCTCCGTCCGCTTGATCTTAAGCTGCGCGCCCAGGTGCATCACGGCGGCGGTGACGGCGGCCTGCTCGGTGACGGCCGGAACGGTATTGATCTGCAGGTCCGGCTCGAATTTGCCCTGGTAGCCGCGCACCTCTCCGGAGGCGGTTACGTGCACCCTGGCGTAGGAGAATTCCACGGGTACGCCGTCCTTGTACTGCTGGTACTGCAGGTGGGTGACGCCGCGGAATTCTTTTTTGAGCGTCAGGCGCAGCGCGGAGGGCTCCACTTTGAGCAGGTCTTTGTTCTCCGCGAAGAAAGTCATGGCGGCCTGCTCGGGCGAGCCGGCGTAGCGGGCGGTGCGGCCGCCGGTGATGGATTCGGGCAGGGCGGTGCGCGGGTTATAGCGGACTTTCCAGCCGCCGCCGTGCCTGGCGGAGAATTTGCGGAACGCCTCGCGCGCGGCCGGCGCCGGGGCCTTGCGCACCTGCCGCAGGGAATCGGCCAGCGGGGAATGGCGCCGCTCGCGCGCCTTCTGGGCGGCGCAGAGTTCTCCCGCCCCCGTAAGGAGGAGCAGGAGGAAAGCGGGCAGGAGCAGGCGGTTTGACATAAAATTACTTCCGTGCGGCGCGCCGGAGGATCTTCAGCGCCCCCGAGAGTTTCACCTTGGTATCCGGGTCGTCGAGGGTCAGGGCCAGCAGCGGCAGCGCCTCGTCGTCTATAAGAGAATCGGCCACTTCGATGGCTTCCAGCCTGATGTCGGCGCTGGCGGCGGTCATGGCGTCCCTGGCGGTCTGCGCGTCTGCCGGCGAGCCGGCCTGCACGAGGCCTTTCTGTACGGCTATCTTAACGCGTATATCCTTGCTTTCGGCCGCCGCCGCGGTGAGCTTGCTCTTTACTTTTATATCCTTTATGCCGCCCAGGGCGGCTATGGCCTTCAATTTTATCGTAGGGTTCTCATCATCGGCCAGCTTGAGCAGCGCTTCCGCGGCGTCTTTGCGGGCCGGGTTACAGCGCAGCGCGTCGAGCGCCGCCATCCGAACCCTGACCGAGGTCTCGCCGGCGAGCAGTTTGGCCAGCGGCGCGGCGGCGGAAGGGTGGCAGACCTTGGCGAGCAGCGTGGCCCCCTCGTAGCGCATAGCCTCGTCCTCGTCGGCCAGCGCGCCGGTGATCTGGGCCAGTTCTTCGGCGCGGCCAAGGCGGGCCAGCTCGCGGGCGGCGGCGTCGCGCACGGGGCCGTAATTGTCGTTCTTAAGTTTATAGAGCAGGTCGGCCGCCCGCTCGCCCTTCATCCAGGTGTAGGCCTCTATCGCCTTCTCCCGGATCTTGTTCTGAGAAATGATCTTCAGCTCCACGAGAGGATTATTGGTGACCGGGATGGGACCCTGGGCGGGGACGTCGTTGACTATGGCCAGGATGGTCTTCATCCCGGCGGGGCTGCCCAGCTCCCAGAGCGCGCGGGCCGAGGCGATGCGCACGTACTTGTCGCGGTCTACGAGCAGGCCGCGCAGCATGCCGGCCGCGGCCTTGTTGCCGGTCTCGCCCAGGATCTCCGCGGCCAGGGCGCGCACGTCGGAGTCGTCGCTCTTGAGGTGGTCCACCACGGTCTTCAGCGCCTTCGGCCCAAGTTCTTTCATGGCAAAAGCCTGGGCCTGCGCCGGTTGCACGGGCAGGGCCAGAAAGACTGAGAGCAGTAAGGCGGCCATATATAAATTCTAGTTTTTCCTGTTTACGGTATGGTTAACTTTTGATTACAAATAAGTTACGGAACGCGCACGATAAATCGTGCCCTCTAGAGGATTCGGCCACAACTCTCGGGCTCACCGTCGTTCGCCCTCGGTCGCGGCCCCGGCTCCCAGCTGCGGCCTGCTGGCCTCGCTGGTCCGCCTTTCGAATCCTCACGCGCGGCATAATTATGCCGCGCTTAGCGTGCACGCGAAAGCGTGCCCTCTAGAGGATTCGAACCTCTAACCTACTGCTTCGAAGGCAGTTGCTCTATCCAGTTGAGCTAAGAGGGCGCTTGTCCCGCCACCAAAGCGGGCGGCCGGACTCCGCCCCGCTCCGGCCTGGCAAGGTAATCCTGCCCGGGCGGTTGAGAAACTATTCATATTATTATAGAATTTATTTGCCGCAAGCGTAAAAAGCGGCGAATTTTCTGCGGAAACGCACTCACAAGCATCAAGGAGCTTACCATGGGCGGACATTCTCACTGGGCCGGTATAAAGCACAAGAAAGCCATCACGGACGCCAAAAGAGGCAAGGTCTGGACCAAGATCATCAAGGAGATCGCCATCGCGGCCAAGGCCGGCGGCGGCAACCCCGACGACAACCCCCGCCTGCGCTCCGCTATCGCGGACGCGAAAGCCAGCAACATGCCGCTCGACAACGTCAAGCGCGCCATCCGCCGCGGCACCGGCCAGGAACCCGGCGTCACCTACGAAGAAATAATTTACGAGGGCTACGGACCCGGCGGCATAGCCATCATCATCAACGTCACCACCGACAGCAAGAACCGCGCCGCCAGCGAGATCCGCAAGATCCTCGACCAGCACGGCGGCAACATGGGCTCCACCGGCAGCGTGGGCTGGATGTTCGAACAGAAAGGCTATATCTCCGTGAAGAAAGAGGACGCCAAGGAAGACGAGCTGATGAACCTCGCGCTGGAGATCGGCGCAGAGGACTTCCGCTCCCCCGAAGGGTCCGAAGAGTACGAGATCATCACCGCGCCGGCCGATTTCGAAGCGGTCAAGGCGAAACTTACCGAGAAAAAGATCCCCCTCTCCTCCTCCGAGATCACGATGCTCCCCAAGAACGAAGTGAACGTCGGAGAGGACAAAGCCGAACAGGTGGTCAAGCTGATGGACTCGCTGGAAGACCACGACGACGTGCAGCAGGTCTATTCCAACTTCAACATCCCCGACGCCATCCTCGCGAAGCTGGAGAAATAAGCCTCCTGATGAGGATCTTAGGCATAGACCCGGGTCTGGACAGGACCGGCTGGGCCGTCCTTCAAAAAGACGGCCCGGCCGCTCCCGCTCTGGCGGCGGCCGGGCTGATACATACGCCTAAGAACACCCCGCTGGAGAAGCGCCTGGCGGCCATCTACTCCGAGCTCAGCGCCCTGATAAAAGCCCACACGCCCGCCGAGGCCGCGATTGAGGAAGTGTTCTTCTCCAAGCGCGCCGACACCCAGGCCAATACCACCCACGCGCGCGGCGTGATACTGCTGGCCTGCGAGCACGGCGGGCTCCCGATCAGCGCCTACAATCCCAAGACCATCAAGAAGACCATCTCCGGCAACGGCGCCGCCGAAAAGAAGCAGATGCAGCGCGTGGTGCAGATCACGCTGAACCTGGCCGCCATCCCCGAGCCCGACGACGTGGCCGACGCCATGGCCGCCGGCCTCTGCCACCTGCGCCTGGCCCCCTTCGCCCGCGCGCTGGCCGCCGCCCGGGGGCCCCGCAAATGCTAGCCTACCTGCGCGGCCGCGTGGTCGCCAAGAGCGACGAGAGCGCCGTCATCGAGGTAAACGGCCTCGGCTACGAAGTTTTCCTCTGCTCCCCTTCGCTGGAGGCCCTCGGGCCCGAAGGCTCCCCGGCCGAACTTTTCCTGGCCGAATCCATCAGCATGTACGGCGGCACGGCCCTCTACGGCTTCCGCTCGAAGGAAGAGCAGCAGCTCTTCGACCTGCTGCGCGACGCGGTGCCCAACACCGGCGCCAAGAAAGCCCTGGACTACCTGGGCAAGGCCGTCAGGTCCATGCCCGATTTCTCCTCCGCCGTGGCCGCCAAGGACGCCAAGCGCCTTACCGCCATTTTCGGCTTCACCGCCAAGACCGCCGACAAGCTCATCCAGGCCCTCAAAGACAAAACGCTGCCCGGCGCCGGCGGCGCTTCCAGCGTGGCGGGCATTCCCTCGGGCGCCTACACGCAGGCGCTGGCCGCCCTGATAGGGCTGGGCTTCAGGGCCGGCGAGGCCCGGGCCGCCCTCGAGGACGCCGCGGCCGAGGCCGGCGCGGGCGCCTCCACCGAAGCGGTCATACGCCTGGCGCTCAAGCGGCTCTCCCCCAAATAACATGTCCAAGAACGACGACATCCTTTCGGCCCGCCCGGCCACCGACGAGACCGCGCGCATGGAATCCGCCCTGCGCCCCAGCTCGCTCGACGAGTTCGTGGGGCAGACCCGCCTTAAGGAGAACCTGAAGGTCTTCATTCAGGCCGCACGGCAGCGCAAGGAACCGCTGGACCACTGCCTCTTCTATTCCCCCCCGGGCCTCGGCAAGACCACCCTCTCGCACATCCTCGCCCGCGAAATGGGCGTCAATATGAAAGTCACCTCGGGGCCGGTGCTCTCCAAGCCCGGCGACCTGGCCGCCATGCTCACCACCGAGCTGGCCGAAGGCGACATCCTTTTTATCGACGAGATACACCGGCTCAATGCGGCAGTGGAAGAGGCGCTGTACCCGGTCATGGAGGACTTCCTGTTCTTCATCAATACCGGCCAGGGCCCCGGCGCGACTACGCTCAAGCTGGCGGTACCTCGCTTTACGCTGGTAGGCGCCACCACCCGAAGCGGCCTGCTTACCGGCCCCCTGCGCGACCGCTTCGGCATCGTATTCAACCTGGGCTTTTACGAGGAAGAGGAGATCACCCAGATCCTCGTCCGCTCGGCCGGCATCCTGGGCAGCAAGGCGGAGCGGCCCGCGCTGCGGCTGCTGGCCCGCCGCTCGCGCGGCACGCCGCGCATCGCCAACCGGCTGCTCAAGCGCGTGCGCGACTTCGCCGACGTAAGGGCCGCGGGCGTGATCACCGTCGACGTGACCGAAGCCGCGATGGCCTCGATGGAGATAGACGCCGAGGGCCTGGACAACCTGGACCGCCGCATCCTGTCCGTCATCGCCGAGAAATTCGGCGGCGGGCCGGTGGGCATAGAGACGCTGGCGGTGGCCGTTTCCGAGGAAGCGGACACGCTGACCGACGTCATCGAGCCGTTCCTGATGCAGGGCGGCTTCCTCAAGCGCACCACCCGCGGCCGCGTGATAACGGCCAAGGCCGCCGCGCACATGGGCTTCAAACTTCCCCGTCAGGCTGAACTTCTCTGATCTTCTACCGTTAATGAAAAGACTCGCCGCCCTCCTGCTAGTATGCGCCTTTACGGCCCCGCCCCCCGCGGCCGCCGGCGCGGCGTCGCCCCGCATCCGCGTAGCCATCGCCCGCAACTCCCCCTCGCTCAAGCTCAAGACCGCCTCGCAGATCTACGTGCAGGAAATGCGTACCGGCCAGAAATTCATGCTGGTGCAGAACGCCAATTACGAAGTGCGCCCCCGCTCCGGCGGCATAGCCGTGGCGGGGCAGGAGCTCTCTTCCCCGGTGAAGCTGCTCGCCGCCGCGGGCCCTGAGCGAATACGCCTGGGCAAGCACCTCTACAAGGGCGACATCATCCTGCACGCCAACCAGGACGGCCGGCTGGACATCATAGAGGACCTCTCGCTGGAGGATTACCTGTACGGCGTGCTCCCGGCCGAAATGAGCCCCGACTGGCCGCTGGAGGCGCTCAAGGCGCAGGCCGTGGCGTCGCGCACCTACGCGATGCGCTATATCAATCCCGCCAAACCCTACGACGTTACCAACGGAGTGGAAACGCAGGTCTATAACGGCACCTCAAGGATCAACCCGCGCATCATAGAAGCGGTGGACTCGACTCGCGGCGAGGTGCTGAAATACAAGGGTTCGCTGGTCCGGGCCTATTTTCACGCTGCCTGCGGCGGCCATACGGCCAGCGCCAAGGCCGCCTGGGGCGAGACTGTTACGAAGCCGCTGTACGGCGTGGCCGACCCTTTCTGCAAACCCTCGCGGCATTCGCGCTGGGAATATTTCCTTTCCGCCAAGGAACTCCTCAAGTTCATACAGGCCCAGAGTTCCACGGCCCTGAAGGTGGCCGGCCTGAAGATACACCAGAAGGACCGCTCGGGCAGGGCGCTATCGCTGCGGGTCGCTACGGACCAGGGCTACAAGACAGTGCAGGCCTCGGAGATGCGCAAGCGCTTCGGCACTTTCGAATTCCGCAGCACCTTCCTCACCTCCATCAGGGCGGTCAGCGGCGGCTACGAGATCTCGGGGCGCGGCTGGGGGCACGGCGTAGGCATGTGCCAGGAAGGCGCCAAGTACATGGCCTACAAAGGCCGCGGCTACACCCGGATACTGCGCCACTATTACCCCGGCGCCTCGATAACACAACATGACTGAACAGGCCCTTAAAGAATTCTCCTCGCTCGACATCGACCCGCTCATCGCCGACCGGCCCGCCGAGCCGCGCGACTCGTCGAGGCTGCTGGTAGTGGACAAAGCCGCCGGCGCGCTCGCCCACCGCCGCTTCCGCGACCTGGCGGACCTGCTGGGCCCGCGCGACCTGCTGGTGCTCAACCGCAGCAAGGTCTGGAAGGCCCGCCTGGCCGCCCACAAAGCCACCGGCGGCAGGTCGGAGATACTGCTGATGGCCCCCGCCGCGCCCGGCGGCCTGGTCTGGACCGGCCTCTGCCGCAAGATACAGCCCGGCCAGACGCTCGACTGCGCCGGCGGGGCCAGGGCCGAATGCCTGGCGCGCAACGCCGACGGCAGCTACACTTTCCGCTTCTCCGTGCCGGTGGACGAGGCGTACCTCGACGCCAACGGCGCGGTGCCGCTGCCGCAGTATATCCTCAACGCCCGCAAGCGCCTCGGGGCCGAGGCTCCGGCCGACGAGGAGAAGTACCAGACGGTCTACGCGGCCGAGGCCGGCTCCATCGCCGCCCACACGGCCGGCTTCCATTTCACGCCGGAGCTGTTCGAGCGCCTGGAGGCGGCCGGCGTCAAAAAGACTTTCGTCACGCTGCACATAGGCTGGGGCACCTTCAAGATGGTGCGCGACGACGACCCCGCCTCGCACGTGATGCTGGAAGAGGCCTGCGAGGTTTCCGCGGAGACCGCGGCGCTCATCAACGCCCACCGCGCCGCCGGCGGCCGCGTGATAGCGGTAGGCACCTCCTCCATGCGCACGCTGGAGACTTTTTCGGACGAGGCCGGCGAGGTGAAGGCGGGCAGCGGCAAGGCCGGCCTGTTCATCATGCCGGGGCACAAGTTCAAGGTCGCCGGCGCCTTCATCACCAACCTGCACGTGCCCGACTCCGCCCCCCTCTACATGACCGCCGCCTTCGCCGGCCGCGACCTCCTCTTTAAAGCCTACTCCGAAGCCGTTAAGGAAAAATACCGCTTCTACTCCTACGGCGACTCGATGCTGATATGTTAATAGATCAACTCGAGCCGCGAGATGCCGAGTCGGGGGCTTGGCTGCTGGATGATGTTCGGTGGTTTACCATATGGGCAGGAACGCAAAACCGCCGTCACTGCGGTGTCGCTGCGCTCCACCCGCACACCGTGCTCGCGGCTGCCCGTCTCGGCCCTCGCGCTATGCAAGCTCGGGACGCAGAAAGTGTCGCTTCGCTCCACCCCGACAGGCTTTTGCTAACCCTGCCCATATGGTTCCCGCCAGTTTCTCACATGTTACATCCTGTTGCGGGAGAACGGCAGGCTGACGAGGGCATGCCCTCGCCGGCCTAATGACTGCCCATATGGTAGGCCGCCAAGATTTTTAGCGCAGAAATTAAGGATTAAATTATGGAACACCACTTCAAAGTTTTACATAAAGACACTGAGACGGCGGCGCGGGCGGCCGTGCTGACCACCAACCGCGGGCTGGTGCATACGCCCGTCTTCATGCCCGTGGCCACGCAGGGCACCGTGAAGGCCGTCACCGAACGCGACCTCGTGGAGATAGGCACCGAGTGCATGCTCTCCAATACCTACCACCTCTACCTCCGCCCCGGCCTGCCCACGCTGGAGAAGTTCGGCGGCCTGAACAACTTCATGAAGCACGAGGGCCCGATCCTCACCGACTCCGGCGGCTTCCAGGTGTACAGCCTCAGCCGCCTGCGCAAGATCACCGAGCACGGCGTGCATTTCGCCTCGCATATCGACGGCAGCCCGCATTTCTTCACTCCGGAGAAGGTCATCGACTTCCAGGCCTCCATCGGCTCTTCCATCTGGACCTGCCTCGACGTCTGCGTCAAGAACCCGGCCTCCCGCGCCGACGCGCTGGACGCGCTCAAGAAGACCAAGCGCTGGGCCGAACGCGCCAAGGCGCATTTCACCGAGAAGGTGCGCCACATCCCGCACGAGAAGCGCCCCAAACTGTTCGGCATCATCCAGGGCTCCATCTACACCGACCTGCGCGCCGAGGCGGCCAAGCACATGGCGGAGCTGGGCGTGGACGGTTTCTGCGTGGGCGGCCTGTCGGTGGGCGAGAGCAAAGCCCAGATGATGGAGTCCCTCGCCGCCGTCATGGAGAACCTGCCCAAGGACAAGCCGGTCTATTTCATGGGCCTCGGCACCCCCGAGGACATCTGGAACTCCGTGGAGCTGGGCGTGGACATGTTCGACTGCGTGCTGCCCACCCGCAACGCCCGCAACGGCCAGGCCCTCACCTCCACCGGCAAACTCTACATCAAGAACGCCCCGTTCAAGAACGACGAGAGCCCGCTGGACCAGGACTGCGACTGCATAACCTGCCGCAACTACAGCAAGGCCTACCTGTCGCATCTGTTCAAGGCGGGCGAGATCCTGGCCAGCCAGCTGATCTCCATCCACAACCTGCGCTTCCTGATAAACCAGACCAAGCTGATGCGCCTGGCCGCGGCCGCTGGCACGTTCAAGCAGGCCAAGAAGGCCTTCATGGACGCCTACCTGCCGGCCAAATAAGGGCTTATTATTAATATAAATAGAAATTTGTTAGAATAGTACGCGTACAAGAAACCGACGGAGGAACAATGAACCAGAACCCCGCACTCATGCAGCTCATCCCCTTTATAGCGGTAGCCGTTATATTTTATTTCCTGCTTATCCGCCCCCAGCAGAAGCAGATGAAAGAGACCAAACTGATGCTCGACGCCCTGAAAGCCGGCGATAAGGTGATCACCCGCGGCGGCCTGATCGGGACCATTTCCTCCGTCAAAGAGGACGAAGTCGAGATAGAGATCTCCAAGGGCGTGAAGTCCTTTTTCACCCGCAGCGCCGTGGCCGCCATCATGGGCCAGGGCAAGTAAAGCAAAGGAGCATTGGAAATGAACAAATTACACTGGAAAATAGGCACCGTTCTGGGCCTGCTTATCCTTTCATTCTGGCTGCTGTACCCCAGCGTGGAATGGTATACCAAGACCAACGACGATCGCGCCAAGACCGAGGCGATGCGCATGCGCCCCAAGCGCATCCTCAACCTGGGCCTGGACCTGCGCGGCGGCACCCACCTGCTGCTCGAGCTGGACGTGGAAAAGCTCGACAAGAAAGAGAAGCTTAACGACGCCATGGCCCGCGCCATAGAGATCATCCGCAACCGCGTCGACCAGTACGGCGTAGGCGAAACCCCGATCTCCCGCCAGGGCGAACGCTGGATCTCCGTGGACCTGCCCGGCATTTCCAATACCGAGGAGGCCGAGAACCTCATCGGCAAGACCGCGCTGCTCGAGTTCCGCCTGGTCAACACTTCCGACGCGGCGCAGGCCGTGCTCAACAAGGTGGATGCCATGAGCGAGCCCCCCTTCGACAAGAAGGGCGTGCTGCTCCCCGAGATCGCCAAGCTGATGCCCAAGGGCGCCATCCTGCGCAAGGCCGCCCCCGGCCCCGAAGGCGAGCGCGCCCGCTTCTACGTGCTCGAGGGCGAAGTGCCGGTGACCGGCGCCTACCTTGAGAACGCCCGCATCGAGACCGACCAGCAGTTCGGCACCCCCTCCATCGGCTTCACCTTCAACAAGGAAGGCGGCCGGCTGTTCGAGAACTTCACCGGTGCCAACGTCAATAAGTACCTGGCCATCGTGCTCGACGATGTCGTACACTCGGCCCCGGTCATCAAGAGCCGCATCGGCGGCGGCAGCGGCGTCATAGAGGGCTCCTTCACCATCGAAGAGGCCCGCAACCTGGCCATCATCCTGCGCGCCGGCGCCCTGCCCGCCCCGGTCAACATCATCGAGAAGCGCGTGGTCGGCCCCGGCCTGGGCGAGGACTCCATCAAGAAGGGCCTCACGGCCGCCGGCATCGGCTTCATCTTCGTCATCGCCTTCATGCTGGTCTACTACCGCGCGGGCGGCTTCGTAGCCGACATAGCGCTGGCCCTGAACTTCGTGTTCCTGGCCGCCGCGATGGCCTACTTCGGCGCCACGCTGACGCTGCCCGGCATCGCCGGCATCATCCTGTCGCTGGCGATGGCCATCGACGCCAACGTACTCATCCTCGAGCGCATGCGCGAGGAACTGGCGCTGAGCAAGCCGGTGGCGATGATCATCCCGGTCTCGTTCGACAAGGCCTGGAGCGCCATCCTGGACTCCAACGTGACCACCTGGATAGCGGCCATCTTCCTGTTCCAGTTCGGCTCCGGCCCGGTCAAGGGCTTCGCCGTCACGCTGACCATCGGTCTGCTCGTCGGTATGTTCACCTCGGTTTTCGTGACCAGGGTCGTATACGAATTCTGGCTCACTTCCAACCCCAAGGAGCTCAGCATATGATGGTACTCATCAAGAAGACCAATATTAACTTCATCAGCAAGCGCTTCATCTTCTTCGGCTTTTCGGCCCTGCTGATAGCCGTAAGCGCCGCGTCGATGGCCGTAAAAGGTCTGAACCTCGGGCTGGACTTCACCGGCGGCACGCTGCTGCAGGTAAAGTTCGAGCAGCCTGTCACCACCGCCCAGGTGCGCGAGGCCATGGCCAAAGCCGGCCTTGAGACCTCGATACAGAGCTTCACCGGGCGCAATGCCTACCAGATCAAGGTGAAGGGCACCCAGGAGAAGGTCAACGAGATCGCCGACAAGATGCTCGCCGGCTTTACCGCCTCCTTCCCCGGCAACACCTACACCGAGGAGAAGCGCGACTACGTGGGCCCCGTGGTGGGCCGCGACCTGGCCAAGAAGGCCCTGTTCGCCTTCGTGCTCTCGCTGTTCGGCATCATCGTCTACGTGGCGTTCCGCTTCTCCAACCCGGTCTGGGGCGCGGCCGGCGTGATAGCGCTGCTGCACGACGTGTTCATAGCGGCCGGCGCCATGTCGGTGACCAACCGCGAGATCGACCTGGTGATAGTGGCCGCCCTGCTGACCATAGCCGGCTACTCCATCAACGACACCATCGTCATCTTCGACCGCATGCGCGAGAACATCCGCATGTTCCCCAAGATGGCGCTCTCCCAGCTGGTCAACACCAGCATCAACGAGACGCTCAGCCGCACGCTGCTCACCAACCTCACCGTGCTGACCGTGGTGGCCGTGCTGTTCTTCGCCGGCGGCGAGGTCATCAACAACTTCGCCTTCTGCATGCTGGTGGGCTCCATCTTCGGCACCTACTCGACGATAGCTATCGCCACCCCGCTGGTCTACCAGTGGGAAGGCAAAGGCAAATAAAGCTGACGGCGGCAAGGTCATGAGGAAGATAAAGAAGTTCAAGATCCCGGTCTACTCCTACGAGGTGCTGCGCAAGGCGCGCAAGCACCGCCTCGACCTTGCCTCCATAGGCCTGGCGGACGAACAGGCCGTGCGCGAGCACGCCGCGGGCCTGGCGGCCGCGCTGGAACCCGCGGTGGTCTTCGAGTACCTCCCCCCGGAGGACGAGACCGCCGGGCGCATAGCCGGCGAGACCCGCCTGCCCATGACGGCCGGCATCCTGACGCTGGGCAGGAGCTTCGAGGAAAAGCTGGCCAACCCGCCCGACGAGACGCACAAGCGCCTGGCGCGCATAGCCGCGCAGGTCTTCATGCAGACCGCCGTCAGCGTGACGGCGGACCTCGCGGTGCGCGAGGCCGAGCCCGAAGGCTTCGAGCTCGGCCCCGCCATCTACATCGCCTCCTGCCCGGAGCCGGAACTGCCCCCGCAGGAAGCTACCGCCGTGCCGCTGTTCGAGAACGAACTGATCAAAGGCCTCTGCGAGCGCCTCGAGTCGGTCAAGATCGGCGTCTCTTTCGACACCGGCGCCTTCACCCCCAAATATTCCGCGGTCTTCGCCCTTCCGTGGCTCTCCAAGAAGAAGAAAAAAGCCGCGGCCAAAAAGTAGACGCCCGATGGGCTACCTGCTACTCCTGATATACAGCCTGCTGGCGCCGGTCATAGCCGCGCTCTACGCGGTCTTTTTCCTGCTCTCCCCCCGCCGGGGCCTTATGAAAGCGCTCGGCGGCGAGCTCGGAGAGCGGCTGGGCTTCGGGGCGCCCTCCTTCGGTTCCGCTCCGGTCTGGATACACGCGGCCTCCATGGGCGAAGTAAAAGCCGCCGCCAGGCTGGCCCCCGAACTGGCCGCCCTGTATAAAGCTCCGCTGCTGTTCACCTCTTCCACCGCCGCCGGCCGCGCCGAAGCCGCCCGCCTGGGCGCCGAGGCCAGGCTGGCCCCCCTGGATTTCTACCCCTGCGCCGCCGCTTTCATCGCGGCCGTGAAGCCCCGCCTGCTGCTGCTGGTAGAGACCGAGATCTGGCCGGCCACGCTGTACGCCGCGGCCAGGGCCGGCGTGCCGGTCTTCATCGTCAACGCCCGGCTGTCCCCCAGCACCGCCGGGCTCTACCGCGCTCTGGCGCCGCTGGCCAGGCTGGCTTTCTCGGGGGTCCGCCAGGTGCTGGCCCAGACGCAGGCCGACGCGGCGCGCTACGAGGCGCTGGCGGGGCTGGCCGGCAAAGTCAGCGTCACCGGCAACCTCAAGCACGATATGCTGGGTATTTCCGCCGCGGGGCAGGACAAGGTGAAAGATTTTCTTGCGGCCAGCGCCTGGGGAGACGCTCCCGTCTTCACCGCCGGCAGCACCCATCCGCCGGAGGAACCGGTAATAATAGACGCCTGGCTGGAAGCCAGGAAGGTTGTGCCCGGCCTGAAATTGGCCATTGTGCCCCGCCACCCCGAGCGGTTGGCGGAGACCGAGGCCCTGCTCAAAGGGCGCGGCGCGGCCTATACTCGCTGGACGCAGGCCGCCGGCCCCGCCGCGGACTGCCTGCTGGTGGACGCCATGGGCCTGCTGCAGGCCTTGTACGCCGTTTCAGCCGTCTGCTTCGTGGGCGGCACGCTGGACGACACCGGCGGCCACAACCTGCTGGAGCCCGCGCTGTTCGGCAAGCCGGCGCTGTTCGGCCCCAACTACCGCAACGCCCGGCACGCCGGCGACGTCCTTATAAAAGAAAAGGGCGGCTTCCTCGCGGAAACCGCCCCTGCGCTGGCTAAAACACTTACCCTGCTCTTAACCGATCCTTCGGAAATGCTGGCGGCCCAGAACCGCGCCGCCAGCGCCCTCGCCACCCTCCGGGGCGCCACCTCCCGGACTATAGAGTCAATACTCCACGTATCCGCCCCTTAAGGGCATGTCGTTGCGGTAATAAGGCCTTTCGTAATAGTTATTGTACAGGTATCGGTCACAGTCGGCCCCTTCACCACCGTTATCGTCTGACTGGCGATACCGCCGCCGAGTTCCAAAGCCGTACGCGCGCCTGCCGCATCCGTAGCGCCGGTGCCGCCGTTCCCCAACGCCACGGTGCCCGTAACGTTTGCGGCCGTACCGGTAACGTTGGACGGCTGACCGCACTCAGCAATCCCGGAAGCGCTAACGCCCAAAGCCACGTTAGGCAGGGTGCAGTTGCCGCCGTTAGCGGCCAGGGCGGTAGCTGTTCCGGCATTGCCGCTAATGTCGCCTGAGATGGTGCTGGTAAAGGTCTTTATGCCACCTATACTCTGGTCTCCGGTAATATAAACCCCGTTCGTCACCGTGGAGGCATTGCCGGTAGTATTGCCGGTGCCGCCGTTGGCCACCGGCAGGATGCCGGTAACCTCCGAGCCGGCGGCGCCGAGGGTGATAGAACCGTTGTCGGCTATCGTGTCCGCGGTGCTGTCATAGGTGCCGAGAGTATCCGTGCCAAGCGTGATGGTATTACCTCCGGAGAGATTGCCCGAGCCGTCGCTCCTTACGAAGCCGGCGCCGAAGCCGTTCATCCTTATGGTACCGCCGGCAGTTATGCGCATACGCTCCACAGGCAGCGCAATGTCGGTAGTTTTAAATATCAGATCATCTCCGACCCCGGTAGTCCCCAGGAAATCCGTCACGCTATTAACATCATTCCCGCGCAAACCCCAGGCGCCATAGCCGCCGCCGCTGGCATTGTCCACGTAGGCGCGGGTAGCCGCGTCGCTGGAAAGCAGCGGGCTGCCCAGGTTGATTATCCGGCCTGTGGTCATGTCTATCACGCCGTTGTTGACTAAAATGCCGGAAGCCGTCTCGACGCTATATTGCGTCGCCCCGACGGCTTTGAACGTGCCGCTGGAGGAGGTGGTGATGGCGCTGAAGGTGGGGTTGCCGCCGGTATGTATGCTCTGCGGCAGCGACAGCGTGATGCTGCCCGCCCCGTTGGTTACTATCACCTGGTTAACGGTGCCGCTGAGTGACGCTACGGAAGGCGCGTTTCCGGTATTTCCTATAATCAACTGGCCATTGCTCATGGCTGGCAAAGAAGCGATGTCCCCAGCGTCGGCCCCGTAGAGCACGCGGTTGGCGGGCATCGTGTTAACGCCGGTGCCGCCGCTGCCAACGGGGAGCGGGGTAGTAAGTGTAAGCAGGTCGAAGGTGGGATCGGCCGCCGTGTGTATGTCCTGCGGCAGCGAGAGGGTTATCGTTCCCGGACCGTTGGTTACGGTCACACGGTTGGCAGTGCCGGTCAGCGTGCCGGTGGAGGGCTCTCCACCGCCGTCGCCGATGAATAGACCGCCGCTGCCGAGCAGCGGCAGGGCACCGACGTCAGACGTGCCGTTGCCGTAGAGCACGGCGCCAGCGGACAGCGTGTTAAGGCCTGTACCGCCGCTGGCCACTTCCATCGGCACCCGCAAATGCAACTCGCCGGTAGCCGTAAAAGTGGATTTATTAGTCCCGGAGCCGAACTGGGCGTCGCCGTTGACCTCCAGCTTGGTCTGCGGCGTTATCGTACCTACGCCGGTACGCGCCGAGGCGGTAGTGGAGAGATAAACGTCGGAAGCCACCATCAGGCCGGAGAGGCGCACCTGCGAATTGGAGCGCTGCAGCAGCTCGCCGTCGAAAGCGATATTGCCGGCCACCACGAGGTCCTCCACGGAGTCGGCGCTATAGGGGTTGAGCGGGGTGCCCAGCACCAGGTCGCCGCCGCGCACGTTGAGCCGCGAGACCGGGTTAAGGGTGCCTATGCCCACGTTGCCGCCGGTATTGAGCACCAGGCCGTCGAGCGAGCCGGCGCGCAGCACCACATTGCCGCCGCCGATAAGGTCGGCGTTGGACTGCACCACAGCGTCGGCGTTGGCCGAGATGGAGTTGGCCGAGCCGATGGCCTCGGCGCTGACGATGCTGGTGCCGTCGGGAAAGATGATGCCGTTGCCCGTGCCGTCTATGCGCAGGTTGCCGGCCACGGTCAGGCGCCAGTTGGGGTCCATGACCGAGGTACCCATGCCCACGTTGCCAATGGTAGAGCTGACGAAGATGGACGGAGTAGTATTATAGCCCGTGGAGATCCAGACCACGCTGTTCTGTATGCGGTGGTAAACGGAATCAGTGACGGTTTTGGCCTGGCCGTTCACCACCAGGGCGAGGTTGGGCAGGTAGTTGCCGCTGAGCGTCTCCAGGCTGGCGGCCTTAACGGGGCCGCGGTAGAAGGCCACCCTGGCTTCGCCGGTGGAGCCGGCCACCAGGTACGCAACGGCGTTATGGGCGAATTCGGAGGTATTGCCCCCCACCTGCAGGTAATCGTCGCCGGGGAAATCGAAGCCGATGGCCCCCACGCCGAGCCGGGAGTTGACGATAATGTCGCTGGAAACGGCCACCTGGTTGATAAAGGTATTCTGGCCGGTAAAAGTATTGGATGAGGCGATGTAGGCCGGGATGCCGGCCATCGACCCGATGCCGCCGGTGACCTGCAGGGAGCCGTAGATCACGGTGGAGGACAGGTAGACCATGTTGCCGTTGGAGGAATTGGCGTCCAGGTCCCCGTCCACGCGCACATTGCCGGAGAAGGCCGCGGTGGCCGCGATCACGCCATAGTCCGACAGGACGCTGCCCCGCACGTGCAGCTTCTCGCGCGGTGTGTCGGTGCCTACTCCCACGTTAAAAGAGTTAGTCTGTTGCAGCAGCAGGTTGGTGGCGTCGGCGGCGCGCACTTCGTTGGCCAGGCCGGTCCAGGCGTTGTTGTAGGCGCCTATGGAAACGTTGGAGCCGCGCACGCCCGAAGCCGCCCGGACATTGCCCGAGGAATAGATGCGTTCGGAGGCCGGGGCCGTGCCGCCGACTCCGAGGTTGCCGGACGAGTCTATGCGCAGCCGCTCGACGTTGTTGGTGGCCGCTATAATGGTGTTAGCCGTCTCGCCCAGCGAGATATAGTTATTACCCATGCCGCGCACCCGCCCGCCGTCGACCACCAGGTCCTCTGTAATGTTCACCTCGGTATCGATCCTGTCGGAGATGCCTTCGTTGCCTACGAAAAGGCTGCCGTCCACGTCCAGCTTTCCAAAGGGCGTAGGGGTCCCGATGCCTACGTTACCTGCATTGGTAAACCTTACGGCCTCCCGCGCCGGGTTGTTAAAAATCACGTCGCCTGTACCGGTATTCAGCAAATCCGAACGGATGACTATGTGGTCGTCAGATGTTACGCCGCCTACGGCAGAACCCACGCCGGCAGACACCATGAATGTACCGTTGGGAAAGGTTATCCCGTTGCCAAGTGTGACAAGATTTATGCTGCCGTCCACAGTCAGGCGCGCCGAGGCGTCTTGCTGCTGAGTGCCGATAGTCACAAAAGCGTCGGTCGCGGTGGCGAGCATAACGTTGTAAGTGGCGGACAGCGTAGAGAACCGCACGCTGGCACCGTCCTGCAGGTGCTTGGCCACTACCGCGTAGGCCACGCTGTTAAGCGGCTCGCGGGGGCTCAGCGTGTCGCTCTCTACCTGCACTTCCAGGTACAGCCGCTCCCCTCCCGAGAGTACGGAAGCGGGCGGGGTGAGGTCGGCGCTGAAAATACCCTGGGTGGCCTGGGCCGTGATCTCGGGGCTCTCCCAGAGGCAGGGTTGCGTGACGCCGCCACAGGCGCCGCCGTTGGTGTTATTGGCGGTGGGCGAGTTGTAGACGCGGAAAAAAAGATGGACGGGGCCGGTGATGGGGGCGTTGTCGCGCTCCAGGCGGCCCTGGTAGTTCAGCGTGCCTGGCACGCTGCCGGGGGACACTTCGCCGGCGCGGGCCGGCAGCGGCAGCAGCAGGGCCGCGCACAGGGAAAGAATTAATTTTTTCATAGGAGCACCTTACCTGACTATGACGATCTTGCCTTTCTTGACCGAGCCCTCGCCCTTGACCACGAAGAAATAGAGACCGCTGGCCACCTTGGCGCCGGCGGAGTTGCGCAGGTCCCAGCCGGCGCTGTCGATATTATTGCTCTTCTCCACCGTCACGACTTTTTCGCCGGAAAGAGTGAAGATGTTTATCGTGGCGCGCAGCGTCAGCCGGGTGAAGGTGACGCCGGTGCAGCCCCGCGAGGACATGCAGGGGTTGGGATAGACGTGCGCGGCGTTCAGGTCGGCCTGCGGCGGGCGCCAGGAATTCACCACGCCGCTGGTCACCGTATAGCGGCCGCCGGCCAGCGCGCCGTAGCCGAGCTGGGTGGTGCTGCCCAGCAGCGAATAGGCGCCGCCGGTCTTGGGCATGCTGTTGCCCACCGTGGTCTGCTCGCTGATAAAAAGGCGGTGGGCGCCGCCGGCCATCAGGGCCGAGGTGTAATTATAGAGTCCCCCCGCGGCCAGCGCGGCGAACAGTAATGGGAGCACAGTCTTTAACCGCATACTATATAGATATATGATAACCCGCGCTAAGTCAATGTCAAATAAGTTAAATATTTGTTACACGGGCGCTTTCGCCGGCGGCGCCCGGGAAGCATAAATGATATAATTTTTAGCAATTCATGGGAATAAACAGGCCCGACCCCCGCATACTGGTTATCAGGATGTCCTCCCTCGGGGACATCATCCTGACCGCCCCGGTTTTCCGCAACCTCAAGGCCAAGTGGCCGGGCGCGCGGCTGGACATACTGGTCAAGCCGCAGTTCCTGGGCGCGGTCTCCAAGAGCGCTTTCATCGACCGGGCCATCCCCTTCTCCGGCCTGTTCTCGGCCGTGGCCGCCGCCAACGCCGCCGACTACGACGCCATCATCGATCTGCACGACACCCCCCGCAGCCGCCTGATCTCCCTGCTGGCGCGCGCCCCGGTAAAACTGCGCTACCGCAAAGCCTCGCTGGCCCGGCGCCTCTTCGTCGGCCTGCGCATTCCCAGCCCCACGCTGGAGAAGCACACGCTGGAGCGCTACCTGGAGCCGCTGGCCGCCCTGGGCGTGCCGGTGGTACATTCAGGCCCGGAGCTGGGCGACTGGAATCCCGCCGGCGACAGGCCCGAACTCAGGAAAGGCCCTCTGCGCATCTGCGTGCTGCAGACCGCCTTCCTCGGCGACTGCGTGCTGACCCTGCCGCTGCTCAAGAAACTACGGGAGATCATGCCCCGCGCGGCGGTCACGGTGGTCACCCGCCCCGAGACCGCCGGGATTTTCAAAGCTTCCGGCCAGGTCAAAACCATCATCGAGGACAGGAAGAAGACCGCGAAGTCGCGCCTCGGCGAATTCAGCCGCCTGGCCGCCGAGCTGCGCGCCGGGAATTTCGACGCGGCCATCATCCCCCACCGCTCGCTGCGCAGCGCGCTGCTGGCCTGGCGCGCCGGCATCCCGGTGCGGGTAGGTTTCTCCTCCAGCGCCGGCAGTTTCCTGATGACCCACAAGGTCCCTTTCTCCTGGCTGCTGCACGACGTGGAGCGCAACCTCTCCCTGCTTTCCCCCCTGGCCGAGAACCTGACCGCCGCCTTCCCCGGCCTCAAGCGCGACGCCGGTGCCCCCTACGGCAAAGAGGACCGGGTGATAGCCGGCATCAATGCCGGCTCCGCCTGGCCCACCAAGCGCTGGCCGGCCGAAAAATGGGCGCGCCTGATAAAGCTGATGGCCGCCGCGCACGGCGGGAAAGTGCTGATGGTGGGCGGCCCCGGAGAGAAAGACTGGAACGGCGAGATAGAGCGCCTGGCCGGCGCCGACAACTGCCTCAACCTCACCGGCCGCACCACTATGCCGGAGCTGATGGAGGCCATCCGCCCGCTTAAAGTTTTCATCTCCAACGACTCGGGGCCCATGCACATAGCGGCGGCGCTGGGTGTGCCGGCCGTCGGCATCTTCGGCCCCACCACGCGCGAGCTGGGCTTTTTTCCCTACGGCCCGGGCAACCGGGTGGTGGAGACGCCGCTGGCCTGCCGGCCCTGCGCGCTGCACGGCTCGAAGAACTGCCCCCGGGGGCACTTCCTCTGTATGCGCCTGCTGACGGTGGACGAGGTTTTCCGCGCGGCGCAGGACTGCAGGAAGTCCCGCGCCGCCCATATCACGGAGGCTGCTAAACTATGACGATAGCCGCTATTGTTTTAGGACTGATCGCGCTCGGGGCGAGCGCCCGCTGGACCTGGTGGCGCAGCGCCGCGCCCGGCATGAAGGTGCTCTGCTACCACAAAGTAGGCACGCCCCCTCCGGGCTCGAAGCTGAAGGACCTGTGGGTAAGTCCGAAGAAGTTCCGCTCGCAGGTCAAGTACCTGCTCGACCAGGGCTATACCACCCTGTTCTTCTCCGACCTGAAGGCGCTGCGCGACGCCGGCCAGCCGCTGCCTGAGAAGTCCGTGCTGATCACCTTCGACGACGGCTACGAGAACAATTACACCGAGGCTTGGCCCATTCTCAGGGAACTGGGCGCCAAGGGGAATATCTTCGTCGTCTATAATACCATCGGCAAGACCAACCTCTGGCATAACCCCGCCTCCGAGCCGTGGGTCAACATGGCCACGCTGGAGCAGCTTAAAGAGATGCAGGCCAGCGGCGTCATAGAGTACGGCTCGCACACGATGAACCACCCCCATCTCTCCGCGCTCAAGCTCGAGGACGCGGCCTGGGAGATGGCGGAATCCAAGCGCCAGCTCGAGGCCGCCTTCGGCCGGGAGATGTGCGCTTTCGCCTACCCCTACGGCGACGGCGCCTACGCCCCCGCCATCAGGGCCAAGGCCCTGGAGGCCGGCTACACCTTCGACTTCAGCTTCAGGCAGGGCAAGACGCCCTGGCCCTGGGACCGTGAGGCCATGACCATAGACCGCCTGTTCATACGCGGCCGCGACAACAACTGGGACCTGGCGCTGCAGCTGTCCCGCGGCGCCTCGAGGCTCTAAGGTCTTTTTGTATAATAACAACGCGAGGTAAACATAAATGAAAGATTTAGGCATAGGCAAACTGGTAAGCGAGCTGGCCCGGACCAACACCGAGCTCTGGCACGAGGAAGACAAGGCCCGCGTGGGCGACGTGCCGGCCATAGCCGCCGCCAAGAAGAACATAGACAAGCTAAACCAGCAGCGCAACGACCTCATCGAGCGCATCGACGAGCGCGTGCTGGAGGCCATCAATGGCTGAGACCATTGGCAGCCTGGCCGACAAGATCAGCATCATCCAGCTTAAGATCTTCCACATGCGCGAGCAGCTGGAGCGCGCCGACGCCACGCAGGAGCACAAGGCCGCCTGCGCGGGCAAGCTGGAAGTGATGGGCGTGCAGGTGCGCGACCTGGAGGACGAGCTGACGCAGCTGGTCTCCGACGTGGCCTCCGGCAAGGTCAAGCTCAAGATCTACCGCCAGTTCAAGATGTACAACGACCCCCGCTACCGCGCCGCCGCGGCGAAGTAGACGGGATTGACCAGACCGGCAGCGCCGTGAGTGCTGCGAGCGATTTTAGTGCGCAGGGCCAAGGGCCGCAGCGGACGGCCTATCATTAAGGCCGCGGCGAAGAATGTCTGAGCGAGGCACTGTGTGCCGAGCGAGTTCTTCGCCGGCGTAGGCCCGCCGGCCCTCTTCCGCCGCGCACGCTCTATGAGCGAGTAGCGCTCACGGCGCTGCCGAAGCCACCGCAACTATGGGACCTGGAATACTCATTATCGTTTACAAGGGGATCGGCGACGTGCTGCTTACCACGCCGCTGCTGCGCGCGCTCAAGAAAGGCCTGCCGGACTCGCGCCTCTACTTCCTCACGCGCCGCCCCTCGCGGCGCATACTCGAGAACAACCCCCGCCTGGCCGGCGTGTTCTACCGCGAGGACAAGCCGCTCGCGGCCATACGCGCCGCCGGCATAGACATCTCTATGGATTTCATGAGGTCCGCTTCCTCCGGCCTCTACGCCCTGTTCTCCGGCGCTAAAAAGCGGCTGGCTTTCGAGGCGCCCGGCGCCTGGCTCTTCCACAACACGCGCCCCGTAAAGCGTCAGGACAACGCCTACACCGTCTTCGACCGGCTGCAGCTGCTCGAGCCGCTGGGCATACCCCACGACGGACCGCAGATGGAACTGGACTTCAAGCCGGAGAACGCGGCCAAGGCGGACGCTTTCCTGGCCGGCGCCGGGGTGAAACCCGAAGACTTCCTGATAACGTTCGACATCACCAGCCCGCGCGAACACCGCCGCTGGGCTCCCGAAAATTTCGCCGGCCTGGCCGACGCAGCCGCCGAGCGCCATGGCGCGCGCGTGGTGTTCCTGTGGGGCCCCGGAGAACTGGACTACGTCAAGGCGGCCATGGCCGCCGCCAAGCGGCCGCACCAGCTCTGCCCCGATTTCGACCTGCTGGACCTCGCGGCCCTGCTCAGGCGAGCCTCGCTGCACGCCGGCACCAGTTCCGCCCCCATGCACCTGGCCGTCAGCCAGGGGGCGCCCACCTTCACGGTCTACGCCCCGCAGAATTCCCCGGCCAGCTGGACTCCCCCCGGCCCTCGCCACGCGTGGTCGCAGGGCGAGCTCTCCACGCTGCCCTTCGATACGGTCCGGGACAGCTTCCTGACCCACATAAAGAAACTCAAGGAGGCCGCCAGATGAGCTTCTCCGCCGAAAAGACCCGCGATTCGTTGCGGCAGGGCGCGGCCGGCCGCCTGCTGCTGAGCCTGCTGTCCCACACCTATTCCGGCGTGATCCGCGCGCGCAAAGCCCTATACGCCCGGCGCGTACTCAAGAGCCGCAGGCTGCCGGTGCCGGTGGTCTGCTTCGGCAACATCTCCTCCGGCGGCACCGGCAAGACCTCCACCGTGGTCACCGTGGCGCTGGAACTGGCGCGCTCCGGCCGCAAGCCGGCCGTGCTGCTGCGCGGCTACCGCCGCAAGGCCCCGCCCGACAGCGTCACCGTCCTGACCAAGGGCCGCCCGCTGGTGCTCGACGAGGCCGGCGACGAGGCGCTGATGCTCTACCGCATGCTGGAGCCCGCCGGCGTGCCGGTGATAGTCTCCGCCGACCGCTATGCCTCCGGCACCGCCGCCGTGGAGCTGGGCGCCGACCTGATCCTCATGGACGACGGCTTCCAGCATTTCGCGCTGGAGCGCGACGCAGACATCGTGCTGGTAAACGCCACCGCCCCCTTCTACCGCGACCGGGTGCTGCCCGCCGGGGACCTGCGCGAGGCCCCCTCCGGCCTGGAGCGCGCCGCGGCCGTGGTCATCACGCATTGCGAACAGGTGACGCAGGACGCCGTGGACGAGCTGCGCGCCGAGATAGCGCGCCTGGCGCCAGGCGCCGAGATCGTGGAGAGCATGCACGCCCCGGAGACTTTCATAGACCCCGCCACCGCGGTGAACGTGGACCTCAACGCCCTGCGCGGCCGGCCCGCCGTGGCGCTATCGGGCATAGGCGACCCGGCCTCGTTCGAGAACGTGCTCAAGAAAATGCAGCTCGACCTTAAGCAGATCTGGCGCTACCCCGACCATCACGCCTTCACGGAGGAGGAACTGGCCGCGGCCGAGCGCGCCCGCGACGGCCTGCCGCTGATCACCACCTACAAGGATTTTTCGCGCTTCCCCCCCGGCTGGCAGGGCCTGCTGGGCGGCGGCGTGCTGATACTCTCGGTCAAGATAGTCTTCCTGCTCGACGGCTGGAAGCGCCTCATGCGCGTAGTGGACAACGCCGGAAAGGACCGCGACTGATGCGCGCCTGGCCCCGCACCCTCAGGAAAGCACCAGCCGCGCCCACGGCCTTCCTGGACCGCGACGGCACGATCAACCGGGACCGGGCCGGGGTCTACATCACGTCGCCGGACCAGTTGAAGCTCTACGCGTCGGCGGCCAGGGCCGTAAAACTTCTTGCGGAGAAAGGCTACCGGATAGTGGTGCTGACCAACCAGTCCGGGGTGGGCCGCGGCTACATGACCCTGGCCGCAGCAAAAGCCATCAATCTAAAACTGGTGCGCGACCTGCGCGCCGCCGGCGCGCCCGTGGCCGCCGTCTATTTCTGCCCGCACGCCCCGGACGCGGCTTGCGCCTGCCGCAAACCCCGCCCCGGCCTGCTGCGCGAGGCCCGCAAGGACACCCCGGCCGACATGAAGCGCTCTTTCGTGGCCGGCGACAAGCCTTCCGACCTGGCCCTGGCCAGGAACGCCGGTCTGAAAGGCTACCTGGTGCTGACCGGGCAGGGCCGCGCCGCCGCGGCCGCGGGCTATAAGGACCTGCTGGCGCTCGCCAGGGCCGTACCCGATCTCGGTAAAAATCACAAAGGCAAAGACTAACATGAAAAAACGCATACTCGTCTCCCAGATCGTCACGCTGCTGCTCCTGCTCGCCGCCCGTCCCGAAAGCTGGCTCCTTTTCTGGGCCGGCCTCGCCGTGATGCTGCTCGGGCAGCTGGTGCGCCTGGCGGCCAGCGCCGCCATAGTTAAATCCAAGACGCTGACGGTCACCGGCCCCTACGCCGCCGTGCGCAACCCCCTCTACCTCGGCACCATGGTCATGACCGCCGGACTGATGATCATGCTCTCCTCCCCCTCCCGCCCGGCGATGACCGCCGCCCTCTGGGCCGCCGCCGCCGCGGCTTTCGGCTGGATCTATTACGTCACGATCAAGGCCGAGGAGCAGTACCTGCAGTCGGTCTACGGCGAGGACTTCGTCAAGTACAAGGCGGCCGCCCCCGCCATCCTGCCCACCCCCTCCGGCCTGGCCGGCTTCTTCGACTTTTCGGCTTATTCCGCCGAGGTCTTTCGCAAGAACAAGGAATGGCGGGGCATGACGGCCGCCGCCCTGCTGGCCGTACTGGTGGCCGCCCGCATTCACTATGGTTTTTAAACTCCTGCTGCTGCTCGGGCTGGCCTCGCCGGCCGCGGCGGCGGAGAACCTGCTGGAACATCCCTACTGGAACCTGCCGGCCTCCACCGCCGCCGTCACCCCGGCGTCGGCGGGCCTGGTGAACGGCGAGACGCTGGAGTACGACATCTACTGGGGGCTGGTCTACGTCGGGCGGGCCTACCTCAAGATAGAGCAGACCGTGGACATCTCCTCCCGCCCGGCCCTGCATATAGTTTCCGAGGCCAGGTCCGGCTCTTTCATAAATAATTTCTATAAAGTGGCGGACCGCAACGACTCCTGGATGGACGCCGCCACGCTGCAGTCCTACGGTTACTACAAGAAGGTCTCAGAGGGCAAGTTCTTCTTCAACGAGTGGCTGGTTTTCGACGCCGCGGCAAAGCGCTATTACGGCCGCAAGATGAACAAGAAGCGCCAGGTCACCGAGGTGGAAGGTCCGCTGGAGGGCGCTGTAAACGACGTGCTCTCCGGGCTCTACCGCCTGCGGGCCATGCAGATCCCCCAGGGTTCACGCGTGGAGCTGGACGTCAACACCAAGCGCAACTGGCGCCTGACCATCAAGTCCGGCAAGAGCGAGAAGATCTCCACCCCTTACGGCAAGAAGAAGTGCATGCTGTTCGAGCCGATGGCCGGCGAAGAGGGCATCTTCGTGGCCAAGGCCGGCAAGCGCATGCTGGTCTGGATCACCGAGGACGAGCTGAAAGTGCCGATGATGCTGAAGGCCGAGATCTTCATCGGCTCCGTAACCGCCAAGCTGGTGCGCCGCACCATCTCCCCCGGCCCCTACAAATTCCGCTAACCCCCGCTAACCCGGCGGGCCCATTTGTTATAATATTTATATTATGACAAAGGCTGCTTACAAGCGTCTTTCCGCCATCGTAGCCGGCTTCCGCGGCCGCAAGATAGCCGTTTTCGGCGACCTGATGCTGGACCGCTACATAAAAGGTTCCGTAAAGCGGATCGCCCCCGAAGCCCCGGTGCCCGTAGTGCGGGTCACCTCCGAATCCTCCGTCTGCGGCGGCGCCGCCAACGTGGCCGTCAACCTGGCCGCCTTCGGCGCCTCCCCCTCGCTGGTCTCCGTCACCGGGCGCGACGCCCCCGCCGAAGAACTGACCTCCCTGCTGGCCGCCGCAGGCGTCAGCGCCGCCTCCCTGGTGCGCGACGGCGCTTTCCGCACCATAGAGAAGACCCGCGTAATAGCCGAGCATCAACAGGTCGTGCGCTTCGACCACGAGTACCCCGCCCTGCTGGGCCAGCCCGCCCGCCGGGCCGCCCTCTCCTCGCTGGAAGCCGCGCTCGCGGACGGCTGCCAGGCGCTGATCCTTTCCGACTACGGCAAAGGCCTGCTGGAACCCTCCACGATAAAGGCCGCCATCGGCCTGGCCGCCCGCCGCGGCGTGCCGGTCTTCGTGGACCCCAAGGTGGAGCATTTCCAGCTCTACCGCGGCGTGGCCTGCATCACCCCCAACACTTCCGAAGCCTACGGCGGCATGCGCCAGACGCAGAAGGACGGGCAGGAGCACGCCGAGAAGCTCGGCCGCGACATCATGCGCCGCCTGGGCCTGCGCTCGCTGCTGATAACCCAGGGCGAACACGGCATGACGCTGTTCACCCGCAAGGCCTCCGCGCTGGCCTCTACCCATATCCCCACCCGCGCCAGGGAGGTCTTCGACGTGACCGGCGCGGGCGACACGGTCATCTCCACCCTGGCCCTCACCTGGGCCGCCGGGGCCGCCCCCGAGGAAGCGGCCACCGCCGCCAATTTCGCCGCCGGCATCGTGGTAGCCAAGCTGGGCACCGCCTCGGCCAGCGTGGAAGAGCTGCTGGAAAGCGCTAAATCATGGATAAAGACTGCCTGATCGTCATACCCGCCCGCTACGGCTCGCAGCGCTACCCCGGCAAGGTGCTGGCGCGCCTGGGCGGCAAGCCCGTCATACAGTGGTGCTGGGAAGCCGCCGTCAAGGCCGGCCTCGGCGAGGTGACGGTAGCCACCGAACACGCGGCCGTTCTGAGCGCAGTGCGCGCCTTCGGGGCCCGCGCCGTGCTGACCAGCCCGCGCTGCCAGTCCGGCACCGACCGCGTCTACGAAGCGGCCCGCGGCACCAGAGCGGCCTACGTCATAAATATACAGGGCGACGAGCCGTTCATGACGGCCGCCACGCTGAAGAAAGCTTTCAGGAAACTGAAGTCTTCCCCAGACTGCCAGATCGGCACGGCCTGCGTGCGAATAGAGGACCGTGCGGACATCGAGAACCCCAACTGCGTGAAGGTAGCGATGAACAAGGCCGGGCGGGCCCTCTATTTCTCCCGCTGCCCCATCCCCTTCCACCACGCACTTTCAGACCTCAGGGACCTGCCCTACTACAAGCACTGCGGCTTCTACATCTACCGCCGCAGCGCCCTGGAACGATTCGTAAAATTGAAGCCCAGCCCCCTCGAGCGGCTGGAGCGGCTGGAACAGCTGCGTGCGCTCGAGAACGGCATGGGCATAGCCGTGGCCCAAGTGCCGGCGCTCGGGCCGGCCATAGACGTGCCGGCGGACCTGCGGGCCGCCGAAAGATTTCTTAAACGCGCCGGGCGCTAGGAGGACGCCGGGCCGGGCCGCCCCCTCGGGAGCGGCTCTCTCAAACTGCTTTTGCGCGCAAGCGCGGGGATAAAATGACCAGATATATATTCGTGACCGGCGGCGTAGTCAGCTCTCTCGGCAAAGGCATCACCGCGGCCTCCATCGGCCGCCTGCTCAAGTCCCACGGGCTTTCCGTCACCATCATGAAATGCGACCCGTACATCAACGTGGACGCCGGCACCATGGCGCCGTTCCAGCACGGCGAGGTCTTCGTCACCGACGACGGCGCCGAGACCGACCTGGACCTGGGCTACTACGAGCGCTTCCTGGGCATAGACACCGGCCGCGTCAATATCATGACCGCGGGGCAGATCTACCAGACCGTCATCGCCAAGGAGCGCGAGGGCGGCTACCTGGGCCAGACCGTGCAGGTCATCCCGCATATCACCGACGAGATCAAGCGCCGCTTCGTCAAGGCCGGCGAGGGCTTCGACATCGCCATCATCGAGATCGGCGGCACCGTGGGCGACATCGAGAGCCTCCCCTTCCTCGAGGCCGCCCGCCAGATGCGCCCCGACCGCATGCGCAACGACGTGCTGTACCTGCACGTCACGCTGGTCCCCTACCTGACCGCCTCCGACGAGCTCAAGACCAAGCCCACGCAGCACTCCGTCAACAAGCTGCGCGAGATCGGCATCGACCCGGACATCATCGTCTGCCGCGCCGAGAAGCCGCTGGCGCGCGACATCAAGAACAAGATCGCCCTGTTCACCAGCGTCCCCAAGGAAGCCGTGATAGACGCGCCCGACGCGCCTTCCATCTACGACGTGCCGCTGGTGCTCAAGAAGCAGGGCCTCGACGAGCAGATCATGATGCTGCTGCGGCTGCGCAGCGGCAAGTGGGACTTCGACGAGTGGACCGAGTTCACGGCGCGCCTGAAGGCGGCGGCCGGCGCCGCCCCGGTGCGCATCGCCATAGCCGGCAAGTACACCAAGCTCAAGGACTCCTATAAATCCCTGACCGAGGCCGTGCTGCACGGCGCCATAGCCAACGGCGTGAAAGCCGAGTTCGACTACGTGGACGTGGAAGCCGAGGATTTCGGGGCGCGCCTGGCCAAGGCCGACGGCCTGATAGTGCCCGGCGGCTTCGGCGACCGCGGCATAGAGGGCAAGATCTCCGCCGTGCGATACGCCCGCGAGAACAAACTGCCGTTCCTGGGTATCTGCCTGGGCATGCAGTGCGCCACCATCGAGTTCGCGCGCAACGCCATCGGCCTCAAGCGCGCGCATTCCACGGAGTTCGACCCCAAGACCCCCCACCCGGTGGTGGACCTGATGGCCGAGCAGAAAGGCGTGAAGGACAAGGGCGGCACGATGCGCCTCGGCGCGTGGCCCTGCGACATCAGGAAGGGCTCGCTGGCCGCCAAGATCTACGGCGCCGCCGCCATCTCCGAGCGGCACCGCCACCGCTACGAGTTCAACAACAAGTACGCGGCGCAGTACGCCAAGGCCGGCATGACGGTCAGCGGCGTCAACAAAAAGGTGAATCTGCCAGAGATCGTGGAGATCAAGGACCACCCCTGGTTCGTTGGCGTGCAGTTCCACCCGGAGTTCAAGTCCCGGCCGCTGATGCCGCACCCGCTGTTCTTCAGCTTCGTCGCGGCGGCGGTAAAGAACCGGAAAAAGTAAGGAGACGCGCGTGGCTAAACAGAAACAGGTTAAAGTCGGCAAAGTGACCTTCTCCAACGACGGGCCGCTGGCCTATATCGTGGGACCGTGCGTCATAGAAACGGCGCGGTCCTACGAGGCCGAGGCCGTGAAGCTCAAAGCGGTCTTCTCGGTCCTCAAGACGCCGTTCGTACTAAAGGCCTCTTTCGACAAGGCCAACCGCACCTCGCACAGCGCCTTCCGCGGGATAGGCATGCAGGCGGCCCTGGACTTCCTCAAAGAACTGAAGAACCGCCTGGGGCTGCCGCTGCTGGTGGACGTGCACGAGCCGTCGCAGGCGGCCGCGGTCGCCGCCGCGGCCGACATACTGCAGGTGCCGGCCTTCCTATGCCGGCAGACCGACCTGCTCTACGCCTGCGCCGACACCGGCCGGGCCGTCAACGTCAAGAAAGGCCAGTTCCTCTCCCCGTGGGAAGCCGAGAACATAGTCAAGAAGCTCGAGAACCGCGGCGCGGCGGGCATCATGCTCACCGAGCGCGGCTCCTCCTTCGGCTACGGCAATCTGGTGGTGGACATGCGCTCGCTGGAGATCATGAAGGACTTCGGCTACCCGGTGATCTTCGACTGCACGCACTCGGTGCAGCGCCCCGGCGGCCTCGGCAACGCCACCGGCGGGGACCGCCGCTTCATCCTGCCGCTGGCCAAGGCCGCGGCCTCGCAGCGCATAGCGGGCCTGTTCTTCGAGGCCCACCCGAACCCCTCCAAGGCGCTCTCCGACGGGCCGAATTCGCTGCGGCTCGCCGCCGTGAAGCCCGCGGTGGCGGCGCTCAACCGCGTGGACAGGCTGGCCACCGAGATCGCCGGAGTAGGATCCAACTAAGGAAAGATTATGAAATGCACCAACTGCGGGCAGGAAAACCGCCCTACGATCAAATTCTGCAGAAAATGCAACACGGACCTGACGCTGCCGCCGGCCTGGTTCCCCAACTGGCGCTGGCATCTCAAGACGCTGGCCTGGATCTACCTGACGCTCGTCGTCGGGTTCTTCGCCGTCAGCTACCTGCTGCGCCGGCTGCCGCCCCCCTACGACCAGCGCCAGATACCGCCGGAGATGACGCCCTGGCTGAACCCGAAGAAAGCCCCGGCCAAATAGCATGAATCCCAAAGACTCGCTGATCCTCAAGACCGCCCGCGGCGTGATCAAGTCCGAAAGCGCCGCCGTCTCCGGCCTGTCGGCCGCGCTGGACGCGTCCTTCGTGCGGGCCGTACGCCTGCTCGAGCGCTGCCAGGGCAAGGCCGTGCTGCTGGGCGTGGGCAAGTCCGGCCTGATAGCCCGCAAGATAGCCGCCACGCTGGCCTCCACCGGCACGCGCAGCGTCTACCTGCACCCCGTGGAGTCCCTGCACGGCGACCTGGGCATGATAGCCGCCGACGACGTGGCCGTGGCGCTGTCCTATTCGGGCGAGACCGAGGAGACGGCCAAACTGCTGCCCATACTAAAGAAGCAGGGCCTGCCCGTCATCTCCATCACCAACAACGCCGGCTCGCGCATGGCCCGCCATTCCGACGTGGTGCTGCGCCTGCGGGTGAAGTCCGAGGCCTGCCCGATGGACATAGTCCCCACCTCCTCCACCACCGCTATGCTGGCCCTCGGCGACGCGCTGGCCGTGACGCTGATGACTCTCAAAGGCTTCGGCCGCAACCATTTCGCCCGCCTGCACCCCGGCGGCAATCTGGGCAAGCTGCTGAACCTCAAGGTCGGGGACCTGATGCACAAGGGCCGCGAGAACCCCGTGGTAAAAGAAGGCGCCGCCGTAGCCGAAGCGCTGCGCGTGATGACCGCCACCCGGGCCGGCGCCGTTTCCGTAACCGGCAGGGACGGCCGGTTGACCGGCTATTTCACCGACGGGGACCTGCGCCGCCGGCTGCAGGACGGCAGCCTGGACCTGGCCGCCCCGGTCAAAGGCGTGATGACGCGCTCGCCGCTGACCGTACACCCCGAGACGCCGGCCATGGAGGCGGCGCGGTTGATCAGCGAGCGCCGCATAGACAATCTGCCGGTAACGGATTCGAAGTCCGGCCGCCCCGTGGGCATCATAGACGAGCGAGACCTGCTCAAAGAAGGCCTGGGTTGAGAAAACTGCCGCTCCTGCTGCTGCTCGCCCTCGCGGCCTGCGACTCCGCCGGCCGCGGCGAAGCCGCGCCCGGAGTCAGCCTGCTGGAGAACTTCCGCATGGCGGAGAGCGGCGCCGGCGCCGCCCGCTGGCGCCTGGAGGCCGACAAGGGCCGCATGGACGAGAAGAACGGCCTGATCGCTTTCACCTCCCCCCGCATCCGCTTTTACGAAGCCGGCAAGCCCACCTCGGAGATCTCCTCCAGGGCCGGTTCGCTGAAGATGCACGACAAGTCGGCCGTGCTTACCGACGAGGTGGTGGTAAATTCGCTGAAGGACGGCATGCGGCTGGTCACCACCCGGCTTTTCTACAGCGCCGCCCGCGGCAAGATCTGGACCGACGAGCCGCTGACCATCTACAAGGGCCGCACGGTAATAAAGGGCCGCGGCTTTACCGCCAACCCCGACCTCTCCGCCATAGAGATACAACGCCAGGAGACGAGGATGTCCGGACAATGAGTTCTTTACGCCTGATCCTTCTGCTGGCGCTGGCCGCCGGACCGGCCGCGGCCGCCGAGGATTTCCTGCGCGGCTCGGTGGTCAAGAGCGACAAGTGGACCATGGACCGCGCCAACGAGCGGGAGATCTTCGACGGCAACGTTTCCTTCCGCAATCCGCGCTACACGCTGAAGGCCGACCGCGCCCTCTACGCGAGGCCGGGCCAGGCCTGGACGATGAACGGTTCGGTCTACATGCTGCGCACCTTCGACGACAAGTCCCGCGTGGAAGTGAATTGCGACAACGCCTATTACCTCGAGACCCTGGAGGAGGCCACGCTGGGCCGCGGGGCGCTGCCGGTGAGGATGAAATATACCGGCCCCGACGGCAGGGTGCTCAACGGCAGGGCCGACCGGACGCTGGCCGAGAACCAGAAGGGCCTGATGACCTTCGACGGCGCCTTCCTGCTTTCCACGGAGAACCTGGACATGTACGCGCAGCGGGGCCTCTACGACAACGCCGAGGGCACCTTCACCATGCTGGATTCCACCCCGGTGGCCGTAGGCACCCGCCAGCCGTACGATTTCGCGATAGCCGCCGAGCGAATAAAGTTCTTCAAGGATAGCCGCGATATAAAGTTCTATAATAGGGTTTCCGGCTGGGTCAAAGACGCGGAGCAGATCCCAGGCCAGCCGGAAGCCGCAGAGGCCGCCCGCCCATGAAACTCGAATGCACCCTGCTTGAAAAGTCCTTCAGCCGCCGCAAGGTGGTCAACGGCATCTCGCTGCACATCAACTCCGGCGAGGTCTGCGGCCTGCTGGGCCCCAACGGCGCCGGCAAGACCACCACCTTCCACATGCTCGTGGGCTTCCTGGAGCCCGACGGCGGCCAGGTGTTCATGGACGGCCGCGACGCCACGAAGGAGCCGATGTTCCAGCGCGCCCGCGGCGGCATAGGCTACCTGGCGCAGGAGCCCACCGTTTTTCGCGGCCTGACCGTGGAGCAGAACCTGGAGGCCATCCTGGAGCGCACCACCCCCGACCGCGCGGCCATGAAGGCCCGCGTGGAATCCCTGCTGGGCGAATTCGGCCTGCTGCGGCTCAAGGACCAGAAAGCCTGGACCCTCTCCGGCGGCGAGAAGCGCCGGCTCGAGGTTGCCCGCGTGATGATCAACGACCCCAAGATCATCCTGCTCGACGAGCCTTTCGTCGGCATAGACCCCATCACCGTCAGCGACCTCAAGAAGATCATCCTGCACCTCAAGGACAAGGGCATCGGCGTGCTCATCACCGACCACAACGTGCGCGAGACCCTCTCCATCACCGACCGCTCCTACCTCATCTACAACGGCCAGATCCTCATAGACGGCGACGCCAACACGCTCCTCAACGACCCCAAAGCCCGCGAGTTCTACCTCGGCTGGGACTTCAAACTGTAATCCATAAATAAAAGACCCCGACGCGCCGCAAAAAGCGGAGTCGGGGAAGCATAAAACCCGCGTGCGCCGGGGGTACGCCTTCTACGGGTACGCTCGGCCACACCGTGGCCTCGCTCTTTCGCTACGGCTCGGCGCTACGCAAGCCTCGCCTACGCGAGGCCCCTCCGAAGGCATACCCCCGGCACACACGAGGCGAGTTTTACACGAACCAAAATATGCCCGTGCCATCCCTCCGTTTTCTTTCATGGGATTGGCTGTTTCCGTAATGTAACTAGCGGAGACCGCAGGGATGGGGGCTGAAAAAGCCTGTAGGAGGCCCGAGCTTGCATAGCGCGAGGGCCGAGACGGGCAGCCGCGAGCACGGTGTGCGGGTGGAGCGCAGCGACACCGCAGTGACGGCGGTTTTTCGGACCCCGTCCCTGCGGTAGGCCGCTCGAAGTTGAGCGGCCATACGCAGTCAGCTTTAGGTGAAGGTTTCCAGGTGGGTGTGGAGGTGGTGGCGGCGGATGTGCTTCATGGCCGCGGCGTGCTGGGCCTCGGCCCTGGCGGTCTGGCCGGTGAGGTAGTAGAGGTTCGCGAGCGAGAGGAGCGTCAGGGCTTCGCCGCGCAGCTCGGAACGGCCTTTGAACAGGCCGGCGGCCTTGCGGTAATGCTCGAGCGCCGTGCCGAAGTCGCCGTTGCGCTTCTTGATCTCGCCCATGCCCCATTCGACGAAGCCCAGGTCGGCCCAGTCGGAGAGGCCGGAGTAGAGCTTATGCGCGCGCTCATAACCGGCATAAGCCTCTTCGAGCCTGCCCATCTGCCGCAGCACATTGGAAGTGCCGCATTCGGCGTAGGCCTTGGCGAAAGTGTCGTCGGTCCCGGAGAAAAGCCGGCGGGCCCGCACGTAGCAGTCGAGCGCTCGGCCCATGAAGCCGGCCACCCGCAGTATGCCGCCCAGGCCGAACAGGGCATAGCCGGCTGCGGGCTCGTCCTTGTCTTTATTGGCCGAGGAGAGCGACTCCTCGAAAGCGTTGATTCCTTCTCCGTAACGCCCCTGCAAACGGTACAGCCCGCCCAGGGCCCACAGCGCGAAAGCCGCGCCGGCCAGGTCGCCGGCCTTCTTATACGCCGTATGCAGGCGCTCCAGCAGGGCGGCCGCTTCGGCCAACCGGCCCACCAGCCGCAGGGCCAGCGCCCATTCCAGCTCGGCGTCGGGGCGGCACATATCCAGCCGCTTGGCCAGCGCCAGCGCGCCCTTGGCGGCCGCCAGGGCCTCGCACTCCCTGCCCAGCGCCCGGGCGCAGCGCGCCTCGCCCAGCAGGGTTTCCAGCAGAAGTTCCTCGTCGCTCCTGGCCGCCTTGCGGGTCAGGGCGTATTGTTCCAGCGCACGGCCGAACAGGCCGAGACCGCGCAGGGCCTCGCCCTTAAGGAACAGCCAGCGCCCTTTTCCGGCGCCCGGCTTGATCTTGTTCAGCGCGGCCAAAGCTTTGGCGAATTCACCGTCATCGAGCAATTTTTCTATTTTTTCCATATGATCTTCTTTTCGCAGCCCCGCCCCAGGGGGCAGGGACCGCAGAGAGGTTTTGACTTCCGGCAGAAATCCTTGCACAGCTTCACCAGAAGAGCGTGATACTCATTATACACTTTCTCGTCGGGCTTCAGAGCGCGCCCGAACAGCGCCTGCCAGCCGCCGTACGATAAACCTCGCCCCAGCCCGTATCTTTCCCCCACCCGCCGCGTATAGGCGTCTATCACGAAAGAAGCCTTGCCCGCCGCGTACAGGACCATCGAATCCGCCGTCTCCGGTCCCACGCCGTCGTACGACAGGAGCTCGGCGCGCAGGGCGGCGGCGGGCGCGGCGGCGAACCAGGCCGGCAGGCCCTCAGGGTGCTCGGCCAGGACGCGCCGGCAGAATCCGCGCAGCCGCCCGGCCTTCTGGTTATAGTAACCGCTGCTCCGTACTGCCCGCCTCAGCACAGGCAACGGGCAGGCGGCCATCGACTCCGCGGTCAGCAGCCCGGCGGCGCGCAGCGCCAGCAGGGCCTTTTCGACGTTGGTCCAGGCCGTATTCTGGGTGAGTATGGCCCCGACGCAGATCTCGAAAGCTCCGGCCGGCCCGCGGGGGCCATAGGAGCCGGGAGCGTAAACGGGCGCGGCCCCGCCCGGAGGCGTGACCGGCCACCAGCCCTGCCGGCCGAAAGCCTTGTACAGCCGGGAATAGATCCCCCTTATTCTTTGGGAAGCAGCCGCTTTATCTCGAGGAGCAGGTCCTCGAGATTGTAGGGCTTTTTCATGAAGTTGCGCGCGCCGCATTGTTTAGCCTTCTCTATGCTCTCGGAGGTGTCGAGCGTGGAAATGATCAGCACCGGCGTGTGGCGGGTCAGGCTGTCGCGCATGAGCGCGTTGCAGACCTCGTAGCCGTTGAGCTTGGGCAGCAGCAGGTCCAGCAGGATCAGGTCCGGCTTCTCCCGGCGCGCGAGCGCCAGGCCGGAGACCCCGTCGCCGGCGTGCAGCACGGTGTAGCCCTCCGAGGCCAGCACTTCCTTGAGCACGGTAGAGGCGGCCTTGCTGTCCTCTATCATCACTATTTTGCGGGACGTCATTTCGCCCCCTTGTAATGGCCGGCCAGTTCTATATAGTCCTGCTCGGACCGCTCCAGGCCGCGGCATTCCTCGTCGGTAAGCTGCCGCTTCACCTTGCCGGGCGCGCCCATCACCATGCTGCGCGGCGGTATCTTGGAGCCGGGCGTCACCACGGCGCCGGCGGCCACCAGGGAATATTCCCCGATCTCGCAGTCCATCACCACCGCGCCCATACCTATCAGGCAGCGCTGGCCCACTACCGAGCCGTGTATGATGGCCGAATGGCCCACCGTCACGCCCTCGCCGACCAGCACCGGCTTGTCGCGGTTCGGGTGCAGCACGGCCAGGTCCTGTATATTGGAGCCTTTTCCAATCTCTATCCTGTCCACGTCGCCGCGGATGACGGCGCCGGGCCAGACGGAGACGCCGTCGGCGATCTTCACCCGGCCAATTACGGCGGCCGAAGGGTGCACCCAGGCCCCGCCGGAGATCTCGGGAACGCTGTGCATGAATTTCTCTGTCATTTATGCCCCTTCCCGTGGCGGGAATGCTCGCCGGTATGCGGCGGTTCGGAGGCGTGCAGCCCCCAGTAGATGAAGACGCTGGCGAAAGCCGGCAGCAGGTAATAGAAGAGGCGGAACAGCAGGCTCGCCGTCAGCGCCTGCGCCACCGGCACGCCCATGCCGGAGAAGGCCGCCGTCATGGCCGCTTCCATGGCGCCCAGGCCGCCCGGCAGGATCGGGATTATCGTCATCAGCATGCCGAAAGCGAAGCCGGCTATCAGCGTGGTGGCGCCCAGCGACACGCCCACGGCCTTGAAGGCGAAATACAGGATCAGGATATTGCTGACCCAGTCGCAGAAGACGTAGGCCACCACCTTGGGCAGCTCGAACTTGCGGCCGTGTATGGTGCGGATGCCCTCGTCCAGCTGGCCTTCGAACTTCACGAAATTCTCGTGCGGGATCTCCTTCTTCGAGAAGAAGTAGATCACGTGGTTGACCGCCACGAACATCCGGCGGGCCCAGGCGGCGCGCAGCTCGTGGTGGAAGAACAGCAGCGTCAGGCCGAAAGCGAAGCCCAGCACGGCCGCGACGCCGATAAGCGCCTCCACCATGCTCTTGTTGAAATCCGGGGTGTTCAGGAACTGCAGCAGCGCGCCTTCCACCACGATCAGCGCCAGCGCCAGGTAGATCAGCACGGTGATGACCACGGAGGAGGTGACGCTGGCCCCGTAAGGCACGCGGCGCTTACCCAACAGGTGGGCGCGCGTGGCGAAGCCGCTGATGCCGCCCGAGGAGACGAAATAGTTGACGGTCGTGGACACGAAGGCTATGCCCGCCACCTCCAGGAAGGGCAGTCGGATGCCGAGTATCCGCAGCACCTCCCACAGAGTGAGGCCCATGAAGGTGTAACTGGAAACCGCGAACAGGAAGGACAGCGTCAGCCAGAGCGGGCTGGCATTGCGTATGGTTTCCGCCATAGCCCCCAGGTTGGGATAGATCAGCCAGGTCAGGATGCCCAAAGACAGCGCTACCGGAGCGTAGACGACCAGTTTTTTGCGGAAGGAGGCTTGCTTCATAATGTGATAAAATTAGTCTATATAATTATGGCGGTCAGGAAAAGACTTTCCCCCCGCCCCGACCTATGGCAGCACTCAAATTCGATTTCATCGTAGTCGGCAGCGGCGCCGCCGGCCTGCTGGCCGCCCATAAGCTGGCCGCGGCCGGCCGCGTGGCCGTGCTGACCAAGCGCACCCCCGAGGTCTCCAACAGCGACCTGGCGCAGGGCGGCATAGCCGCCGTAACCGGCCCGGACGACGATTTTCCCCTGCACATAAAGGACACGCTGCGCACCGGCGCCGGCCTTTCGGACCCGCGGGTGGTGGACCTGACCATAAGAGAAGCCCCGGAGCGCATCAGGGAACTGGTCGCGCTGGGCACGCGCTTCTCGGAGAAACGAGGCGTCTTCGAACTGGGCCTGGAAGGCGGCCACAGCCGCCGCCGCGTGCTGCACGCCGCAGATTCCACCGGCCACGAGATGGAGCGCGCGCTCCTGCAGGCCTGCCGCTCGGAAAAGAACATAACCTTCTTCCCGTTTTTTTCGGCCGTGGACCTGATACTGCGGGCCCGCCCCGCCGGCACCCGCCCGGCGCGCAACGCCTGCCTGGGCGTCTACGCCCTGGAGGAAGCCACCGGCCGCGTGCACAGTTTCCTGGCCCCGGTCACGCTGCTCGCCTCCGGCGGGGCCGGCAAGGTGTACCGCTATACCTCCAACCCCGACGTCACCACCGGCGACGGCATGGCCATGGCCTACCGCGCCGGCCTGCCGCTGGTCAACATGGAATTCGTGCAGTTCCACCCCACCTGCCTCTACCACCCGCAGGCCAAGTCCTTCCTGATCTCCGAGGCGCTGCGCGGCGAGGGCGGCATATTGCGCGACGCCGACGGGCGCGCCTTCATGAAGGACTATTCCCGCTATCAGGAGCTGGCGCCGCGCGACATCGTGGCGCGGGCCATAGACTCCGAGCTCAAGCGCACCGGCGCCGACCACGTCTACCTGGACATGACGCACCTCAAGCCGGCCTTCCTGCGGCGCCGCTTTCCGATGATACACGCCAAATGCCTGGCGCTTGGCATCGATATGACGCGGGCCCCTATCCCCGTGGTGCCGGCGGCCCACTTCTTCTGCGGCGGCATCGGTACCGACGACCATGGCCGCACCGCCATGCCCGGCCTTTACGCCGTCGGCGAGGTGGCGCATACCGGCCTGCACGGCGCCAACCGCCTGGCCTCCAACTCGCTGCTCGAGGCCTGCGTCTTCGCCCACAGGGCGGCGCAAGCCGTAAAAGGGGACCGCGTAGCCCGCCGCCCCTCCGGCCGGCCGCTGCACTGGACCACCGGCAACGCGCGCCCCTCCGACGAGGCAGTCATCATCAAGCATAACTGGGACGAGATCCGCACGCTGATGTGGAACTACGTGGGCATAGTGCGCAGCGACAAGCGCCTGGCCCGGGCCAGCGCCCGCGTGAAGGTGATCTCCGCCGAGATCGTGAAATATTACTGGGACTTCCTGCCCACCCGCGACCTGCTGGAACTGCGCAACATCGCCTGCCTCGCCGACGTCATCATCCGCTCCGCCCGCTCCCGCAAGGAGAGCCGGGGCCTGCACTACACGGTGGACTACCCGGCGGCCTCGCCGAAGTTCGCCAGGCCCACGGTCATAGACCGCTACGGCCGGTAAGCGGCCGGGGCCGCCATTCTTATGGACAAGATCATCATCAACGGCGCGCGCTCGCATAATCTCAAGAACTTAAGCCTCGAACTGCCCAAGAACAAGCTGGTGGTGATCACCGGCCTGTCGGGATCGGGCAAAAGCACCCTGGCCTTCGATACGGTCTACGCCGAGGGGCAGCGCCGCTACGTGGAATCCCTCTCGGCCTACGCCCGGCAGTTCCTGGAGCAGATGGACAAGCCCGACGTGGATTCGATAGAGGGCCTTTCCCCGGCCATCGCCATCCAGCAGCACCACCCCTCCAAGAACCCCCGCTCCACCGTGGGCACCGTCACCGAGATCTACGATTACCTGCGCCTCCTGTTCGCCAAGGCCGGGCGCCCCTTCTGCCCCTCCTGCCATAAGCCCATCAAGGCCTGGTCGGCCCAGGGCATCACCGCGGAGATCGCGGCCAAGTACGCGGGCCGCAAGGTGCGGCTCTTCGCCCCGCTGATACGCGGCCGCAGCGGCACCTACGAGGAATTGTTCGCCCGCCTGAAGAAGGCCGGCTTCGCCAAGGTCAAGGTGGACGACAAGGTGTTCTCCCTGGAGACGCCCCCGGACCTGAAGCGCTACGTGAAGCACGACATAGATCTCTTTGTGGACGAGTTCACCGTCTCCGCCGGCGACCGCGAGCGCCTCAGCGAGGCCGTGGAGCTGGCGCTGGGGCAGTCCAAGGGCCTGCTCTCGGCCGAAGAGCCCGGTAAACCGGCCGACCTCTACAGCGAGAAGAACGCCTGCCCGTCCTGCGGCATCAGCTTCCCCGAACTGGAGCCGCGCCTGTTCTCGTTCAATTCCCCCCACGGCGCCTGCCCCGAATGCGACGGCCTGGGCATAAAGATAGAGATAGACCCCGAACTGGTGGTGCCGGACAAGACCAAGTCCGTCAACGACGGGGCGCTGGAGGCCTGGGCCAACCCCGTCACCACGCGCACCCACCGCTGGAAAGGCTCCTGGTCCGGCTACTACGCGGACATGCTCAAGACCGCCGCCGAGGCCAACGGCATAGACCTGGACAAGCCGTGGAAGGACCTGCCCAAGGCCCACCGCGACATGCTGTTCAACGGCGCCGGGGATTTCGAAGGCGTGATCACCAACCTCAAGCGCCGCCACACGGAGAGCGAGTCCGATTTCGTAAAGGAAGAGATCTATACCAAGTTCATGCAGGAGACGGTCTGCCCTTCGTGCAAAGGACTGCGCCTCAAGCCCGAGGCCCTGAGCGTGATCGTGGACGGCAGGAACATAGCCCAGATGGCCGCGCTGCCCATAGCCGCCGCCCTCAAGGCCATGACCGCCCCCGACCTGAGCGCCACGGAAAAGACCATCGCCCGCCTTATCCTCAAGGAAATAAATTCCCGCCTGAACTTCCTCAACGACGTCGGCCTCGGCTACATTTCAATGGACCGCCGCTCCGAAACCCTGTCCGGCGGCGAGGCCCAGCGCATACAGCTGGCCACGCAGATAGGCTCCGGCCTGACCGGCGTGCTGTACGTGCTCGACGAGCCCACGATAGGCCTGCACCAGCGCGACAACGCCAAGCTCATCGGCACCCTCAAGGCGCTGCGCGACATCGGCAATACGCTGCTGGTGGTAGAGCACGACGAGGCCGTCATCCGCGGCGCCGACCACATAGTGGACCTCGGCCCCGGCGCGGGCCTGGCCGGCGGCTATATAGTGGCGCAGGGCACCCCCGAGGAGATAGTAAAGAACCCCAAGTCCGTCACCGGCCCCTACCTGAGCGGGGCGCGCTCCACCACGCTCAGGCGCGAACCGCGGGCCCACTCCGGCAAGTTCCTGGAATTCACGGGGGCGAAGCAGTTCAATCTCAAGGACATCGACGTCAAGATCCCGCTGGGACTGTTCGTCAGCATCTGCGGCGTGTCCGGCTCCGGCAAATCAACGCTGCTCTACGAGATCGTGTACAAGGCGCTGGCGCGCGAGCTCTACAAGTCCAAGGAGACGCCCGGCGCCTTCCGCGCCATGAAGGGCGCCTCCGGCATAGACAAGGTCATCATCGTAGACCAGTCCCCCATCGGCCGCACGCCGCGCTCCAACCCGTCCACTTACAGCGGCGTGTTCAACCATATCCGCGACCTGTTCGCGGCGCTGCCCGAGGCCAAGCGGCGCGGCTACGAGCCGGGGCGCTTCTCGTTCAACGTCAAGGGCGGCCGCTGCGAAGCCTGCCAGGGCGACGGCACCATCAAGATCCAGATGCAGTTCCTGCCCGACGTCTACGTGAAGTGCGAGGAATGCGGCGGCCACCGGTTCAACGAGGACACCCTGGCCGTTAAGTTCAAGGGCAGGAGCATCGCCGACGTGCTGGCGCTGTCCGTGGGCGAGGCCGCGGAACTGTTCGCCGACATCCCGCGCATCGCCAAGATCCTGTCCACGCTCAGCGAAGTGGGGCTGGACTACCTGAAACTGGGCCAGAGCGCCACCACCCTCTCCGGCGGCGAGGCCCAGCGCCTCAAGCTGGCCGAGCAGCTGGCGCGCCGCGCCACCGGCCGCACCCTGTACATCCTCGACGAGCCCACCACCGGCCTGCACTTCGCCGACGTGGAGAAGCTGCTGAAAGTGCTGCACCGCCTCTCCGAAGCGGGCAACACCGTGCTGGTCATCGAGCATAACCTCGACGTGATCGCCGCCTCCGACTGGCTTATAGAGCTGGGCCCCGAGGGCGGCGACGCCGGCGGCCGGCTGGTCTACTCCGGCCCGGTGGCCGACGTGGTGAAGGCGCGCGGCTCGCATACCGGTTTCTACCTTAAGGAGCACCTGGGCGGCCTGAAGAAAAAGGCCGCCGCCCGCTGATGACCGCCCCCGCCCCCTCCGAGCCCCGCCGCAGGGTACTGCTGGTAGCCCCGCGCTTCCCCTTCCCGTCGCTCAGCGGCGGCGAAAAGTGGACGGCCTCGCTCGCGCGCGGCCTGGCGCGGCGGCACGAAGTCTCGCTGTTCTCCTTCGCGGTGCGCGGAGCCGAGGCGCAGCAGACGGCGCTCGCCATGAGCCTGGAGGGCCGGGAGCTGAACAAGGTCTACCTGCTGCCCAGGCCGGCGTCCGCCGCCGGGCAGGGCCTGCCGCTGCTGCCGGCCATGTACTGGTCCCCTGAAGCGGCGGAGCGCCTGGCCGAGGCCGCCGCGGAGACGCGGGCCGAGGTGGTGCACATACTCTTCTCGGAGATGGCCTGCTACGCCGCGGCCCTCCCCCCCGCCCTGCCCGCAGTCTACACCGAGATAGACTCAAGCTACCTCTACCCGTGGAAGTATTACCTGCGCGAGACGGCCGGCCTGCAGGGCTATCTGATGCTCCGCGAGTTCTTCAGGGGCAGGGCATACGCCCGCCGCCATTACGGCCGCTTCGCGGCGGCCACGGCCATCACCGCCAGCGACGGCGCGGATATACAGCCTTACCTGCGCTCCCCGCTGGCCGCCGTAACGCCCAACGCGGTGGATCCGGAGGAGTTCGCCCCCGCCGCGCCCCCCGAGCGCAAGGACGGGGAGATCCTTTTCGTGGGCCATTACCCGCATTACCCCAACGAGGACGCAGCCCTGCGGCTGGCCCGGCGCATCTTCCCGCTGGTCAAGGCGGAGCGCCCCGACGCCACGCTAGTCCTGGCCGGCTCCTGTCCCACGGCCGTAGTCAAAGCCCTCGCCGGGGCCTACACTGCCGTGCCAGGCACGGTTGCAGACCTGAGGCCCGCCCTGTGGCGCGCGCAGGTCTTCGCCGCCCCGGTGCGCTACGGCCTGGGCGCCAAAGGCAAGATCCTCGAGGCTTTCGCCGCCGGCCTGCCGGTAGTCGCCTCCCGCGAGGCCGCCGCCGGCATAGAGGGCGCGATAGACGGCGAACACCTGCTCGCCGCCGCATCTGACCGGGAGTTCGCGGCAGCCGCGGCCCGCCTGCTGGGCGACCCGGCCCTGCGCGGGCGCCTCGCCGCCGCCGCGCTAGACCTGGTAAAGAAAAGATTCTCTTTCTCTGATGTGGTCTCGTCGGTCAGCGGCGTCTACGCCAAGGTGCTCGATGGCCGTTAATTCGCTGCATATTGAGCTGCTGCACGCCTGCCCGCTCTCCTGCGCGGCCTGCGACCACAGACTGCGCGGCGGGGCCAGGCTGCCGCGCGCCGCGCTGGACGCGGTACTGCGCGACCCCGCTTTCTCGGGCCTGCGGCTGGCCTCTTTCTCCGGCGGAGAGCCGCTGCTCTACCCGGGCCTGGCAAAAGTCCTCACCGCGGCGGCGCGGGCCTGGCCGGACGCCGCCCTGGTGCTGCTCACCTCGCTGTACCTGCCGGGCAAGGCCCTCTCCCTGCTGCGCCGGCTGCCGCCCGCCGTGCTGCGCCGTCTGCATATAGGTTCCTCGCTGGACGGGCCCGGTCCCGTTCACGACGCCCTGCGCGGCCGCCCCGGGGCTTTCGCCGCCCTGCGGATGGCCCTGGCGAAAATCAAGCGGGAGTTCCCCGGAGTTTCCGCGGGCCTGACCTTTACCGCCACCAGCCGCAACGCCGCCGTCTTCCACGAAACCTGGAACGAGGCCCGGGCCATGGGAGTACCGCTCGGAGTCCAGTTTCTGGTCCCCAACGACAACACCGCCGGATTGGAGCTGGACGCGGCTGCGCGCAAGGCCCTCTCCGCCGGGCTGCGCCGGGCGCTGGAGGCAACCGCGTCCGCTTCCCCCCAGGCCGCCGACCTGCGCCAGGCCCTCGGTTTTCTCGGCGGCGGCCCCACGGCGGCCTGCGGCGCCGGCGTCACCTTCCTGATGCTGGCCCCCGAGGGGGAGTTCTACCTTTGCCCTTTCCACAAGGAGATCAAGGCCCCGCTGAACGCCCCCGGCGCCCTGCGCCCCCCGGCCGCCGGCTACCGCGGCAGGTTCTGCGCGGAATGCTTCCTGCGCTGCGCCCAGTGAACTTGCCCACCAATTAAAGATCCCCGGCCAACCGGGGATCTGCGAAGGACCTGTTCAGTTAAGACTGGGCAAGGTCAGGCGGCCGGCTTGCCTTTTCGCCGAAAGCGGTCTAAAAACAAAGCCATGAAGCCGCGCTCCTGCCCGAGCGGGCTGTAGAGGTTGATGGCGTCCCTGCGCAGATGCGCGATGAACATGATGGGGAGGTTCCAGAGGAATTCCGCCCACCAGGCCTTCTTCCAATGGGAGGGCAACCGGCGCAGGATGGACGGCAGGGAATAGAACTTCTTGTAATACTTCATGTAGCCGCGGAAGAATTCCTCGTCGGTCAGGTCGGGCCCGGACATTTTGTAATCGGGGTAGGCGCCTGGCTTATAAAGCCACCAGCGCGGCCGCCGGAGCAGGCCTTTCTCCAGCAGTTCGCGGTAGGTGCGCGTGCCGGGCAGCGGCGTCAGCGCCCACCAGGCGGTATAGGGCACCTTCGCGCTTGTGAGGAACTCGTAGACCCGCCTGAACTGGCCCGGCGAGCCGGTGCCGGGCTGGAACACCATGCTGGCCAGTACGGAAATGCCATGACGGGAAAAAGCGGCCAGCTGCCGCCGGTACTGGTCCGTCCTGTTGAAAGACTTGTTGAACTCCGAAAGCGTCTCGTCGCAGAGGGCCTCCATGCCCACCGTGATAGAGCGGCAGCCGCTGCGCTCGGCCAGCTCCAGCAGTTCCTCGTCGTCGGCGCAGTCCATGGTGGCGTTGCCCGCCCACACCACCTTGAGCGGGATTAGCGCCCGCAGCAGCTCTTTGGCCCGGGCCGGGTCGCCGAAAAGGTTATTATCGGCGAAGGAGCAGCCGCGCGCGCCGAGCGCCTTTATCTCCGCTATCACCTCGGGCACCGGCCTCACCCTGTAGCCCGCGCCCAGGAAAGGGGTGACGGAACAGAAAGAGCAGTTATGGGGGCAGCCGCGCGAGGTTTCTATCGAGTAAGTGGGCAGCGGGATGATCCTGGAGAGGAGGGGGCCGCCGCGCGAAGTGTAATAAAGTTTTTTATCTATCAGGTCGTAGCGCGGCACGGGCCAGCCCGCCATGGACGGGCGCGGCAGGCCTTTATAGGTCTTCTGCGGCGCGCCGGCGCGGAGATCTTCGATGAAGCGCGGCCAGGTCTCCTCAGCCTCCCCCACGATCACCGTGTCGGCGTGGGCGAGCGCCTCTTCGGGCTCCATGCTGACATGGATGCCGCCCATCACCACGTACGCCCCGCGGCGGCGGAACTCGTCGGCTATGTCGTAGGCCCGCGCTATGGACTTGGTATAGCCGGTGATGCCGACGAGGTCGGGCCCCGAGGCGTAATCGATCTCCTGCAGCATGTCGATGCAGATCTCCACCTGGTCGCGGGGCGGGACCAGGGCCGCGAGGCAGGGCAGGGTATTGGCCGGGGTAAAGCCGACGCGCGTCTTGTCCACGCTGCCGTCGCTGCGGTACCTGGCGGGCTCAATTAGCAAAATTCTCATCGTTATCAGGAAGGCTTCGCCGCGCGCCCGCGCGGGCTACAGGAAAAACCTCGGCTTCTGGTTCCAGATTATTGTTTCGGGCTGTACTATGGCTATAGCCTGCACCCCGCGCCGCAGCCGCCAGGCGTCTGCCGCCGCTACCCCGCGCGAAAGCAGCAGCGCGACGGCGGCCGCTCCCTCCCACCAGGCCAGCTTGCGCAGGCGGCCCAGGTAGCGGCCGCGCCAGCTCCGGCTGAGCTCCTGCGAGGCGGCCAGCAGCGCGGGCGAAATGAACTCTCCCCCCCGGCCGCAGAAAGCGGCGGCCACCGACCATTTATCCACCCCGGTAAAAGGAGACCTGACCGTGCCGCTGATCTTAAAAGTCTTGTCCTGCGCCGCGAGGGCGGCTATGATGTCGCCCGACTTCACCTCCAGCCCCGCTATGGCCGCCCGCCGCTCCCCGGTCAGGTCCTCGGGGATCTTGAAAGCGATAAAGATCATCAACTGCACCAGCCCGGAGTTGGCCCGGGCCCAGTCATAGACGGCGCCCGCGGAGGCCAAGTTGGATTTGTTTACGGTCATGTTGAAATAGCAGGAAAGCCCGCCGGCCGCGCGCACCATTTCCGCGCATCGCTGCCGCAGGGGATTGAGCGCGGCCTCGTCCTTGCCCGTCCAGCCTTCGCGGTTCTGCAGGGAATCCACGTGCAGACAGACGCCGGCCAGGCCCTCGGCCTTGTACGAGGCCAGCAGGGCAGGGGTCAAGAGCTCGCCGTTGGTAACCAGGAAGGGGTGGAAGCCGGATTGTTTGATGTAGCGTATCACTTCGGGCAGGTGCGGATAGCAAAGCGGGTCTCCGCCGGCCACGGCGATGACGTCGGCGTTGACCTTCTGTTTTATCGCGTCTATTTCGGCCAGCACGGCCCCCAGCGGCTTGTGCTCGCCGGAGTTATTGGTGGAGAAGCAGCCCGTGCAGCGCATATTGCACTCTTTGGTGGGCTCCAGCCAGGTGATTATCGTGTCCAAGGCGGTCCAGGGAAGGCTGTATTTTAAATCGGCCGGAGGAATACTCATTGAAGTTGATAGCGTCTCTTAATGCAACCTATAGATAAGTACGGCGACCAAATACACGTTGGTAAAACCAAAAACCCACTCATAGTATAGCCGGGCCCGCGGTTTCAATGTCAGGAAGGAAAAAACTGCCAAGGAGGCAGAGAGAAAGCCCCCTCCGTACTCCCCCTGCACAAGGGAAACCATCGCCGCCGCGGTCAGCAGGACAATAACAAGCAGCACTGAAGCCGGTACCCCCAGAACGGCCGGGAAGGTCCAAACCCCCGCTTCGCGGTCCCCTGTTACATCTCGGATGTCCGCAAGAACATTCAGGCAAAAAAGCAGAATGAGGAAATGGATGGAAGACTTCAGTACAGGAATAAAAATGGAGACAGAGAAACCGTATTGGTAAATTACCGGGGCGAGGATGCCGACAGTCCAGAAATTCAGCATATTCGCCAGCACTTTCAAACCAGGGATAGCCTTAAACCGCTTCGGGAAAAGGCGAGGATCGCTATAAACAATCATGACCACTGCCGCGTACATCAGCAGTTGCAGAAAGCCCGCCGCCGCCAGTATATAGACTGGCACGGCCGCCGCCGCCAGCAGGCGCCATGAACTGTGTCGTACCACCCTGCCTCCGGGGATATTTACCACATCCTCCCTGTTGCGAAAACGCGCGTCGTAGGCATAAATTAATTCATAAAGAGCGAAGAACGACAAGGCGCAGAGAACGGATCCGGTTGAGATACGACCCGAAACCATGATGGTCGTGTTAAGATAAAGCAGGAACGAAGCCAGCGGCAGCGCCGTGCGGTACCTCAAGTAAAGGTCCAGTAGACTGTAGCTCATATCTCTTGCCATAATGCCGTTTCCAAGTTGCCGGCGCATTGCTTCCAATTGTACTAAATGCGGTTTGCGGTATTGAGATACCGCAGAAAAGCGGCCAGCGGCAGCGCCGTGCGGTACCAGAAAATAATATCCATAAATTCGGCTGTCATCTCCGTCGCCGGCCCTTTAAGCCCGCGTTGATTTGGTAATTGTAACAAATACTGTTTATAATTTTAGTCTGCCGCGGCGCGGGCGCCTCAGGCAAGGCTGCGCTCCGCTCCGGCGACAAAAGAATTAAATATTCCCTTTGAAAAAGCTCGCTGCTGACCCTGCCGCTGTTTTTTATAACGGCCTACCTGCTCAGCGGCGGCCGCCGGCCCTCCGGCGCCGAAGACTGTCTCTCGGTCTCGTCCATCCGCCTGTTCCTCAACGGCCGTTTTTTCATGATGCTCTACACCGGCGGGACGGACCGCTGACCGCTGAATTTCAAGACTTACGGCCGGCCCCGGACGACCTTTGATATAATCTGACTATGGGGAAAGCAGACCTGGACAAACTTTGGGCGCTGGCGCGGGCCGAGTGGCGGCTGCGCCAGCAGAGCACCTTTTTCGGCTTCCTGTGGACCCTGCTCAACCCCGCCCTGATGTTCGCCGTCCTTTACGGCCTCTTCGTCAAATGGCTCGGCCGCGCCCAGGGCGACTACGCCGTCTTCCTGCTGATAGGCCTCGTCGAGTGGAACTTCTTCGCCTCCGCCACCTCCTACGCCCTGTCCAGCCTGCTGCGCCGCGGCCCGCTGCTTAAAAGCTACCCCCTGCCGCTGGAAGTCCCCGTCCTCGCCGCCGTGCTCAGCGTCTATTTTTCCCATTTGCTCGAGCTCGCCGCCCTCGGCCTGATACTCGCCTGGTTCCAGGCGCCGCCTTCTTTTCCCTGGCTCTGGGTGCTCGTGATAGACGCCGCCTACCTGGGCCTGGCCGCCGGGGCCGGCCTGCTGCTGGCCGGGCTTTACGTCTTCTTCTCGGACCTGGAACGCATCTGGAACCTGGTCCTCACCGCCGGCTTCTTCCTCACCCCGGTCTTCTACCCCCTCTCGGTGCTCGCCCCAGACAAGGGAGCGCTGCTTAAGGCCAACCCGCTCACGGCAGTGATAGAAAGCGCCAGGCTGGTTTTCTCCGGTTCCGCCCCGCGCCCCGGCGACCTGGGGCTGACGGCGCTCTGGGCCGCCGCCGCGCTGGCCACGGGCTTGGCCCTGCTGCGCTTCAAGCGGCGGGCCATAGAGGACGCCCTGTGACCGGCCTCGCCGTAAAGAATATCTCCAAGACCTACCGGGTTGAGCTGCCCCGGGAGGACGCGCTCTCGGTGCTGATGCGCTTCTTCAGCGGCCGCTCCCCGTCGCGCCCCTTCAACGCCCTCGACGGCGTCTCTTTCGACCTGAAACCGGGACGCGCGCTGGCGCTCTGCGGCCCCAACGGCTCCGGCAAGACCACCCTGCTCAAGATCCTCGCCGGCATTACTTCCCCCTGCTCCGGCGAGGTCGCCTTCGCCGGTAAAACGGCCTGCCTGCTGGGCTTCGCCTCCATCCTGCAGGACCGCCTGAGCGTGAAGGAGAACGCCCGCCTCTGCGCCGTCTTCTTCGGCCTGCCTGGCGCCCCCGCCGAAGCGGCGGAGCGGGTGCTGGCGGCCTCCGGGCTGGCGCATTTGCGCAATGCCCGCGCAGGCGAGCTTTCGGCCGGCATGAAGCTGCGCCTGCCCTTCATGGCCGCGCTGGCCTGCGGCGCTGACCTGTTCCTTATCGACGAGACCCTGGCCGTGGGAGACGCGGCCTTCCGCGACCTGTGCCTGGCCCGCCTGCGGGAGCTCAAACGCGCCGGGGCCATGCTGGTTTTCGCCACGCACGACCAGGCCCTCGCCAAAGGCCTGGCCGACGAGGCGCTGGTGCTGGAAGCCGGAAGGCTCGTCTTTTCCGGCGCGGCGGCGGCCCTGCCCCACCACGGGGCAAAAGAGCCGCCCGGTACCGCCTTCCGCCGCGGTCTGGAGCGGTACGCCGTCCTTTATGAAAAACTGAAGGCCGCCGGCTACGCGCTGCAAGAAGCCCCGCCCGCCTCCGACGAAGAACTGCTGCTGGTCCACACTCCGGGCTGGCTCGCGCGACTCAAGAACAACGAGCTTTCCCCCGCCGAAGAAGAGGCGCTGGCGCTGCCCCTCTCTAAACATATCCTGCCCCTGTCCTGGCGCCTGGCTGGCGGCACCCTGGCCGCGGCCCGCGCCGCGCTCTCGTCGGGCCTGGGGATCTTCCCGCCGGGCGGCGGCCACCACGCCTTCCCCGACCGGGGCGAAGGGTTCTGCCCGGTCAACGACATAGCCGTGGCGGCGCGGGCGCTGCTGAAAGAGGGCCTGGTCAAAAGGCCAGCCGTCATAGACCTCGACGCCCACCAGGGCAACGGCACGGCCTTCATCTTTGCCGACGGCGAGGTGCGGACTTTCTCCGCCCATAAGGCGGGCGGCTACCCGCCGCAGCGGGTACGCTCGTCGATGGACGCCGAGATCCCCGACGGCTCCGGCGACGCCGTTTACCTGGCGGCGGTTAAAAAAGGAATAAAGGATTTTCTGGAACTGGCGAAACCCGACTTCGTCTTCGCCCTCTGCACGGCCGACGCCTACGAAAAAGACCCGCTGGGCGGGCTGAAGGTTTCGGCTGAAGGGCTGGAGGAAAGGGACAGATTCGTCTTCGGCACCCTGTCGGAGAAAAAGCTGCCAGTCTGCCTGATACTGGGCGGGGCCTACAGCGAACCGGCGGAAGCCGCCGGCATAAATTTCAACACTATACAGGCCGCGGCCGCGGCCTGCCCGTCATTCAACAAGATCGTAAGCGTATAGCCGGTAGAGCAGCGCCCTCGAAGCGAAGGCCGGAGCCATGAAAGACTCGGTGCCCGAGCCGTCGCCCAGCGCCAGGCGCCCCGCCCAGTAGGCCGCCGTCGGGCCGGTCAGGTCCTTCTTCACCTTCAGCTTCCAGCCCGTATTTTTACTGGCCTCCAGGTATTCCCGCTCGGCGTGAATTTTAGTGACGTAGGCTTTGTCGGCCTGCCGCGCGTAGGCACGGCCCCGCGCATGGGCCTCGTTGCGAACCCAGGCAATGATCACCAGCCGCGCCCCCGGCCTGGCGGCCCGCGCCGTCTGCGAAAAGAAGAGGGCCAGGTCGGGCACGTGCTCGGTGGACTCGCAGGCCCAGACGCGGTCGAAGGAACCGGGCTTGAAAGGCAGGGCCAGCATGGAGGCCCTGGAAAATCTCACGCGCCCGCCCAGCCCCCGCCCTTTGGCGGCGGCGCGGGCAGCGGCGGCCTGGTAGGAGGAAACGGTCACGCCTCTGATGGCGAGGCCCGGGCATTTTCCGGCGAGCAGCAGGCTGGAGCCGCCCCGGCCGCAGCCGGCGTCGAGCAGCGCCATGCCGGGGCGGGGATTACGCAGGTATTTAAAGCCCAGCTCGGACAGGGCCGTCTCGGAGGCGTGGATGAGGGCCTTGCCGGCGGCGCCGCTTTTTTTGAGGCGCCGCAGAAAAGCGGCCTTGCCATAGACCAGCCCGTTGTGATGATGGATGACGCCGTCCGGGGCGAGGCGCCAGTTGAAATCCCGGCGCTTGGCGTCGTACAGGGCGGCGACTTTTTTAAGCCACGGAGCGGTAGTTTTCACGGTGTTCCCTTTTGCAGCGCCGCCGAGAGCGCGGCCGCCAGGCGTTCGGCTGAAGCGCGCGGAGAGGCCTCCAGCCCCCTGAGCCTGGCGGGCAGGGCCAGCAGCGCGGGGAGGGCGGCCATTTCCCCGGCGAAAGCGGCGTGCAGGCGCAGGGCGGCGGGAGCGGGCAGGCGGCCCGCCCCCGAAAAAAGAAAATGGCGGGAGTAATTCCCCAGGGCCATGGCGAAGTTCAGCGTCATCGGCCTGTCCATGCCCGGCAGCAGGACACCGCGGCGCACGAAGTCTGCTGTTATTTGCTGCGAGGCCTGCCAGCAGCGCAGCGCCAGGGCCAGGTCCCGGCGCAGGGCCGCGGGGAGGGAGGCGGGCAGGCCTGTTTCCGCCGGCACGGGCCGGCGGCACAGGGCGCGGGCGGGAGAGAAGAAAGCCTCCTCGGCGGTGCTGCTGTCGCCGGGAAAAGGGGCGCTCCCCAGCCTGGCCTTGTGCCAGGAGCGGACCTTGGCCGCGCCGGGAAACAGTTCGCTCATGCCCGGCAGGCCTCGCGGATGGCCGCCAGCCGCTTCGGGCAGACCGCGCGGGAGCGGTCCGCGCCAAGGCAAACGGCGCCGCGCAGCCCTACGATATCGGGGCCGAGCTTTTTCAGGGCGGGCAGGTGCCGTTCGGCCACGGAGCCGGCCAGGGCCGTGCCCAGTCCGGCGGCGCGCGCCAGCGCCAGGAAACCCGCCAGCTCGCGGAGCGTCATATTGTCGAAAAGGCAGCGCCCGTCCTTGAGCGCCGTGTCGAGCATCACTATGTCGGCCCCCGCCTTTCGGGCGGCCCGCACCAGCGCCCGCGGCGAGAGCCCGCCGAAGCGGCGCCAGTCGGCGTAGCCGGAAATTACCGCCCGCGCGCGCGGGTTCGCGTTTTTAACGCCTTTCACCACCGCCCCGGCCAGGGCCTCGGCCTGCGCGCCGGCCTTCACCTGGTAAAGCCCGCCTTTCACATAATCGGCCCCGATAGCCGCCGCGGCGTAGGCGGCCAGGGCCGCCGTGCCCGGCTTGAAGTCCAGGTCGCCGATGGCGGCGCTGAACTTTACGGGGAAGCGCTTCAGTTCTTTGATGACCGCCGACAGCACCCAGGGGAAATTAGCGCCGAGCGAGCCCTCTTTGACGTTCTTGAGGTCCAGTATATCGGCGCCGCCGCGGGCCACTATGCGCGCCTCGCGTATATCGACGGGACTGACCAGCAGTTTTATCCTATTTGTTCCTGTCATAAGCCATGTAGCGTCCGAGGCCGCCGAAGAATTCCCTGTATTTCCGCCCCAGCGGGAAAGCCTCTATATTCTTGAGCGCCCTGCCGTAAAACACGCCTATCAGCCGGCGGTTTTCGCGCAGGGCCCCGCTGGCGCGCACTATATCTATAACATTTTTGAGGCGCCCGGCGGAAATGCGCGCGTCGCCCAGCGCGGAGCGCAATTCGCGCCGGCAGGCCGCCGGGGCCAGCTCCAGAGCCTTCAGGTAAAGGTAGGTATAGCGCCCTGCGGTGATGTCGTCGGCCAGCGGCTTGCCCCATTGCGCGCTGCGCGGAAAAAGGTTCAGTTCGTCGCCGTGCAAATGATAGGCCATGCCCAGCCAGGAGCCCGCTTTTTCGAAGAGCGGCAGCTGCTCACGGGAGGCGCCGCCCAGCAGCGCCCCCATTCTGAACGGGCCGTTGAAGGAGAGGAAACGGATGCGGTCCCAGGTCATGGCCAGGTACTCCCGCGGCGACGGCCGCCGGCGCGACGCGGTCCAGTAAAGTTCCAGGGCCTGCCCGTAGCCGTAGGCGAAGATCTCCCTTGAGAGGGAAGACAGTATTTCCAGCCTGCGCCAGTCCTCCAGCCGCAGCCCGGGATCGAGGAAAGCGCGGTAGGCCCAGTTATAGGCGGCCTGGTAGGCGAGATAGGCTTTATTCGCGCCGTAGAGCTTGTGGGTGGCCGGCCCGCCGCGCCGGGTGTCGGAGCCGTCTATCAGATCGTCGAAGCTGACGGTGGAGGCCTCCATCAGCTCTATGGCCCCGAGTACCGCGGAGTAAGACCCCGGCTTTTTGCCGAAGGCGCGCAGCAGCTCGTGCGTGATCAGCGGGCGCAGCATTTTCCCGGGGCGCTCCAGATAAAGGCGGGCCGGCAGGCAGACGGCCCGGCGCAGCGCGGCCGCGCGCCCGGGAGAAGGCGCCCCCCCCGGCCAGGCAGCCGGCAGGCGGCGCGGGAAAGCTTCAAGGGAAGCGGCGGCCGCCGCGGCGCTGGCCAGCCGCAGGTAAGTGTTTTCAGCTTTCGCCGCCGCGCTCTGTTTCAATTAAAAAGTCCTTCGGCCCAGCGCCTGTATGAATTCGGCTATCAGCCGCCCGCCCGGCGGGCGCATGGCCGGCAGCAGGCTTTTTTCAAAAACGGCGGCGGCGGCGGCGGTCAGGGCCTGCGCCCTGGCCCGGCAGGCGGCCGGCGCGCCCGAAGCCAGGATGGCGCGCCGCGCGGCCGCCACGGCGGCGGCGGACTTGGCGGCGGGCGGCAGAGAATACAGCCGCGCCAGGCGGCGCGCCGCGGCGGGCGGCAGGCGCCTGAAGGCCTCCAGCGCCACCAGGGTGCGCTTGCCCTCGAGTATATCGTTGCCGGGAGCCTTGCCGAAAAGGCCGGTCCCGTCGTTCTCGGCGTCCAGCACGTCGTCGGTGATCTGGAAGGCCGCGCCCAGCAGCCGGCCGAATTCGCGGATGGCAGCGGACTGGCCGCGCGCGCCGGCCAGCTCGGCCCCGAGCAGGCACGGCACGGTCACCGTATAGAACGCGGTCTTGCGCTCCGCGATGCGCAGGTAGGCTCCGGGGGTGAATTTTTCAAGCGGGATCTCCCTGGCCTCGATATCGAGGTGCTGGCCCCCCAGGGTGACTTCGGTAGCTTCGGCAAAAATAGCGCGCACCCGGCCGTATTCGCCCGCCGGCAGGCGGCAGTAGACGTAGAGCATGTCGAAGACGCAGTCGTGCAGCATGTCCAGCGCGTTGAGGGCGCGCGGCAGGCCGTAGCGCAGGTGCAGGGCCGGCAGGCCGCGGCGCAGCTGTCCGCCGTCGAGGATATCGTCGCGGCCGAGGCCCCAGTCTTCCAGCAGCTGGTAGGCCGAGGCCACCTTGAGCGCCGGTCCGGGGCGCCCGCCGTAAGCCCGCGCGAAGAGCAGCGCCAGCGCCGGGCGCAGGGCCTTGCCGCGGCGGTAAGGGTAATCCTTCACGCAGGCCCGCATGGCGGGCGGCAGCGGGGCCGTCCGCTTTTCCAGGTAGGCCCGCACGTGGCGGAACACGCCGTCGCGGCAGGAGGAAAGGAAAAGTTCGAGCTGTGTTTTCATGGTTGGCAGCGCAGCCGCGGAATATATTATAGGACTATTGCGGCAGGGATAAAAAGCCGGCCCGACGCAGGCTCCTACTCCGCTCTGACCAGGGTGCCGCAAGCGCGGCCGCCGGAAAGGAATTTCAGCAGTTCGCCAGGCCGCCTGCCGTCCGCGATAAAACTGTCAACGCCCAGGGCATTAAGCCTGGCCAGTTCCGCCGCCTTGCCGGCCATGCCGCCGCTGACGTCGCCGGGGGAAGGGCGGCAGATCTTTCTGAACAGCTTCAAACCGGCGGCGTTCAGCTCGCCGATCACCTTGCCTCCGGGCCCCGTCAACCCTTGCGCGGCCGTAAAGAATACCGCCAGCCGGGGTTTGAAGGCCGCGGCCAGCTCCGCCGCTATGGCGTCGCTGGAAACCACCCTGAACCCGCCGCCGCAAGGAAAAAGGTCGCTGTTGACCACGGGGACGCAGCCGCGGGCCAGCAGGGAGGAAAGCCGGCGTGTGGCCGACAGGACAAGCCGCCCCCGTTTAAGGGCAAAGACCTCGCAGCCCGGGCAGCTTACGGCCTTTACACCGGCCGCCAGCAGTTCGGCTACGAACAGGCCGTGCAGCTCCCTGAGCGAAGCCTTTATCTCCGTCACCGGGGCGGCGCCCCGCCTTATCCGTCCGTCCAGGTAACCGTACCTCACGGCAGGCGGCTTGCCGTACGAGCCGGTACCATGGGTCAGAATGAGCGGCTCGTCCAACAGGGCAATGGCCGCGGCCAAGCGGGCCGCGGCGCGGCGGTCGAAAACGGGTTTCTGCCCCGCGCGGGTTATGGAGCTGCCGCCGGCTTTAATTACTAGCATGGAAAAATGTTATAAAATTCTGTATGAGCGCGGCAGAAAAAAAACTCTACTGGGGAGACAGGGGAATGCTGAACCTGTCGGCCGGGGCCAGGCTGGATATGGCCGTGCTCAAGGCCAGGCTGGCCGCCCGGCGGCCAGGCGTGCCTCATTCCCTTTTTCTCGGCCTGACGGCCCGCTGCGACCTGGCCTGCCGCCACTGCAAGTACTCCGGCAGGGCCGGGACCAAAGATATGCCGCGCGCCCTGCTGCGCCGCCTGCTCGCGGCCGCCGCCAGGGCCGGCGTACCCCGGGTGGTCTTCTTCGGGGGCGAGCCGCTGCTGTACCCGGGCCTGGAAGAGGCCGCGGCTTTCGCCTCCAGGCTGGGACTGTTCACCGAGTTGGACACTAACGGCCAGACCCTCTCCCCAGACCGCGCCCGCGCGCTGGCCGCCGCGGGCCTCTCCTGCACCATGATCAGCCTTCATTCCGCCAATGCCGCCCGTCACGACGCCCTGTCCGGGCGCGGCTCCTTCGCCCGGGCCGCCGCCGCCATCAGAGCGTCCCGCGCCGCCGGGCTCATCACCTATATCTCCTCCTGCGTCTTCTCCGCTTCGCTCGCCGGGAAGGAACTGGCCGGCCTGCTGGCCTATGCCAGGCGGGCCGGGGCCCACGGGGCGCGCCTGCTGGCCTACTCGCCCCCGGCGGGCCGCGATCCGCTGCCGTCCCGGCTGGCCGGCCGTCTGGCGAGGCTGTCCCCCGAAGGTTACGCCAGGACCTGCGCCCTGCCCGGCGGCGGCTGCGCGGCCACGGCCGGAGACGTGCTGTACTGCGGCCCCGGCGGCGAGGTGCGCCGCTGTCCCTACGCCGGCGCCGCCCTGGGCAATGCCGGCCGCCGCGGCCTCGCGGCTTTCCTGCGGCCGCGCCCCGCGACTCCCGCCCCCGTTTTCCCCTGCCAAGGCGGCCGCAGTTTGCTAAAATAAAACCATGCCGGAAAACAAGAAGAACCCGCTGATACTCGAGTCGGTAACCTGGCGCAAGACCGGCGACGAGGCCGTCATACTGGACCTCGAGAGTTCCAATTATTATTCAGCCAACGAAACCGGCACCTTCGTCTGGGAACAGTTCAGCGCCGGCAAGAAGCCGGAGAAGATCGCCGAAGGCCTCGCCGAGGAGTACGGCATCGCTCCCGCGCAGGCGCGGCGCGACGTGGAAGATTTCCTCAGGGACCTCGCCAAATTCAAGATAGTTCGCCCGGAGGCGGCCAAATGAAACAGCAGAAGAAAACCCGGCAGAAGCCGCGCAAGTACCAGAAGCCCCAGCTCCGTTCCCACGGGAAGATAAGTGAAGTCGCTTCCGCCTTCAAACCTTAAAACCAGAACTGCCTTCCTGTTCCCCGGTTCAGGCAGCCAGTACCCCGGCATGGGCCGGGAACTGTACCGCCGGGTACCAGCGGTGCGCGCCGCCCTCGACGCGCTGCCGCCGCAGGCCTCCCACGGACTGCGGGACATCATGTTCTACGGCCCGGAGAGCAAACTGTTCCCGCCGGTAGACTCGCCCACCCCCTCCCTCTTCTTCGAAGCCACCGTGGCGCTGTCGCTCTCGGTGGCGGCCGCCTTGCGCGCCTCCGGAGCGAGGCCGGACTGCGCCGCGGGCCGCAGCGTCGGCGAGTTCGCGGCCTTCGCCTTCGCCGGCGCCGTCGCCCCCGGCTTCTGCTTCAGGGCCATACGCGAGTTCTCCAGGCTGGGCCAGCGCAACTGCCTGGAACGGCCCAGCGTGCTGCTGACGGTATACGGGGCCGGCAGGTCGGACCTGCAAAAAGCCTGCGCGGCGCTGGCCCGCGGCGGGCGGGTCTGCGAACTGGTTAATTTCTACTCCCGCCTCAACGCCGGCGTGGCCGGGATGGACGCCGCCCTGGCCGCCCCCTTCAGGGCGCTGCTGCCGAAGCGCGCGCGCGTTAAGGCCTGCAGAGAGGTCGGGGCCTTTCACACCTCCCTTTTCGCCGATACCGCGTCGTCCGTGGCCGGCCTGGCCGCCGCGGAGACCTTCAACAGACCTTCCTGCGGCCTCTATTGCGCCAGCGACGCCCGCCGGGCGGCCGCCCCGTCCAGGCTGCGCTCGCGCTTCGCCAGGGCCGTGGACGGCCCTGTACTGTGGGAGGAGACGCTGCGCGCCATGCTGCGCGACGGCGTGCGCACTTTCGTGGAGCTGGCCCCCGGCGCGATGCTGACGGAATTCATCTGCGACCTGCCGCCCGGCGCGGAGGTGCTGCGCACCGACACGCCCGAAAATTACGCCGCGACCCTGGCGAGGCTGGTGAAAGAATGAAGACCGCCCCGACGCTAAGACTGAACCTCTCCGGCTGCGCCGTAGAGTTCGCCTGCGGCGACCGGGAGCTCGCCGCGGCCGTGGCGGCGGACTTCTCCGCTTTCCCCTCCGGCGGCGGCGGGGACCCCGTCAGGATAGAAGCCAGGCTGGAAGCCGTAAACCGCCCCGAGCTGGCCCTGTTGCGGAGCCGGCGCTACAGCGTTCTGCCCGCCCGCCCCGGCCTGCGCCGGATCTGGTACCCCGAGGGCGCCCTCTGCGAGTATGACTATGCCGCCCGCTCGGCCCTGATACGCGCCGCCGGCGGCTCCCTGCTGAAGGAGCTCTCCTACCTGCTGATACTCTCGCGGGCCGGCGAAGAACTGGACCGGCGCGGGCTGCACCGCCTGCACGCCGGGGCGCTGGGCCGGGGCGGCCGGGCGCACTTGTTCTGCGGGCCGCAGGGTACCGGCAAGACCACGCTGCTGCTGGAACTGCTCAAGGACCGGGACTTCAGCCTTCTCTCCGATGACACCCCGCTGGTCGCGAGGGACGGGACCGTGCTGGCCTTCCCGGTCCGCGTCGGCCTCGGGCTGGACAGCCCCCACCTGCCTGAGCTCGGGGAGTTAAGGAAATTCGAACGGCGGCATTACCCGCCCAAACGTCTCCTGGACATCGGCCCGGCCGGCATCCGGGTTTCGCCGCAGCTGCCGCCTGGCGGGATATTCCTGCTGCGCCGCGCCGCCGCCCCCCGCATAAGCCCCGCGGGGCGCGGCGCCGCCGCCGTAGAACTTCTGCGCTCGCTGGCGCTGGGCTGCGGCACGCCGCAGCTGGCGGAATATTTCCTCAGGCCGGATCCCGCCGACGCGGCAAGCAAGGCCGGAATACTCTTCTCCCGGCTGCGCGCCGCGCGCGCGCTGCTGGCCAGGGCTGATTTTTATGTTTTCGAGGTCGGCCCGGACCGGGCCAAGAACGCCGCGGCCTTCAAGTCTTTCCTGAACACCGGCACCGCCGCGGCCTGAGACTTCCCGAAGCTTTCTCGACAAGTCCTTCAATAAAACCCGCCGCCCAGCCCGCGGCGTAGCAGCCGTGCAGGGCCGGGTATAGCGGCACCAGTGCCGGTCTCACCGCAAGGGGCGCCGCCGAGAGCGCGGCCGCCAGCAAAGAAACCGTTAAATATATCCCGGCGGCCGCGGCCAGCAGGCCCGGGGCGTAAGCCGCGGCCGGCACCGCGCCGGCCAGCGCCGCCGGGGGCAGCAGCGTGAAAGCGGAGAACCCCCGCGGGCTCAGCGCCGTGATCTGCCCTCTCCCCCTGCCCGAGCAGAACACCTGGCGCAGGAAAGCCGCCGGGCTCGCGCGCCGCCGGTGCACCAGATTGAGATCCCCGCTGAGCGCCATGCGCGCGCCGGCCGCCGCCATGCGGTTGAGCAGCAGGTTCTCCTCGGCGCTGCTCAGATGGCCTTCGAAAGACAGCGCATGCGCGCGCAGAAAGGCGTTATCCAGCGCCAGGTTGCAGAGTATGAATTTTTCCGGCCCGGCGGCCGCCGTGCCGCGCGCCGGGGAGAAGCGCGAGGTAAAGGGCCCGCCGCCCCAGGGGCCGGAGAGCAGGGCGTAAACGGCGGTCTCGAAATAGCCCGCCTCGCGGTGCGGCGCCTGGCCGCCGCCGAAGACCGAGACTCCCGGGTTGGCCCCTATCAGGGCGGCCAGGCGGTCGAGGTAGCCGGGCGGCACTTCTGTATCGTCGTCGAGAAAACACAGCCAGCGTCCGGCCGCCCTCGCCGCCAGCAGGCCCCGTGCCTCGCCGCGGCAGGCGCGGCGCAGCTGCACCGGTTTCAATTCCGGCCACGCGGCATAGCGCTCCAGCAGCGCCGCCGAGGCCGGGTCCTCCCCGTCTATACCCACCAGGATTTCCCCCGCGGGCCCGGCGCGCCTCAGGCTCTCCAGGCAGGCCTCCAGCAGGGCCGGCCGGCCGCGCGTGATAATGATCACGCTGATACCGCCGGCGCTCACGCCCCCTCCATCAGCGCCGCCGTCTGCGCCGCGACGAACTCGTAATTAACGCCGCAGGCCCCGCCGGCCCGGAAGTCCGGCCACGACGGGCCGTCGCCGAATTGCGCGCGGTAGGCCGCGCCGAGCTCGTGCGGGCGGGAGAAGGCCGGCGCGTCGCCGGCGGCGAGCAGCAGGCGCAGGCCGGCCGCGCGGGTATAGAAATAATGGGGAGGCATGGTCCCCCAGAGCGAGCGCCAGGAAGCGGAGAAATGCGCCGCCGCCAGACGGGCCGCCGCGGCGGTAGCGGCCTTGGACCGCGCCGCGGGCCGCGGCGCGCCGTACAGGAACAATCCGCCGTCCTCCGGCGAGGTGCCGGCGGCGGGGACCAGCAGGTCCTGCCAGAACAGCGGGTTATTGAGATAGGGCAGGCCGGCCAGGGTCAGGAAGGACGAGCGCGAAAGCAGCAGCGGCGCCGGCGAGAAGTAAGGCGTGCCCAGCCTGGCCGCGCCATAGGCCGCCGCAGCTTTTAAAAAACCTGCCTTGTCTCCCGCCAGGTCATCCGGCAGCAGCACGTAGACGCGGTACAGGGAATCCAGAACAACTGCGGTCCCCGCCCCGGCGTCCCTGGCGAGGGCGGCGCAGGAGGCCTCGAAAACGTGGGTGTTGAACCAGGCCGGGTTCGCCGGCGCCGCGACGGTGGCCGCCTCGGCTGCGGGCGGGCAGGCGGCGTGCAGGGAGGAGAAGGCCTCGAAGGCGGCAGCGCCGGGATCACCGGCGCCAGCGAGGTCCGCCCCTATGCTGCGGGCGTAGTCTCGGCGGGAACCCCGGGCCGGAGACGCCGTGTCCAGGTACCGCCGCACGTCCACCATCCCTTTCTGGCAATTGCGGCTCCGGAAGGCGGGCGGCAGGCCGGTGGCGTAGAAATGAGTCAGCAGCAGCGTATAGGCATAGAAAGCTTCCGTCAGGTCGGCCGCCGCGGCCCCGCTGGCAGCCGCGGGCTTGATCCCGGGCCCGGCGAGCAGGCGGGAAGCGGCGGAGAACTCCGCGCCTTTGACACCCCAGGCCGACATGAAGGCGGAGAAATGCGCCGCCGGCGCGCTCAGCACCTCTCCGGTGAAAGGGAAGACAGCGCGGAACAGGCGCAGGCGGCGGCGCAGCGCGCGCCAGGAGGCCCAATCGGCGGCCGGCGCGGCCGGCGCGCCGAGCAGGGCGAGGTCCATATCGCTCAGGCCGGCCACCCAGTCCCCGGCGGCCATGCCGCGGTAGAGGTAAAGCGAACCGCCGCGGCCGGGGCGCAGCAGCGCCGCGGCGGCCCGCGCCGCCGCCAGGTAATACAGGCGGTACAGCCAGGCCAGCGGCGGCAGGCCGGCGGTAGCCGCCGCGAAGCGGAACAGCAGCGCCCTGGCCCTGGACGGCGCCGGGCGGGCCGCAGGCGGGGTCCAGCGCTCCCCGTTCACGAAAACATCCACGGCCTTCAACCGCGCGCCCGGAGCCGCCACCAGCCCCGGATAGGGCGCGCCGCTGATCTCCGCCCCGCGCAGGACCACCCGGCCGGCCGACACCCGCAGGCCGCCCTTGGCCCCGCCGCTGGAGCGCAGGCCGCTGGCGTGCAGGGAAAGGCCGGACAGGGCGGCGGCATAATCGCGGGCGGCTATCCGCAGGTCCTCCGCTCGCACCGCGGTAACGCCGGCCGTCAGCAGCCCTCCGGCCCCGGAGGCGTAAACGCCGCGCAGCACGGCGCCGCGGCAGTCGAGATCCAGCGCCGCCCCCCCGCCGGCCTCCAGCGAGCAGCCGGTGAGGCTCAGCGAGGCGGCTCCGCGCGCGTATACGGCGTCGGCGGAGGAGGTGAAGGAGGAGCCTGCCGCGCGCAGGCGCGCGCCGCCCGCCAGCGAAACGGCCGGGGCGCCGGAACTGTCGGCAGAAAAGCGCTCCAGGGAAACGCTGGCAGTCCCGCCGGCGGCCAGCGCGGCGTGCGCGCCCCCGGAACGGCAGGAAAAAGCGAAAAGCCTCGAGGAACCGAAGAGTTCGAAAGAGGGCCCGGCATTGCCCGAGAAAGAACAGCCAGCCGCCTCCACGGCCGCCCGGCCGGACAGGGCGGCTCCCGACCCGTTGCCGGGGAAGGCGCAGCCTTCCGCCGACGCGCCGGCCCGGCCGGAGAGCCGCAGCGGCGCGCCGGCATTGTTTTCAAAGCGGCAGCGGTACAGCCGGGCCCTGGCCTTGCCGGAAATTTCCGCCCCTTCATGGTTGCCGGCAAAGACGCAGCCGGAGGCGGCCAGCGCGGCGCGGCCGGAGAGGCACAGCGCGGACCCGCCGTCGGAAAAGGCGCAGCCGGAGGCTGAGAAGTTCATAAAACCGGCGGCCGCCTGGCCCGAGACTTCGGCCGCGGCCCCGCCGCAGCGCTCCGCCAGGCCGCCGCAGGCCAGCAGCACGGCATGGTCCCCGGCGAGCAGCGCCGGTCCCGCCAGGCCGGTAAAAGAGCAGTTGTCCAGCGTGGCGCCGGCGGCCCCGTAGAACTCGGCGCCGCGGGCGCCTCCGGAGACGGCGCAGCTTTCCGCCAGCGCGGAGGCGTTATCCCGGGCCGAGAAGGCGCAGGCCGCGGAGCCGGACAGACGGGCGTGCGAGAGGGTCAGGCGGCCGCCGCCCAGCGCGTAGATACCGGCGAAAGCGGGGCCGCCGGCGTTAACCGGCGCGGCGGCGGTCCCGGCGGCGTGGAACTCGCCGTAGACCAGCAGTTTGGCGCCGGCGCTCTCCAGGGAGCGCGCCTCGCCATCCAGCCCGGCGCGCAATACGGGAAAGAACCAGGGCTCGCGCCGCTCGAAGACTATCTCGGTGCCCGGGAGGGCGGTAACGCGCGCACCGGCGGCCACCGTCAGGTAATCGGCCACCACTACGCGGCCGCTCCAGGTCTCGTCGGCCGTTATCCTGCCGCTCTTGACGGAGCAGGCCCCGGCGGCGGGAACGCCGCCGCTGGGGCGCGCGGGCAGGGCGGCCAGCCGCAGCAAAAATGGATAGAGGAGAGCTTCCCAGCGCAGGTAAAGCGGGTTCAGCGTCCAGGCGGGCAGCAGGGGCCTGGCGGCCGAGAACAGTGCCGCGGCGGCGGCGGCGGTGAGATATAAAAGTTTATTGGCTACCGCTCCGTAGAGGGACAGGAACAGGGCGCGGGTCGATCGCCGCTCCAGGGGATAGCGCAGTCCGCCGCGCTCCAGCGCCACGGCCAGGCCGGCTGGCTCGTAGGCCGACGGCGGCCAGTCCGGCAGGAAATTGGCGTCCCCCTTGGTAAGCAACCGGCGCCGCCCGCCGGCCACGGCGTTGATCAGCACGCGGTGCAGCACGTAGCCCGCCGGGCGGCCGCCGGCCCACTTCACCAGGAGGGCCAGGTCGCCGGGCCGCGGTTCTTCCGGGGCGCAGGGACGCACTACCGCCGCGTCTCCCGGCTCGAGCAGGAAGCGCATGGAATGTCCCAGCACCGGATATATTCTTTCCAGACAGGCTCCTGGCGGCTCAGGCTTTCTTTACCAGCTTGCGGCCGTCGCTTTCAAGATGGGGATCGATCTCGTCGAGGAACTCCAGGGCCTTGCGGCACCATTTGTCCACGAACACCGCGCGGTTCTTCTCGGCCCAGGCGTAAAAATGGTCGTGCCCGCCGAAGCTGGCGTGGTGGCGGTGCCAGACGAACACGCCCTTGGCGGCCTTCAGTTTCCAGCCGGCCTGGCGCAGGCGCAGGCAGTAATCGAAATCCTCGAAGCAGCCGGTGCCGAAGCGCTCGTCGAGGTTGCCCACGCTCTCGAAGGCCTCGCGGCGCAGCAGGAAGCAGAAGCCCACCAGGCGGTGCACCTCGTAGGCGTCACGGCCGAACCGCAGGCTCATCGCCTGCGCGAAGACGCGCAGCGCGTCCGGGTCCTTCTCCACCTTCGGGGCCAGCACCACGCGCTGTACCCCGACGGTGCGGTTGGTCACCGGGCCGCAGGCCCCGGCGGCGGGGTCGCGGTCCAGGCAGTCGGCCAGGCCCTGCAGCCCCCCTTCGTAAAAAGCCACGTCGCTGTTGACCACGGCGAGATACTTGCCGCGGGCGGCCTTCAGGCCGGCGTTGACCGCCCTGGCGAAGCCGAGGTTGGTCTTATGGCGGATCTTGACGGCGCCGCGCAGGCCGGCGATGTAGCGGCGCGTCTCCGGGCCGGAGCCGTTGTCCACGAGGATGAGTTCGTAAAGCCCGCGCGCCGTGCGCCGCAGGCTCTCCACGCAGGCCCGCAGGTCCGCGGGAGCGTTATAGACCGGGATGATGACGCTGATCAGGGGTTTGGCTCTCATTTTTTTATGCGGCGCCGCCCGCTGCGGCCGCCGTAAATATTATAGAATTTTCCAATGACGGCCGCGGAGAAACCTGGACTATACCTGCTCTTCGCGGCGCTAGCGGCGGCCTGCGCGCTCGCGGTCCACCTGCCCTTCGCCTCGGACGAGCTGCTGTGGGACGACGGGCAGTACCTGGCCGGCAACCCTTTCGCCACGGACTGCGCCAGCCTGGGCTCGGCCCTGAACCCGCTGAACCTGGTCCGCGTGCTCCCGGTCCCCATGAGCTCCCGCCCCGTAGTGAACGCCTCCCTGATCGCCGACGCCTGCGGCGGGCTCGGCCCGCGGGGCATGAAGGCCACCAACGCGCTGCTGCACGCCGGCAACAGCGCCCTGGTCTTCTTGCTGCTGTTTCTCCTCTCTAACTCCGCGCCCGGCGCGCTGTTCGGCGCGCTGGTCTTCGCCGTACACCCGGCCTCCGCGGAGACCATCCATATAGTGGTCTTCCGCTCCCATTTGCTCGGTTCTTTCTTCTTTCTCTCGGGCCTGCTGGCCTCCCTCTTTTACGCCAGGCGGCCTTCAGCCGCGGCCGGCCTGGCCTCCGCCGCCTGCCTGCTGCTCGGCGCGCTCAGCGTGGAGACGGCCGTGGTGCTGCCGTTGGCCGCCGCGCTGGTTATCTTCGCCGATTCAGGCAGGGCCGGCCTGCGGCGGGCGCTGCCGCTGCTGGCGGCCGCCGTGCTGCTGCTGGGCTTCTATGCCTGGTTCCGCGCCCCCCGCTCCGGCTACAGCCTGCCCGGCAGCACGCCGGGCATAAGCGCCCCTTCTCCGCTCTACCCGGCCGCCCTGCTGCCGCCGGACCGGCCGGCGCGCGCCGTCTGGAGCCTGCCGCCGCCCTGGCGCGAAGTTTACGAGAGCAGGACGGCCAATCTCTACACTATGTCCCTGGTGGCGCTGACAGACCTGCGCGACCTGCTGCTCCCCTGCGGGCTGAGCGCGGACTACGCCCCGCGGGTGCTGCGCTCTTTCGCCGAGGGGGCCCTGCCGCTGGCGGGGGCCCTGGCCGCGCTGGCCGCCGGAGTTTTTCTCTACGCCCGCCGCCGGCTCGCCGGCCTGGCGCTGCTGCTGATAGCCGCCGGCCTGCTGCCGGCCCTCAATCTCTGGCCGGCCTATAACCTGAAAGCCGACCGATACCTGTACCTGCCCCTGGCCGGCGCGGCCCTGCTGGCGGCCGCCGGCCTGCGCTACGCGCTGGGCAGCCGTTACCGCGTACCGCTGCTGGGAGCGGCGGGCCTGTGGCTGGCCGGCCTGGCCGGCGCGGCGCTGCTGCGCGGGCCGCAATTCAGCGACGACCTGGCGCTGTTCTCCGCCGCGGCCGCCGCCGCTCCGGGCTCGCCCAGAGCGCGCCTCAACCTGGGGGCGGCCCACCTGCGCGCCGGGAACTGCGCCGGCGGCGTACAGGCTTTCCGCGAGGCCGCAGGGCTGGACCCCGCCGCCGCCCACCCCCGCCTGCGCCTGGCCTACGCCCTGGCCGGCTGCGGCTCCGGCGGGGAAGCCGCCGCTTTGCTGGAAACTTATCCGCCGGACGCCGACTCAGCCTACCTGCGGGGCTTGCTGAAACTAAAGACCGACAGGGCCGGGGCGGCGGCGCTGCTGCGCCTGGCGCTGGAGGCCTCGCCCGGCCGCCGGGATTTCCGGCTGGCGCTGCTGCTGGCCGAAAACAAGGAACCCGCCGGAAAGGACGGGCGGGAGGCCGAGGAGCTGCGGGCTTTCCGCGAGACCCTGGTAAAAGCCGGCTTATTTTTTTGAACCGAAGTTGGTGAAGGAAAAGGAAGAGAGCTGCACCGGCTTGAAGTTGAAGCTGGCCGACGGCTCACCCATCGGCATCCCGTCGGCGCCGGGGCTGGAATACTTCTTAAGCCAGGCCTCCCATTTCTGCCCGAAATCAGCACCCTCGCGCGTCCTGTAGTTCTTCCACAGCGCGTCGTCCGTCTTTTCCCCCGCCCTGAGGGCCTCGCAGAAGGCCTTGAACTGCACGCGCGTGTGCGGCTTGTTGAGGTACAGCACGGCCCCGTAGGACTGCAGATACCAGTCGGCAATCTGGTTGTCGGACTGCAGCTGGTCCAGCTTGACGCCGAAGAAAGTGCCGAACGGCAGGCGGCGCTCCGGCGGGAAATAGGCCAGCGCCCGGCTCCAGGCGCCGCCCTCCGGGAACACGGATTCCTCCATGTACACGGCCAGGCCCTCGTTGAGCCACTGCGGCGGGTACTTGAGCTTCTCGGCGAAGTAGCTCTCGAAATAGAGGTGCGTCAGCTCGTGCGCGATGACCGCCTTTAGCTTCTGCATGTCGCCGGTGTCGTAGACCACGATGGTCTTTTTGGCGACGAAGGCCAGGCCCTTGGACCAGCGCGGCGGCTTGAACTCGCCTTTGAGGTAGGAGTCCTGCGAGGAGTAGATGTAGATCTTGGTGCGCTCGCGCACCATCCACGGCGCGAACATGGCCAGGTTCAGCCGCATCGAGGAGTACATGCGCTCCATCTCCAGCGAGACGGAGGCCGGGGACCACACGGATTCGTGCAGGATCTCGAAGTGGGGCGAGGTTTTTACGTGCCAGTCGGCGCTTCGCTGTACCTGCGCGACCGGAGGATCAGCGGCTAGGACCGGAAGCGCACATAATTGCATGAGTAGCAGGATAGGGACTGACATGGCGCACCTCGGTCATGGACAATCATATCCGTTGGGACACGACGGACAAGAAGTCGAGTCGCTGTCCTGGTTGGCAAAGAAGACCACTTGTTGGGCTGATCCCGGGCAACGGCAATAACAGATGCGCTGCTGCGTGGCCTGTCCGATATCGAGGTTCCGGAAACCGCTGGATGGAATGGTACCTAGATTCTGCATATTCCAAATAGAGAACTGGTCCATTGAGTAGCCTAGGGAATGAGCCACGGTCACGCTTGACCGGGAATTGCGCGCGGCCAGCACGTAGCGGGCCAGTACCCACTTCATGACCATCACCGCGATCATGGAGAGGATCACGGAAATGACCAGGGTCTGGACCAGCACTATGCCTTTTTTCCACCCTCGTTTCATATATTCATAGTCTAGCAGAGAAACCCCCCGACGGCAAGGGCGCGGCTGGAGGGCCTAGGGCCTGGAGACCGAAGCGGCGATCACGGTATCGAGCGAGAAGTCCACGTCGCGCTGCGAGGCGGCCATGCCGCGGGCGGAGGCGTCCCAGAAAGAGCGCAGGCGCACCCGCACGGTGGCGGAATCGTTGATGCGCTCCGCTGAGCGTCGGGAGAAGATGCTCTGGCCGGGCAGGGGCACGACGTGCTGGGAAAGTTTGAGGACGGTCTGGCCGCCCATGTTCAGGCCGCAGGAGCCTGGCGGCACCGGGTAAACCCCGTTCCACACCGGGGAGCCAGCCTGGCCGCAGGGGATGTTGGAAACCGGCAGGTTGGCGGTGTGATAAAAAAGGGCCTGGGTGCCGGGCAGAGCCGTGTCGTTGCCCAGGCAGAAATGGTGCCAGGCCGGCCGGGTGACGGCCGCGGCGGCCAGGTTAACGGGGTAACAGCCGGTGAGCCTGTCCACGTTGGTGGCGAAATCCAGCACGTTGCCCTGCGCGCCGAAGGCCGGAGAGTCCAAGCGCGTGGCCGCGCTCAAATTGTTCTGTATGGCGCGCATGCCCAGCAGCAGCGTGCTCTTCACCGCGTTCCCCCGGTAGTTCTGCAGCATATGCCGGTGCGCGGTGGAATAGATCGTGGCCATGGAGGCGGCCATGAAACTGAAGATGAAGATGGCCACCATCAGCTCTACGAGTGTAAATGCCCGGCGTTTTTCCATTTTCAATCCGTATAGCTGAGCTGGAACGTGACCCGTTTGCAGGCCAGCGGATAATCGGGCGGGCTGCCCAGGCCGAAACCGCAGTCGTAGCTGGCGACGTTGTAGGTGAAGCTCCCGCCGTTCGCGATAGGCGTGCCGGCGAGCAGCGAGGTGATGGTGTGGTTGCCGTTGCGCAGCGCCCATTGGCCGGAGGGGTCCGCGGCCCAGCGCCCGGGGACGGCGCCCGGGGAATAATTGGGATCGCTCGGGGCGACGCTGACGTAGACTTTCAGCGCCTGCTGGGCCTGGCGCAGGGCCATGGCCGCGGCGTCGCGTTTGTCCGCCCTGGCGTCGGCGACGAAGCTGGACAGGACCACGGAGAAGACGGCGCTGGCGGTCATGGCCGCGATCACCGTGGCCATCACTACCTCCACCAGCGTCTGTCCGGGGCGTCCGCGCGTCTTCATATCAGAACCTGGGGCAGGAGGGCACGCTGGTGCCGGAAGCCGAACAGGCGCCCGCCATGCTGAAACTGTAGTTCCAGGTATTATAAGGGGAGTTGCCGCCGTTGCGCCGGGTGCAGGCCGCCCCTCCGCCGCAAGAGGCCTGGCCTACCTGGTAAACGTAGTAGGAAGCGCCGCCGGGGCCGGTGCCCCATTGCTGGGCGGCCACGTACTGGCAGCGCACCAGGCGGCAGGCCGACCTGTCGGTGGGCTGACAGTCGTTTGTACTGGTAGGATTGCAACTGTCGGTCACGTAGCCGGAGAGGTTTTCGGTGGCCGGCTGGTGGTCTATCTTGTACATGCGGTAGGCGTTGGCTAGCATATGCCCTATGGCGACGGCGTCGCTGGCGCGCGAAGTCTCCACGGTCTTGAGGTAGTGGGGCACGCCCACCGAGGCGAGGATGCCCATAATGAACACGACCACCAGCAGTTCTATCAGCGTAAAGCCTTTTCTGACGGGTTTCATATTTTCCTCCCGGCGCGGTTTAGCCGGCGCCGATCTGCGAGAGCTGGAAGATGGGCATGAAGATGCTCATCACGATGACGGCCACGATGCCGCCGACGCCCACGACCAGGATGGGGTCGATCATGGCCGAGAAGCGGCGCAGCCACTGGTCGATCTGCTCCTGATAGTACTTCGAAAGCACCACGATGATGTCCGGCAGCTTGCCCGATTCCTCGCCCATCCACATCATCTCCGTCACCATGGGCGGGAAGATGCCGGTCTTCTTGAAGGACTCGGAGATGGAGCGGCCGCTGGCGATGTCGTTCTTGGCCTGCTTGAGCGCGCCCTGGAAGATCAGGTTCTTCTTGAAGGCGCCCTCGAGCACCGAGACGGCGTTGAGGATACTGACGCCCGAGCGGATCAGCGTGGCCATGGTGGTGAGCATGCGCTCTATGGCCATGGCCTTCATCAGCGCGCCGAAGAGGGGCAGGTTGAACTGGATGTGGTTCCAGGTCAGGCGGCCCGGGGGCGTGGCGATGTAGGCCCTGAAGGCGAAGACGCCGCCTATAGTGCCGACGAGCATGAGCACGAAATACTTGGTCAGGATGGAGGAGACCAGCAGCACCATGCGGGTGACGATGGGCAGCGTCAGGCCGAAGTCCTTGAAGATGTCGGCGAAGACGGGAACGATGTAGAAGATGAAGTAGACCAGCACGCCCATGGACATCGTGAACAGCACGGCCGGGTAGGAGACCGCGGTGACGATCTTGGACTTCACGTTCTCCTGGGATTCGCTGTAGGCGGTTATCTGCCGCAGCACGGCCGGCAGCTGGCCCGAGACCTCGCCGGCCTGCACCAGGGAGACCCAGATATCGTCGAAGACCTTGGGGTGCTTCTCGAGCGCCTTATGGAAGGCGCCGCCGGCGGAAACTTCCTTGGTGACGGCGGACAGCACGGCGCCCAGCGCCTTGTTCTCGGCGTGCTCGCTGAGCAGCGACAGCGCGCGCACGAGCGGGATGCCGCCGCCTATCAGCGTGGACATCTGCTCGCCGAAGAAGACCATTTCGCGGCCGGAGATGCTCCCCCCGCCCATCTTCTTGATGCTCATGATGCCTTTGGACTTGGTGTCCTCGGCCTGGATGGAAAGGATGAAGAGCCCCTTGGTCTGCAGGGCCTGTACCGCGCCGTCTTCGTCGTCGGCGTCCACGGCGCCGGTGGTTACCGTGCCCTGGGCGTCCTGTACCGTATAAATGAAGCGTCCCATATATATTGAAGTCTAACAGAAAGTCGGGGTCAGTTCAAGCCCCTATCGCTCCGTCATCGTGATCGACAGCATGTCGTCGGCCGAGGTGACGCCGGCCAGCACCTTGCGCCAGCCGCTGGCGCGCAGGTCCCAGGCGCCGCTCTTGAGCGCCGTTTCGCGCATCTTCGGCACGTCGGCGTCCTTGACGATGACGCGCTTGATCTCCTCGGTAATGAAGAAAACCTCGTAGATGGCCTTGCGGCCCTTGTAGCCCATGTTGACGCACTTGGGGCAGCCGCGGGCCTTGTAGAAGGTCAGCCGCGTCAGGTCGGGCACAGGGTCGAGCCTGGATTCGCGGGCGAACATGTCGAGTTCCTCCTGCGTGGGGCGGTACGGCACCTTGCAGTCGGGGCAGAGCACGCGCACGAGGCGCTGCGCGGCCACCAGCAGCAGGGTGCTGGCCAGCAGGTAGGGTTCGATGTCCATGTCGATGAGGCGCGGGATGGCCTCGAGCGCGCTGTTGGTATGCAGCGTCGATAGCACGAGGTGGCCGGTCATGGCGGCCTTGAGGCAGGCCTCGGCCGTCTCGTTGTCGCGGGTTTCGCCGACCAGGATGACATCGGGGTCCTGGCGCAGGAAGGAGCGCAGGCCGGCCGCGAAGGTGAGGCCGATCTGGGGCCGGATCTGCACCTGGCTGATGCCCTCCATCTTGACTTCGACGGGGTCCTCCAGCGTCATGATGTTGATCTCGGGCGACTTGATGGTATTGAGGACGGCGTTGAGGGTGGTGGTCTTGCCGGAGCCCGTGGGGCCGGTCAGCAGGATCAGCCCGTGCGGGGCGGTGGCGGCCTTCAGGAAGTCCTCCTTCTGGCGCACCTCGAAGCCGATCTTGTCCACGTTGAATTCCACGTTGCCCTTGTCGAGCAGACGCATGACCAGCTTTTCGCCGAAAACGGTGGGGCAGATGCTGACGCGGGTTTCGATATTGCGGTTCTGGAACTTTATGGTGAAACTGCCGTCCTGCGGGAGGCGGCGCTCGGAGATGTCCAGCTTCGCGAGGATCTTGACGCGCGAGATGATGGCGTCGAAGAGTTCGGACTGCGGGGCGCTGCGCTCATAGAGCGTGCCGTCGATGCGGAAGCGCAGGGCCACCTTCTCGTCGTACTTCTCCAGGTGGATGTCGCTGCAGCGCTCGCCGATGGCCTGCTTGATGATGGCGTTGACGAGCTTGATGGACTGCGCGCCCTTGCTCTCGCCGATGATGACCTTGTCCAGGTCCAGCTTGCCGTCTGAGGTGACCACGTCGGTCTCGGAGGATTCCCCCTGGCCCTCGCCGGCGCCTTTGTCGAGCACGCGGTCGATGAGACTGGTCTGCCCGGAGTAGAAGGAGTCTATGACCTTGAGGATCTGCGCCTTGGTGGAGATGAACGGCGTGATCTCCATGCCCGACACCAGCTTAAGGTTGTCGAGCATGATGATGTTGGTCGGGTCCGTCATGGCGGTGGCCAGGGTGTTGTTCTCTATGAACAGCGGCACCACGGCGTTGTCGCGGGCGAACTTCTCGGGGATCATCTTCTCCAGGCCCTGGCCCTTCTCGGGGTTCAGGATCTGGTTCTCTTTGGAGGCGTACGGGATGCCCAACTGCTTGGCCAGCGCCTGGGCCACCTGTTCCTCGGTGGCATAGCGCAGCTTCACGAGCGCCTCGCCGATGAGGCCGCCCTGCTGCTGCTGGAATTTCAGCGCCTTCTGCAGCTTGTCTTCGTCGATCCATTTGGCCTGGATCATTATTTCGCCGAGGAGTTTGTGGGCCATAGTAAGTTGTTTTCCCCGCCTAATGCCGCGGGCTCCCTAAGGAGCCCGGGGCGGCGCAGGCTGCGCCGGGACTAGTCTACCAGTATCGTGGGCGTCAGGAAGATAACCAGGTCGGTGTTGGTGCGCCTGGAGCTGACGCTGGTGAACAGCCAGCCGATGATCGGAATGTAGCCGAGCAGCGGGACCTTCTTGACTGTCTTGCTCTCGGTGGAGGCCAGCATGCCGCCGATGACCACGGTCTGGCCGTTCTTGACGCGCACCATGGTGGAGGCGCCGCGGCTGACGGGGTCGTAGACGGTGGAGCCCTGGACGGTGATAGCCGAGGCGACCATGTCCGAGTAGGCGGGCTGCACCACCATCGTGATATAACCTTCCTTATTGACCTGGGGCGTCACCTTGAGGATAAGGCCGATGCGGCGGCGCTCGGCGCCGGTGGAGCTGGAACCCGAAGAACCTCCGGCCGAGGAGACCGTGCTCTGGGCGCCCATCGCCGCGTCCTTGGAGATGGTGATCAGGGCGGTCTTGTTGTTCATCGCGACGATCTTGGGCTTGCCGAGGTAGCGGCCCTCGCCCTTGGAGATCAGCGCGCGGAAGATGGCCTGCAGCTGGGCGAGGCTGAAGATGCCGTAGTAGACGCCCTTGGAACTCTGTTGGCCGGTGGAGTAGATCGGGTCTATGGTGCCGCCGCCGCTGCTGCTGCTGTCCGAGGAGGTCTCGCCGATGTCGCTGGTGTTCGGGAAGAACATCTTCCACTGGTCGCCGGAATAGAAGCCCGGGCGCAGGCCGTAGTCGGTCAGGCGGGCGGGGCCGGCGAAATAAGCCATCTCGCCGCGGCTGCCGCCCCACTCGATGCCGAGCTCGTTCATGCGGTCGGTGTTGATCTCTACGATCTGGGCCTCTATCAGGATCTGCGGGGCCTTCTTGTCGAGCTCGGAGAGGATCTGCTCAACCTGCGGGAATACTTCGGGCACGTCGGTGATGATCAGGGTGTTGGTGCGGGGGTCCACCGCCAGCTTGCCGTTCTTCTTGGACAGCACGCTGCGCACGATATTGATGATGGCGATGGGGCTATCCTTCTCGCCCTGGCCCTGCTGCTGCTGCTGCTGGCCGCTGCTCTGGTCGCCGGCGGGGCTGTTGGCTCCGGAGGAGGTGTCCTGCGCGGTGATGGAGGCTATCTCCTCGCCTATCGAGGTGATGGGGATGAGCGGGATGTAGTTCAGGGTATAGATCTTGGTGATCAGGTTGGGCATGTCCACGGAGCGCTTCTGCACCACGTAGGTGTTGCTCTTGCCGATGCGCTGGTAGGTCAGGCCTTTCACGCGCAGCAGCAGTTCCAGCGCCTCGCGCACGGTGGTCTTGCGCAGGAACACGGTGATCGTCTTGGCCTCGAGGCCCTCGGTGATAATGAAGTTGACCTTGGACTGGGCCGAAACCACGTCCAGGAAGGTGGAGAGCGGCGCGCCCTTGAGGCGGATAGGACCGATCTTGCGGTCGAGCGGCGAGACCGACTCGGCCTCCTCGTACATCGGGGCTTCCTTGGGAACCCCGCCGATCTGCACGGAATCAAGCGAGGAGCCGGGGGCCTGGCCCTGGGGCATCGCGGCTGGCGGAGGAGCGTCGGAGCCGCCGTCCAGTATCGGGCCGCCCTCGTCGCCTGCCGGGCCCTGCAGGTCCTGGGCGAAATCCTTGTCCGCGGCGCCCTGTGCGTAGAGCGAAGCGACCGGGAAGAGCAGCGGCTCGGCGGTCAGGGTAAACGCGAGTAAAATTTTTATAATCTTCATAATACGCCTCCGTTCCGGAATACCAGTACTTATTATATGTTAAGCCCCGCCCAAAGGCCAGCGGCTATTTCAGCACCTTACGGAATTTCTTACCTTTGTAGTCGCAGATGATGTAATCCGCGCCCACCTTCACTATCTTGACGCCGCGCACGGTCTGGCCGGCGGTGTACATGTCGCCGTTGATGATCGCCGCGCTGCCGACTATGCCCTGCAGCACCACACGGGTCTCGGGCCCCGGCTCCCTGGGCTTATACCGTTCGGCGTTCTGGACCATCCGTTCCGCTTCCGCGCGCCGCATGGCTTCGTCGCGGAGTCGCTTGTAGTCGTCCGGGGAGAAGGTGGGATCCCTTTCGCTCTGGGGGGCGTAATGGGAGATCGATTTTGGGACCGTGGAGCCCTCGACGCCCTGCTGAGCGGCGGCCTCGGGCTGCGCGGCGGACTGAGCTTCAGGCGCGGGCTCCGGTTGCACGGCCGGCGGCTGAACCGGCGCCGTGGAGAGGGCCGTGGCGGCGGCCGAAGGCGGCCTCTGCGCGGGGGCGGCGGTCTCCGGGGCGGGTTGCGCGGCGGGCTGGGCGGCGGGGGCTTTTTCCGCCGGCTGCGCGGCCGGCGCGCCGCCTTCGGACTGGAAGACCGGCGCCGTACCCGGGCCCTGCGAGATCTCGGCGGAAACCTGTTTCTTGCTGTTGCTCCACCAGTTATAGAACAGGAAGGAGGGCACGGCCAGCACGGCGGCCATCAGCAGCCAGGCGAGGAGGGACGTGAAGCTTTTCATGTCAGAGTCCCCCTCCGCGCGGGAAAACGGTGGAGATGTTGAGCGTGACCTTGACGGTACCCGCGCCGCCCTCCATGCGCTCCATGTTCAGGTCGGTTACGACCAGGAAGATCGGCGAGTTCTCTATCTCGGCGAGCCACTTGCCCATCTTGTGATAGGTCGTCACGGTGGAGACCTCGCGGGAGACCACCAGGTAGGAACCTATTTCGGTCTCGCGCTGAGCGCTCTGAGATTCTACGGAGACGCCGGTGGTCTTGGCGCTGTTGTTGATGATATAGCTCAGCCAGTCGTCCTTGTCCTTGAGCAGCGGCAGCCGGCGGTGCAGGGCTGTAACGCGGGTTTTCACGCCGTCGTACTCCTCGGCGTAATTGGAGACCACGGTCATGTTGGCGATGCTCTTTACGGTCTTGGAAAGCTTGCCGCTGATAGGGCTGTAGATGCCGGCGTAAAGGATGAGCAGGGACGGCACCGCTATGATCAGCGGGCGCTTGAAAGGCTCTATGCCCTTCTCGCCGTAGATTATGACTACGTTGGCGAAAAGGTCCTTGAAGTAGGCCGTGGCCTTCTCGATAAGGGCTGCTATCTGTGGCGGCATAAACTATTTCCTCTTGCGCGTGCACATCACCGAGAATTCGCTGGTCATCCTGCCGGCCGGCTGGAAGCCGCCGGCGTCGGGCCCGGTAGGGGCCGCGGATTCCGTGGTGCTGTCTATGCCGCCCATCGGCGGCGTGTAGACCTTGAACTCCTCGGCGGCCTTGAGGGCTTTGGTAAAATTGTCCACCAGGCGGCCCTTCACCTCGCCGCGGGTGTAGGTGGAGCCGGAGATGCGCAGCTCCTTCAAACCGCTCTGCCCCTCCGAGAAGTTGAAAGGATTGGTATAGGTTATCACGCCGACCCAGAGGTCGGACGGGATGTGGTCCGCGATAGCCGCCAGCTTCGGCGCCAGCGGGTCCACTTCCGAGACCAGGACATCCAGCGTCTGCGCGCTGACCTGCATATCGTCGATCTTGCCGCGTATGGTGCCCGCGTCCATACCGTTGAGCTCGGGCACGTTCATGACCCTGGCCCGCAGGGTGGCTACCTTGGAAGACGCCATGAGGAGACGGCCCTGCGCCAACAGCGTCAGCAGCAGCAGCAGCCCGCCCAGCACGAAAGTGATGTTCCAGACATAGCTCTGCACCTGGCGCTCCAGGTTGGCGGCGGTGCTGACCCCGGAGATGTCGGGCGAGGCCGGCCCGCCCGTGCGCCCGCGCAGCGCCGCGGCCGCGGCCAGCAGCGCGGCGGAATCGTTGTCCTTGAGGCCGCACAGCTTGCCGGCCTCCCAGGTCTCCACCGGAATGGGGGCAGCTTCCTTCTCGGCCACCGGCTTCCACAGGTCGACGCCGTCGCCGCTGAGCATGACGGCCTTGTAATCCTTGCCGCCCACGTAACGGTCCACGAACTGCATGGCGCCCTTGATGTCCAGGCGCTTGCGGTCGCTCATGCCGCCGCCGGATTCGCTCTCCGTCTCGCGGTAGAGCACCGGGCAGCCGAGGTGCGAGAAGACCAGGTAAGTGGAATTGGCGCTGAAATGGATGTAGCCCCTGGCGTCGTGGTCCTTGGGGTCCAGGAAGCCGAAGACGCGCTCCAGGGACTGCGGGGTGATCTCTACGGCGGCCAGCGACAGCCCGGCGGCCTTGACCGTCTCCGTCAGGAACTCCACGCTCTTGCGCTGCGTCAGTCCGAACAGCACGCCCAGCTTCTTGCCGCCCTCGGTAGGCACGGCGGCGAAATCGTAAACGACCTCCTCGAAGGAGACCGGGATGTACTTCTTGGACTCCAGCGGGATGGACTTGCTCCAGAACCGGCGCTCCACGAGGGGCATCACGAAATAGCGCAGGATGGCGAACTGCGGGGACAGGGTGACCACCGCCGTGGAGGAATCCCAGCTGACCTTCTTGACGGCCTGCTTGAAAGGGGCTAGCCAGGACGCTTTCTCGCTGAAGAACTCATGGTTCAGCGAGAGCGGGCGCAGCATGCCCTCCTTCACCGGGAAGTCAGTGGGGATCTTGATGAGGTGCTCGGGCTCCGGCTTGGAGTCCTTGCCCAGCCTGATCTGGGCTATGCAGATCTCCTTGGGGGAGATATAAATGCCCAGGTGTTTTGGTGCCGCTTTAGCCATAACTTTATAATTCTACAATAAAAGACCGCCCGCCGTAGCCGCGCGCGCCTATTGGTTGCCCGCCAGCTTTATTTCCACCATCGGCTTGGTGGCCTCGCTTACCTTGGAACTGAGCTCCATGCGAGCCTGGTCTATGCTGTACTTCTCCGAAAGTATGGAGGCTATCTTGTTGACCCTGGTCTCGGCCACCGCCTCGGCGTTGGCCTCGCCCGAGTAAGCGTAACCGATGAGCCGGATATTGGCCATCGGATAATAGCCCATCGTTTCCGCCACCTGGGCCAGGCGCTTGCCGCTGGCCGCGGTGAGGGCGTTGTTCTCCATGAAATAGATGCGGTAGCTGACCTGCCCGGAGAGTTCCCCCTGCCCGGCGGCGTCCCCCGCGGGGGCGGCCGGTTCCCCGGCCGGCGGCGCGGCTTCCTCTTCGGCGGCCGGCGCGGCCTTCTTCCTGGCCGGGGCTTTCTTAGCGGCCTTTTTGGGAACGGCCCTGCCCTTCTTGGCGGGCGCGGCCTTCAGCACTTTCCCCGAGGCCCCGCCTTTCACGCCTTTGCCCAGGGACCTGGACTTGAGGCCGGTGGCGGAGACGTTCTCCCGGACCGAGGCCTTCTGGGCGGCGGCCCTGCTCTGCGCGGCCTTCTCCTCCTCGGGCGTGGGACGTATCACCAGCAGGCGGCTCAGTGAGGTTTCCTTGCCCTCGTTGTCCGCGGCGGTGACGGTGAACATGTAGCGGCCGGAGGGATACGGCGCGCCGAAGAATTTCTTGCGGCCGTTCCAGAAACTCTGGTTGTACTGCGAGCCGGAGCCGGACATCTCCTGCAGCAGCAGGCGGCTGCGGTCGGCCTGGATCTCGAAGATCTGGAACTTCCAGCTCGGCTGCCCGACCGGCGATTCGAAGGCGGAGAACTCCACTATCGCCCCCTCATTCTCGTGTACCGAGATGGCCGTGGGGTAGATGCCCAGCGAGACCTTGGGGCCCTTCGTCTGCAGGTCCTCGAGGTCCTTGAGGCGGGGCGCCTTATCATAGTCAAAGAGTATTATTATTCCGCTTATGCTGGTAAGCTCCTTGGGGAAGCGCACTTCCGTGCCGGTCAGGTTCACCTCGAGGCGGGCCTTGGAGACGCCGCGCGACTCGAAATAGGAGTTGAGCGCCAGCGCCCGGCGTATGCTCTTTATCTTCACGTCGCCTTCGGCCGAGCCCTCGGGCAGCAGCAGCACGTTGGCCTTGCCGAGCGTGAAGAGCAGGCCGGAAAGCAGGCCCAGGTACCTGTCCGTGCCGGCCTTGAAGCTGGTCTCGGAAGCGAAGAAATAGTTCGGGTCCAGCGTCAGGGCCCTGGGCATGCCGTCGCCGCCCATATAGACCTTTACGGGGTTGGAGCGGCTCAGTTCCAGCAGGATGTCCCTGCGCATCTGCGCTATCTTCGAAGAGATCTTTTCCGCCACGCGCTCGCGCTGGGCGGCGTCGTCGTCGCGCCTGTCCGCCGCCTCCTCCTCCTCGTCGCGGGGCGAGGGGCGGGCGCCCAGCGGCGTCTGGCGCTTCTCCTCGGCGGTGCGCGGCGCGGAGACCTCGGTCAGCGTGGTCGGCTCGGCCCCGCGGTCCTTTACGGTGTTCACGCCGGTGTTCATGCGCAGCGTGATCTTGGAGATGTAATCGTTGGCCAGGGCCTTCTCGGACGGGCTGCCCTTTACGAGGATGTCCATGAAGCGGTCCATGGCCTCGGTATCCTCGCCCTCGTGGTAAAGCCGTATGGCCTGCTCCATGGAGCGGCTGATGCCGCTCCTGGCCGCCTGGGCGGCCAGGTCCGCGCAGAGCGGCCCTGCGGCAGTTAAAAGCAGGGCCAGCAGGCCTGGCAGAGTAAATTTAAGGGCTCTTGTTTTCATGTTACTGTTCCTGCCGAAATCGTTTATCCGCTTTATATTTAACCTTTTCCTGTTTACCTAATTATTGCAGGAATGTTACAGATTCGTCTCGCGCGCGGCGGCGGCCTGCTCAAGCGCCTTCAGCCGCGCCGCCACTCCGGCGTTGCCGGGCTCCTGCTGCAGGAAGCGGGTCCAGACCGCCCTGGCGGCCCCGAGGTTCCCCTCCCTCTCGTGGATGACGGCCAGGCCGTAGCGGGCGTTATTATCCGCGTCGTTATCGCGCAGAATAGCCTCCAGCTGGGCCCTGGCCTCTGGCAGGCGGTCCGCCCTGAAATAGAGCCTGGCCCGCAGGGCGCGCGCGGGGACGGAATACGGCGCGGCGGCGGCGAGCGCGTCGGCCTCCCGGAGCGCGGCCGCCGGCACAGGCTGCGCGGCCGCGGCGGCCTCTACGCGCCTGTAGGCGGCCAGCCACTGCAGGGCCGGGTCGTTCCGGATCTTTAGCTGTTTGGAGACGCCTTCCAGGTTCTGCACGAGCATCGTATTGGCGGGCTCGGCCATGGCCCCGGAGGCGTAGGCCTTGTGCGCCTCGTGGTACTTGCGCAGCAGCGTGTAAAAATAGCCCAGCGTGTTCCACAGGTTGGAGTCGCCGGGGTAAACCCTGACGGCCTCTCCGAAGTCCGCGACCGCTGCCGCGGCCACGGCCGTCCTGTCTGGGGCGGAGAGATAGATCTCGGCCAGGGCCTGCCAGGCCATTGGGTTCAGCGGGTTTATCACCGAGGAGACTTTAATGTTCCTGAGCGCCTCTTCCGCGCGGCCCAGGCGCTTGTGCATGATGCCCAGGTTGAAATAGATCTCGTCGTAACCGGCGTTGGCCTTCAGCGCCTCGCCGTAGGCCCAGGCGCCTTTCTCGAGGTCCCCGGAGCGCACGAGGGCGTTGCCGTACTCGTAATTCGTGTTGACCTCGCGGGAGTGCGCTTCCCAGGCGGCCCGCAGGTGCTGCACCGCCGCCGGGATGGCGTTGGCGCGCATGGCGCGGAAACCGTTGAAATAGTGGAAGTCTCGCATGAACTGCCGCTGCCAGAGCCAGGCCCCGGCCAGGCAACAGAGTATCAGCGCCCAGGCCAGCGCGGTCCCGGCCCGCGGGCGCCGCCAGGGCGGGTACTGCGTAACTCCGGAAGTCTTGCGCGCCAGCGCGCCGGCCAGCCACCAGAAGGCCATGGCGGGCACCGCGAAATGCAGGGAGACGTTGAGCATGTTGTCGGCCAGCGCCCCGACCAGCCCCGCCGCCAGCGGGACCGCGTCGTAGCGGGCCGCCTCTCCGGCGGAGCGGTAGTAGCGCCAGAAGCCGTAGAAGAGGACGGCCAGCAGCCAGAAGTAGACCCCCAGCCCGGCCAGGCCGGCCTGCGACCACTGCTCCAGGATCTCGTTATGGGCGTTGTTGGCGTGCGTGCGCAGGTGGCGCACCGCCGGGAAATTGGCCACCAGCCGCCCCTGGTAGAACGGGTAGAACAGTTCGAACTGCCCCCAGCCCTTGCCCAGCAGCGGGTTCTCCAGCCCCATCTGCCAGGCGCTGGTCCAGATGAGCAGGCGCTGGTGGAAGGAGGAGTACGTGCGGCCCTGGTCGCCGGAGAGGCCCAGCGCCGCCGGGGTGCCTATGCCGGACGCGGCCTCGTGCACGCGGTCGACCAGGCCGGAGGAGAAGGGCTTGAGGGAATCGGAGGGCCAGGCTGCCACCATCAGCAGCCCGCCGGCGATGAGCGGATAGAGGAACTTCTTGTTGCGGCGCAGCTGGGCCCGCTGCGCGCCGAAGGCGAACAGGAAGGCGAAGGCGGCCGCGGCGCCGAGCCAGGACGAGCGCGTCAGGCTGGCCATCAGCATGCCGAGGTAGGAAAAGACCACCAGGCCGTAGAACCAGCGTTTGACGGCGGTGTCCGCCTTCATCAGCAGCGAGGCCGCCAGCGGCAGGAAGAGCACCACGTAGGTCGAGATGAAGTTGGGGTTGCCGAAAGTGGAGACCGAGCGGTTGCCGTACGGGTTGAGCAGTTTGGCCCAGATCACCTCGAGACGGAAATATTCCAGTATGCCGTAGAGCGAGGCGATAGCCCCCGCCGCCATCGCCAGGTGCAGTATATCCTCCTGCCGGCAGCGGCGGATCAGCAGCCAGACGGCCGTGAAGCCCGCCGTCCAGACGAGGAAGCCGTAAGGATCGAACAGGCGCGCGAAGAGACCTTCGCCGGAGAGGGGCAGCTTCAGCCACGGAAAAAGGAACCACAGCGCCCCCCACCCCAGCACAAAAGCCAGCCATTTCCCGGCGGGCACGGCGTCGTCCCCGCCGGCGTAAGGGATGCTGAGGGCGAGGTAGAAGACGGCCGCGCAGTTGACCAGGAAGAAGAGGCCGACCCTCAGGCCCTCGGACGCTATCGCCGGGCGGAAGAACGGGGCGTGCCCGAACCAGGCCCAGGCGAAGGAGGCGAGGTAGACCAGGCAAAGCGCGGCCAGCGGCGCCGCAAGGGCGGTGCGCGGCAGCGCCCAGGCCTTGCGCCGGGCCGATTCGTAAAGGAAGAGAGCGGCGGCCCCGAGCACCGCTGCGTTGAGGATGGCTATCTGCAGGTAGTAGGGGTTGCGGGTCAGGCCGGTGAAGAACAGCAGCGGCGACACAAAGAACGCCGCCGCCAGCATGAAAACCAGCGGCGCGCGCGGAACGGGCAGTTCTTTGTCGGTATTCTGCATTTTTTCGGCGGGCGGCTAATCCAGGCCCACTATCCTGACCCCTTCCTTGTTCTTCCGCGCCTCTTTGGCCAGGTTCGGGTTGCGCTCATAGACCACCTGCAGGTTGCGCCTGGCCTGCTCGAAATTGGGGTCCTTCTCCAGGGCCAGCCGGTAGTTGCCCGCCGCCTCCCGGTACTTGCCCTGCGCGAACTGCACGTTGGCCAGCAGCGTGTAGGCTTCGGCGCTGCCGTGGTCGTGGTCCTTGCGGAAGCATTTCCAGGCCGACACGTTGTTCTGGTACTCGCGCTCGGCGGACTTGAAGTCCTGGCGCATGATATGGATCTGGGCCTTGCGGAAATAGTTCGGGGAATACACCGGGTCCAGGTGCTCGTAAAGGTTATAGCGGGCCATCGCCTTATCGAGGAACTCGGCCGCCTCCTTCTGTTTGCCCTGGCGCATCAGGTGGTCGTGCATTTTCAGGTAGAGGTTGCCCACCTGATGGTGCATCTGCACGTAGTTGGGCGCTATGCTGCGCACGTACTCGTAGGAATCCATGGCCCGCTCGTAGTCGTCGCGCGGCTTGTCCTTCTCGTCCCCCCATTCCGGCCTGTAGCCCCGTTCCATGTTGAAGCGGTCGTTGAAGACGTTGCCGGTGAAGTAATAGGGCATGATGAAGAACCGGTTGAGCGTATTCACCTTCTTGTAGTAGGTGATCGCGTCCTCCCATTTGCCCTGCTTGGAGAAGAAGATGGCCATGTTGTGGTAGACGTCGCCCTTGAACCAGCCCCAGAAGTAGTACATCGGGAACAGGGTGAGCAGTATCACCACCGGCACGGCCGCGGAGACGCCCTTGAGCATGACGCCGGCGAAAGCGTAGACCGCGTAGCCCACGCAGAGCAGCATCAGCGCCCAGGCTATGTGCCACTGCAGGATCTCGCCGTCGGCGATATAGTTGCGCAGCGGCCCCTGCAGCACGGAGAATTCGCTGAGCACCAGGTAGGCGGCGTAGAGCACGGCGGCCAGGCCGGCCGCGCGGGCTATCCAGACGCCCCACATGTAGGCCCCGTCGTCCCCGACGGCCTTTTCCCCGGCCGTCTTCGCCGGCTGGCCCGCTTCTTTGTAATGCAGTTCCCACAGCGCGTGGCCGCGGGCCAGGTTGATGATCACGCCGGGCAGCAGGCCCAGGTAGACGCCGGAAGAAACGAAGCGCATGCTGACGTCCGTGAAATTATGCGCGAGCATGCCCAGCAGGGCCACCAGGTAGCCCAGCAGGTCGTAGGCCACCGGGGGCGGCCTCGCGCCTTTCAGACCGGAAGTATATACGTTCAGTCCGCGCAGGCCGACCGTGGTCACGAAAATGATTATCCACAGGTAGAGGCCGAAACCGATAAGGCCGTTGTCCATCCACTGCTCGATATGCTCGTTCTCGGCGTGGTCGGTCTCGGTATTGTGCTTGCCCTCGATGTGGAAGATCTCGGGGCGGCGGTAGGCCGGGTAGATCACCTTGAAACTGCCCACGCCGATGCCCGTCAGCGGATGGGTCTCTACCATCTCCCAGGTAGACAGCCAGGTGTTTATGCGGAAGCTGTAGGAGGCCGCGTTGCCGATGAGGTAGATGGCCAGCGCCGCCGCCACCGGGATCAGCGAGGCCAGGCCCAGGAAAACGCCGCGGCTCACGGGCAGTTTGTCGCGCAGGAAGAAGTAGCCGTAGAAGATGGCGAACAGGAAGAACGAGATGCCCAGCCCCAGCACGGCGCCTTTGGTCTGCGTGCCGTAGATGCAGATCAGGTTCATTATTATCAGCGGCACCAGCAGTATGGACTTTCGCTTGAGCCACTGCGTTACGATGATGGGCAGGATCAGCACCAGGAAATTGCCGAAGAAGTTGGGATTGCCGTAGGTGGAGAAGACGCGCTGGCTGAACGCCCAGCGCCAGACGAACGGGTCCAGCATGGGGCCGACGTCCTTGGACGGGGAAAGGCGGGTATCGAGGAACTGCAGCATGCCGTAGAGCACGGCGATGTAAGCCGTGACGATCAGCACCTTGGTCAGCCGGTCTATGGCCTCGGCCGTGAATTCCCGGATGACGATCAGCGTGACCGACATGTACAACAGGTAGCGCACGAAGTCGTCCACGCTGGGGCCCTTGTAGGGCGCGCTGACGAAAGATACCACGACACAGAGCAGGTAGGCGAAGAAAGGCGCCAGGAAGATGAAGTCCTCGCGGCGGAAAGCCCGGCGGCCCTCCAGCACCAGCAGCGACACCCACAGGCCCAGCAGGCCGAAGCCGCCCATCTGCAGCAGCGTTATCTTGACCTGGGCGGAGTCGTAGGTGCGCAGGTAGAAGGTATCCGAGATCAGCAGGTAGAGCATCGGCAGCCACCACCAGATGGCTTTTCTGGCGAAGCTTACCCCGGGGGCGAAACTGATGCCGTCTTCTGCTGCCGGAAGTATGGTTTTTTTTGACATGATTACGGAAGGAACCGCGGAAGGAACTGCCAAACCCCTGTACCCTGAAAAATTTCAGCCGAGGATGGGACTTGAACCCACAACCTGTCGCTTACGAAGCGAATGCTCTACCAATTGAGCTACCTCGGCAACTCCATAATTATATAGTAATTTTAATCGGAAATCAAAAATACCATGGATAAACGGGGCCGGGCGGAAGCCGGCGCACGGACCGCGAGGGCGGTTGCGGTTGTACCGGGCCGGCAGAATTTGTAATATTTCGGGATTCTGCAACTTTAGGGAGGACTATGGAAGCACTGTTCAGGAAAAAGTCACTGTCGGCGCTGATGGAGCAGACCAAGGACAAGGAGCATGCGCTCAAGCGCGTGCTGGGACCGCTCAACCTCACGCTGCTGGGCATCGGCGGCATCATCGGCGCCGGCATCTTCGTCCTGACCGGCCAGGCGGCCGCGCAGTACGCCGGCCCCGCCATCGTCATCTCGTTCATCATCTCGGCCGTAGGCTGCGCCTTCGCGGGCCTCTGCTACGCCGAGTTCGCCTCCATGATCCCGATCGCGGGCTCCGCCTATACTTATTCTTACGCGACCATAGGCGAGCTGCTGGCCTGGATCATAGGCTGGGACCTGATCCTGGAATACCTCTTCGGGGCCGCCGCGGTGTCGGTGGGCTGGAGCGGCTACGTGGTCAGCTTCCTTAAGGACTTCGGCGTCACCATCCCGGCCGCGCTGTCCAGCGCGCCGTTCTCCTTCGACCACATACACGGCTGGGCGGCCACCGGCGGCATCATCAACCTGCCGGCGGTGCTGATCATCGCGCTGGTCACCGGCCTGCTGGTGGTAGGCATACAGGAGTCCGCCACCGTCAACGACTTCGCGGTGTTCGCGAAGGTGACCGTGGTGATACTCTTCATAGCCTTCGGAGTGTCCTACATCAACGCCGATAACTGGAGGCCTTTCATCCCGGAGAACTCCGGCACTTTCGGCCAGTACGGCTGGAGCGGCATCTTGCGGGGCGCCGGCGTGATCTTCTTCGCCTATATCGGGTTCGACGCCGTTTCCACCGCCGCGCAGGAAGCCAAGAACCCCCAGCGCGACATGCCGATAGGCATCCTCGCCTCCCTCGCGATCTGCACCGTGCTCTACATAGCGGTGGCGCTGGTGCTGACCGGCATAGTGAAGTTCGACCAGCTCAACGTCCCGGACCCGATAGCGGTGGGCGTGAACGCCGCCGGCCCGGGCCTGTTCTGGCTGCGCAAGTTCATCAAGATAGGCGCCATCGCCGGCCTCTCCTCGGTGATGCTGGTGCTGCTGCTGGGCCAGCCGCGTATCTTCTACGCGATGTCTATCGACGGCCTGCTGCCGAAGTTCTTCTCCAACGTGCACCCGAAGTTCAGGACGCCCCACGTGACCACGATGGTGACCGGCGCTGCCGCGGCGGTGCTGGGAGGCCTGTTCCCGATCGGCGCCCTCGGCGAGATGGTGTCCATAGGCACGCTGCTGGCCTTCGCCATAGTCTGCGCCAGCATCATCGTGCTGCGCCGCACCCACCCGGACCTGCCGCGCCCGTTCAAGACGCCGCTGGTGCCGCTGGTGCCGGCCCTCGGCGTGCTCATCACCGTCGGGCAGATGTTCATGCTGCCGCTGGCCACCTGGCTGCGGCTGATAGTCTGGATGGCCATCGGCATCGCCATCTATTTCTTCTACGGCCGCCACAACAGCAAGCTGGCGACCGCGAAGACGGACGACTGGAACAAGTAAGCTCTCCCCCCGCAAATGAAGCGGCCGCCGGTTTTAGCCGGCGGCCGTTTTCATCTTGCCCTCGCGACCTTTACTTCTTCGCGGCGGCGGACATCGAGTACAGCTTGTCCGTGGCGCCTTTGATGCCGTTGGTCACGTCGGCCACCATCTTCGGGTCCCAGTCCTTCTTCTCCACGCGCAGGAAGGAGGTCTTGTCCACGCGGTTGTCGAAGCGGCCTATCGGCAGGTGGTACTTCTTGCCGTCCCTGGCGATGGTGATGGTGCCGGGGACTTCGGAGTTCTTCTCCAGGTAGTCCATGTCGTCGCAGCCGTAGTCGTTGAGCATCACTTCCATCGGCACGCCGTGGTGCAGGATGGAGCCCGGGTCGTTGGGGTTGGTGCGGGCGGTGTTCTTGCGGCGGCTCTCCTCGGGGGTCACCCAGACGTAGAGGATGACGGCGCGCCTGAGGATCTCCGGGTCCAGTTCCCTGAGGGAGTACTGGTAGCCCAGCGGGTCCTGCAGCGGGAAGGAGGACTTGTCGGGACCGCCGCGGGCGGCCTCTATCACTATGGTCTTACCCTCGAAGGAGGCGGGGTAGGCGGCGTGCTTCTCGTCGAGCATCGCGCGGGCCTCGGGCTCCAGGGCGGCGGCCACGGTCTTCCAGGTGGCGGCGTCCAGACCGGCCAGGCGCGGGGCGATCTTGGCCTTCTCGCCGGCCTTATCGATGCGCTTCATAAGCAGGTCGGCGGCGGACTCGGCCTTCACCACGTTCTTCTTCATCAGGTCGTGGTAGTCCTCGTTGAGCAGGTGGATGAGCGTGCCCCAGTCCTTGGTGTCGATGAAAGGGCGGTCGCCGGACTTGAAGAACAGGCGGTCCTTGCCGAGCTTCGCCAGCTCGTCGTCGGCGCGGCGCATCATGTGCACGTAGGGAAAGTCGTCGAGCTGCAGGTTGGAGCCTATGTGGAACTCTTTCTGGAGCCTCTCGGGCTCTACGTTGGCCAGGAAGCGCCTGACCTCGGATTTGCCGGAAGCCGGCAGGGCCAGGAGCAGAACTATATCGAATGTGTCGCTCATTGTTTCCTCCTAACAGAATTTGCTGTTTAGATTTTAGACAATATCCGCCAACTATTCAAGGAAACCCGCCCATTGCCCCCCCCTGCCCGCTACCGCTATAATAGGTAGCATCGACCCTATGCCCCAAACCGACACGCCGCGACCTTTCCTCATCCGCGAGAGCTGGATGTCCCGCCTCTGGCTGCCGGCCCTCCCCGCTGCCCTGCTCTTCTCCGCCGCCTTCTACTACATGCTGCCCCTGGCCGCCCCGGAAGAAGCAAGGACCGGCGCCGCGCTGGCGCTGGGGACGGCGGCGGCCCTGCTGCTGGTCTACCGGCAGAAGCGGGAGCACCTGGCCCGTCATATTGCCGAAGCGGAGCTGCTCGGCTTCAGCTGGACCGTAAAAGGCTGCCTGTGGAACCCGGCCGGCGCGCCGGAGTTGCGATTGCACCTCCCTCAGGGCGACCCCGAGGAGGACAGGCTGCTGGCGGACCTGGTAAAAATATGCGGCCACCCGTACGGGGACGCCCGGCGCCTGCTGCGGCGGGCCGGAGGACCGGCCCTGGCCGCGGCCGCCGCTATCGCCCTCGGTTTGGGCAAAGCCCCTTGGCTGATGCCGTTCCTGGCGCCGCTGTTCGGCCTGGCCGCGCTGGTCTTCCTCCTCTCCCGGGGCGAAGCCCTGTTCGACCGGCTGGAGCGCGGCCTTTCCGCCCGCGAGGCGCTGGCCACGCTGTCGACGGAAGCCGATTACCGCCAGTGGAATTTCCTCAGCCTGGAGGCCAAGCGGGACCTGGCCGGCCGTCTCCCCGCCATGAAGGAAGCGATAGACCGCGTCCTGCGCGGCGAAGCCGGGCTGGCGGCGGGCTCCGCCGTGCTGGAGGTCGGCGCGGCCGGCGGCTTCCTGTGGAAGCATATACCGGAGGAGCTCCGGGCAAACTGGAGTCAGGCGGAAAAGGACCCGCACGCCTCCCTCTACGCCCGGCGCCACTGCAACGGAGCGCGCTTCCATTTAGCCGACGTCAAATCCCTGCCCTTTCCGGCCGCCTCCTTCGACGCGGTGGTCGGGCTGGAATGCTTCGACTCGCTCTCGCTGGAAGACCTCGGCCGCTTCCTGGCCGAAGCCGCCCGCGTATTGAAACCGGGCGGACGGCTGGTACATCTCAAGGATTTTCCCGACTGGCCGGGCTCGGCCATCGCGGCGCGGCTCAACGCCTTCGGCCTGCGGGCGCTGCGGCGGGAGCCGGTGAGCCTGGACGGGAAACTTGAATTGCGCTTCGTCCCCCTAGGCGCGGCGGACATAGAAGAACTCGCGCGGGCGGCGGGCCGCGAGGCCGGCCCTACCGCGCCGTACGCCAGGGCGCTGGCCACCGTTTACTCCGCCGGCGCGGACTCCGACCGGCGCTTCAGGCTGCCCATGTTCGTCTCCGCCCTGGCGCTGCGCGAGACCTTTCTCGCAGCCGGCTTCGAACTTGTCAGCGACTCTCTGGGCCCGGGCGCCGGCCGGCCGGAAGTCATGGCGCACATCGTGGCCCGCAGGCCCGCTTAAGTCCGCCTTTTTTTATATAATCCCCATATGACCCCTCTCGAAATAATGTGGACCGTTTTCGCCGTCACCGCTACCGCCCTGTTCGTGGCGGACATAAAGCTCTCGGCCGGCCGGGCCCACGAAATAGGCCGCAAAGAAGCCATGCTGCTCTGCGCCTTCTGGATACTGGTCGCCTCCGTCTTCGGCGTGCTGACCGGCTACATGCTGGGTTTCGACCGCATGGTCGAGTTCTTCACGGCTTATACCATAGAGTACTCCCTCTCTATGGATAACATGTTCGTCTTCATCATGATCTTCTCGTACTTCGGGGTACCCAAGAAGTACCAGCCGAAGATCCTGACCTGGGGCATCCTGGGCGCCGTCTTCATGCGCCTGGTACTGATCTTCGCCGGCGTGGGGCTCATCAACCGGTTCCACTGGCTCATCTACGTCTTCGGCGCCGTCCTGATACTGACCGCCATAAAGATGCTGGTCCACAAGGACGGTGAGATGGATCCCGGCAAGAACCCGCTGCTCAGACTGCTCGGGAAGATAATGCCCATAGACAAGGAAGCCTCCGGCGGAGAATTCTTCGTCAAGAAGGCGGTCTGGCACGCTACCCCCCTCTTCGCCACCCTGGTGGTCATCGAGACCACCGACCTGGTCTTCGCGGTGGACTCCATCCCGGCCGTGCTGGCCATCTCGCGCGAGCCCTTCATCGTCTACACCTCCAACGTCTTCGCCGTAGTCGGCCTGCGCTCGCTGTACTTCCTGCTGGCCTCGGTGATGGACCTGTTCCGCTTCCTCAAGTTCGGCATAGCCGTCATTCTCTTCTACGTAGGCGTAAAGATGACCATCTCGGGCTACTACAAGATAGACCCCCTCATCTCGCTGGGCGTGGTGCTGGGCATACTGGCGGCCGCCATACTGATGTCCGTGCTCATCAAACCAGCGCCCGCGGAGCCCAAGGCCTAACCCGCCTCCCGCAGGAAAAAAGCCCCGGCTTGCCGGGGCTTTTTTTGTATATTATCAGCGGGGGATAATTACGAAAAAAGACAACGCCGCGGACTGGCATAAGAAAGACGCCGCCGCGCTTTTCAAAGAGCTCGGCACCTCCGCCGGCGGACTCTCCGCCGCCGAGGCCGCGCTGCGCCTCGCCAAATACGGTCCCAACGCCCTTAAGGAAAAACCCAGGCGCTCCCCGTTGGCCATGCTCCTCGACCAGTTCCGGGATTTCATGATCCTGGTGCTGATAGCGGCCGCCGTAGTTTCCGGCCTGATAGGCGAGATGCTGGACACGGTAATAATCCTCGCGATAGTGCTGCTGAACGCCGTCATGGGCTTCGCCCAGGAATACCGCGCTCAGAAGGCCATGGAAGCGCTCAAGCGCATGGCCGCCCCGTCGGCCTCGGTGCTGCGCGGCGGCGCGCCCGCCCTTGTCCCAGCCGCGTCCCTGGTGCCCGGCGACCTGGTGCTGCTGGAGGCCGGCAGCGTGGTGCCGGCCGACCTGCGCCTGACGGACTGCGCCTCGCTCAAGACCGAGGAAGCCGCGCTGACCGGCGAATCCCTTTCCGTGGAGAAACACGCGCTGCCCATTCCCGAGGACGACTTGCCGCTGGGCGACAGGCTCAACATGGCCTTCAGCGGCACGGCCGTCTCCTACGGCCGGGGCCGCGGCGTGGTAACGGCCACGGGCATGGGCACCGAACTCGGCAAGATAGCCGGCATGCTGCAGGACGAGGCGGAAGTGCAGACCCCGCTGCAGCGGCGCCTGACGGCGTTCGGGCGCAAGCTGGCCTGGGGCATACTGGGCATCTGCGCCATAGTTTTCACGGCCGGCCTGGCGCGCGGCGAGCCTCCGGCCCTGATGTTCCTGACTGCGGTGTCGCTGGCCGTGGCGGCCATCCCGGAGGCGCTGCCCGCCGTGATGAGCATCGCCCTGGCGCTGGGCGCCGCCAAGATGGTGCGCCAGAACGCGCTGGTGCGCAAGCTGCTGGCCGTGGAGACGCTGGGCTCGATAACGCATATCTGCTCCGACAAGACCGGCACGCTGACGCAGAACAAAATGACGGCGCAGGAGCTCTGTCTGGACGGCAAGCCGCTGAAAGCAGGCGACCCCGTCCCCCCCGCCCTGCAGCCGCTGCACGCCATCCTGCTCAAGGCCGGCGCGCTCAACAACGATTCCCGCCGCGGCCCCGACGGCTGGCTGGGCGACCCGACGGAGACCGCGCTATGCGCCCTGGCCGAGGCCGGCGGTTTGGCCAAGGCGGACCTGGACGCCGCGCACCCGCGCCTGGCGGAACTGCCTTTCGACTCGGAGCGCAAGATGATGACTACGCTGCACTCCGGCGCGCTGGACGCGGGCGGCGGAGTTTTTTTCTCCGTCACCAAAGGAGCGGCCGAGAGCCTGCTGGACAACTCCGCCTCCTTCCTGGCCCCCGGCGCCGGCGCGGACGGCATGCGCGCGGCCGCCGAAGAGATGGCCGCCCGCGGCCTGCGGGTGCTGGGGCTGGCTTACCGGCGTTGGGACGCCCTGCCGGGCAAGGAAAACCCCGGTACGGAGAAGGACCTGGTATTTATAGGCCTGATAGCCCTCGAGGACCCGCCCCGGCCCGAAGCGGCGGCCGCCGTGGCGGAATGCGGCGAGGCCGGCATCATTCCCGTGATGATAACCGGTGACCACCCCGTTACGGCGCGCAATATAGCCGAGCGGCTGGGCATCATAGCGCCGGGAGACGCCGGGGCCATGCTGACGGGCCGGGAGCTGGACGCGCTGGGCGACGAGGAGTTCGAACGCAGGGTAGAGGAGGTAAGGGTCTACGCCAGGGTGGCGCCGGAGCAGAAGCTGCGCATAGTCAAAACGCTGCAGAAGAACGGGCACTTCGCCGCGATGACAGGCGACGGCGTCAACGACGCCCCGGCGCTAAAGCGCGCCGACATCGGCGTGGCCATGGGCATCACGGGCACGGACGTCTCCAAGGAAGCGGCCCACATGATACTGCTCGACGACAACTTCGCCACCATCGTCAAGGCAGTAAAGGAAGGGCGCAGGATCTACGACAATATCCGGCGTTTCATCCGCTACATCCTCGCCTGCAACTCGGGCGAGATCTGGACCATTTTCCTCGCGCCTTTCCTGGGCCTGCCCATACCGCTGCTGCCCATACAGATACTGTGGATAAACCTGATAACCGACGGGCTGCCCGGGCTGGCGCTGGCCTCCGAGCCGGCGGAGCCGGACATCATGCGCCGCCCCCCCCGCAACCCGGGTGAAAGCATCTTCTCCGGCGGACTGGGCGCCCACGTGCTGTGGGTGGGCCTGCTGATAGCCGGGGTCTGCCTGGCGGCCCAGTACTGGGGCCTGAGCACGGGGCGCGGCCACTGGCAGACCATAGTCTTCACCGTGCTCTGCCTCAGCCAGCTGGGGCAGGCGCTGGCCATACGCTCGGAGCGGCGCACGCTCTGGGAGCTCGGCCTGTTCAGCAACCGCCCCCTGCTGGGCGCGGTCTGCCTTACGGCCGGCCTGCAGGGCCTGGTCATCTACGTGCCCTGGCTCAATACCCTGTTCCGCACCTCGCCGCTCTCGGCCGCCGAGCTCGGGCTGGCGCTGGCCCTCTCGGCCGCGGTATTCCTGGCCGTAGAAGCGGAGAAACTTGTGCGCCGGCGGCTGACGGCCGCCCGAGCCAAATAAAAAAGCCCCGGTCTCCCGGGGCTTTTTTGACCGCTTGAGAATTATTTCTTAACTTCTTCCTTCTTGGCTTCCTCTTTCTTCGGCTCTTCCTTCTTGGCCTCGGGCTTCGCGGGAGCCTTCGGCATGGCCGCGGGAACCTCTTCCTTGGGGATCTCGAGCAGTTCCACCTCGAAGACCAGCGTGGCGCCGCCGGGGATGGTGCCGCCCGCGCCCTGGTCGCCGTAAGCGGTGTCGGAGGGGCAGACCAGCTTGGCCTTGCCGCCCACCTTTATCTTCTGCACGCCCTCGGTCCAGCAGGGGATCACGCCGCCCAGCGGGAACTCGGCCGGCTGGCCGCGCTCCACCGAGGAGTCGAACACCTTGCCGTCGGGGAAGGTGCCGTGGTAGTGCACCTTTACCATGTCGGTCGCCTTGGGCAGAGCGCCCTTGCCTTCCTTCACGGGAATGACGATCACGCCGGAGGGCAGCTTCTTGGCGCCCTTCTCCTTGGCCATTTTCTCCAGGAAAGGCTTGGCGGCTTCCTTCTGCTTGGCCACGATGGCCTCCTGCTTCTTGGCCAGGTAGGCGTTTAGCTTCATGCCGTAGGTCTCGTCGGCCTTGGACTTCTGGCCGGCGAGGGACTCGGAGAAGCCCTGCACGATGTACTTGGTTTCTTCGGGGGTGAACTCGAACTGCTTGATCTTGGAGCTGACGGCCTGCCCCAGGAAATAAAGGGTCTTCTGGTCTTCCGTCATCTCGGCGTCTGCGGCGAAGGCCGGGGCGGCGATCAGACAGGCTATTGCGATTAACATGTTTCTCTTCATGTGGTTGTCTCCTCCTGCTGTGTCTTGCGGATATATTACAAATTTTGGCGCCCCCGCTAAAGCGGCGCGGGCGCGGCCCTACTTTACGCGCCCGGCGCGGCGCAGGGCGGCCGTAACGCGGGCCATCACCAGCGGCCCCTTGAACGGCTTCATCACGTAGTCGTCAGCGCCCATCTGGAAGGCCAGTTCCTGGCTCTTATCCGAACTCTCGGTGGTGAGCATGATCACCGGCAGATCGAGCAGGCCCAGCGCGCCGCGCACGCCCTTCACCAGGTCGTAGCCGTTCATGCGCGGCATGTTGATGTCCGAGATCAGCAGGTCCGGCGCGGGCCCCTCGGCTATTTTGGTAAGGGCCTCCTCGCCGTCAGCGGCCTCTATGGCCTCGTAGCCGGAGCTCTCTATGAATTTTTTCAGCAGCATGCGCATTACCGGGTCGTCGTCGGCCACCATCACGCGCGGCTTGCCCGCGGGCATGGCGGGAGAGGGCGTTTGCGCCGCCGGCACCGCGGCCGCGGGCGCAGCCGGAGCGGGAGCCGGCCTCGCGCCCTGGTCTTTTTCCAGCTTCAGGTAGGGCTCCACCTCTTTCAGGTCGGCCTGCCCCGTAGCCATGTTCCACAAGGCGTCCCTGGTCATGGTGCGCAGGGCGCAGGTCTCTATTGCGGCCCTGGTTATGTCCTCCGCGGTGGCGTTGTTATTGATGAGCTCCTTAACTTTGCCGTTAATCAGCAGCAGTTCCACTATGGAGGTCCGGCCCGCGTAGCCGCTCATCTCGCAGCTCTTGCAGCCGACGGCGCGGTAACAGGTCTTTTCCAGGCCGTGGGCGGCCAGGGCCTGCAGTATCGCTGGGCTGGCCTCGGCGGCCGGCACCTGCTGCCGGCAGAGCGGGCAGAGCCTGCGCACCAGACGCTGGGCGGTAATGGCCAGCAGGCCGGGCGAAATTTTAAAGCGGTCCACGCCCATATCCACAAGGCGGGAAAGCGTGGCGACGGTGTCGTTCGTGTGCAGGGTAGAGAGCACCAGATGCCCCGTCATGGCGGCCTGGAAGGCTATGTCGGCCGTCTCCTTGTCGCGGATCTCGCCGACCATGATGATGTCGGGGTCCTGGCGCAGCACCGAGCGCAGCACGGCGGCGAAGGAGAGCCCCTGCTTCTCGTTGACCTGCACCTGGTTGATGCCGGGCAGCTTGTACTCTATCGGGTCCTCTACGGTGACCACGTTGGTCCTCTCGCTCTTGACCTTATTGAGCACCGAGTAGAGTGTAGTGGTCTTGCCGGAGCCGGTGGGGCCGGTGACCAGGATGATGCCCTGCGTGGAGGTGAGGCACTTGTCCAGGCCGGAGACCACCTCCGGCGCGAACCCCAGTTTCTCGAAAGGCACCTCGGCGGCGCGCTGGTCGAGGATGCGCATCACCACCTTCTCGCCGAAGGAGGTGGGCAGCGTGGAGACTCGCAGCCCCACTTCCGCGGAGCCGATGCGCAGCTTGGTGCGGCCGTCCTGCGGGATGAAGTGGTTGGAGACGTCCAGGTCGGACATGATCTTGATGCGCGAGACCACGGCCCCCACGGCGATGTGGCGCGGCAGGCGCATTACGTTCTTCAGCTCGCCGTCGACGCGGATGCGCACGTGGCTGGACTTCTCCTCGTGCTCTATATGGATGTCGGAGGAGCCCTTGCGGTAGGCCTGCGAAATTATGGAATTGACCAGCTTGATGACGGGCGAGGTAACGGAGGCATCCTGCGAATCGCCGGAGTTCTTCTCCCCCAGCACCAGGATCTCCTCGGGCGCTTCCACCTTGCTGAGCAGGTCGAAGATAACCGTATCCGAGCTGAAGAGCTGCTCCATGCAGGCCTCCACCTCGCGCGGCAGGCAGAACTGCGGCAGCACTCTGCGGCCGGTCAGAGCCTCCACGTCGGCCTGGGCCGTCAGGTCGGCGGGGTCGGCCATCGCCACCTTTATCTCGGCGTCCAGTACCTTTACCGGGATCAGCCCGTGCTTACGGCAGATCTTCTCCGGCACCAGCGACAGCGCGAACTTATCCACCCTTTCCGGGTACAGGGCCGAATAAGCGGTCCGGAAGAGTGTTTCGGCCGCCTTGACGAACCGCTCCTGGGTGACCAGGCCGGCGTCTATCAGCGCGTGGGAGAGGTACTTCTTCTTCTCGCCGCGGAACTGTTCCACGGCCTGGGGCGTGACCCCGGGCAGCCCAGCAGCCGCCCGCACCGCCCACTCATCGCTAAAGCGCCATGTATCAGCCATAGGCGTATTATATTATTTTAAATTCCCTCCGCACCCCTATAAACACGAAACCCCAGACTTTCGTCCGGGGCCGGTCCTGATATTTCTAGTTCCAGGTTCGAATCTCTTAAATGGTTGCGGGGGTTGGATTTGAACCAACGACCTCAAGGTTATGGGCCTTGCGAGCTACCAGGCTGCTCTACCCCGCACATTAATTATAGCACAAGGCTCAAGCAGTTGCAACATTTATCGTCGGGAAAACTTGCATTTTCATACGGAGATACACAGTAATCACCCGCACAAAACCATAGACTAAAGCCTGTGATCGGATTTGTGATCGACAGCGACGTGTAAAACTTCACGCCTTTTGATACTATAACCAGCACAGGATCAGGGGGAAGTTAATGAAAACGATAATAATGACCGCGCTGCTGCTCTTGCCCGGCTTTGCCCGGGCCAGGGTGGAGGACAGGACTGCGGAACTCTACAAAGCGGCGGATGCCAATAACCTGCAGGAAGTTAAGCACATCCTAGACGAAAGCGACCAGAACGTGAACGTGGCTTACGGGAAGGGCGAGATTACCCCCCTGATGCTGGCGGTCAGGAACAGCAATATTGAAATGGCGCGGCTGCTAGTTTCACGCGGGGCTGATGTCGCGGCCGTAGACCGCAGCGGCAGGCCGGTGCTGGAATACCTCAGGAAGAACTCTCCCTCAACTTTCAGGAAACTGCAGGACCTGATTACTAAGACCGCGGCCGAAAAGGGTCTAAACCTTACCCCGGCATGGGAGGATATCTGGCTGCCCGACGACCTGCCCTATACGGCGGCGGCCTCCTATGAGCCCATACTGCCGGCGGCGAACCTGCTGGACCGCGATCGCCGCACGGCCTGGGCGGGCAAGACCGGCGAGGAAGTCTGGATCTTCATAAACCCCGGGGTTTCGTCGGTAACGGTAGTTAACGGCTACAACAAAACCCCTGCCCTTTTCAAGGCCAACAACCGAGTGAGGCGCCTGGCGGTCTCGGTCTGGACCGCCGCGCACCTGGAAGCGGACGTTTCGGAAATAGCGCAGATCTATCACGCCGCGCGGCTGACGCCGGACCAGGTGCTGGAGCTCAAAGACACCGGGAAGGAGCAGTCCTTCCGCCTCGGCTTCGACTGGGAGCGGCTGCGCGTCTCCGCCGCGGAGACGCTCGCCGCCTACCTCAAAAGGGAGAACAGGGAGCTCATGTACGCGGACTTCGTGCTGCGCGCCGAGCCGCTGGAAATATATAAAGGCGCAAAATACGACGACACCTGCATTTCCGAACTCAGGGCGGGCAGTCCGTGGCATTATCACGGCGACCTTGCCGGGGATTGGGACGGTCTAGAAGCGGCGCAAGGCAAATCCCTGTTCTTCTCGAAGCCATGGAAAGGCCAGAAGTTTTCCTCTTTCCTGGGCAAGAAGCCCTTAATGACAGGGGTCTGGCGCGTGGAGAACGGCGAACTGGTGACTGCGGGCGACGGCGTGGTCAACCGCTATGCGCTGGCCTTCGAAGAAAAGAACGGCGCGCTGCTGCTGAAGCTGACCGTGCCCGGAGGAAAGACAGAAATCTATAAGCGCAGGCCGGACTAGGCCGGCGGGGAGCGCCGCCTCACCGGGGCGTATTCAGCCTTACCGGCAATTCCTTTTCGTCTTTACCGCGCCGCCGGTAAGAACGTAAAGCGTATCGCGCTTGATTTTCGGGTCCAGCGAGAGGGCCTTCTCGAGGGATTCGGACGCGCGGCCAAAATCCCCGTCGGCGCAGGCCGCGGCGCCGCGAAGCAGCCAGGCGCGGGCCTGCCCCGGGTCGGCCGCGAAAGCCTTGTCGAAATCTCCTGCGGCCTTTTCCTTTTCCCCCGCCATATGCAGCGCGTAAGCCCGCTCGGCATAGGCCGGGTAGTAGCCGGGCTCAAGCTCCAGCAGCTCGCCCCACACCTGGGCGGCCTCGCCGTACTTTTTCAGGTTCGCGCGTACGCCGGCCTTAATGGCCAGCCCCTTGGCTTTGGCGCCGGACAGTTCCGGTCTGGCTTTAGGCGCCGCCGGCGCCGGGGCAACGGCTGCAGGGGCTGCGGGCGCGGTTCCGCCGGAGGGCGCGGGCGCGGCTTCGGGCTTTGAGCCTATGCTGATGAGCGGTTTTTTAGAGGCTATAAGCCCCCTTATCTGGCGCACGGCGGAATCGTCCTTAAACTTGGGATCCAGTTGTACCGCTTTATCCAGGTCGGGCTCGGCCTTGTCCAGCAATTTCAGGTTAGTATAGGAAACGGCCCGCAGATAATACCCTTGCGCGTTGCCCGGCTCGAGTTCTATAAGCTTTGTAAAATCCCTCACCGCCTCTTCGTTGCGCTTGAGCCTGTGCAGTGCCAGGCCGCGGTCCTTGTAGTAATACGGCACAGACGGGTCGAGCGCGACGGCCCTGTCGAAATCCTTAAACGCTTTATCGTGGTACTCCATTATGCCGTAGGCGGCGCCCCGCTTGTGGTAGAACAGTGACTCCGCGGGATACTTCTTTATGGCCTCGTCGTAGATAACCACCCGGTGGTTTGAATCCGGGGCGGCCTGGGCCTTGCGCAGGAACTCTTCCTTTGTCTGCGCGAAAGCCGCGCCGGCCTGGGCAAGCAGGCACAGCGCTAAGAATAGTTTAGTCATATCACTCCCCCTTTTTTCGCCCAGGCCCGGCCAGTATCGCTTCCAGCAGGGCCTTCTCTTCCCCCCAGAAATACAATTTCCGGGACGCGGCTATTTTATTCAAGTCAGCTACCGCGGCGCGGAGCAGGGCGCCATTGCCGGAGCCCATAAGCCTGCGCGCGGCGGCCAGCCTCAAACGCCGCTCTCCCGCGCCTTTCGAGATCAGCCCGGCCAGTCCCTCCGGCTTGTCAGCGCCGGGAGTAAAATCCAGCGGGTTGGGCAGCCCCGCCCCGTCGAAATCCGAGAAGTCGCGCAGCGCCTTGTTCGTTTCGCCAAGGGACCTGGTTTCCTTAGGCCAGTTTCCCCCCGCTTCCGCGGCCGCCGTAATTTTATCAGCGGCGGGATCGAAGAAATAATACCCGTGTTTTTCGGTCCGTGCCTTCCTGTCATACCAGGGAAATCTGATAAGCAGACCCTTGTCCTCCGCCCGTATCTTCGACGATTTTAAATAGACTCCGGAAGAACCGGGAGGCGCGGCCAGCTCGGCGACCCTTATAAAGCCGTTACCTCCCGTCTTAACCAGGTAAACCTTGTCCACCGCGTCTTTAGGTATTCCACCGTCGGGGAAAGCGGCAAGGCCCCTTGCTTTATGGTAGATCCTCAGGCGGAGCAGGGAATACTCGGCGCCTCCGGCCCTGAAGCCGGCGGAGGCCTCCATAATTACGCTTGGCACGCTTTGAAAAAGGGCGAAAGCGGAGCAGGGCGCCCAAAGGGCGCACAGCGCCGCGGCGATAAGCGCCGGGAACATACCCCCCCGGGAAGCCTTATTCAAAAGGCTTCCATTCGCACTGCGACTTCCAGCCCTTATCCCCGGTCAGGTAGGCTTTAAACATCGCGGCGGCCTTTTCCGCGGGCACGGGGCCCTCGCTGGTGAAATGGGCGTAGGAATCTTTGTACTGCATATCGAGGCCCTTGGCGGTGTAACCCGCCTGCATAAAGCCGGCGGGCCCGGTCAGCGTTAGGAAGAAGTTGTCGTCGTTCAGTCTTGCCAGGAGGTTTTTAACCTGGACGGCGCTGGGCGCGTCGACCTTGCTCCCGTCGGCCATCTCCAAGGAGTAGCCCTTATTGGGGGAACTATCTCCGGCAGAGTTCTTCGCGCCGTCCTTTTTGTCCGCCGCCACCGGCTTCACGGACGCTTCGTTCTTCTCATACGCGAGGAACGTGGCCTTCTCCACTACCGAGAAACCCTGCATGCCGTGCTTCCAGGTTTTGCCGCTCTTGATGAGCTGGAAAACCCTGACCTTAGCGGGATCGGCTGCCTCGTCGTAATAAACAGCGGCCATCACTCCGAACTTAGTGGCGTAATAGCGCGCCTCCCGCACCTTGCCGTTCCATTTCTGCAGGGCGGCCACTTCAGCGGCTATCTCCTTGTCGTCGAAGAACTCCTTATCCACCATCGCGGCCAGCATTGGGGCCATGTGCTTTTTAACCCCGGCGGCGTCCTTTTTCTGGTAGGCCGTGACAAGCTCCTTCCCCACCTGCTGCGCCGTCTGCGCGAAGGCGGCCGGGGCGAAGAGAACAGTGAACAGCATTACTGCGGCAGACGTTTTCATTTTTCCTCCTGTAATAACCGATCCAGCTTGATCTTAATACCCTATCTTCAGCGTTACCGTAGAGCCTTTCTTTACACTGTTACCGGCCGAAGGGGACTGCCCGCGCACGAAGCCGACGTTCTTCCCGGTCTGAACCACCTTGAACCCCTGTTTGACCAGGATATCTTTGCCCACCAGGAACAGTTTCCCCATAACGTCCGGCACTACGACGAGCGGCTCCTGCGGAACCTGCACCGCCGGCGCCGCCTGCATTACCGGTGCGGCCGGCTGGGAAGGCGTTGTGCCCTGTGCCGCCTGCACGGCGTCCTGTTTTATATTGAAGTCCGGCACGCCATCCACGGGAGCGCTCCCGGCGCTCCGTGAAGCCGCGGGGAGCCGCTTTACTATCTCCACGCGGCGATTAAGGGCGCGCCCTTCCGTTGTGGAATTCGCGGCCACGGGCGACAGCGGGCCCGCGCCGTAAGGGGAAAGGCTGGAAGCACTGACCCCGTGTTTATCCGCCAGGTATTTCGCTATGGCTTCGGCCCTCTCCCGGGAGAGTTTCATGTTGGCCTCAAGGGCACCTTCGTCGTCGGTATGCCCGACAACGTAGAAGGCCGACCCCGCCGCTGTTCTAAGGAAAGCGCCTATCTCGGCCAGCGTGGGCTCAGAGCCGGCCTTTATGGCGCTGCTGCCGGTATCGAAGGTGATGCCGTAGAAGGCGATCCTTCCGTCCGCGTTAAGCGCCTCGGCGATGCGCGAGGCCGGAACCACCTGTGCCTGAAGGCCGCCAACCTGCGCTACATCCACCCTGTAGACGGGGTAACTCCACCTGCCGGCATTGGTGAATACCGCCGCATAAATATCTCCCGCCGCGCTTTTCTTCCGGGCGGCGATGTAGAACTGGCTTTCCCAGGAGCCCTGGGTTATTGGAGCCGAATTGTTCCAGCCGTAGTCGCTTTGAAAAGGGTTCAGGTCGTACCATGTGCCGCGGAACTTTTCACCGCAGGCCTTGCCTTCGCAGGCGAAGAGCGTCTCGTAACCCTTCTCGGCGAAGAACTTCTTATAGACGGAATAAACCCCGAAGGACGACTTGCCGGGAGCCTGGTAAAGTATCCGCGACTCTTTCCCCTCTATAGAGACCGTCTTCGCGATAACGCCTCCGGCTTCCGGCCCGGTCACGAACTTATAGCGGCCGAAATCCGTGGTTTCGTTGTGGTGGACGCTGGTGCCCTCCACCGGGCCCACAAGCTGCTGCGCCCAGTTAGGTTCTTCCGCTGCCGATACCGCCGCGCCGCGAGCAGCGGCTACAACCAAAACCGCCATATAGCCCAGTTTTTTAAAGCACATAAACGCCTCCTTACAATTAGTTCCGGCAAAACGACACCCTGGAATAGATAAACCACTGCCGGCGAAGACAAATGTGGCTGCTATGTTTTAGCAAAAGATGATGATGCAACAACCCCTACCAGAATACTACAACATTTCAAACTTTCAAGGAACATCGCGGTTTATATAACAGATTGAGACAGGAAGGCCTTTATTCCCTGGAAAGTGATCGGGTGAGAATGGTGATCGCTTCCAGGTCTGCCTAGCGACTTCTTCTGACACGTCCGGATATAAAAAAAGCACGACTCTCGTCGTGCTTGCCTTCTGACATGTCCTGATTTCGCCCCATGACCAGCTTGCGAGCTGCCAGGCTGCTCTACCCCGCAGAAATATTACACCACAGCGGGCGGGGCAAAGCAACAAGTTTATTTCTGCATCTCGAAAGTGTCCACCGTGTCGCCGGCCTTGTCGTAGACCGTCATCTTCAGGTACTTGTCCTTCACGTCGAAGACGGCGAAATGGTAGACCGGCAGGAACTTGGCGGACCAGTCCTCGTTGCGGCGCTGTATGTAGAGCGGCGAGCCGCCGCCGGCCAGCGTGAGGTAGGTTATCCCCCCTGCCTGGTCCACCAGGCCTTCCTTCACCGGGTGCGTGCGCTCGTAATTGTGGTCGTGGCCCTGCAGCACCAGGTCCACCTTGTACTTGTGCAGCAGCGGCTCCAGCGCGGCCACCAGCTCTTCGGTGGGGCCGTGCGCGCCGGTGGAATAGAGCGGCTCGTGCACCACCACGAACTTCCAGGTTTTATCGGCGGACTTGGAGAGGAAGCGCTCCAGCCACTTGTACTGTTTGGAACCTGGCGCCAGCTCCGGGGCGAACCTGGCGCCGTAGAAGGCGTTAGTATCGAGCACGAAGAACCGCGCGTGGGCCACATCGAAGAAATAGTAATGGGGCGGCAGGCCGGTCAGGGGCGTGCTGTGGAACGGCGTGAAGTTGGCCCTCAGGAAGCCCTTGCCCGCCGGCACCTTCAGGTCGCGGCCGTAGTCGTGGTTGCCCAGCGCCAGGAAGAACGGCGCGCGCGCCAGCAGCGGCGCGTAGGGCTGAAAATATTCCTCGTCGGCCATTTCCTCCAGGCCCTCGGACAGCACGTCGCCGGTATGCAGCACGAAGTCAGGGCTGAACCTCTGCATCTGCGCGGCCAGCGCCAGCTGCTCCCCGGAGCCGGAGCCCGAATCCCCGAAGGCGAGGAAATTGAAGTAGGGCTTGTCCTCTCCGCGGAAGGTGGTGAAGGAGCCCTCGAAGGCCTTGTAGACGGCGGTGCTGGATTCAGCGGGCAGGTACAGGCGGTAGCAGTGAGTGGTGTCGGGCAGCAGGCCGAACAGCGGCACCTTTTGTTCTTTCACGGCCGTGGTAGGGGTCAGGAAGCGCTCGCAGTCCGGAGCCGCGCCGTAGGACAGCCAGGCCTGGCTGGCCGCGTCCACCCTGAAGCGCAAGGTGACCATGTCCCTGGTCATGTTCTCCAGGTAGGGGCCGCGCTCCAGCCGCGCGGCGAGGGCCGGCGCGCAGCAGAGCGCGAGCAGCGGCAGCGCGGCCAGCCGCCTCACTTGGCGGGTCCCTTGGAGAACAGCTCGGTCACCTTGAAGTTTACGGCGTCGATGACGCCGCGGTCGGTGATGCGCAGCTCGGGGATGGGCGGCAGCGTGAGGAAAGCCATGGCCATGAACGGGTCGCTTAGCCGCGAGCCCAGCGCCCTGGCGGTCTCTCCGAGGCGCTTGAGCTTCTCGCGCACGAATTCGGAGCTGCGGTCGCTCATCAGGCCGGCCACGGGCAGCGGCAGGGCTTCGAGCACCTGGCCGTTGAGGGCGGCCACTATGCCGCCCTGCATCTTGACCACCTGCACGGCGGCGGTGTACATGTCCCCGTCGTGCGTGCCGATGACCACGATATTATGCGAGTCGTGCGAGACCGAGGAGGCGATGGCGCCTTTCTTGAGGCCGAAGCCTTTCACCAGGCCCAACGCTATGCGGCCGCTGGCCATGTGGCGTTCTATCACGGCGATCTTGAGGATGTCGCGGTCGGTGTCGGAGGACACGTAGCCGCCGTCCTGCTTGACCTTCTCCACGCTCATCTTTGTGACGATCTGGTCGGGAATGACGTTGATGACCTTGGCGTAAGGGCCCTGCGCCTTCAGCGCGAAGTCCTCGTGCTCAATCCACTTCACGTTCACGGTGCCGCGGGTCTTGCCCTCGTAGTCCTTGATGACGCCGGGGGTGATCTTGCGGTCGCTGGCCACCAGCTTGCCCTGCTTGAACACCTTGGTGATCTTGAGGTTCTTGAGGTCCTGCAGGATCACCAGGTCGGCCTGGTAGCCGGGGGCGATGGCGCCGAGGTTCTTGAGGCCGAAGTATTCTGCGGTGTTGATAGTGGCCATCTGTATGGCGCGTATCGGGTCCACGCCCAGCTTCACGGCCGTGCGCACCAGGTAGTCGATATGCCCCTGCTTCTCGATGTCCTCCAGGTGGCGGTCGTCGGTGACGAAGATGAACTTGCGGGAGTTCTCGGAGTTGACCAGCGGCAGCAGGCCCTTGAGGTTCTTGGCGGCCGTGCCCTCGCGGATCATGATATACATGCCGGCCCGCAGCTTTTCGCGGGCCTCGGCCACGTCGGTGCACTCGTGGTCGCTCTTGATGCCGGCCGAGACGTAGGCGTAGAGCTGCTTGTCCTTGAGCATCGGGGCGTGGCCGTCTATCACTTTGTTTTTCGCGATCGCTATCTTCTCCAGCACCCCCTTGTCCCGGCCCAGCACGCCGGGATAATTCATCATCTCGCCTATTCCCAGCACGCGCTCGTCGCCCAGCAGCAGCGACAGGTCGTGGGCGTCCAGCTCGGCGCCGGCGGTCTCGAGGTGGGTGGCGGGAACGCACGAGGGCAGCATCACGTAGACGCCCAGCATGGCGTTGAGGCTCGAGGAGAGCATGTACTTGATGCCGTCGAGGCCCAGCACGTTGGCGATCTCGTGCGGGTCGATGACCACGGAGGTGGTGCCGCAGGGCAGCACGGTGCGGGCGAACTCGGGCACCTTCACCATGGAGCTTTCTATATGCACGTGGCCGTCTATGAAGCCGGGGGCGAGGTAGGCGCCCTTGAGGTCCATGGTCTGCTTGGCCTTGTAGTCGCCGAAGCCGACCACCTTGCCGCCGTGGATGGCCACATGGGTGCGGTGTATGTCTCCGGAGAAAGTGTTGACCACCCGGGCGTTCTTAAGCAGCAGGTCCACGCGCTTGGCGCCGCCCGAGATCTCTATCGTGTTCCTGAGGTTTTCAAGGTTGGAATCTTTTTCCATATAGCCACCGCCTCTTATAATTTGATTTTTAATTCTACATATTATGCGCCCCCCCCGCAAAGAGCTAAACCCCGTAATTTTGTATCATACACTGACGCCGGGGCAGATAGGCGTCAGGGGCGGGTTTACGATCATGAAATCATTTTCCAAATCCACTAAAGTCTCCATAACGGCCGCCGCGCTGGCGGTGCCGGTCCTGGTCCTTGGCTGGCTGCTCTACCAGAACATAGCGCATTGGCGCGCGGTCAACGCGCAGCTCAGACTGGCGCAGGCCGCGTCGTTCGCCGCGGAAGAGCTCTATTCCTCCATCCTGGAGGCGGAGTCGGCGTCGCGCAGGTACGCCATCACGGGCAACCAGGCCGCCCTTGCCGCCTTCGACTCGGCTGTCAACGGGATGCAGCGGGCCCGAACGAGATTCACGCGCAATAAAGAAGGCCACCCCGAACACACGCGCCTCGCGGTCAAAGTTCTTACCCTGGTGGAACGGCGCAAGGCGAGCCTGGAGGATTTCGTGCTGACCCGGCGTACCCGGGGCTTTAACGCGGCCGCGGCCAGGGCCACGGCGGGCGGCGGGGCCGAGATTACCGCCGAGCTGAAGGCCGCGCTCGACGAACTGCAGCGCGCCGACGGCGCTTACATAATCGCCCTGGAGGCGCAGGCCAGTTCCGGCATGGCCCAGCGCAACCGCCTGATCAACATCATTTTTCTCGCCGCCTTCCTGGGCATAGCCTGGGCGCTCGCCGCCGCGGTGCGCGCGGGACGCCTGCACCGCGAGACCGGCGAACGGCTGGCCGAGGAGCACGCGCGCCTGCAGGGCGTGCTGGATTCGGCCCGCCAACTTTCCATCATCGCCACCGACCTCGAAGGCCGGATAACGCTGTTCAGCCCGGGCGCGGAGCACCTGCTGGGCTACCGGGCGCCCGAAATACTGGGCAACACGCCGGCGGTCATTCACCTGCCCGAAGAGACGGAGGCCCGCGGAAAAGAGCTGGCCGCCAGCCTGGGCAAGCCGGTAACGGGGTTCGATATTTTCGTAGCCATGGCCCGCGGCGGCAGCCTGGACAACAGGGAATGGACCTACGTGCGCAAGGACGGCTCGCGCGTGCCGGTAGACCTGACCATCACGGCGCTGCGGGACCAGAACGGACGCGTCAACGGTTTCCTCGGAGTGGCGGCGGACATCTCGACGCGCAAGAAGTCCGAAATGCAGATGCGCAAACTTTCGGCGGCGGTCAAGAACAGCCCCACCTCCATCCTGATCACGGACCAGGAAGGCCGCATAGAGTACGTTAACCCCAAATTCGTGGAACTCACGGGCTACAGCCAGGCCGAACTGCTGGGCCAGAACCCCAGGATCATCAACTCCGGCAAGATGCAGAAGAGCGTTTTCAAGGAGCTGTGGGATACGCTCCTGGCCGGCAAAGAATGGCACGGCGAGCTGCTCAACCGCAAAAAGAACGGCCAGTTCTTCTGGGAGAACGCCTCCGTCTCCCCGGTAAAGGACCCGCAGGGGCGCATTACCAATTTCGTCGCGGTTAAACTCGACATCACCGAAGCCAAGCTGAACCAGCACGAGCTGGAGAAGGCCAAGGACGCCGCCGTGGAACTGGCCAGGATGAAATCCGAATTCCTGGCCAACATGAGCCACGAGATACGCACGCCCATGAACGCCATTATAGGCATGACCGGGCTGCTCCTCGATACGCAGCTCTCCCCCCGCCAGCAGGACTACGTCAGGACGGTCAATTCCGCCGGCGAGGCCCTGCTCGACATCATCAACGACATACTGGATTTCTCTAAGATAGAGTCCGGCAAGCTGCACATAGAGACGCTGGACTTCGACCTGCGCGAGACGGTGGAGAGCACGGTCGACCTGCTGGCGCCGCGGGCCCAGGGCAAAGGCATAGAGTTCGAGTATTTTATCGAGCCCGCCGTGCACCAGGCCCTGCGGGGCGACGCCGGCCGCCTGCGACAGGTACTGCTGAACCTGCTCGGCAACGCTATAAAGTTCACCGAGCGCGGCGAGGTGATACTGCGGGTCAAGGCGCTGGGAGACGAGGACGGCAAGGCGCGGCTGCGCTTCGCCGTCAGCGACACCGGCATCGGCGTGCCCGAAGCGGCGCAGGCCACCCTGTTCCAGGCCTTCACGCAGGCCGACGCCTCCACCACGCGCAAGTACGGCGGCACGGGCCTCGGCCTCTCCATCTCCAAGCGCCTCGTCGGACTGATGGGCGGGGAGATAGGCCTGGAGAGCAAACCGGGCCGGGGTTCAACTTTCTGGTTCACGCTGCCTTTAGCCAAGGGCGAGGCCAAGACCCGCCGCCAGGAGCCCGGCAGTCTGGACGGCGTGCGGGCGCTGATAGTGGACGACAACGCCGCCAGCCGCGAAATAGTGACGCATCATCTGACGGCCTGGCGCGTGGAGTCCGAGGCAGTACCCTCGGCCGAGGCGGCCCTCGCGGCGCTGCGGAGCGCCGCCGGCGTCAAGCCGTTCTCACTCGTTATCACGGACATGCAGATGCCCGGCATGGACGGGCTGCAGCTGGCCCGCGCCATCGAGATCGACCGGTCCATACCGAGCACTCGCAAAGTGATGATGACCTCGCTGGGGCAGGACCTGTCCGGCGAGGAACTGACGGCCGGAGGCATCTCCGTCTGCGTGCACAAGCCGCTGCGGCCCTCGTCGCTGTTCCAAGCCGTCACCGCGGCCCTGGAGGGGCGCGCGGCCGCGCCCGCCGAGGCGAAAGGCGCCCACGGCGAGGAGGCCGCGCCGGCGGCCAATAAATATTTCCGCGTGCTGGTGGCCGAGGACAACGTGGTCAACCAGAAGGTTGCCCTGCGCCAGCTCGAACGGCTGGGCTACGCGGCCGACGTGGCCGCCAACGGACTGGAAGCCGTGGCCGCCGTCAAGCGGCAGCACTACGACCTGATCCTGATGGACTGCCAGATGCCGGAGATGGACGGTTTCCAGGCCACCGCCGAGATACGCCGGCTGGAGGCCGACGGGCGCCGCACCCCGATAGTGGCCATGACGGCCAACGCGCTGCAGGGCGACCGGGAGAAATGCCTGGAAGCCGGCATGGACGCCTATATTCCCAAGCCGGTGCGGCTGGAGGTCATGGCCGAGACCCTGAAGCGCTGGGACTCCCGGCTGGACTCTTTCGTCATAGCCGAACTGAAGGACCTGGCCGGCCCCGACGACAAGGCCTTCATGACCGAGCTGGCTGGCACCTATTTAAAGGACCTGCCCGGGCGTCTGGCGGCCATCCGGGCCGCCGTAGCGGCCCGCGACGCCGAGGCGCTGCGCCAGGCCGCCCACGCCCTTAAAGGCAGCAGCGGCAACATAGGCGCCCAGCGCCTGCAGAAAGTCTGCCTGCTGCTGGAGGAGGCCGGCCGCGCCGGCTCGGCGGAGGTCCCCGCGGCGCTGCTGGCCGACCTGGACGCCGAGGCCGCCGGGGCCAGGATCGCCCTGGAGGCGCTGGCCGCTGCCAAATAACCATGGAACTGCTGCAAGCCGCCCAACCCTACCTTCCCCTCACGCTGCTGGTCTTCCTGGCCGGCTTCGTGGATTCCATCGCAGGGGGAGGAGGGCTTATAACCCTGCCGGCCTACCTGGCGTACGGGCTGAACCCCGCGCTGCTGCTGGGCACCAACAAGCTGTCCTCTTCCATGGGCACGGCCGTGGCGGCGGCGAAGATGCTCAGGGAAGCCCGCTTCGGCCTGGACTTCCTGTTCATCCTCGTCGTGCTGGCGGCGGGCGGCTCCTTCCTGGGCGCGCGGCTGATCTCCCTGGTGCCGCCAGAAGCCATACGCTACCTGCTGCTGGTCCTGCTGCCGCCGATAGCGGTCTTCCTCGCCGCGCGCCGGCACTTCGGCCTGGCCGACACCAGCCGGGCGCACTCGGAGGCGTCGCTCTTGCGGCGCTCGGGCGGGCTGGCTTTCGGGGTGAGTTTTTACGACGGGCTGCTGGGGCCGGGCACGGGCACCTTCCTCGCGGTGGGCTTCGCCAGGCTGTGCGGCTACGACCTGCTGCGGGCCACGGCGCTGGCCAAGCTGCTAAATTTGGTCTCCAACCTGGCGGCGCTGGCCGCCTTCCTGTGGCTGGGCGCGGTGGACATAAAATTGGGCCTGGCCATGGGCCTGGCGGGCATGGCCGGCAATTATGCCGGGGCGCACGTGGCGCTCAAGCGCGGCGGGTGGATAATAAGGCCCATGCTGCTCACGGTCTCGGCCGCGCTGCTGGCCAAGATAGCCTGGGACATGCTCAGGTGAGCAGCGCCATCAGCCCGAACCTGCCGGTCTTCTCCCCGTCGCGCCGCCACGAATAGAACATTTCCCTCTCGGCGTAGGTGCACAGGTGCATGAACTCGTACTTGCCCACCCCCAGCGCCTCCAGGCGCAGCCGCAGCAATTCCCTCAAATTGAAGAAATGCCGCCCTTCCTTCATCGTCAGGAAGTGCTTGTCCGCCCCGCCGGGATAGAAGGCCTGTAGTTTCTCCAGGAAATCTTCCTTTACCGGGTAATGGGCGGCCGAGATCATGGGCGACACGCCGGCCACCACTTCGGCCGGATCTGTGCCGTAGCGCAGCCGCATCGCGGCCAGCGCGGCCCCGTAAACGTCGAGCAGCGCGCCGCGCCAGCCGCTGTGGATCACGGCCAGCGCCTTGTGCTCCTGGTCGTAGAAGACGGTCAGGGCGCAGTCGGCGGAGAGGGCCAGCAGCGGCACGCCCGGCGCCGAAGTGACCAGCGCGTCGGTGTTGTCCGGCGGCGTCTCCCCGCCGGCCTCTATCACGGCGACGTTGGCGGTATGGCGCTGGCGCATGCGGCCCAGACGGGCCGGCTCGGCCCCCAGGGCGGCGCAGAACAGCCCCAGATTCTCCTCCACGTTCTCTATCTTGTCTCCGGTGGCCGCGCTCAGGTTAAGCCCGGCGTAGGGGCCGGCGCTGACGCCGCCCTGGCGCGTCGCCACGGCGCAATCCAGGCCGGGCAGGCCCTTAAATACGTCGAAACGCAGCAGCTTGAGACCGTTCTTCTCTTCGGTATGCATGTTCCCCCCTGGCCCGGGCGCCGCGCTCAGGCTTTCAGACCCAGAATGTAGGACTTCACGAAACGCGCCGGGTAATACGACTCTTTGGCTTTCCTGAGCCCCGGCAGGCCCAGGTCGTTCTCCTTGTTGATGAACCGGTACTCCGCCGGTACGGTCTTGGCCGCCTCGCTGTCGAGGAACTGGTACAGCCCCTTCACCGCGGCGTCGGCCTTCTCGAAATTCAGCGTCCAGGTGTCGGCCGTCAGGCGCGACCCGAAAGCGAAACCCGCCACTTTACCGCCGGCCTCCACCGCCACCCCTGTCATCCCCAGCTCCCTGAAATGGGAGAGGCCGTTCACGATGGCCTTGCGCTCGCAGTTGGGGATATCGGCTATCACCGGCCCGCCCTGCCGGGTCTGCCAGTCGTCGAAGACCCGCAGGCACTTCTCCAGCCAGGCGCCCTCCAGCGGGTGCACCTTCACGCCGGGGCCCGCCGCCTTGCAGAACTGGGAGATCATGTTGCGCTTGCGCGAATACTTATGCCCTCTGAGCTGCGCCATGTCTTGCGTGTTGTAAATATAATCCCCGTAGCCGCTCTCCTCCGTCACGTTAAAATAGGCGGCTATGTTATCGGCGCCGATGATCTCCACGTAATCCTGCGGCACGTAATGATATTCCTGATAGCCCAGCGCGCGGGCCGCGTCGGCCAGTTCCCTGGGCGTGGGGTAACGGAAGGGGCGCAGGAGGGGCAGCAGCAGCCGGCCCTGGCGCGGCTCCTCTATATCAATTTCGGAAAGGAACAGGGCGCCGTTCTCCTCGCGCCAGAAGGCCTCGTGCACGCAGCCGCTCCAGATTATCATGGAGGCCAGCGAATAGGGGCAAAGCGGGTAGAGCTGGGCGTCGAAGTAGGGTTTAAGCCGGGCGTGGTCGGACGGAGAGATTTTCTTAAGCATGAGGGCCGCCCAGCATCATGGCCTCGCTGTCGGGCGGAGTGCGAAAACCGAGCGAGCGGTAGAAAGGCGCGGAACCGGAACTGGCTATGAGCCCCACCCACTTGATCCCGCGGCCACGCAGGCGGCGCAGCAGGCGGCGCACCAATTGAGAGCCGATGTCGCGGCCGCGCGCAGCTTTAAGCACCGCCACGTCGTGTATGTAGGCTTCCCTGGAATGGGCGTCGATGGCCCTGGCCATGCCCACCGCCCGGCCGCCGTCGAAGGCCGCCAGGAAGAGGCGGCTGCCCTTGAGGATGCTCCCCAGCAAGGCGGGCTTGTCGCCGCGGCCCCACCAGCCCTGCTCGCGGTAGATCTCTATGAGCTGGGCCCGGGTTTTAGCGTCGGGGCGCTTGAGGAAACGGTAGGTTATCATCGCTGAAAAAATCCTAACTTATATCTCCCCCGGCGGTCAAACCTCCGGAAATGAAAAGGCCCGGCGTGAGCCGGGCCTTTCGGTGGCGCCTCTTTTAAAGCACTTTATAGGGGTTGTCGGTGATGCCGAGCAGGTAGAGGCCGGCCTTGATGTTCTTCTCAACGGAAGTCTTGATGATGGACGCGCCGGGGTAGAAATTGCGCCCCTCGAGCTCGAACGTGAAGGCGAAGGCGCCGGTGGCGGCGTAGGCCCAGTCGGCGCTGTCGCCGGTGGCCACGTACATGTCGCTGGACTTCTGCGAGTAGTAGCCGGTCAGCCGGCCCATCGCGTCGCCGGCCTTTATGAAGACGTTGCGGTCGCGCTCGTCGGCCACGTTCTCGTCGCTGCCGCCCCAGGGATACAGGATCAGGCTGCCGTAGGTGTGGTAGCTGATATGGGTCCTGATATTGCGGCGGGCCTCCATGAAGCGCTTGATGTGCTGGCTCTCGGGCTCGGAGAAAGCCTTGGGGCCGCAGTAGGTGTCCGCGCCGGGATAATCGGAGGCGCCGGCCTCGCACCACCAGGAGTCGAAATTGCGGTTAAGGTCCACGCCGCGCGAGCCGCCGGCGTTCTTGGCCATGTTCTTGCGGTAGTACTGATAGTTGCCGGTCTTGATGTCGTACTCGGCGCCGTCGGGGTTGCCCATCGGCACCACGTAGATGTCCAGCGAGGAAATGTACTTTTTGACCTCGGCGTCGTTGCGGTGCTCGAGCAGCCACGCGGCTAAGAGCAGCGGCACCTCGTTGGCCAAATGCTCCCGGGCGTGGATGTTGCCCAGGAAGAAGGCGCCCGGCTTGGAGCTGGGAGTTTCGCCCTTGGCGTTGGCGTTGACGCGCAGGCACCAGATGTCGCGGCCCTCCACCGTTTTGCCGATGGAGAAGAGCGAGGCGATGTCGGCGTTGGCGGCGGCCATGCTCCGCAGCAGGTCGGTGGTCTCCTGGTAGTTATGGTAGATCGCGTCCTGCGACGGGAAATCCTTGGTGAAGGAGGAAACGTAGGCGGCGAGAGGGGTCTTGCCGAGCACGGTAATGGATTTGGAGGAGAGCAGGCCGGCCAGTTCGGGGCCGGCGATGCCGGACACGCGGTCCCGCTCCACTTCCACTATGTCGAAACCGGCTTCGAGCAGGGCGGTGCGCTCGCGCTTGTCGGAGGTCTGTATGGTCACCCAGTAACGGCCCTCGGCCTGTTCCACGAAAGCGGCCTTGGCTTCGGGAGCGGAGGCGGACGCCGGCGGGGTGGTGATCTCGCGCAGCAGCTGCTCGTAGGAGACGCCGGCGTTATCGGCCGCGACCGCGGGGCAGGCGCTGACGGCCAGCAGGACAAAGATGAAAAGCATATTCCGCATGTTAGAAGCCTCCACTGCGCTGTTGACTATAATCAATGTATAAATTATAGGGGCCTAAAGGCAAATTTGGCAAGACCAAAGGACCCACAGCCATATAGGCCCAAGGGCCTATGACGAATGTCAATACAGGATTATCAAGCCCTTCAAGCCCAGCGCCAGGTACCACAAGCCGGCCAGCAACAGGGTCAGGCGGCCTATCTCGTTGGCTCGGCGGCCCAGCCAGGGGGTGCCCAGCAGCACCGGCGAGATGAACAGGGAGGTGGCGGCGAAGAAGCCGCCAAAGTAAGAGAAGCCTTTCATGATGTCGGCCAATTCCAGCAGCCTGACGAAACCGGCCGCGAAAGGCGGGCAGATATTAATGCCCGTCAGGAAGCCCAGGGCCAGCGGCAGCCGTTTGAAGTACGGGTTCAGGTCCTGCCTGAGCAGGCAGGGAGCGGCTTCCCCCCGCACCCTGGCGGCGGCCATGGCGGCCATCAGCAGGCCGCAGCCGGCCATGCCCAGCGGCAGCGCCCAGGCCGGCAGGGCGTAGCGGCCGGCCTGGCCGGCCAGCGAGGCCAGCAGCGCGAACAGCATGTAGGCCGCGAAGCGGCCGGCGAGGAACTGCAGGAAGATACCGAAATTGAACTTCCAGGCGCTCCTGCCTTCGGCCAGCAGATAGGGCGCCAGCAGCGGCAGGCAGGAGGCCAGGCAATAGAAGCCCGTGGACAGGCCCAGCAGGAAGCCTTCGGAGAAAAGGGCCGGCACCTTAAATGGTAACGGCCCTGTTGCAGCGCTTGCACCAGCCCGCGGCCTTGGCGAAGTTATTCTTCCGGCTGAGGGTCACCGAATCCTTGCAGCCGGGGCATTTTACGTCCATGCCCGACAGGTCCAGCTTGGCGTAATCCTTCTCGAAGATCTCCTTGCTGGTATAGCGCGGCTCCAGCCATTTTCCGTCTTTCATTTTTCCTCCTAACCCCCGATCAATTTAACCAAGTCGCGCAGCGCGGCCGGGGCCCACAGCGAAGAAAAGGCCGTTGCCAGCGTCAGCGCGGAGAAAACATAAAAATATTTCACGGAGAGCAGCGCGCCCAGGGCGCCGCCGGCCGCGGGGAGCTCCAGGCCGAAGACGGTGTAGCGCAGCCCGGCCCTGGGGCAGGCGTCGAGGCATTGCCCGCAGAGATTGCAATAGGCCAGGATCTCGGCCTTGCCGCCGGGCCCGCATTTGATGGCCGTCATCGGGCAGGCGGCCACGCAGGCGCGGCAGCCGTTGCAGTCGGCCGCGGCTGTCAGGCGGAAAGGGTTCAGCCGGCCCCAGAAAGCCTGCCAGGCCGCGAAAGGGCAGAGGAAGGAGCAGAAGAAGCGTTTTTTGGTAAGCAGCGGCGCTATCACAAGGGCGGCCAGCGCGGCCAGCAGCAGCGCGTACTGCGCTGTTCTATGCCAACCCTGCCCGTCGAGAAAAGAGCCGGTCAGTTTGAACGGGCACAGCCACAGGCAATAGACCGGCAGCGCGTAGGCCAGCGATACCAGCAGCAGGAAGATCAGCAGCGCCGCCGGCAGGTCGCGCACCTTCAGCGCCCAGCCGTCTATTTTCAGCAGCGGTCTCCCGGGCAGGGCGCTGAGCCCGTCGTCGATGCCGCCGTAGAAACAGGCCCACGAGCACCAGCCCCGGCCCAGGGCCAGCGTGACGAACAGCCACGCCGCGCCCAGCGACAGCGGTCCCCACAGCGCCCAGCCGCCGCCGGCGAGCGCGAGATACTGCTGGCGCAGGTAATTCAGGAAATACGGCGCCATCGCTATATGGCAGAAAGGCGCGTCGGCAAAACAGGAAGGGGCCGGCGCCCCGGTAATCAGGCTCGATTTGAAATGGAACAGAAAGGCCAGGGCGGAGAGCGAAAAGAAAAGCCTGCGCCAGGCGGAGACGCGGCCAGTGTAGGCTATGGCGAAGGCCGTCCCCCCTGCGAACAGAGCCCAGGCCAGCGCGTAGTAGCGGCTGATCTCCCTGCCCGCGATGACCGAAGCGAAGAACAGCGCGGGCACGAAGACCAGCAGCGAGAAGACCGCCGCGGCACCCGCCGTGGTCCCCTTTTCGGAGCCGGGCTCAATCGTGCATAAAGGGTTCACCGGAGTATATCTTCCTCGAAAGAATCCGCCGTAAAAGAGTGCAAGGCGGTGGCGGCCTGCCGCCAGCAGTCGCGCGGCAGACCCGCTTTCTGGGCGCAGAGTTCCCCCATGAAATCTTCTTTGGCCGGGATCCGCTCCCAGACCTGCGGCAGGAAAAGGCCGCTGCGGTTGCCCTGCTGCAGAAAAACTCCCGAGCCGGGCCGTATGGCGCCCGGTTTTACCGGCTTGAGGGGCGAAAGCACGGAGATCTCCAGCCTGACCAGGGGCAGCTCTTCCTTGCGCAGCGGCTTGAAGCGGCCGTCCGCGAAAGCCGCGCCGTAAGCCCCGTAGCGCACGGCGTCCGCCAGCGTCAGGACGGGCAGTACCGTGCCCACGCAGCCGCGCAGCGCGCCGTCCCGCAGCAGCGTAACGAAAGCCGCCCCGGGCAGGTTCAGGCGGGGATCGGCGTCCAGGCCCGAAGCACGGTCCTCGCCGGAGAAATGCCGCTCCAGCGACAATCGGGCTTCGCGCAGCAGGGCCGCCTTCTGCTCTTTTGTGAGCGCCAGGCCTGCCGGCTTGCCGGCCTTCAGAAAGAGGCCGGAGAGGTACCCGACCACGCGGCCGGGGTCCCCGGCGGGGTTTTCGGCGTAAGAGTCGGACGCGGCCAGGGTCAGAAAAGACCTGGCCCCCAACAGGCGCGCGGCCGTGAGGCCGGCTTCTATGGCCGCCTCGCCGCAGGCGCAGGTATCCAGGCCGGGGATCTCCTTGCGCGCTATGAATTGCGCGGCGGCGCGCAGGAGGGCCGGGTCCATGGCCTCCAGGGCCAGCCGCAGCGCGCCGTCGGAAGCGGCGGCATCGGCCCTGGACGGGTAATGCGAGAGATCCGCCGAGATGACCAGCAGCGCTCTTTTTCCTTTAAGCGCGGCGGCCAGCGCGGAGCCTATTTCGGCGCGCTCCGCCGGGCCGGCGGCGTTCAGGGTAGCGGCCAGCAGCTTAAAAGGCCGCTTGAGCCGGCGCTGCAGGAAAGGCAGCTGCACTTCCACGGCGTGCTCCGCCGCGTGGGCCGCCGGCCTGTCCTCAAAGAGCGGGCTGGCCTTGACCAGCGCGGCGGCCAGGGCCCGGTCGGGCTCCACCCTGCCCAGCGGCGTAACATAGGCGTCGGAGGCCAGCAGGGCCGCGCCGCGCACCCCTTCGGTATGCCCGGTGGCAAGTATGACCACGGTGTCGTAGCGGTCGGCGATGAATTTATAGGCCAGGCCGGCCAGGCGGCCGGAGTACTCGTAGCCGGCGTGCGGCGCCAGCACGGCCGCGATCTCCCCCTCCGGCCCGGCGGTCTGACCTGCGGACAGGTAGCGGTCCACGGCCGCGGCGAGGGCCGCCGGGTCGGCCGGGTAGAAGCGGCCGGCCGCGGCGGGCTCCCGCGCCCCGGCGCCGGCGCGGGCCAGGAGGAGCAGCGCGGCGCAGAGGACGGCTTTCAGGCGCATATTATTTCTTCGCCGCGGCGGGCCCGGGATAAACCAGCGTCTTTATCCGCCCCCCGTAGTTGACCCTGACCTTGCAGCGGCCGACGGCGCCTTCCGGCAGGAAGCACTCGTAGGGGCAGAGGCGGCACTCCAGGCCGTTGCAGGCGGGCACGGCAAAGCGGCCCGGCCGCACGCGCGGGTGTTCCGGGGGATAGCTCGAGGCGAAGGTGGAAGGAGGCGGAAAAAAAGAGACGAGGACGGCGGCGGCCAGCGCCGCCGCGGCGGCTAATGCCGCCCAGAGCGCGGCCGCTGTCCGTCCTGTCGTGGCCATTATTTCCCGTTGGCCAGCGGGTAGACCTTGTAGAAGTCCTCTATGTGCCTGAGGATCTCCGCGCCGGTCTCGGCGTACCTGAACAGCTTGAGGTCTTCCTTGGCTATATAGCCCCACTTGGCCATATTGGGGAAGTTGATAACGTCCTGCCAGTAGTCCTTGCCGACCAGGACGATGGGCAGGCGGGTCTTCTTGCCGGTCTGCACCAGCGTCAGCACCTCGAACAGTTCGTCCATGGTACCGAAGCCGCCGGGGAAGGCCACCAGCGCGCGGGCCCGCATGACGAAGTGCATCTTGCGGATGGCGAAGTAGTGGAAGCGGAAGCAGAATTCCGGGGAGATGTAGGGGTTGGGGCCCTGCTCCATGTCCAGCGTGATGTTGAGGCCGATGTTCTTGGCGCCCGCGTCGTGGGCGCCGCGGTTGGCGGCTTCCATGATGCCGGGGCCGCCGCCGGTGACGACGACGAGTTTGCGGTCCTTGAACACGTCGGCCTGGGAGACCAGGCGCCCGAAGTCGCGGGCCACGTCGTAATACTTGACGGACTTCTTAAGCCCTTCCACCGAAGCCAGCTTGCTCTTGAGCACGGGGTTCTTCGGGTCCTTGCGGAGCATGGCGCGGACTTCGGCCGCGCGCGCCTCGGACTGCGGCTTGTCCCAGATGCGGGCGCTGCCGAAGACCACGACGGTGGATTTGACGCCGTGCTCGGACAGCGTCATTTCAGGCTTCTGCAGCTCCAGCTGCAGGCGCACCGGCCGCATCGCGTCGCTGCTGAGGAATTCCGGGTCCAGGTAGGCTTTCCTGTAGGCCTTGGACCTGCGAAGCGTTAAAACTTCCTTGCTGATCTTGGGTTTCTTGTTCACGGTTGCTCCTTGTAGCGTTTGTGTTGCAGATCTTAAGCGCGGGCCCCGCCGGCGCGGGCGCCCAGCCAGGCCGCCGCGGCCGCGGCCATGCGTTCCGGAGAAATGCCGATGTCGGCGTAAAGCTCCTCGGGCTTGCCCTGTTCAATATAGGCGTCGGCGATGCCCAGCCGCAGTACCCGGGCCTGTATGTCTTCGGCGTTGAGGAATTCCAGCACGGCCGAACCGAAGCCGCCGGCCAGCGCGCCGTCTTCCGCCGTCACCAGCGGCCCGGCCGCGGCCAGCTCCCGGATGAGTTCACCGTCGAGGGGCTTGATAAAGCGCATATCGGCCACGCCGGCGTCTATGCCGGAGGCCTTCAGCAGTTCGGCGGCCTGCAGCGCCGGGTGCACCCGGTTGCCTATGGCCAGGAAATTCACGTCCCGGCCGCGCGAGAGGAGCCGCCCCTTGCCGAGCGGCAGCGGCTTCGGCTCGGGATCCATGGGCACGCCGTAGCCACGGCCGCGGGGATAGCGCAGCAGCGCGGGCAGGCCGCAGGCGAAAGCCGTGGCCAGCATGTGCTGCAGTTCGTTCTCGTCCGCCGGCGCCATCGCCACCACGTCGGGCAGCGTGCGGAAGATGGCGATGTCGAAAACGCCGTGGTGGGTGGGCCCGTCCTCCCCTACGATGCCGGCGCGGTCCATGGCGATGACCACCGGCAGCTTCTGGAGGGAGACGTCGTGCTGCACCTGGTCGTAGGCGCGCTGCATGAAGGAGGAGTAGACCGCCACCACCGGGCGGGCGCCGTCGGCGGCGAGGCCGGCGGCGAAGGTAACGGCGTGCTCCTCGGCTATGCCCACGTCGTAGTAACGGCGCGGGAACACGTCGCGGAACTTGTCGAGGCCGGTGCCCTCGGGCATCGCGGCGGTGATCGCGCAGATCCGGGAGTCCTTTTTGGCCAGGCGCACCAGCGTGTCGCCGAACACGGCGGTAAAAGTGGGCGCGCCGCCGGCGCCGCCCTTCCTCACCAGCTCGCCGGTCTCGATGTCGAACTTGGGCGTGCCGTGGAAATGGGTGGGCGCGTCCTCGGCCGGCTCGTAGCCGCGGCCCTTCTTGGTCACCACGTGCAGCAGCACGGGGCCTTTGAGCTTTTTGACGTAGCCGAGCACCTCCACGAGTTCCCCGATGTTGTGGCCGTCCACCGGGCCGTAGTAATGGAAGCCCATTTCCTCGAAGATCATGCCGGGGAAGAACATCACCCTGGCGCGCTTGGCCACGCGCAGGATCTTCTTGCCCCAGAACTCGAAACGGTTGAGGAACAGTTCGAACTTGCGCTCGGCGTTCTGCACGGTGCCCAGCGTCAGCAGCCGGGTGAGGATCTTGCCCAGGCGGCCGACGCGCTGGGAGATGAACATCTGGTTGTCGTTGAGCACCACCAGCAGGTCCGTGTTCAGCTGGCCGACGTTCTGCATGGCCTCCCAGGCCATGCCGCCGGTCATCGCGCCGTCGGCCACCACCGCCACCACGCGGTGCGGGGCCCCGGCCTGGTCGCGCGCGGCGGCCATGCCCGCCGCGGCCGACAGGGCCGTGGAGGCGTGGCCGGCGCCGAAAGCGTCGTATTCGGACTCGTAGCGCTTGAGGAAGCCGGAGAGGCCGCCCTTGGTGCGTATGGTGTGGAATTTGTCGGCGCGGCCGGTCAGGATCTTGTGAGCGTAGGCCTGGTGCCCGGTGTCGAAGACCAGGCGGTCGCGGGGCGTGTCGAAGACGTAATGGAGCGCGAGTATCAGGTCGGTCGAGCCCAGGCTGCTGGCCAGGTGCCCGCCCGTGCGGCTTACGCCCTCGACGATAAGCCTGCGCACCTCGGCCGCCAGGCGCGGCAGGTCCGCCGCGCCCAGCTGTTTGATGTCTTCGGAGCCTCTGATATTATTCAGCAGTGACATTAGTTTTCCCGCCTGTAGACGAAATCGGCTATGCCGGCCAGGGCCGCCTTGGGAGCCGCGGCGCCGCGCACCCCGCGCAGCCTGGCCAATGCGCGGCGCTGCAGGGCCTCGCCCTCGCGCCGCGCCTGTTCCACCCCCAGCAGCGAGGCGTAGGTGAGCTTCCGGTTGCGCGCGTCGCTGCCGCTCTTGCCCAGCTTCTTCTTGTCCCCCACCACGTCCAGCACGTCGTCGGCCACCTGGAAGCAGAGCCCCAGTTCGCGGCCGAAAGCGGACACCGCCCTGAAATCCTTTTCAGGCGCGCCGGCGAGCGCCGCGCCCATCTCCACGGCGGCCGTGATCAGGTCCGCGGTCTTGTGCAGGTGTATGTAGGCCAGCAGGTCCATCCCGGCAGCGCGGCGGGCGGGCGTCAGGCGCCCTTTCAGAAAGCCCTCCGCCTGCAGGTCGGCGGCCTGCCCGGAGACCATGCCGCGGGCCCCGGCGCGCGCGGACATCACGGCCGCGGCGCGCAGCAGATGCGCCGGCTTGACGCGGGCAGGGTATTTGGAAGCGAGCAGGACGGTAAAGGCGTCGGTAATCAGGGCGTCGCCGGCCAGTATGGCCAGCGCTTCGCCGTAAACTTTGTGGCTGGTGGGGCGGCCGCGGCGCAGGTCGTCGTCGTCCATCGCGGGCAGGTCGTCGTGCACCAGGGAGTAGGTGTGCACCATCTCCAGCGCGCAGGCCGCGGGCAGGATGTCGCGGGCTTTTCCGCCGAACATCTCGTAGGCGGCGCCCATCAGCACGGGGCGCAGGCGCTTGCCTCCGGCGGCCAGCGAATAGGTCATGGCCTCGGCCAGGCGGGGCTGGGCCCCCTTCAAGCCAAGGACGAAAACGGGCAGGGCCCGGTTGACAGCGGCGGCCCGATCTTTAATATATCTCTCGATATCCACGTTTAAATTATACAAATATCGCGGGGATTTGAAGCCGCCGGGCCGCGCGGGGAGCGCGGCTTACCAGATGAACTGCACTCCCAGGCGGTGGGTGGCGCCGAGGCTGCCGTAGTCCACGTAGGAGTAGTCCACCCTGGCCCCTTTCAGCAGGCCGTTCTTGTCCGCCATGCGGTCGAAGTTCATGCCGAAGCCGCCGGAGAGCTTGGAGCCGGCGTCCTTGTTGTTGCGGTAGCCGAGGCGCAGCTGGAACATCTTCATGATGTCCATCTCGAGGCCGGTGACGGAGATGTAGTCCTGGTCCGAATATTTGACCATGTCCGAAGCCACCGTGAAGATCATGATGTCGTTGACGGTGCGGAAATCCTTGGCCACGCCGAAGCGCAGCGACGAGGGCAGGCCGGCGGACGCCTCCGCGAATTTCTGTCCCCCGCCCAGGTTGAGGGCGGAAGCGCCGACCTGGAAATGCCGCGGCAGCACCAGCGCCAGCCCGGCGTCGAAAGCGTAGGTGCCCGAGGTTTCGCCGGCGAGCTTCTCGTCTATCTTCTTGACGCTGGCGCCGGCGGAGAGGCGGTACACCTTCGGGCGGTAGTCGGTGACCGGGTCGATCCTGCTCCAGGGCGGGTTGATGAGCATCGGGTCCAGGCGGCCCGCGTCCTTTTTAAAATGGGGCCAGCTCTGCGCCACGGACAGGACCATCAGCCGGTGGCCGGTGGAGGTCTTGCCTATGGGCATGTCGTTCTCGTCGTAGGCGTCGATGTCGCCGCTGGACAGCGAGGAGAACGCCGCCCCCACCGTGGCGAACGGGAAGCGCCAGGCCACCGCGAGGTACTCCTGCTTCACCCCGATGAGGTACTGGTTGTGCGCGCCCGAGAAAGCCGAGTAGCTCATCAGGCCCAGGCCGGCGGGGTTGTAAAGGATGGAATCGGGGCCGACCATGGCCGTGTAGGCCTCGCCCATGCCGGAGGGCAGCGCGGCCACGGGGATCTTCAGGAAATTGGCGGCGGTGGTGCCCGCGCCGGCGGCGCGGGCCGGCGCGGCAAGGCAGACGGCCAACAGGGCCGCCGCCGCAGTGTTCTCGAGATATCCCCGCATTTTCATATGGCAAAATGGCAGACGGGCCCAAAAACGCCCGTTCGCCGACATTATAGTATACACTAATGATAAACCATTTCAATGACAGATTTGTTACAGCCAGCCCCTCCTGCGTCCCCCCGGGCTGTTCCCTTGTACCTGCCGCCCGCACTATATTATAATCAGTTAATACGCATATTAATGCGGGGGACACTAATGATTAAATATTTCCTGTTTGCCGCCCTGGCGGCCTCGCAATTCTTCCTGTCCGCGGCGCCGCTCGAGGCCCAGTCGGCCAGCCAGGCCTCCATCGAGGCCAAGCTCGCGCTGGAGAACTCGCTGGAGAAGCGCGTGCGGATGGTGCTCTCGGAGGCGCTGGGCACCGAGGACATCATCGTAATGATCTCCGCCGAGCTGCAGGCGCAGGACAAGAAAGCCAGGGAGATCCTGCCCGGCATACCGCAGCAGGAAAAAATGGGAGAGGCCTCGCTGTCGAGCAGCCTCACCATGGTAAAAAAGATCTCCGCCAGCCTGATCCTCGACAAGTCCGTTTCAGAGGAGGACGCGCAGCTGGCCCGCAAGCTGGCCGGCGGCCTGCTGGGCCTGCCCGCCGACAGGCAGGACCTGATCACCCTCGAGCGCATGGATTTCCGCAAGGTCCGGCCGCTGACCTTTGCCGACCTGTTCCTCCCCCCCAACCTCTGGAGCCTGACCTGGATAGTCGTGGTGGGCATCCTGGCCTTCCTGACCGTTTTCAAATTCCTGGCGCCGCTCTCCAGGAGCGCCGGCGCCTTCGTGGAAGCCTTCAGCGCCCACGCGGCCGCCGCCGGCGGGGAGCGCGCCGAACGCGCCGAGCGCCGGGACGAGCCCGAAGCCCGCGAGACGGCCAAGGCGCAGGAGGCCCAGGCCGCCCAGCCCGCCGACGGCCGCAAGCCCCCGTTCTGGTTCCTGACCGCCGGGCACCTCTCGAGCCTGGCTTTCATCATGAAAACGCGCCCGACGGAGGACCTGACCATCGTGCTCAGCTACGCCCCCGGCGAAGTGGCGGCCAGGCTGGCCGAGACCCTCTACCCGAAGAGCGCCGACGCCCTGGCCCAGTTGCCCAAGGTTACGCTGATGCCGGAGGCGCGCATACGCTCGCTCGAAGCCGAGATACAGGCCGCGCTGGACTACGTGGTGGGCGGCGAGGACAAGGCCGTCGGCATACTCAGCGGGCTGGACGAAGCCGTGCAGGAGAAAGCCCTGGCGGCCTTCGCCCGGCTCGACCCCGTGATGGGCAAGAAGCTCAACGCCTCCGTCGTGCGCCTGGCCAATATCCAGGACCTGGAACCCGCCCACGCGCAGACGCTGGCCCGCAGGCTGCCGGTGCGCGTGCTGGCGGCCGCCCTCAAGGGCTCCCCCCACGCGGCCGCCTTCCTGGCCAAGCTGGCCGGCGGCATGCAGGAGCGCTTTAAGCAGGAGCTCGAGCTCACCCGCGACCTGCCGGCCGAAGCCTATAAGGGCGACCGGGCCAAGGTAGTGGAGACCCTGCGGCAGCTGATCAAAGAAGGCCTGGTAACGCTCAAGGGCCGCGGCGCGCCCGCCCCCAGACCCGCGGCCGCCCCGGCGGCGGCCAAACCCGCCGGCGCCCCTCCCGCTTCCGGCGTAAAGCCCGCGGCCGCCCCGGCCGCCGCCGCGCCGAAGCCCGCGCCAGCCCCGGCCGTTAAACCCTGACCCCTGAGGTAAACTATTATGGACCTGATGACATTCCTTGGAGGCCTGACCGGCCTGGGCGTCATAATCTTCGTACTCTCCACCGGCGGCATGCTCAAGTTCCTGCTCAACTGGGAAGCCATCATCCTGATCTTCGGCGGCACGGCCGGCTCGGTGATGATCGCCTACCCGTGGGCCTCGCTGAAGTGGCTGAAGTCCTCGGTGAAGATGGTGATCTTCCCCCCCAAGCGCCCGCCCATACACGAACTCATCCGCGCCATCGTGCGCTACGCCGAGATCGGCAAGAAGAGCGGCATCGACGCCATCGCCGGCGAGCTGCGCACCTCGCCGCACCCGTTCCTGACCGACGCCTGCCAGATGATGCTCGACGGAGTGGACAGCCACATCCTGCGCGAGCGCATGGAGAACGACATCAACACCACGCGCCTGCGCCACCAGCAGCAGACCAACATCTTCAATTCGGCCGGCACCTTCGCCCCGATCTTCGGCCTGCTCGGCACCCTGATCGGCGTCGTGCAGGTGCTCCGCAACATCCAGGACCCGTCGAAGATGGGTTCGTCCATGGCCATCGCCATGACCGCGTCCTTCTACGGCATCTTCTCGGCCAACTTCCTGTTCCTGCCCATCGCCAGCAAGCTGGGCTACTATTCCGACGAGGACATCCTCAGCCGCGAGATCATCGCCAAGGGCGTGCTCTCCATCTACGACGGGGACGTGCCCTGGCTGGTCTCGAAGAAACTCGAGGGCTACCTGTCGCTGGCGCTGAGGCGCAAAGCCAAGACGGCCGCCTGAGGCCCGCCCGCCGGGAACGCTCCGCATGAAGTTCTTCATAGCCAGATATTCCAGCCATAAAGTGGGCGACAACCCGCTCTGGCTCGTCGTGCTCGCGGACATCATGACGAACCTGATGCTGTTCTTCCTGATCCTCTACGTCTTCACCGTCCGCCCCGACCTGGCCTCCAACGCGGAATTCCTGGAAGGCTTCGACAAGGACAACGCGCAGCAGCAGCGCGAGAAGAAGGCCGAGGACGTGGTCAAGAAATTCACCGAGGAGGACCTGGCGCGCAAGCTCGCTGAGGACCTGCTCAAGGCGGGCATGAAGGACATGGCGGAGGTGCAGATCACCGCCAGACAGATCAAGATCAACATCGCCGCGCCGGTGCTCTTCCGCTCCGGCAAGGCGGAATTGGGCGGCTCTTCCGCCGAGGTACTGGGGCCGGTGGCCGCCGTGCTCAACACGCTGCCCAACGACGTCATAGTGGAGGGCCACACCGACGCCATCCCCATAAAGTCAGGCGACTACGGCACCAACTGGGAGCTCTCGGCCGCCCGCGCCAACGCCGTGGTGGACCTGCTGGCCGCCAGGTACTCCGTGCCACAGGAGCGGATGATAGCAGCGGCCTACGGCGAGCACCGCCCCGCAGCCCCCAACGACACGGCCGAAGGCCGGGCCAAGAACCGCAGGATCGAGATCATAGTACCGCGCGAATGAGCGAAAAGAAAGACACCTCCCAGCTCTGGATGGTCCCCTACGCGGACCTGATGACCTGCATGGTCATCCTGTTCCTCGCCCTGTACGGCTTCGCCTACAACATGAAAGGCTCCGAATACGAGAAGGCGCTGGCCCAGATGCAGAAGGAACTGGGCATCAAGCACGCCGACAAGAAGCTCAAGGAACTGGACGCGGCCAGCAAGGTCGAGGAAGACCTCAAAGAGCAGATCAAGGAGGGCAGCCTGGGGGTGGAGTTCACCACCTCGCGCATAAAGCTGACCTTCGCGTCGCCGGTGCTCTTCGACTCCGGCTCGGCCAAGCTCAAGCGGTCCGCGATGGCGGTGCTCGACCCGGTAGCCGACAGCCTGCTGAAGATGGAGAACAGCGTGGTGGTGGAAGGCCATACGGACTCGGCCCGCATGCTAGGCAACAAATTCGCCTCCAACAGGGAGCTGTCCATCATGCGCGCCTTCTCCGTGATAGATTACCTGGCTTCCAGGGGCGTAAGCCCCGGGCGCCTCACGGCTTACGGCTACGGCGAGTTCCGCCCTGCCGCCCCGAACGACACCGACGAGAACCGCGCCAGGAACCGGCGCATAGAGATGATCATCATGCGCCAGGACCAGCCACAGGAAACTAAATCATGAAAACACTTCTGCTAACCGCGGCGCTGGCCGCCTTCTGCGGACTCGCCGCCCTGGCGCAGCCCTCCCCGGACAATTTCGACCTCAAGGCCTATTATGACAAGGCCTTCTCACATTACGTGGCGGGCGAGTACGCCAAGGCCATCGAACAATGGAACATGGTGCTGCGCGCCGACCCCAAGCAGACCACCGCCAAGAACATGATAGAAGAGGCACGCCGGAAAATGGCCGGCTCCTCCTCCGACCTCAAGGGCGCCTTCGCGCGCCTGGTGCAGCGCGCCCAGTACGCCGACGCGCTGCAGAAGCTCGAGGAACTGCTGGCCACCGACCCCACCAACCCGTACTATGTCGCGGCCCAGGGACGGTTGCGCACCATCTCGGCCATCGCCCCCCGCCGCCCTTCAACTTCCAGGGCCTGGGGCGCCGCCGCGGACGGCATCAGCGCCTGGCTGGGCGAAAAGGCGGACCTGCCTTTCGCCTACGACGCGCTGCGCTACGCCGCCGAGCTGGCCCCCGCCGAGCGGGCCTTTCCACGCCTGGTGGCCGCGCTGGAGACCGAGGCGCCCCAGCTCAAGCTCAACGACACCAAGCCGGAGAACATAGCCGTGCTCGAGCATAAGAAGGAAAAAGCCCTCCACCACATCTACGATTCCAAATTCTACCTGGCCGTCAAGGAGCTCGAAGGCGTGCTGCGCCTGGAGCCGGACGACGTCACAGCGCTCAAACGGGCCGGCTCGGCCTACCTGCAGCTGAAAGATTACCGCCAGGCCCGGAGCTCGTGGCAACGCGCGCTGCAGCTCTCCCCCGGCGACGAACAACTGCCCGAATATCTCAAGGCGCTGGATGAAGCAATGCCGGAGACCGCGCGGCCCGAGCCGCGCGCCAGGAAAGGCGCCCGGAAAAAGGCCGGAAGCGGCTCCTGACCCCCTGCCACGGATAAAGAAAAAGGGCCGGCAGCGGCCCTTTTTTCACGCCCCGGCGGCGCTCAGGTCAGAAGGAATAATTGTACCTGGTCATAACGTTCAGCACGGTCTCGTCGGCGGCCGGATTGAGGTTATCCGTGCGCGAGACGCCGCCCACGCCGAAGGTGAACCTGGAGTTCTGGCTCTTCAGCCAGACCGTTTCCACGTTGAGCGTGACCGAGCTGTTGTCGGAAGGAGAAAGCGGCGAGTCGTTCTCGGCCGAGGCCAGCGTGGCCCAGCACTGCACCGCCATGCCGCGGCGCGGGATGGCGTAGGAGAGGCTGCCGGTGAGGCTGTTGTTCTTGCCGGTGGAAGAATCCACCTTGTCCTTCGTGGCGGAACTCACCAGGCCCGTCGACAGGGACAGGCGGCGGTTTATCTTGAAGGAGCCGTTGAGCGAGAGCAGGGAACTGTCCAGGTCGTGGGACAGGCCGAGATTGTCCTTAAAAGAGGACTGCTGCAGGCCGGCGCTGAGCGTATGGCGGCCCAGCGGCTGCGTTACCGAGAGGTTGAGCGTGGTGGTCTGGTTGTCCTGCACGCCCTCGGTCTGGGCCTTGGCGGTATTGGTCATGATCGAGGTGTTCACGACCGTCTTGCCCAGTATGCGCAGCATGTTGCCCAGCGTGGTCTGGGCCTGGTCCGTGGTGGTCTTGGCCGGGTCGGCGTCGAGGTTGTCCGTGTAGGCGTTGTAGGCCACGGTGAAGGTGGTCCAGTCCGCCGGAAAGAGACCCAGTTCGGCGTCCACCACCTGCCGGTCCGGGATCACCGACGGGCTGCCGAACGAATAGAACTTGGGGTCGATGCGCGACAGCGCGCCGCGGGCGGTGAACAGGTCGGCGCGGTATTTCAGTTCCTGCTTCCAGGCGGAGCCACCCACCGCCGCCCCGGAGGCTTCCATGTCCGCCTTGTAGGCGCTCATCTGGTAGTCGCTGTTCAGGGAGAAAGCTTTCAGGAACTTCCACTCGGCGTTGAGGCCGTAGACCACGGTCTGCTGCGGCTTTATGGTCAGCGCAGCGGTGGTGATGTTGATGGAATGCATATCGTCGCGGCTCATCACCGCGTCCACCGAGACCTTGAGGTTGGGCCGGAACTGCCAGCCTGCCTTCAGGCCGCTGGTGTAGCGCGCGAAGCGGCCGCCGCTGTTGGGGCCCGGCTCCTCCGGCGCCACGATGCGTCCCACCAGGGCCAGCAGCGAGTATCTCCCCCGGGCCCGCTCGAACGAGACGCCGCGCATCCCCTGCCCGTCCATCGACAGCGGCGTCAGGGTCGGCGAGATGTCGCCGATGCTCAGGGTGCCCCACGGGGCGTAGTAGTTGAGCAGCACGATAGTGGGCGTGATCGGCCGGTGGTAGGTGTGCACCACGTAGGTATTGAACAGGAAAGAGGACTGGCGGATCTTGCCCACGAGGTTGGCCGACGTGATGCCCTGGTGGTGGTCCCAGCCGTCGCGGCTGTTGTTCTTGTAGGTGAAGGAGACGTCGCCGCCGATCTTGAAATCCTCGGGGATAGTGTAGCGCAATTCCTTCTCTATGACCTGGAAGCCTTTAAAATCCGTTTCGAGGATGCGGCGGCCGTCCTTGATGAGGAACACGCGGTAGAGCAGGCGGCGGCCGGCCAGATTGTCGGGCACGCGGAAGAGCAGCTGCACGCCCTGCGCCGCGCCGGGGGCCACGTCCTCGGCCGGCGACACGCTGGCCGTCTGGGTCAGGAAACGGCGGCCCTCCCCCTCTATGGCGTACACCTCGCCTATCCAGTAGTAGCTCCCGCGCTCCCACACGGAGGCGCCGCTGTTGACGGCGAGCGTCTGCAGCGTCACTTCCTCGCCGGCCATCACCGGGTCGGGCGCGGCCACCGTGAACTGCAGGCTGGCGGCGTCCTGCGCCAGCAGCGGCCTGGCCTGGCAGACGAGGGAGAAAAGTATGAGTACGGCAAGTTTACGCATTATTGAGCCTTAAATTATATTAATTTACCCGCGGCCGGCGGCGGCCTACCTCACCACCGCGAACTTCTTTACCACCTTCTCGGCTCGTCCGGTGGAAACATCCTTAACACGCAGCACATAGAGATACACGCCCGGCGCCGCGCCGTCGCGGACCAGGTCCCAGGTAAGGCGTCTGCCGCCGAGCTGCGCCAGGTCCGGCGCGTGGGCGTCGAGCGTCCTGACCAGGCGCCCGGAGATGTCGAAGATCTGCACCTCGGCCTCGAAGGAGACCGCGGACGGCGAGAAATGGAAGTGCACCTCGGTGCTGGCCGGATTGGGATAGGCGAAGACGCCGGCCTTGTTGAGCAGGTCCCACTGCGGCGAGAAGACCAGCCGTTCGCCGGGCCCGAGCTTCACCGTCTCCAGCCGGCTGAACTCCGAACCGTTGAAGACGCGCAGCGAGTAGGTGCCGGGCAGCAGGTTCGGGATCTCGAACGAGCCGCCGGCGTCGGTGTAAGCCGCGCCTATGCGGCGGCCGCGGCTGTACAGTTCCACGAAGGGTTCGGCGCCGGAAGAGGTCCGGGTCTCACGCGTGGTATAGCGCGCGGAGGCGGGCCTAGCGCCGGAGGAGGCCGGCAGATAGTTCGCCGGGATCACGCCGAGGATGCTGGCCAGCTGGTAGGAGACGCTCAGGCTGAAGTTGACGTTCGAGGAGCCGTTGGGCACATTGTCCTTGGTGACCGAGCTCTCTATGTCCTGCGCGGTCCAGACCGCCCGGATATTGACGTAGAGCGAGTCCACGCCGGGGATGGAATAGGCGCCGAAGGCGTCCGTGTAGTCGCTGCCCTCCAGCGCCCCTGCGGGGGAGCGGGCCTCCACGAGCACGCCGGTCAGGGGCTGGGCGGAGGCGTCCGTGACGCGGCCGGTCAGGGCGCCGCTGTCGGGGGCCCCGCTCAGGGCCGAGGCCTCGTTGGAGACCGCGGACCAGTTCTGCGCGTCGTCGGCGGTCCAGAGCGTGAAATAGTAGGCCGCGGCCGGGTCCAGGCCGGTCAGGGTCCAGTACCGGGTACTGCCGGCGGTAACGGAAGCCGTGGCAATACTTACCTGGGCCGTAGCCGTGGAGGCGGGCGCGCCGGTATAGGTGGAATAGGCGATCTTGTAGAGGCCCGCCAGCAGGTAGCCGCCGGCCGCGTTATCACCGGCGGAGGGCCAGGAGAGGTTGACGGCGCCGCTGAAAGCCCCGGGTACCGCGGCCAGGCCGGCCGTGGGCGGCGGCGGCGTGGCGTCGGCGTAGGTGAACGTGGAGCCGGACAGGTGGAACGCGCCGGTATTCACCGGCACGGCCAGGTCGGAGGCGCGCACGGTGACGTAATAGGAAGCGCCGTGCACCAGCGCGTCGCGCAGGTAGGGCTGGAAATTCCAGGTCCAGTACGGCGTGGTACCGGCCTGCAGCGGCTCGGGGGCGTCGGCCCATTCGGAAACGGAGTTCTTCCACCATTTCCCGTCGGAGAGGCGGCGCAGCGCCACGTCCACGGCGCTTATGCCGGACTGCGGGTCGGCGGCCGTGCCGCTGACGGCGGCCAGGGAGGCCGCGGTGGAGCCGTCGGCGGGGTACAGCACCGCGGCGGCCGGGGCGTCCGCGTCGAAAGTGAAGGTGTGGGTGGCGAACAGCTGCGAGTAGTCCCCTGCCGCGTCGGAAGAGCGGGCCACCACCTGGTACTGGCGGCCGCTGATCAGCGGCAGATTCTGGAAGACTATGGTATAGCTGCTGGGGAAATCCTGCGCGTCCTGCCAGGCGTGCGAGCCGGAGAGGAAAGCTCCGGCGTTGTAGTAAAGCAGGCTCGTAAGGTCGCGGATGGAGACCTCGGTGCCCATCACCTGGTGGAAGTTGGTCTCGGCCGTGTCGCCGGAAACCCGCGTGAACGTGGACAGGAACAGGGCCGTGGGCGTGGAGATATCCACTATGGGGCCGCTGACGTTCTTGGCTATGCCGAAGGCGTCGGTGAGCGTGCGGGTGGAGCCGGCCACGTCCACCGCCCTGAAGCTGAAGTAATTGGAGGTCGCGTTGGCCAGCGCGTTGAAGCTGTAAGTCAGCGTGGGGCGGTACCAGGTGGCGCCGGGGGTCAGCCCGGCGATATCCGTCCACGGTATCACGGCGCCGTCCGCGAAGTTCTTGGAGGCGCTGACGCTATACTGCACCCGGGCCAGGCCCGACAGCGGGTCGCCGAAGTCCAGGGGCGTCACGTCTCCGGGATAATCTATCTGCCAGGCCGCAGGGGCCGCGTAACCGACCGCTATCGCCGGGGGCGTAGTGTCCTTGCGCACCATGAAGAGTTCCAGTTCCTCGCCGCGGTTGCCGGAGCGGTCATAGGCGCGGACGGAAACATAGTTGGAGGCGCCGTCGAGCATGGCCTCCCAGACCTGCTGGGTCAGGCGCCAGTCAGCGGTGTAGGCATCCTGATTGATGGCCGTGATTGCCGGCGTCCACTCACCGACGAAGCTGGCCGGGTCCGCGGCCTGGGTCGAAATGCGCAGTTCTATCCGGTCCAGGCCGGCCGCGCCGACATCGGCGAAGTCCACGTCGCAGAGGAAGGTGTTGGTGGATTGCCAGCCGGGGATATCCCCCTGGTTGCTGTCTATAGTGGGGCTGCTGACGTCCAGGGCCGGGTCGAAGCCGGTCCGCACGGGCGGCAGTTCGGCGTAGCGCGACAGCAGGTCCCCGTCCTGCAGGCGGACCTTGGCGTAATAGGTGGTGCTCTGCTGCAGGCCGGTCAGGCCCGCAGAAAGAGCGCCCGCCGCGCTCATGCCCTGCGGGTAGGAGTAGTCCGGGTAGGAGGAGTAGACCACGGCGTAGTCGCTGCCCGCCGGGTTGCCGTTGGCCGTCCAGTTCAGCGTCGCGGAAGAGACCCAGACATTGGTCCAGGGGGCGGTACCGGGCACAGCGGCGTAGGTGAAGGTGGACCCGCTCAGGGAAAAAACGGTGGCGACCCCGGACCAGTTGCGGGCCCGCGCCCGGTAGTAATACTGCGTGCCGGGCTTCAGTTCGGTAAAGGCGAAGGCCGGGCTGGCGGACCAGCTCGAGGATTTGGCGCCTATAAAGCCGGCGTTCTCGGCCACTTCGGCCTGGTACTCCGCGCCCAGTACCCCCGCCGAGCAGACGGAATCCGAGGGGACCGAGCCCGACGCTCCGCCTATGAGGTGGAGGCGGCCCCCGGTCAGGGCCACGGCGGAGAACTGGCGCGCGGCCGGTATCGGTTCCCCCGCCGCCCAGGGCGCGGTTCCCGCGGCCGGCACGCTGCTGTGGAACACGTGGGACTGCGAGGCGTAACCGTTATTGCCGCCGAAAACATAAAGCCTGTTCTCAACGGCGGCGGCGGCATGGCCGAAGCGCGGGGAGGGCAGCTGCGTATAGGGCGTCCAGGCGTCCCCGGCCGGGGAATAGGTCCAGGTTTCGGCTCTGGCCGAAGAACCGTCGTTGCCGCCGGCCAGCAGCAGGCGGTCTTCCAGGAGCGTCAGGGAATGCCCGTAGCGCGGCGCCGGAACGCTGCCCGCCGCCTGCCAGTCCGACAACGTTCCGTCGGGCCCGATAGCCGCGTAGCGGAGACTGTTCAAGACGCCGGAACCGGGCATGTAGCCGCCCGCCACGTATATCCTGCCCCCCGCCAGCGCCGCGGCGTGGAAATAAACGGGGGCGTTCAGTTTGGGCTCGGCCTCCCAGGAGCCGAGCGCGCCCGCCGAGGAGATATCGGCCGACCAGACCTCGTCGTGCGCCGCGCCGAAGCCGGAACCGCCCAGGATGTAAAGGCGGCCGCGCGCGGCCACCGCCTGGTGGCCGTAGAGGGCGGCCGGCATGAAACCGGCAAGGCCCCAGGGGCCCAGCGTGCCGTCAGCATAGGTCTCGGCGCGGAAGATGGCGCTGGAATAATAGACCCCGTCGAACCCGCCGCTCAAGTACACGTGCGAACCGTAGACCACCGCCGCGGCGCCGGTGCGCGGCGCCGGCAGCGTGCCGGCGGGCGGCAGGGCCGTCAGCCAGGCGGCCTCAAGGAACGGCGGCGGGTTGCCGGAGGAGGCGAAGGTGAGCCCCAGGGTACTGTGACCAGCGTCGGTCAGCGTAAATGCCCCGGTGGAAGGCACGGCCGCCATCGTCACCGCGGTAGAAGAGGAATAGGCTGAATAGTCGCCCTCCATATAGTTGGCGAACAGGAAGTTGTAGTAGCTGGTGTTGGGGGCCAGACCCTCCACCGGGTAGCCGTGTTCGTCGGTGGAATAGGAGACCATGTACGGGTCCGCCTCCGCCCAGGTGGAGAGGAAGAGGTCGTAAGTGGTGCCCGGGGGATTGGCGGGATACGGCCAGCCCTGGTCGGTCCAGGCCAGCGTATAACTGCTGATCCCCTGCGCGGCGTAGCCGAAGACCGCTGCCGACGAGACGAGCCGCGAGTAGAAACCAGACTCCAGCACGATGTCGGTGCCCGCGCTGTGGAACTCCTGCGAGCCGTGGGCCGCGCCCGCCAGCCCCCCCTGCACTACCTTGCCGTCGGCATGCGACTGCCCCGCGCTGGCGGACGAGTAGTCCGCCGCGTCACCGAGCACGGTTATGTCTCCCGCTGTTTTTTGGGCCGCCGCCTGTACGGTAAACAGGCATGCCAACAAGGCGGCCGGGAATATGCGATTTCCCATCAGTCAGTTTCTGCTAAGCGCTAAGCCTCCTCCAGTGCGCGTTAATTCAATTTCACCACGTCAAACGTGGCGTTGCCGACGTTCAGCGTGGAACCGGAATCCTGGTAGACCATAAGCCGGAGGAACTCTCCTGGCAGCAGCCTTATTACGGAACTGAGAGTGAGGTCACTGGTAGAAACGCCTGCCGCCCTGACATCGGTCGCCTGCTTCAGCGGGGTAGCCGATCCGTTGATGCCGACGCCTATACCGCGGGACCCCGTCGCGTTGGCGGCTATCCATACATGGCCCGCCACCAGGTAGAGGCCGCCCGTCGTGGCGGTAAACTTTTGAGTGGTGGTATCATATTCACCCTGGGTGTCCTCAAACTTCGCGTCGACGCTGACGGGCTGCCACAAAGTCGAGGAGGGCACTCCGACGCTCGCGGCGCCATATGCCCTGGCCATGGACTGCATGGGCATCCCTATCACGCCCGAGGTGGATACGGTGAAGCTGGTCGGGTTCGTGCCGGTGCCCACCTTCAGCACGTACGGGTCGGTGGTGAGGAAAGGCTGCACTATGGCCACTTTTGTTCCGACCACGCCGCTGGCGGTGGTACCGAAGCCTACCTTACCCTGGTAGAAATAGGCGCCCTGCCCGCTGGCGTTGAAGATAATATCGCTTCCCACCGATTCTATATCTATGAGGCTGCCGGTATCGCGCAGGCGCAGGCCTTTGCTTTCGCTGCCCAGCAGGAACGTATTCTGGCTGGCGCCCCTGTTGACAAAGAGCGTCAGGTCGCTGCGGGTGGTGGCGGTGCCGATGCCCACCGCATTGAACTCGTTGACGTACAAGCCGGGAGTGGAATAGACGGCTGAGGTGGAGACCATGAAACCGCCGGCAGCCTTGAAACGGACCTGGTCGGGCACCCCGTTGAGAACCTCTGTTCCCTGGCTATCGGCCCAGGTGAACGCGCCCGCCGCCGTGGAACTGGACTTGTAGCCGGCCGCGAAGGAGTAGTTCCCCACGGCGGAGTTCTGGTAGCCGCCGGGGATGGTGGCCCACCAGCCTTTGGCGCTGTTGTTGGCGCCGCCGGCTATCACCGAATCCTGTCCGCTTACAACGTTATGATCGCCTCCCGAGACTACTGAAGCGGTCCCGGTAACGACGTTATCATTGCCGCTCATTACGCCCGACTGGATCGCGGTCACGGTATTGCGAAGGCCGCCCGGCACCACGGAGTTTTTGCCTGAGACGACATTGGTGTTGCCGCCGCCCACGAAGCTGGCCTCGCCGGCCACGGTATTGCTGCTGCCGCCTACTACCGCCGAATAGAGACCGAAAGCAGTTACCGCATTATTATTGCCGCCGCCCACCACCGATTTCTCGCCGTCGGCGGCGTTCATGTAGCCCGCGCCCACGAAGGCTTCCATGCCGTTGGCGGCGTTAGTCCAGCCCCCGGCCACCGCGGCGTGCGTGTTGGCGGCTTTATTGCCGTAGCCGCCGCCCACGAAGCCGTAATCGGCCGCCACGTCCACCAGGTTGTTCATGCCGCCGGCTATCGCGCCGTAATTGAACTCCACAGTGTTCCCCTGGCCGCCGCCTATGAATCCCCCTGCGCCGGCCACAAGGTTCCCGGACCCGGAGAAGACTCCGGCGTAGTCCGCGTTGGCCGTATTGCCCTTGCCGCCGCCCACGGCGCTGAAGCGGGCGTCCGCGTAGTTATTCTGACCGCCGGAGATCACGGCCAGCGTGCCCGCGGCTATGTTATAAAGGCCGCCGGCCATGACCGTGCCGGAACCGAAGGCGGTGTTGTAGGCGCCGCCGCTAAGCGTGGAAAAGTCCCCCAGCGCCACCTGGCTTATGGTCGCCCTGGCCGTCTGCAGGTCTACCACGCCCATGCCGCGCTGACCGGCGCCCATGGAGCCGTTGCCGACGCCTACCGTAACTATGGACCCGGCCGTGGATATCTGGATGCCGTTGGTCATAAGGTCGTAGATATAGACCGCGGGGTCCGGGGTTATGGTCAGGGGACCGGTCATATTATCCCCGCTCTTCTGCACCGCAGAGCCCACCGCAGCGTAGAGCGTGCCGTCCGCGGTCATTGAGGCGCGCACCACGCCTGTTGCGTCGCGCCAGATCTGGGCGACAGTGGAGGTGGAGAGTATGTCCAGCATAGCCTGCGGGGTGCCGGTAGCGATACCGACCCCGCCGTCGCCGCGTATTACCATGCGCGTCACGGTTTCAGCAGTGCCGTCCGCGGCGGTCATGAACTCCAGCCGGCCGGGCATATCGAGGGCCGGGCTCAGGGTAGGAGCGCCGTCCACGCGGCCGATTATCGCGGCCGCCGTCGGGAACGGGTCGCCGGAGGCGCCGTTATAGCCGCCGAAAGCCAGCACGCCCAGATTGTCGCCCTCGGCTACCAGGGACTGCGACTGCGCCGTGCCGCGCGCCTTGAGCAGGGCGAGGTAGGAGCCTTCGGCAGTATTGCTGTTGTGCTCGACAACTATGCCCTCGTCCTTGGTGGCCGCGGTCAGGTGCAGCGGGGCCTGGGGCCGCTGCGTGTTAAGGCCCACCCAGCCGGCGGTAGTGACCACCAGGTGATAGACGGAGGCCGAAGTGCCGATATGCACAGTGTACGATGAGGCGGCGACATCGGCCTGAACCACGCTCAGCGCCGCGTCGGGCGCGGGCGTACCTATGCCCAGGCGGCCCTGCACCACCAGGCTTTCCGCCGGGGGATGGGAAGTGTTGTAGCCGGAACCCACGCTCATGCTGCCCCTGGCCTGCACCTTCGGCGACATGGTATCGGTGTACACGTTGGCGCTCGGGCCGATGCCGACATAGCCGCCGCCGTAAGACGCCTTCAGGTAAGTGGTGCCGGCGCTTTGGAACACGATGCCGCCAGAACCGTTGGAGAACAGTCCGTCGGTAGAAACATTGCCGGCATTGGTGGATATCAACACCCTGCCGGATATGTCCAGCGCTTCGGCCGGGGCGGCTGAACCGATGCCCGCCCTGCCGGCGGTGTACAGTTCGCCGCCGGGCTTTACCGTAAGCGCCGGGGTAGAGCCGTCGGCGGAACTTACGTACAGCGAATAGGCGTCGCTCGCAGCGGGGCGGATAGTGAGAGACGAGCCGAATATAGTAAGCTGCCCGGTCATGGTGTCGCCGGTCTTCTGTACGCCGGGGACGTTGGTCAGCCCGGAGCCGTCGCCGACGAACTTCGCGGACATCATCACGCCGGTGGCGCTCATGGAAGAGACTATATTGCCGAGGGAATTGCGCCAGATCTGCCCCATAGTAGCAGGATCGTCGGCTATCGCGGCGATATCCAGGCGGGCCCCCGGGTTAGACATGCCCAGTCCCAGGTTACCCGCAAAAAACACTTTGGCCCCGGGGTCCTGAGAGTAGATGGCGTAGGGGGAGTTGGTCTGCGTACCGCCGAAAGCGGAGGTCTGGTCGCCGATGTAAATACCGTAGGTGTCGGTTATGACGCCCGCGCCCGAATCGGTATAGATATCGTCTACGAGTAGGCCATAGGCCTTGGATACTACGCCGACGCCGACGCTTTCACGCCGCAGCTGCGTGCGGACAGCCGCCAGCAGGGTCACAGAATCGTCGCCGCCCGCCACGGCTTCGAAATTACCGCCTGCCAGTACCTGATCGGGGCCGGTGGCGGTAACGGTAGCGGCTTTATCCGTGCGCGCGTAAACGGTAAGGCCCACCGCGCCGTCGGCGCCGGACTTCAGCACCGGCGCCAGGCTGACCACCGCGTAGGTATCCACGAAAATATCGGTAAAATCACCGGCCCCGACGATGCCGCCGCTGGAGACGAAGAACATGTCCGGCCTGGCGGAGGAGCCCGCCGTAAGTATATAGGACGTGCCGGCGCTGGAGAGGAACTTCGCCCCCCCGCTTACCTGCAGCGCGGCCTCGGGCGTAGTCCAGTTTATGCCCACGCGGCCGGCGTTCACCACGAAAGTGGAGCCGCCCACCGAGAAGGCGCTGCCGGCGACCGTCACGCTGCCGCCGGCTACGATCTGGTCCGCGAAGCGGCCCGGGCCGTTGACGTCCAGCGTATAGAAAGGCGAAGTATTGTTCACGCCCACCCTGTTCTGGGTGACGGTCAGCGCCTCGGTCATGCCGGCGCCGATCCCCACGCGGTGAGAGACTTGCTCGCTAAACAGCCCGACAGAACTGCCATCAGCGTATAATAGCGCCGTGGCGCCGCCGGTCAGGCCTGCGGAAATAAGGTTGCCGCCGCTGGTCTGCGTGATCTTCAGGTAAACATTGCTGCCGCCGGTGCCGTCCAGATACAGAGCCCCGGTCATAGAGTCCCCCGCCTTCTGCACCACCCCGGAGGGCACGGGCAGGCTGGTCAGGCCGGAACCGTTGCCGTAATAGATACCCTGGGAACTCACGGAGCTGACCACGAGGCCGGTGGAATCGCGCCAGATCTGCGCGTAAAAGCCGGCCCCCGTGCCGGTAGACACCACGTCCAGCGCGGCCTGCGGCGCGCGAGTGGAGATACCGACGGTCTTAGCGCCGATCTGACCGAAGATCAAGCCGCCGATATTCAGTTCGTTGGAAGCTCCCTGCGCGGAAGTGCCCTGGTTGTAGCCGATCACGATATTCTGGTCGCCGTTGATATTCGTATTCGCGGCGGCCGCGCCTATAAAAACATTGCCCGCGCCGGTGGTGTTCTGAAAGCCGGCTCCGTAGCCCAGCATCACATTATTGGAGCCGGAGCTATGTCCGTGGCCCGCAGCCGAGCCCACGAAAAGATTATAAGCGCCGGTATCCGAAGCCGCCGCCGCCACGCCAACGGCCAGGCTGCCTATGCCGGGCAGCACGTTCAATACGGTGCCGCCGTTAACCTGGTAATAGGCGGCATTGACGCCGTAGGCGCCGAAGCTGGCCGTGCCGGTGGAATTGTTGACCGTGCCGTAGCCCAGCGCCAGGCTGAGCTCCGCGTTGGCCCTGGCCTGCGCGCCGAGGGCGGTAGCCGAGGACGACGCGTAGGAATAGGCGCCCAGCGCCGCGCCATAGCCCTTGTTATTCTGCGAATAGGCGCCCACCCCTACCGCGTAGTACGGGTTGGCTGAAGCCTGCGCGCCTATGCCGACGCCGAAGTTATTGTTCCCGGAGGCGCCGTTGCCGATGCCCACGCCGGAAGTGTTGTTGCTCGTGGCGTTATTGCCCACACCCACGCCGTAGCTGTAATTATCGAAGGCGGAATCGCCGATGCCCACGCCGCCAGTGTAGTTATCCCGGGCGGAATGCCCCAGGCCGATACCGCTGGTATAGTTGTTGTAGGAGTTTGAGCCGATGGAAATACCGTAACCGATATTGCTCCCGCCCGTGCCGGGCGGCACTATGGCTATGCTGCCGCTGAGCATGGTGATGGTGGAGACACCCGACAGGAAGTTGCCGTTCATGTTCAAGGCGCCGCCCAGAGTGCCGCCGGTCAGCGCCAGTTTGGTGTCGTCTAAAGCCGTAACGCCGGTCAGGCCGGCGCCGTTGCCCACGAATTTCGCCGCCTGCATGGACCCCGTCACGCTCATGGAACCGACGATAAGGCCGGTCGAATCGCGCCAGATCTGGGCCATCTGCGTAGGAAGAGTGCCGGTGGACACTATATCCAGCGCCGCCTGCGGCGCGCGCGTGGAGATGCCGATGGTCCCGGCCGCCAGGTCCCCGTGGAGGACGCCGCCTATGTTCAGGGTGTAATCGGAGTCGGTTTCCGGCGTAGTGATGTCGGCTCCGATGACGATGTTGGAGCTCCCGACCGTTACGCTGTAGCCCGCGCGGTGGCCCAGAAATACGTTGTTATCCCCCTGCATCAGCGCGTAACCGGCCTGGTAACCCACCATCGCGGCTTTTGAGAAAGAAAAACCGGAAGAGCCGTAGCCGGCGTCCTTGCCCAGGAGGGCGTTATAGGAGCCGGAGATATTGCTGTAGCCGGAATAAGCGCCCACCATCGCGTTGCTGCCTCCGGTGGTATTGGAGCCTCCGGCGTAGGCGCCCGCCATGGTATTGGCGTCGCCGCTCGTCGTAACGGCGCCGGCGGACTTGCCGGCCAGCATATTGCCCAGGCCGCTGAAGACCAGCGCCGGGGAGCCGGAGATATAGTAGCGAGCCGCGCTGATGGTCCCGTTGGCGGTCACGGTATCCACGGCGACGCCGGTATTGCTTACCCGCATCGGGTAGGTGCCGGCGATATTGACCTCGAAGGTGTTGGCGCCGCCGATCAGGAACTGGTCCGGGCTGCCGGTACCGAAGATTTGGATGTCTCCGCCGGCGCTGGGGAACTGTATCTCGTTGCCCACCACGCCGGCGATGGTCAGCGGGGCGGCGGGGCTGGCCGTTCCTATGCCCACGAACCCGTCCCTTACCGCCAGCGTAGCGCCGCCCACGCTGAACGAGCTGCCGGTAACCGTGATGGTGGAACCCAGCGCCATCGTCAGGTCTCCGGTCATCGTGTCGCCGGCCTTGAGCACCTTCGAAGTATCCGTGCCGGAAGCCCCGGTCACGCCGGTAAGCCCCGAGCCGTCGCCGACGAACTTTACCGCCTTCATGAAGCCCGCAGCGCTCACAGAGCCTACAACAAGGCCGGCAGAATCGCGCCAGATCTGCGCGTAGACGTCGGAAGCGGTGCCGGTGGAAACCACGTCCAACGCGGCCTGGGGCGAGTCGATGGCTATGCCCAAGAGGCCGTTGCCGGTCATGATCACGCCGCGGTCCTGCGTGCCTGTCATCGAGGTATTGGTGGAACCGGTCACGAGGAAACCGCCGCGGCTCTTGAACACCGTGCGGTCGGTCACGCCGTTGACGAGGTTAATGGTGGTGCCGCCGCTGTCCTGCCAGGTAAAGGCGCCCTGCGCGGTAGAGCTGGATTTCGCGCCGGCGGCGAAGGAATAATTGCCTTCCGCCGTATTGTTATATCCGCCCGGGACTACCGAATCCTGCCCGGAAGCCCGGTTATCATAACCGCCGCCGACCGCCGCGCGGTATCCGTCCGCGCGGTTGGCCGCGCCGCCGGCGATCACGGCTACATAGCCTGAAGCCAGGTTGGCGGAGCCGCCGCCAACGTAAGAGTAGGTGTTGGAAGCGGTGTTGCCCGTGCCGGCGCCCACGGCCGAATACAAGGAAGAAGCCGTGTTGAGAAAACCGCCCCCCACCGCGGAGTGTTTACCTGACGCGACATTATACTCGCCGCCGGCGATCACCGCCGAGGTGCCGGTCACGGTATTGTAGGCGCCGCCGGAAACCGCCGAGTTAGAACCGGCCACGACATTGAACTGACCTCCCGAAACGGAGGAGTTGATCCCTGAAACGGTGTTGAACTGGCCGCCGGAAACGTTGGAAACCTGGCCGGTGGCGGTATTCTTATAGCCGCCGGACACCACGGAGTACTCTCCCGCGGCGGTATTCAGGGCGCCGCCCGAGATAGAAGAGAACTGGCCCGAGGCTATCTGGTCAGCGGCGGTCCTTTGGGTCTGGAGATCCGCCGCGCCCTGGCCCCGCGTATCTGGCGAAGCCGTGCCAAGCCCGAGTCCGACCGTGGTAATGGCGCCCGACGTGGAAATATTTATACCGTTAGTCTGAATGTCGAACGAATCCACGGAGGTATCGACAATGACGGCCAGAGGGCCGGTCATGGTGTCGCCGGTCTTGAGCACCTTTGTATCGTCGGTAGCCCCTGTAACGCCGGAGAGGCCGGAGCCGTCGCCGACGAACTTTACCGCCTGCATTAAGCCCGTAGCGCTCATAGAGCCTACGACAAGGCCGGTAGAATCGCGCCAGATCTGCGCGTACACATCGGCCGCGGTGCCGGTAGAAATTATATCCAGCGTCGCACTGGGCATATCGGTGCCTATGCCCACGCCGCCTCCGGCCAGCATGGAAAGGAGATTGCCGCGGTACATGGAGGAGAAACGGAAAACCTCACCGGATTCCCCGGGGTTGAAGGTGGTAACAAACTGCAGCGGGCCGGCGCCGTCGGAAGTTTTGCCTATTTTGTGGGCAACGCTATGATTCGATGAGGAATATTCCCAGCCGGCGAAATTATTGTATCCCAGCGTAAGCGGCACACTGGGGGTGTCAACCCCTATGCCCACGTATCCCGCTTTCACCGTGAAGGTGCTGCCGCCTACGGAGAACTCGCTGCCGGTGACCGTCAGCGTGGAGCCGGCCAGCGTCAGCTGACCGCTCATGGTGTCGCCGGTCTTCTGCACCGCCCCGGCGGCGTATGAAGCGTAGCCGGCCGAGGACGCGAAGACGGCGTACGGCACGGCGGTAAGGCGCTCGCGGGGCGTGAGAACCACGATACCGGGGATATCGGGGCCCACCGAGACCTGCAGGTACCACTGCCCCTGCGACAGGTCGGCCGCGGGGATGGTGAAGGTGGATTTGAACAGACCGTTCTGCGCGGCGAAGGACTGGTAGCCGGAAGGCGTGGTATGGCAGATCCCGCTGGTCTCCGCGTCGCAGAATTCGAAGAGGAAGACGCGGTTGGCGCTCACCGGAATGTCCGATTCCTTCAGGCGGCCCTGGTAGGTCATAACTTCGGCCCAGAGGGGCGAGGCCCCCAGGAAAATGGCGATGGCGAGTATAAGTTTCTTCATAAGACTGCCTCCGTGAATATCACGCAATGCAAAGGTTCAAATATCCGCGGCGCCCCCCGACGGGCCCCGCGCTTATTTCAACCCTGGCACCCCGCTAGAACTTCATGCCTACCGCGAACCGGTGCGCCGTGCCCAGGTCGCCGTACGGCAGCAGCGCGTAGTCCAGGCTGAAGCCGGCGTAGGCGAAACCGGCGCCGGCGAAAAAGCCGTACAGGCCTGCCGCCCCGGACACTTCGTCGAAGCCCCTGCCCAGTATCGCGTCCCTCTGCCCCGAAGCCGCGGTGCGCCAGCCCAGGCGCAGGGCTATGCCCTCCAGGCCGGTGTATTCAGCCCCGAGCCGCGCCAGCGCCGGGCCGTCGGCCGGCAACTCCGCGTCGAGCGCCACCAGCAGCCGCGCGCCCCTGAAAGCCGCCGCCGCGCCGGCCTTGAACTTGAGCGGCAGCGGAAAACTCTCCTCTTCGAACTTGACCCGGGTGCCCAGGTTGGTCACCGCCGCCCCCAGCGACCAGGGCGTGCCCGCGAAGCGGTACAGCAGCCCGGCGTCGGCCGAGAAGGAAGTGGCCCCGCTGGAGCGTATGCGCTGGCTGATCACCCTGCCGGTGAGGCCGGCGTCGAGCGGGCCCAGTTTGAAACCGCGCGACAGCTGCGCCGCCACGTCCCTGGCCGTGAAATCCCCGGTCAGGCCGCCGGTGGCGTCGCGGCCCTCAAGCTCCCCGGCCGAGAAATAGGTGACCGCCGCCGCGAAGGGCCGCCGCATATAGGCGGCCTGCGAGACCGAGGTGTCCTCCAGGTGGAAGGCGTGCGAGAAAGCGAGCTCCCGCCCCTCTCCCCCGGAGGCCAGCCCGGCCGGGTTATAGTAGACGCTTGAGATGTCATCGGACACCGCCGTGTACGCCTCGCCCATGCCGAGCGCCCGGGCCCCGAAGCCCAGGCTGAGGAACTGCGCCGCGGAGCTGCCGGCGGCGCGCAGCGGCGCCCCCTGTGCCAGCAGCAGCACTCCCAGTATAATGCCAGGTTTCATAAACAGTTCCTCCGCCGGGCGTGGCCGGCTTACTTCTTCTTCAGCGAACCTTCTATCTGCTTCACCGAGCCGTCCGGCATCTTGACGGACGTCTTGAGGTCTTTGCCGCCGGCGGCGCTCTCCTCGAGCAGGCTGATGAATTTTTTGTAGTCGCTCACCTTGATCTCTTCCTGCCACTTGCCGGCGTCCTGGCCGGACATCTTCTTGGCGGCCTCGGGCGCGGCGTTTGCGCCGGACACCGTGGTCATCTGGCCGGCCCGCAGGGACTGCTTGCCCAGCGAGTTCTGCACGTCCACATGACCCTCGTAGACTTTCACCGTCAGCAGGCTGCGCTGCTCGATGTCGGCCTCGGTGCCGCGCACGGCGCAGACGGCCGACGGGGTGCGCACGTTGATCTTGGCCATCTTGTGCAGCATCCGGGTCCAGAGCTGGCCCACGGACAGGTTCAGCATGTCGCGCAGCTTTCCCTGGGACGAGATCTCGAAGCTGGAGTTCTCGTTGAGGCGCACCTCGGCGCCGGCCTTGGTGACCAGTCCGGCGCGGCTGGCGGCCGCGGTCTTGATGTTGTCGCCGGCGTACAGCATGTCGTTGACCTTCAGTTCAGAGAAGGCCGACTCGCCGGTGCGCTTAACCTGCACGTCGCCCGTTATGAATACCGCCACCGCGGCCACGCGGGGCGCGCAAAGGGCGGGCTGCGCGAAGGCCGCCAGCGCCCCCGCCGCGGCGAAGGCCGCTACCATCTTCATTGTTTTCGTCATGACTCCTCCGTTAAGTTAGCTTAAGATCTATCCTGAACTCCGGTCACTTGCGGACGTCCACCCGCGAGAAGGAAACCTTGTCGTCCGAGCGCGGGTAGAGACGGAAAATATAGGCCGCCTTGGAAGCCTCGGCTCCGCGCGGGGTCTCTATCTGGTAATAATCGAAGGCCATCCCGTCGTCCGTTTTGCGGCTGCCCAGCAGGCGTACCGCGGCCGCCCGGTCCAGCGCGCCGGAGATGACTCCTATCACCATGGAATCGCCGAAGTCCACGTCCGGCTCCTCCTCGTTGGACAGCGTCTGCCACAGCTTGCGCCATTCCTTCTTGCTCCGTATCACTATAGTCGAGGCTTCCTTGCCCCGCGCCTCGGTGTACCCGCTCCATTCTCCGGGGATGTCGTTCTTCAGCGGGGACAGGTCCAGCGAGGTCTCCTCGGGCACGGCCTCCTCGCCCGCGGAGTCCGAACCGGCGTCCGCCGCGGCGGAGGTGTTGGCGCCCAGGGTGGTTTCGGCGCCGCCGGTCTCGGTGACGGAGGCTCCTATGAGCTGCGCCTCGCCGCTTATCAGCGCGGCGATGATGAGCGCCAGCTCGTCCTGTGAGCAGTTGGCGCAGGAGAGGCTCTCGAAAGTGTACCCCTCCAGGGCCTTGGCCGCTTCGGGCCCGAGCCGCTGCAGGATGGCCTGGAACATCTCGTCGTAGGTCAGCTTGCGGCCGGCCCCCGCGGCAGTAGTGGTGCCGGCGTCCTTGCCGATCAGTCTGGTCTTGCAGTTGTCCGGCATGTTGTCGTCGAACAGGTCCGCGCAAGCCGCGGCCAGGCCCTGCTCCTGGCCGGGCGGCATGAAGGCGGTGAAGGTCAGCGCCACCTGCTCGCCGGGGCCTATGGTCATCACCGGTTTGGGCGAATCCTGGGCCGACAGGCCGCCCAGGGACATCTTCACCGAGATATTGGACTCGGTAGCCGAGCCGCTGTTGTAGAGTACCGCCTTAAAATTGATCGGCTTCTCGAAATCCAGCGCCGGGGTGGTCACCTCCAGCAGGGTGACGGCCACGTTGCGGGTGGTGGAGGAAGCCTGCCCCTTGAGCGAGAAAGTATAGACGTTGCTCTCCGAGATCTTGTTGTTGCTGGCGTCCAGGCCCTCCACCTTCCAGTAGTAGACCTGCTCGGGCACGAGCCGTTCCCTGGGCTCCGAGGGATCCGCGGGATAGGAATAATAGCTCTCGCCGGCGTTCACCGCCGAGTGCAGCTCGTTGTAGAGGCTGGCGTTGTCGGCCACGGTTACGCGGTAGCGGCTGGCCCCGCTGGCCGTCCAGCGGAAGGTGAGCGGGTTGTCGGACAGGCCGCGCGCGCCGTTGGGCGGGTAGATCAGCGTGATGTTGGGGCTGGAGATCAGGAAAGCGGCCGTCTGCGTTACGGTCTCGGCGTCCAGCGTGGCCTTGGCCCGGAAGGTATAGTTGCCCGGGGAAGAGTAGAAGGAGTTGATCGAGATACCCGCCAGCTGAGTCTGCGCCCCGCCCTGCGTGCCGGGCGCGGAGTTGCCGGCGTGGGTAAATACCGCGGCGCCGGCGGCGTTTAGGATCTCGAAGGTGAAATCCACGCTGTCGCTCGTAGGGCTGTTCTCGGCGATGTTCACGCTCTGGCGCAGCGTGATGGTCTCGGAGTTGGAGAAGGTGCTGCGCGCCGCGCCGGCGGAGTCGTGCACCGAGGCGCCGGTGCCGGTTATGTTGGCCGCGCGGGAGGCCGCGGGCAGCAGCAGGCAGCAGATCAGGGCCAGTCTTGTCTTCATAGCGTTCTCACCTTATGACCGCGAATTTCCTGGTCAGGGTCTCGGCGCCGCCGCCGAGCTCGTCCTTCAGCTTCACCGTGCAGAAATAGACGCCGCTGGCCGGCCGGCTGCCGGAGAAATCCCAGCGGTACTCGTAGACGTCGGTGGCGGCGTCCGTGTAGGTCCAGCCGGCTTCGCCGTACTCCGTGGCCTTCACCAGCGTACCGTCGAGCGCGAAGATGGAGAGCTTCAACCTGACCGGAGAGATGGCCGTGGCCACGCGGAAGACGACGTGCGAGGAGGACGGGTTCGGATAGACATAGGTGCCGGCCTTGTCCGCCAGGGCGCCCAGCGGCTGCAGCCGCAGTTCCTGGCCGGGCGCCAGGGAGATCTCCAGAGTTTTCCAGGCCGCGCCGTCGGCGCTGACGCGCAGGGTGTACGGCCCGGGGATGAGATTGCCTATAAAAAACCGCCCGGAAGCGTCGGCGGCCGCGGTGGCCAGCAGGCTGGCCCCGCGCCACAACTGCGCCTGTCCCCCCGCCGCGGACGGCCGCAGGCCGGAAGGCGCGGCGGCCGGCAGCGAGCCGGAGACGCTGGCCAGCTCGTAGTCCAGCGAGAGCAGGAAAATGGGGTCCGCGTAGACCATCGGGATCTGGGCCTT